>CXWJ01001594.1_pt1 | contig 50435 bp, 41 predicted proteins | sample 590841 | NCBI WGS metagenome assembly CXWJ01 (sample SAMEA3498367, study PRJEB10139) | wastewater metagenome | biome: wastewater treatment plant; material: activated sludge | place: Austria | collected 2015-01-21 | reverse complement strand
ATTCGGGGCGCTTTGGAAACAGCATCGGCTTGCGGAGGTCCGAAGTCTTTACCCGCCAGTTGTACGGCAGGGAATCTCGCGGCGCCGTTGCGGCCAAACACGAATAACTTTCCACTTTGATTCAGTGCCGCGAGATAGTCTTTGTTGTCGTGTTGAAAATGCAGCATGGGATGCACTACCCGCCCTACCCCACCCTGCGGATTCCAGCCCGGCAGCGACCGGCCAAACTGGTCGTATCCGTACACATTGCCATTGGCACAGGCAATGAAGTAATTGTATTTCAGGTTTTTGTCAAAATCAACTGCGATGACCCCGTTGGTGGCCGGCGATTGCAAATCGAGCGGGAACCCCTGCACATCGCGGCCTTCATCGTCTATAAGCCAGATGCGTTTGGCTGTATTGAACAGGTAAAAAAGGGCGCCGTTGCCCCAAAAATCCACCCCCTGCACGCTGCCCAAAACCGGTTCGGCCATTTGCCGCCGCCATAAAACCGTGCCGCCAGCATCCAGGCGATAAAGTTCGTTTCGGGAATCCTGAATGACAATTGCCGCATCTTCGCCGCCTTCCACAACAAATGGCTGCGTGCTTGCCAAAGACACTAAGGGAGTTTTCCAAAGAATACTTGCTTCCCCCCTTCCCGCATCCTGCAACTGTGATGCAATGTTGATTTTCAAATGATTACCACCGGCCGGTTCGAGTTGAATACCCACAAAACCGGTTTTGGAAAATGCCTGCACGTCCGCAGGATCGAATGCATCACGACCGGTATCGAATAAATTTCTCAACAGCGACGGAAGGTATGTGGCGTTGATCAATATTTGGGCGTTCGCTTTTGCCGCGGGGTTTTTCTGTTGCAATTGCAAAAAATCGGTGTCGTTGGTCAGCGTCTGGTTCACAATGTATTTGTCGATCCAGAGTTCGAGGGCAGAACGGGTATTGGCAAATACGACGTACCGGCCAATCATGGCGCAACAGGGGTTGCGAAAATTGCGGCTTTCGCCCACCAGCGGTGTCAGGATGGATTGGCTGATCAATTCAAACACTTCGAAGGTTTGATAATCCTCCACCCGCAAAGCGCCGCGCAGCTGCACGTAATCGCGAAGGCTCTTCACGGCGAGCGCGCTGTCCTGTGCGGCGAGCAGGATGAACTGGTCGTCGCGCATACCCGGTGAAAAAGGCTCGGTAATGGCCAAAGCGGCTTCTCCGCCCGCCCAGGGCAATACAAACCGGTCAAAATCACCATTTTCGGATTGTTTGATCTGATCGAAAAACAAGCGCGGCCTGTCGAAATAAGCGACCGCAAGCAACGCCGTATTGTCCGGCAATACGGCATATATATTTTTCTGACCTGCGCTACCCCACCAGCCTGTATTGCCCAAGGCACCACTCGTTTCGGCAGCCGCGGTTACAGTCCTGCCATTCCAGGCGAGTCCGCACCATTCAATGTTGTTCGACAACTGCTTCGGCACATGCGTCCAGCCATCCGACATACTGTATTCATATTGTGTTGCCATTGCCGCAGGCCGGAAGAACATACGCAGAGGCGCGCCACTACCCAATTCCGGCATCCATTTCCGCTCCTCCCACCAGCACTCCGACGCATCGAATTGGGTCAGCGCGTCCTCCACCAGATAAGATATCCGGGAAAAAAGCAACAAATGACCCGCGGTGGCTACTACAAGTTGTTCGTTCTTGTTAAGAAGAATCGTGTACAAGGTGCGCCCATGAAAAACGGATGGAAATATTTTTTGGGAAATGGTGTTGGATTCCAGGAGTTTCCTGATGTCAATATCATCCTGAACCTCCAGCACAAAGAGTCCATGCAAACTGTCGGCTTTGCTGAGGGTAAATGCCAGAAGCATTTTTTGACGGGCAAATGCGGCACGCACTGCGGTGTCGCGGCCCAACAAACGCTCTGCCGCAGCCGCATCCGACCAGGCATTGCGGAAAGCCGTAGTTTCCAAAATCCCTTTCCAGACAGGTTCATTCAGGCTTTTTTTCAAAAGATTGACTTTAGAAAGGCCGTTGAACTCAAGTACGACTGCTGCCTGCAAGGGCAACGCACGATAGGGGCCCTTTGGGGTGCGGAACAAAAACAATACGGCAATCAGTGCCACACTGGCGAGTAGTACAACGACGACAATCTGTTTTTTGCCGGAAAGGGAATTGTCCATGGTTGGCTTTTAGCGGCGAAGTAGGTGATTTTTCAGGAATTACAAAGCAAGTCGGAACATACAAATTTAAAAAAAATGTCAATACACGATCTGAAGCTGCTTACCAACGCATCCGTGCCTGCAATTTCCAGATGCGTTCCCGGCCAGTCACACCGGATGTTGTCACCACCTGCACCTGATTGGTTTGTTCGTAACGGCCTTCGAGCCGCAGCCAGCTGTTGACCCGCCAATGAAGATTGAGGTAAAAACGCGACCCGCGACCGGAAAACGCAGGAATGGATATGGCGGAAACGAGGTCGTTTTCAAAGGCATACACCCGCGCATCATAGTTTTCCGTATCGAACAATGCATAACGCACGGCGCCTGTCACCGGAAAACCCGGCGGACGCACCACTGCTTCTTCGTAAGCCAGAAAACCCCAGGTACGATCGAGCCCCTCCACGGTATAGGCCGTCCATTCCACCCGGCTGCGCAGTTCTACTGCCGGACTGACTTTTGCAATGGCGTGCAACCGAAACCGGTCGCGGCGGTTTTCAACCAAACCCGGCTGGCCTTCCACATCGCTGTCCCGTTCTTTGACCTCGCCCTGCCAGAGGGCATAGGCCGAAAAATTCCGGCTTTTCGTCCAAAGTATCCGCGCCAGAAACTCACTCCCCTGCGAGGGAGCACTGACACCCGAACGCAACCAGGGATGACGCCATACATCGGCATAGAGGTTGATTTGCAAACGGCGGATGTACCGGATATCTGCGCCGAGATAAAGCCCCTGTTCGTTGGACGCATTGGAGGTTTCGGCAAAAGGCGCCGCCCAGATCGACTGGTAATCTTTCGCCAGGTAACGATGCAAAGCGGTCAGCGTTACGTGGCGGTCGGGTGAAAGCAGCAAACCATTGACGGCAGCGATAGCGCCGTTGTCGCTGCGGGCGGTTTCGCCGAAAAAAAGAAAATTACGTTGGCGCCAGTTGTAATCGAGGCTGACACCCGTAAGGCTTTGCCCTCTGAAATCGAATTGGTTGTAATAGTTTGGCGAAGGATTGAAGGGTTTGTCGTAGTGAAGCCAAAGACCATTCGCCGTGATGTGCCCGTTTTTCCAGAGGAAAGAGGTTGCCAGGCCGCCGGCTTGTTCTTTTATTGATTTTTCATCGGCAATTTCGGAGGGGGTGCGATGGTAGCCGGAAGTTTGAAGCGAGGAAAAAATAATTTCCGGGGCGTCCTGGTCGGTCGAATCGGGCAGCAGGACATTGCTGTCACGGCGTTTGGCGGAATACAAAGCAGTAATTTCCACATTTTTACCCAACCCGATCGTTGTCGCCGCACCCCGGAAGAAGTAGGTTTCGCCAAACGCTGCAAAGGCATTGATTTTGCGCCCGCCGCGCATGACGGCGGTAGTTTCGGCAGATTTGCCGGGTGAAAAACCCGTTTGCAAAAGTAGCCCCTGGCCGAAACGAACGGAGTAGTCGCCCACCGCAAGTGTGCGCACCACCCGGTTCAGGTTTTGAGCAAACAAGTGGATGCTGTAAAAATCAAAACCCTGTTTGTTGCTTTTCCTGAAAAATGCTTCGCCGGGATCATTGTCGGCAGTGAAGCCGAAGCGCAGCCGGTTGTCGAAAAAATGGCGGTAATAAATTGCCCAGCCATTCGGGCCACCCTCGGCATTATCCGGGTAATTGGGCGGTACGGGGCGTATCCAGCGCAGCAGGATTTCGTCGTTACCCTGATAAAATCCCTTGGCAATGTGTACGTTGCGACTGTCGAGGCTGGTGTTGATCCTGGCAAACGACAGTACCCGGCGGATGTCGGCGATATCCCAGCCCGGCACAGCCTGCAATTCGTATTCGTTCAGTAAGGGGCCCAGTTTTTCCCGGTAAGAAAGGAGGTTTTCTATCTGAAGTTCGTTCAGGAGCCGCAGATCGAGCAACTCGGCGCGGGAAGCGCTGTTGAGGTTGAGGGGGCGCAGGCGGTAATTTTCGAGGTTTTCCAAAAAAAGTTGGGCATCGGATTCGGAGGCTTGCTCATTGTCGCGGAAAAAATTTTCCAGCAACTCGCCGATGGAAGGGTCTTCGGTTTGCGCAGAAAGACATGCCGGGAATTGCCAGATCAAAAGGAAAAGGAAGGCCATCCGTCCGTATCCCTGCTCCTTGCTTCGTTTAAGAGGGGCCTTTAGTTTCGCTTCGTTCCGTTCCGGCCGATTAAAAAATGCAACGAAGCAAAGCAAAAGTCCCCTATTGAGGGAGGCAGGGGAGTGAAAGCGGGCGTGTTGTGCAAAAAGGGCCATTAAAAGCATCATTTAGCAGCTTTGAAAATGGATAGGTTGGGCCGGACAATGATAGAGCGAAAAAGCCGTTAATGGGATGTGCAAAAATTGCGCTATAATTCATTCGGCAATCCAAGTACAGTCCTACTTTTGCACATTATTTTTTTAACCAACAAAACGATTCTTAAACATGAAAAAAACAATGCTGGGAATGCTAGCCGGGGTAGCACTGACGCTTTCCATGGCTTCTTGCGGTGAAAAACTGTTGACGCAGGAACAATTTGACGCCGAAGTCGCCAAAAAAGTCGAAGCCGGCCGCGCCGCTGTCGAAAGTGAAATGAACGCCAAATGCGACGCTGAATTCGAGACCCGCGTCCAGGAACGTGTCCTGCAACTCGACCAGGAAAACGCTGCGACACAGCAGGTGCAATAATGCATCCTGTTATTTCAAACGACATTCATTTCAAATCTTCACTGAAAAAATTTGCAACAATGAATAAAAAACTGCTCATTCTCGGTGCAGCTGCACTGATTTCGGGATTCTTTGTCTTTACCGCTTTCGACGGCAAGACGCGCGAACAACAACTGGCAGAAATCGAACAAATGGCTACCATGAAACTGGACGAGCTGCGCGCGACAAAAGAACAGGAGTGCACCGACAAGATCAATACGGAGGCACAGCGCCGTTTCGATGAAATCCTGGCACAACGCGCTGCCGATGCTGCCAAACCCGGCGCCAAGCCCAAGCCGAAACCCAAACCCAAACCCGGCGGCTCCGGAGGTGCGACTGTTGAGCCCCTGCCGCAACCGTCCACTCCTCCCACGGATCCCAAAAAAGACAAAATGGAAGGCGGCACGAATACGCAACAAAAGCAGGACAAAATGCAGGGCCAGCCGACAACTACCGACAAGAAGAAAGCCAAAATGCAGAGCGGCGGAGGTGGTAACTAACCTCTAAATCTCTTTTAGAAGACTATACTTTTTTATCCCGGATTTTTCAGCCATGAGAAATCCGGGATTTTTTTGTACGGTATGCGGTATATAAAATACGGGCCATCTCCCGATGGAGATGGCCCGTATGAGAAAAATTGAAGGGATTGGCTTACAGTTTCGTGTAAATGGTTTGCGAGCAGGCGTCGGTTTCAATATTGGCCGGATCATTCTCGTTCTTCACAGTGTAAGAAATCGTGATAACGATTACGTCATTGTCTCTTTTTTCCAGGATACCGTTGCCTTCGATAAAGTACTTGTCGCCGTCCGGGTCCTGGCGCTCGATGGTGAGGGTTTCACAATCGATCGTAGCTTTTACTGCGGCAGCATAGCTATCCCATACGTTTGCCATCAGAACTTCAGTGTCTGTGGAACCTGCCGAAATCGTAACGGTGTACGCAGCCGGTGCACTGGAAGAGCAATCTTCACTGACCGAATATTGGCCGGTAAAGTCGCTTTGGGTAATGTCGCAGGTAGCATCTTCGTCACAGGAAGTGATGAAAAAAATGGAAGCCGCAACCATTAATGCAGGGAGGAGAAATAGTTTTTTGCTCATGTTTCGAAAATTTTTGAGAGTGATAGAAAAGTTTTGTTTATAAATTTTGCGCAAATGTACGGAGAAACCTCGAACGGCAAAATTTTGACACACTTGTTCGCAGTTTTTGGCTTTAATGTATTGCAAATCTGCCAATTGCGTTTTTACCATCGCTGCCGGTCATGCGGATTATCCAAACGCCCGAATGCAAATATTCAGGCAGAATGACGTGCGAAACCTCAGCTTTGAACTCCGTTGTTTGCCGCAATAACGTTCGACCCTGCAAATCAAGTATTTCCAAGCCCACTTCTGCACCTGTAAATTTTTCCGGCAACGTGATTTCCAACTGTTGCCCCGGGAAAGCGGGATTGGGGGCAATTTTCAGCGCATTTTCACCGGGCAAGCTTTCTATACCGGATGTTTCGAGGGTCTCGCACACTACATCGGAACAACCCTGGCCGTCAGCAATCGTTGCACAATAAGTACCCGGGCCGAGATTGACGAGTATCGTCGCGGTGTCGCCGGTGTTCCAATTCACTACGTATGGAGGTGTGCCGCCGCTGATGTCCAGCCCGATGGAGCCGTTGTCGAGTCCTGTTCCAGGATTTATGATTGATGTTTGAACATACAAAATAGCCGGTGCAGGCGGAATCGAAACACCGGTTCCATCGGCCGATGCCGCACAACCGTATTGGTCGGTTACTTTTAATAGCGGCAGTTCCGGGAGAGGAGACATAAAATTGGGAATGACGAACCGGCACGTATCATCTACATCAATTACTGTACTATTAAAAATCCATTGAAAAACAGGCGCTTCGGCAGTCGTAACCGCCCACAACAGCAGGTGCAGGGAATCCACCGGCAAACAGGTTACCGTATCCGTTACCTTACCTTGAAAGGAAACGGAAGGATTTAATACTTCCAGATCCAGATGGATCGTCGTATCGCAATTTGGAAAGCCATCCACCTGGATCGTATGATTTCCTGCCACCGCGACACTCATTCCGCCGACCTGATAACTCTCGCCGGAGCAAATTTTTGCGGTCAAATTGATCTCTACGATGGGTTGTGCCGGGATAATGACAGCATACCCGGCGCTGCATGCCTTGTTGTCGGTGACCGTAACCGAATATTCCCCGCTGTTTAAAAAAGTGACAGTTGCAGTTTGTTCGCCATTGCTCCAATTGTAAAAATAAGGCGCCGTACCGCCGGAAAGCGAGACTGTCGCTTGCCCTGGTGCGCCACTGCATCCTAAACCAGTCACCACAAATTGTGCGGACAAAGGCATCGGCTGGGTAATCTCAATCGTATCGCTCGCCGTATAGCCGCCTGTTCCGGTAACAGTAACCGAATAAGTACCAGAAGGTATTTCACTGAGAATCCAGTAGTTGTTGCCGCCGGTCGACCATTGGTAGAACAACCCGGATTGGTCGCCATAAACACTCACACCGGCTACACCGGTGCTGTCGCCATGGCATTGAACGTTGACAATTTTGGTCGTAGCGACCAGGAATGGTGGGGCCGATGCGCCGCCGTATTGGAAAGTGAGATGATAATTTTGTCCGTTGTTATTTTGAAACAATGTCGTCTCGGGAATAAAATCGTCGCCGATCGTATCCACTTCCGCACGAAAGTAAATTTCAAGGACGTACGTATTACCTGCCGTAAGCCCGTTGGTGAGACCCGTATTGGAATTGATGCTGCGGTAACGCGTGGTATAAGGCCCCACCAAAGTATTGTAATCTTCCTGCAATACGAGGGTTTTCCAGGCGCCGCCAGGGTCACCCTGCGGATAGACACGGTACAAAAGCGCCATGCCGGATACATTGTTCTGACAACTTTCCCAGGTAATGGCTTTGGCACGGACTATAGAGAGCGACTGTAAACTTCCAAGTACAAACCCGTCGAATTTCAAACTGCCCGGGCAGTCTGCAACGACGAAACTGTCCTGGGTGCCGTTAATTTTCAACGAAATGCTTGTGGAACAATCGCCCACGAAATTGTACCCGCAGGCAGAAATTTTTTGGTTGGAAAACAGGAAAAGCAGTGCGAAAGCGGCGCAAAAACGTAACATGGAGTAAAGTGCGTTTGGTCTTTAAAATGAAAAATCAAACGGAAGGCGAACAAAAGTAGCAACAATCACGCTGTACACTGTACACCAAAAAACGTATTTTGCCCGAACCCACCGTTTTTCATACCTTGCGCGATGGTTTTTAACACTACTTCAGGCCACCTTTTAATAAATTCATTCCCCTGACACACAATGGAATACCATAAACTCACCGTCTCCAAAACCGCCCATTACTGCCAACAGGGTCAACCCGGCATGCACATCCGCCAAATGTGGATCGTATGCCACGGCTATGCCCAACTGGCTCCCGAATTTTTGGAAAACTTCAAACTGCTCGACAACGACCACACCCTGGTGCTTGCGCCGGAAGGCATGAACCACTTTTATAAGAAAGGTTTTGACGGCCCGGTAGGAGCCAACTGGATGACACGTCACCAGCGTGAAGACGCCATTGCCGACTACGCGTTGTACCTTCAAACGCTGTACAATCACTTCGCCGAACAAATTCCCTACGATGCGCGCATTGTACTGCTCGGCTTTTCGCAAGGCACGGCCACCGTATGCCGCTGGGCCTTGCGTCACCACCCCCATTTTCACGATCTCATTCTATGGGCCGGGCTGCCACCGGAAGACTTAGACTATGCGGCCCACCGCAATTACTTGTCCGACAAAAACTTATACCTCATCTACGGCACCAGCGACCCGTTCCTCACACCCGACCGGCTCTCCACGTTGCAGGAAATCGAAGACAAAAACGGAGTAGACTTTGAAGAAAAACCCTTCGACGGCGGCCATGAAATTCCGACCGAGGCGTTGCGGCAATTGATGTTGAATCTGAACTGATTTTGAGAGAAAAAACAATTTTCTACCTTCGCGGCTCAACATTCAAACGCATGGATTTTAAAAAACTCCTCCCTCACCTTATCGCCGTCGGTATATTGATGCTCGTGTCGGCAGTCTATTTTGCCCCCAATGCTTTCAGTGGGAAAGTGTTGCAACAACCCGACAACGACAAGGCGCGCGCTATGCAAACCGAGTCGCACGCATACCTTGAAAAAGAGGGTAAAGCGCCTTTGTGGACCAACAGTCCGTTCGGTGGTATGCCTGCCTACCAGATTTATTCGTCCGTACAGGGCAACCTGACCAAACCGGTGTACAAGACCTTGTTCCTTTGGGCGGACTACACGGCCGTATGGGCGCAGGTGTTTGTTGCGATGTTTTGTATGTATCTGCTGCTCAGCGTGTTGAAAGTTGACTGGCGGGTGGCGGTTTTCGGCGCCCTTGCTTTCGGCATCACGTCGTACAATGTAGACCTCGTCGAAGCAGGGCACTCTACAAAGATGGCTGCCATTGCATTGGCGCCGGGTTTGCTGGCCGGTGTAGTGCTGGCCTTCAACGGGCGGCTCCTGCTGGGCAGCGGGGTGCTGGCATTGTTCGTAGCCATGCAACTGTACGCCAACCACGTCCAGATCACCTATTATACTTTATTGCTGATCGGGTTGTACTACCTCGTCCAATTGGTGGACGCTATCCGGCATAAAACATTGGCGTCGTGGGGCAAGGCCCTCGTCGCCACCGGCCTGGCGCTCGCCATTGGTTTTGCCTGCAACCTCTCGCGTCTGTGGCCGACGTATGAGTACAGCCAGGAAACCATTCGCGGCAAGTCGGAGCTCGCCAAAGACGCTGCCCGGGGCGACGGCTTGAACAAGGATTATCTGTTTGGCTGGAGTTGCGGCGTGTGCGAAAGTTTTACCCTGCTGATCCCGCACCATGCGGGCGGCGGCGCGGGCGAGTCGTACAAAAACACCGAACTCTACAAGACTTTTATCCGTAAATACAGCCAACAACTGCCGCCAGCGCAGGCCGACCAGCAAACTGCCGTGCTCATGTACACCGGCGACCAGCCCTTTGTCGGCACGGCCATTTATTTCGGGGCGATTGTTTGTTTTATGTTCCTGTTGGGCGCTTTCCTTGTGCCGGGCAACGCCAAATGGTGGCTGTTGACAGGCGGCCTCTTCATGGTGTCGCTGGCCTGGGGCAAAAACTTTTTCCTCAACGACCTGCTTTACGATTATTTCCCCATGTTCAACAAATTCCGCGCGGTCACGATGGCATTTGGCATGGGACAGTTGTGCGTCGCAGCGCTGGCGGCGCTGGGTTTGCAAAAACTATGCGACCCCGATATTACCGTCGAACGAAAAAAACGCGCGCTCTGGATGGCGCTCGGAGCAACCGGCGTATTGTTTCTGGTAGCCATGATCTGTGCACCCGATTCCGGACCGCGCGATGAAATGCTGGCCCAGGTGCCTGATCTGATGAGTGCATTGAAAAAAGACCGCTCCGACTTGTGGCGCAGCGACGCCTTCCGCTCCATCGGATTTATTCTGGCTGCTGCTGCGCTGATCTGGTTTTACCTGAAAGGCAGTTTAAAAGCCGGTCTGACGGTAGGCGCCATTGCTTTACTCGCCCTCACCGACCACTGGTTTGTCTGCAACCGAACCCTCGATTCAGGCAAGTATGTTGATAAAAAGCAAGCCATCGCGCCGCCGAAAGAAGAGGCTTACGACCTGCAAATCAAACAAGACCAGGACCTGCATTACCGTGTGCTCGACTATGCCCGCGGCAAAATGACCACCAACTGGAACACCTCTTATTTTCACAAAAGCCTGAGCGGCTATCACGCCGCCAAACTGCAACGCTACCAGGATGTCGTAGAAAAATACTTCGGCGACGTGTATCCAGAAGATGAAAAAGCCCTGCCCGGCATTCTGCAATTGTCGGGACTTTTCAACGTGAAATACTTGGTGAAACCGACCGGACAAGTGGTGCCCAACACCGCCGCGCTTGGCAACGCCTGGTTTGTGCAAGGCTGGAAAACGGCCGCCAACGGCGACGAAGAACTCGCTGCGCTGAGCCGGCTCAACTTCCGCGACAGCGCGGTGGTACAGCAGTCGTTCGCTGCCGCACTGGAAGGACTCAATATCCAGCCCGACAGCAACGCCGGCATCCGGCTCACGGCTTACCATCCCGATAAAATGGAGTACGAATACTCGGCAGCGACGGAACAACTGGCGCTTTTCTCCGAAATGTACTACCCGCCCGCCAAAGGCTGGAAATGTTACCTCAACGGTCAACCCGCGCCCGATTTTATCAAGGCCGACTACCTAATCCGCGCCATGCGCCTGCCCGCCGGTCAGAACCAGAAACTGGAAATGCGTTTCGAGCCGCGTTCTTTTTACCTCGGCGAGACGATTTCGATGAGCGCTTCGGTGTTGGTACTATTGCTGTTTTTCGGCGGTTTGTTCTTCTGGTTCCGCCGCCATCCGCTGGGTGACCCGAACCAATTGGCGGACATTGCGCCGGAAAAGGCGGAACGGCCGGCGAAGGTTGCGCCTGCTGCAACTGCGAAAGGAAGCGGAAAAAAGAAAAAGTAATATCATGATTGAATCTTTTCTACAATTGCCCCTTGCGGCAGGTATAATGCTGTTTATTGCCTGCACCATCCTTGCAGGCGATGTGATTTACCTGCTCACCTACCGGTTTTTCACTCAATATTTCTTGAAAAAAAAGCATGAAAAAACAGGCCGCTTATTGTTTAAAAGCTGTGCCGGACTGCTTTCCCTTTTGTTGTCATTCACATTTGCCAGTCAGCGGGTCGATCATTACAAGGTCAAAAACAGCCTCGAAGTGCAGGCAAGCCAAATGGTGAGCATCCATACGGATCTGGGCCAGTTGAGCGATTCATCTGCCGGCACAATTCAGAAAAAACTGAGGGCGTATGTGTCGGAAATGCTTGCCGAAGGATGGCAGCCGCTTACAAATAATCCCGGGCAGTCAAGAACATTAATATTATTTAATGAAATTTATAAAGATATCCTCCGCCTGAAAACCGAAAACGCAATGGAGGAAAACCTGAAAAACAGTATCATCAACAATTATAAACTTGCCGCAGAATCCATTCAGATCAGGATTTATCAATCCAGACCGGAAACGCCCTATCTCTTTTACATTGCTATACTGGGCTTTGCCATTATCATGATCCTCTATTCGGTGTATAAGCCCGACAAAATATCTGTATTGTTTATTTCGCTTTACAATGCCTTCATCGGGATTGTGATGTACTTTATCATCTTGCTGAACAATCCCCTGGCCGGCCCCTTACACGTCGGTTTTGAACCTTTTCAAATTTTGGAAAAGGCTATTAAGGCGAAATATTAAGTAAAACCTCCTGTTTTCCAAACCCCGGCTGTCATTCCGAACGCAGTGAGGAATCTGCTTAAGCAATTGATTCTCACTTACTCTTGTGCAGATTCCTCACTGCGTTCGGAATGACACTGTGGGGGAGGCAATAGCGAACTTGTTTTTTGATCGTTACTTACCTGAAAACTGCGCCCGATGGAAATTTACGACGAAAACCTGCCCGTCAAAACCGCCCTCGCTCAACTCTTTGAACGATTCGGCTTTCTCGCCGATGCTTACACGGCAAAATGGTTTGTCCTCCGCGTGGGCAAATTCCCGATTTATGTGCCCAACATCCCGGCCCGGGTGAAAGTCGCCCGCTTCCACGACATCCATCACGTGCTGACGGGCTACCCGGCCAACTGGCGCGGCGAAGCCGAAATCGGCGCCTGGGAAATCGCCACCGGCTGCCGCACTTCCTTCATCGCCTGGTTTCTCAACGGAGGGGCGGTCGTCGTGGGTTTGTTTTTGTGGCCGCGAGCGGTCGCGCGGGCGTTCCGGCGCGGGCGGCGCACCCGGACGAATTTGTACCATGATTTTGAATATGAGCCGCTGTTGGAGATGACGGTGCGGGAGGTAAGGGAGGGGATTGGGCTGGTTCCGTGATTTCAGGTGTGGCATGACCGCTTTGGAATTATTGGATAAAGACGCGGAAACTGTACGAATTTTTCGTACGTTTCAAAGCAATCAAAACTAAGACTTGATCTATAGCAAAACACAGGAATATTGTGCAGGCAAAAGAACTTTCCGTAATTTTGTTGGTCAATTTTTAACACGCACGCACATGGCACAGCCACTCACGAATGCACAGGCCGAACTGCTCAACTTGTTCTCCACCAATCTCTCGGAAACAGATTTGGCGAAGTTGAAGACTCTTCTGACCGACTTTGTTCGGCAAACCGCTAACCCTTCACAAGTCGCTGAACCTGCCGCAACTTATACTCGCCTGTCTGCTAACGATGAGCAAATCACGCTCTCCATCCCGAAGGCATGGCTTGATGATGCCTGGCTCGCCAAACTGATGAACTGGCTCGAACTGAAACGCCTTACCGAGCGCAACCAAATGACTGAAGCAGAGGCATTGGAATTGGGTAAGCAAGCCAAAGCCGACTGGTGGGCGAAAAATCAGGCATGGGTAATGGAAAAAATCGGTGAGCAATGAAAGTCGTCGTGGACAGCAATATCATTTTCTCCGCGTTGCTGAAATCGCCCAATCGCTACACCGATGCCATTTGCCTTTCCGGCGACGAATTTTATACGCCAAAATTTATGTTCGTGGAGATTTTCAAGTACAAAGAACGCATTGTGCAGCAGAGCAAAATGACGGAGGAAGAGGTATTGGTAGATTTTTGTAATCATATTTGCTAAAGCAAGTTGTACAATATAATTTTGCGACACTTACTCTTTAGCAAAAACAAGGGCGTCTAATATTAAAAACATCAGCAACAGAAATATGAAAAACAGAAATTTTTACCTCAATCCATATACACCGTTCGGAAAGTTACACAATAAAGGAGTAACCTTTATTCTAGAAAAGATCGAAATGCATAAAAAAACACCTGTTGAACCAGAGCATATTGTTATTTATGCCGCTGAATTTATGGTTGCGATAGAAAATGGCTTTACCAACCTTGATATCGCGTATGATTATACGATGAATTCTAGTTATCGTTTTTATTATAAGCATATCGTAGAAACGATTAAATCCTTAGAAGACGAAGATATATTTAAAAAAGATAGTGTAGAAGGGATTAACAAGTATTTTATAGAAGACATATTAGGGATACAGGATTATGATGAAACGGCATTGAAAATTTTAATCAACTTTGAAGAAAGGATAATTGACTGCAATGAAAAGGAAATAAATAAGGATTTGTTGTTGATAATGATTGCAATTGGAAAGGCTAGTATTGAGTATTTTGCAGGACCAGACTATAAAGGAAGAAAATCGATAGGGGGAACTGCGAAAGATGAGTTGTCTCCATTGGCACGCTTTCCATGGAAAAATGATGTTGAAGGTGCTTACAAAGGATTTGCTAGCGGTGGGATAGGTGGACTATTTATGGGCAATCCTTTAATGGGGGCATTAATGGGGGCATTAGCAACATCAATTGCAGATTCAACTTGGGCTATCGTTAAAGAAAGATGGCTCGGGCGACACTTCAAGTAATATTTTTTCCTGAATTTGATTTCATCCCCTCAAAACAACCTCCCCTCTCTCCCCGGCAGCACCGCCCCGATATGTTTATACGCCTTGTCCGTCGCTGTGCGCCCGCGCGGCGTGCGCTGGATGTAGCCTTCCATGATGAGGAACGGCTCGTGCACCTCCTCGATGGTCCCGGCTTCTTCGCCCACCGCCGTCGCGATGGTGGTGAGGCCCACCGGCCCGCCTTTGAATTTGTGTATGATGGTTGTCAGAATGCGGATGTCCATTTCATCGAGGCCGGCTTCATCCACGTCGAGTGCGGCGAGGCCGTAGCGCGCAATTTCCTGGTTGACAGAGCCGTCGCCTTTGATCTGGGCGAAGTCGCGGATACGGCGCAGCAGCGCATTGGCAATACGCGGCGTGCCGCGACTGCGCCGGGCGATTTCGTGGGCGCCTTCGGGCATGATGGGAATGTCGAGGATGGCCGCCGAGCGGTACAGGATGCGTTCGAGCGTCGGCACATCGTAGTAGTCGAGGTGGCAATTGATGCCGAATCGTGCGCGGAGCGGGGCGGTGAGCAGACCCATACGCGTGGTGGCGCCGATGAGCGTGAAGGGGTTGAGTGTGATCTGGATGCTACGGGCGTTGGGGCCGGAATCGATCATGATGTCGATGCGGTAGTCCTCCATCGCCGAGTAGAGGTATTCTTCGATGACCGTGTTGAGGCGGTGGATTTCGTCGATGAACAGCACGTCGCCGGGTTCGAGGTTGGTGAGCAGGCCGGCGAGGTCGCCGGGTTTTTCGAGCACGGGGCCGCTGCTCATTTTGAGCGAAGCGCCAAGTTCGTTGGCGACGATGTGCGAGAGGGTCGTTTTGCCGAGACCGGGCGGGCCGTGCAGCAGCAGGTGGTCGAGCGCCTCGCCGCGCTGTTTGGCCGCCTGGATAAAGACCTGCAGGTTGTCGACAATCTTTTGCTGGCCGCTGAATTCATCCAGCAGTTTCGGGCGAAGGGCTTTCTCGACGAGTTTTTCTTCGCCGGTGGCGGGTTCGTTTGCGAGCGTTTTGGACATGATAGGTTTCAGGGTTTCAGGGTTTCAAGGTTTCAGGGTTTTCATTGCTCCGAGTAATTCGAACCTTGAAACCCTGAAACCCTGAAACCCTGAAACCTTATTTTTTCGCAAAATTCAAATTTTTTGTTTTGAAAACAAAAAAAATCTGCCGGCATTCAAAAACGAGATGACAACATGGAGTTTATTTTTTGACAGGATTTCAGGATTTACAGGATGAAGAGTGATTTCAAAATCCTGTAAATCCTGAAATCCTGTCAAAAAATAACATTTGAATCGCCGTCTTTTAAATAATCATTGACACAATCCGGCATTTCTACAGGGTCTTTGTCCGGAAATATAGTCATACCTTCGCCTCCCTTATGGAGGTTTTGATTACTGCCAATTTTCAGCCGGATGTGTATTTTTGGGGTGTTCGTGTGGGTGAGCCAATGATTGCCCTGACTTCTTTCCTGGTAGCTTCGTTTTGTATTATTGCCTGGATTCGCCTTGGGAGATCTCCCCGAACGGGCGACACGTTTCGTCTCTTCCGCTTATTTTTTCTGCTGATGGGGCTTTCCAGTTTTACTGGCGGCATGATCGGTCATGCGTTCATGTACCATTTTTCACCGCTTTTTAAAACGCCCAGCTGGGTGTTCAGCATGCTCGCCGTCTCCGCGCTCGAACAGGTTTCCATTCAGCGCGCCAGACCGTTTATCGGAACAAGATGGGGGCAGGTGTTAACCATATTGAATATCGTTCAATTTACGGTGGCATTGTCGTTTGTGTTTGCCACACTGTGGTTTCCCGCAGTAGAGATGCACGCTGCATTTGGTTTTTTACTCGTGGTTGTCCCCTTAGAAGGAATGATGTTTTTCAAAAGCCGTTCCGTTGTCAGCCGTTATATGCTATTGGGGATCCTGTCGCTGGTCGGAGGGGTATTGGTGCATATTTTGAAAATATCAGCATCCGTGTGGTTTTGTTATTTCGATATTGCCCATTTATTCATGTGCGCTGCAATCTGGTTGTTCATGAAGGGGGCAGTAGAATTTGCCGACGATGAAGTGCGATTTACATCGGTCGATTTAAGGTCCGCCACAAGCGAAATACAATGCGTGGACGACGATTTATTACTGGCGGCAGAGCGGCGTAATTGACAAAATTATCGAAACCCTGCATCTCCCGAACACTGTTTTTCCCTGGCGCCTACCTTTGCAGCCATGCTAAAAAACTGGTTTCCCCCGCTCGCCCTGGTGCTGTTTTCCCAAACGCTTCCGGCACAACATCCCAACGTACTCATCGGCACCGACAATGCGCCCAACGAGCCGTCTATTTGTGTTAACCCAAAGAATACCAATGAGTTGGTGGCAGGCGCCAACATCGACAACCTCTACTACTCGCACGACGGCGGCGCTACCTGGACGCCCGCTCCGGTGTCGTGTCCCTGGGGTATATGGGGCGACCCGGTCATCGGCGTGGATACGACCGGAGCGTTTTATTTCCTGCACCTTTCCAACCCGTCCGGCGGCAACTGGATCGACCGTATCATCATCCAGAAAAGCACGGATGCGGGTGCATCTTGGTCGGATGGGGCCTATACCGGGCTGAACGGCACGAAGGCCCAGGACAAACACTGGATCGCGGTGGATCCCAAAACCAACGCCTTGTACGTCACCTGGACGCAGTTCGATCAATACGGCTCGAACAATCCGGCGGACAGTTCCGATATTCTGTTTTCCAAAAGCACCGACGGCGGTCTCAACTGGACGACCGCCAAAAGGATCAACCTACTTTCCGGCGACTGTATCGACAGCGACTTTACTGCCGAAGGCGCCGTCCCCTGTGTTGGCCCGAACGGCGAGGTTTTCGTCGCCTGGTCCAACCGCGACAAAATCTGGTTCGACCGCTCCACCGACGGCGGCCAGACCTGGCTTGCGGAAGATATTTTTGTGAGCGATCAGCCCGGCGGCTGGGATTATGCCATCCCCGGCATCTACCGGGCCAACGGACTGCCTGTCGCCGCCTGCGACCTGAGCGGCGGCCCGAAGCACGGCACGATTTACATCAACTGGTCCGACCAGCGCAACGGTGCCAACGACACCGACGTTTGGTTGGCCAAAAGCACCGACGGCGGCCTTCACTGGAGCCCACCGGTGCGGGTCAACGACGACAATACCGGCCGGCAACAATTTTTTACGTGGATGACGGTCGACCAGGCGACCGGTTATCTGTGGTTTGTGTTCTACGACCGGCGCAATTACAACGACGCGCGCACCGATGTGTTTATGGCCGTTTCCAAAGACGGCGGCGCGACGTTCCAAAATTTCAAAGTGAGCGAAAGCCCGTTTATCCCGAATGAAAACGTCTTCTTCGGCGACTACACCAACGTAACGGCACACAACAACTTCGTCCGTCCCATCTGGACCCGGCTCGTCGGCAACGACCTCTCGGTCTGGACGGCCTTAGTCGACCCTGATCTCGTCACTTCTGCCCCCTGGCAAGAGGATAATCCGTTGATTTCATTGGACGCCCCCTATCCCAACCCATTTTCCGGCGGTATTGCCATTTCATTCAAACTACACGGACGCGCATTGGTAAGTCTGGCGCTTTATGATTTGCGGGGCCAAAAAATGGCGGCATTGATCGACGATCAATGGATGGGCTACGGCAAATACATCGAGAAAATTGATACCGAACGCTTGCATCTCGCGCCGGGAACTTACATCGCCGTATTGACGGTGGACGGGCGCGTGCTGAAGCAAAAAATGGTTAAAATGTAATGCTTCGCGTCAGAGTGTCCTGAAATGTATTCCCATCGGATGGGGCTCCTGCATGATGCGCACAATTGTTTGAAAAACAGCCTCGTCGCGTTCAAAATTTGCCTTGCCGAGTTCAAGGATCACGACAGGCGTCTCCGACTCCGTTTTCAGGTATTCCAAGTAGGCGTTTTGAATCTCCTCTAAGTAGGCGGGGCTGATGTTGCGTTCGATGTCGCGCCCGCGTTTGCGGATTTGCCGGAGCAACACATCCACCGGGCGGTGGAGATAAAGCAACAGATCGGGTTTGGGGAAAGTCGCATTCAGCACTTTAAACAGTTGCTGAAACAGGCGGAATTCTTCTTCGCCGAGGTTGTTTTTTGCAAACAGGAGGGTTTTTACAAAAAAATAGTCGGCCACCGTAAACGAACGGAACAGATCGGGTTGCGCGAAATGCTCCTGCAACTGTTTGTGCCGCTCCGTCATAAAAAACAACTCGACCGGGAAAGCATAACGCTCCGGTTGCAAGTAAAAATAGGGCAGAAACGGATTGTCGGTAAACTGTTCCAGCACCAGCGTGCAACCGAATTGCGCCGCCAGGCGATGACAAAGGGTTGTCTTGCCCGCACCGATATTGCCTTCAATGGCGATGAAGTTGTAAGGGAAATTCACGGTAGAAGGTGGAGGGTTGAAGGTAGAAGGCGGAGGATAAAAGGTGATGGGTGGAAGGTAAAAGAATTTAATTAAATTAATCAAGATCAATCACTTAGCAGACTCATACCCTCTACCTTCCGCCCTCTACCCTCAACCTTTTTAAATTTAATCGAGCATGACTACAACCGATTCGTCCGTACAATTCATATACAGTTCGTCGATTTGTTTTTTCAGCAACGGATGTTCCAGATCCGGTGCAATTTCGAGCAGTGGAACGAGCACAAAAGCGCGTTTGTGGAGTTCCGGGTGCGGGATTTCCAGGCCTTTATCACGAATGACGCGTTTGCCGTAGAAAAGGATATCGATATCGATGGTGCGCGGGCCCCATTTATCCTGATCGCGACGGCGTTCGCGGCCCAGTTCGCGTTCGATTTTGGTGATTTTTTCGAGCAATTCGCGCGGATCGAGGGTGGTATTAGCCATAACAACCTGATTCAGAAAGCGATCCTGGTCGGTCTTGCCCCAGGGCTGCGTCTCGTAGACGTGGCTTTTTTTAGCGATTTTTCCAATATTCTTTGAGATCAGATCGGCAGCGGCGTGCAATTGCGCGGCGCGGTCGCCCATGTTGCTCCCCAATCCGAGGAAGACGTTGATGTACTTTTTGGCGTATTCAGGCTGCATAGTCCGGTCGTTTTTCGGCGGCAAAGATGCACAAAAATGTGAGAGATTTGAGAGATGTGAGAGACGCGGGAGACTCTCACCCCCTCACGTCTCTCAAATCTCTCACAATTTTCTACCTTTGCGCCGCTTTTTTCAAACAAATAAAAAACGCTTACAACATGAAAAATCTGTTTGCTTTATCCACATTGACCATACTGATACTGGCAGTCGCCTGTAAAAATGTTGACAAAGAAATGGTGGATAAAATGGAAGCCGACCTCATCAAAATGGAAGGCCTGGCGCCCACATTCGAAACCCTGGGGGCAAGTATTACCAACGTGACCAATCAACTGAATGCCGCTCCGGATGCCATGAAAACCGAATCCGACACCGCGTATCAGCAAATGCTGGACGTCAGCAATGCGCTGTCACAGAAATGCCTGGCTACCGCAGCCGAACAAAATGACCTGACGAACAAACTCAAAACGCTGATCGCAGATTACAGCGCCGGGAAAATCAAAACGGAAGACGCGCTGAAAGAATACCAAATGCTGAGCACGGCGATTCAGGGAATTTCGAATTTGGCGGTACGCATGAACGAACGCACGGAAGTATTGCAAGCCGATTTTGCAAAAATGTCGGCGAACTGGAACGCGAAAGCGGAAGAAGCGCTGGAGAAATAGTTGGCAGCGGCAGTCGCAGTCGGCAGCGGCAGTCGGCAGGGTCGTGTTGACTGCCACTGCTACTGCCTACTGCTACTTATCAACCAGCCACTTCCGCAACAAATCTGCCGTCGTATAGTCATCCGTCGCGAACCGCATCGAATCGAGGTGTGTTTTGCCGGGCAACAGGTGCAGTAATTTCGGGCCTGTGTATTGTTCGAAAAAAGACTCCGAACAGGCGTAGGGCACTATAGCGTCCGTCCGGCTGTGCATCAGCAAGGCCGGAATGTTTTCATCGGCCGACAGATACCTGACGGGATTGGCCGTCTGAAAAGCGGCGCTGCCGGGTTTGCCGCCGGCATACTGGCGCACCGCCCGGAAATTGGGCATCCGGTCGAGGTCGAGCGGCCCGGCGAAAGAAAGGAAGCCGGAAAAAATATCCTGCCCGAATCCTGCACTTTTCAACACTGCCCGGTCGTACACCAAATGTGCAGCCAGCGTACCGCCCGCCGATGCACCACCCACGAGGAGTTTTTTATCGCTTAAATCCCGCTCTTTCAACAACTCCATCGTTTTCAGCAGCGTCAGCGTCAGGTCTTCGCGCATGTGTTTGTGCCAGGCAAAGGGCGCAAGCCGGTAAGCCGGCATCACCACAGGAAAACCCTCCCGCAGGAAAAATTCAGCCACCGTCGGGTGCAAGCCCGGCCAACCCACCCGCCAGCCGCCGCCGTGCCAAAGCATCACAACGCTGTTTTTCCGGACAATGTCTTCAGGCGGCATCCAAAACAGCAAATACTGCCGCCATGCCGTGCCGAAACGATGCCGCTCCGGACGCGCCAGGGGCCTCGAGGCGCGCAGGTGGTGGACGATCTGAAACGGGATTTCGACCAACTGGCCTGCCAGTGCGAGTGTGTATGGGTTTTTGTTGGACATAGTGATCGTCAAAATTGCTGCAAAATAGTGATATATCATCAACCGTCCAACCTCTACCCGCTCCCATTGACACGAAGTGGTGCGAAAAATGAAAAAAGGATAAGAAACGGGAGTGCAAGAAAGCCCCGATATTCCCGCGTTGTTTCAATCCTTCTTCATGTCTGGAAACGGCTTCTATGAACAATCCACCAAAAAAACACAGGCCGCCCCGGAACCCCGGAGCGGCCTGTTTGTTACCAAGAGGCTATGTCGAAAGTCAAATTTTGACAGGACTGACAAAATTTACAGAATTATCATGCCTGTTTAATATCCTGTAAATCTTGTCAATCCTGTCAAAAACAATTAGTTAAGCAATCTCATTCAAAAATATACCGAATCCCGAATTGTGCGCTCCACACATCGAACTGCGTCCGGCTCTTGGTGAAAGAATCCTGGATCAACACCGTCTGGCCGTTTTTAGACTGGGTAGCCAACTGGAAGCGCGGCTCGCCGTCGGCAGTGACGCCACGGAAAATCAGCGGGCGGTTATTGACGACGTTGTTGCCAAGACCGGCTTCGCTGTCGAACAGGTTCATCGCGTTCAGGATGTCGGCGCGGAACTGGAGCCGGTTGCGCTTTTTGCCGATTTTCAGCGAAAACTCCTGCACGACCGAAAAATCGAAGCGGTGGATCATCGGGAACAACACGCCGTTGCGTTCGGCGTATTGGCCGCGGCGGGTTTTCAGGTGCTCATCCTGTTCGATAAATGCATTGTACGCGGCGCGTTGTTCTGCGGCGGTAAACGGTGTGGTGCCTGTGATGTCGTCGAAAATGATTTGATCCATTTGCGCTTCCGTCGGCACATAAATCAATTCGTTGTCAGTTACGCCATCGCCGTTCATGTCGCCAACATAGCTGTAACTAAAACGGGAGGTAGTGATAAAGCTACTCGGGTTGAAGCCGCGATTTTCGCCGACATAACCGATGGATACCTGTGTCGCACCAGCGAAGTCACCGCCGTACTCGAAGCGATAGCCGAGCAAGCCCGTCAGGCGGTCGGGTATATCCTGGTCGGCGTATGAAAGCGTCAGGTTGTTGTTGCCGTTCACAGATCTAGCGCCCGTCCACGAACCGGAAGCGATGGAGCCGGCGCTCATCAGGTCTTTCGCCTCGCTGTAGGTGTAGGCAAACATACCGTACAGGCCTTTTTTCGACGGGTACTCCAGTTTTAATGTAGCACCCCAGTAATAACCTTCGTTCGTTGTGGCCATCACGGCTGCACGCGACACGTTGTCGTTGATGCGTACAGCATTGTTGATATTCGCCGTACCGGTCACGCCTGAAGCAGGGAAACGCGAACGCTGGTCGGGCCCTGCGAAGTTGCGGGTAGCCTGTTCTAAGTTGGCATCGAAATAAAGTACTGCGTTGAGGTTTCTGTTGTACAGCAATTCACCTGTGATGATGAATCCGAGGGGCAGTTTTTGGTCAATTGCGATGTTCGACTTCCACACCTGCGGGAACCGGTAATCCGGGTCAGTAGCAGCGATGTCGAAGGTCGAAGGCAAAGTAGGCGACTCCGGTGTGTAAGTAGCGTTCACATCCGGCGTAAATCCGTATTTATTGGAGGCCTGCACATCGATAAAGCCGGTCAGCACGCCGTTGTTGCCCACGGCATTAGAAACCCACACATAAGGCGGACGTCCGGTGAAAATACCCGTACCGCCACGGACCTGGGTCGTTTTTTTGCCCGTTGCATCCCAGTTGAAACCGATGCGCGGTTCCCAAAGCACTTTCGTACCGGGCATTTTACCCGTGTTGATCTTGTAACCTGGCGTCTCATCGACATCGATGTATTCCTGCCCGGTGATGGTTGGGTTTTCTATGCCCGTATCTTCAAAACTGATGATCCCTGCGCGAATGCCATAGGTCAGTTTGAAGCGATTGGTCATCTGGTATTCGTCTTGGCCGTAGAAGTCAATTTTGTGGACTTTGAGGACTTGCAGCGGTTTGGCGAATTCCGGTAGGGCTGAATAGCGGAACTGGAAACGGTTGGAAGTATCGGTCAACCCGTTAGCGGAATCGTAAAATTCCTGGAGCGAGTTGTAAATCCAGACACCGTTGTTGCCTGGGAAAAACAGGTTGTTCGACTTGTAATACTCATAGTTGGCGCCAAACGTAAAAGTATGGTTTTCGCGATAAAGCGACACATTGTCCGTCACGTGGAATGTACCGTAGTCCAATTTGTTATCCGGTGTGAACGGGTCAAAGCCCATCCCGATGTAAGTGGAACCGTTCTGCATGATGTCAACCGTCGGGAAAAAGGCGCCTTTGTAGGCGCGGTCTTCAATCTGTTTGTCGTAGCCCACGAGAAACGTATTGTGCATGCGGTCGGATATCGTGTGGTTCCATTCCAGCACACCCGAGCGGGTGTTGTCGAGGATGATGTAGCCCGAGTTCTGGTACGACATCGAATTGATGTTGGTACGGCGGTTGCCGCGGCCCAGCGACGAGCTGTTGCTGATCAGCTGGTCGGAGTCGGAGTCGTGGTGCACGTAGCGCAGCGTCAGTTTGTTCCGATCATTGATGTTGTAGTCAAGGCGTACGAGAAATTTGTCGCTGGTCGTTTCGTTGTCGTAGTTTTCAAACGGACCGGTTTCGTAGCCGTATTTGTCGCGAAGGAAATTACTCAGATTAACCAGGTCATCGTAGGTCGTGCGAGCGGTATTGCCGCCCGGTTGTTCAAGCGGACTGCCGGTGGCTACCCACGTAGTGGCGGGTTCCGTGCGGCGCTGCATTTCACCGTTGACAAAGAAAAATAATTTGTCTTTGATAATCGGACCGCCGAAACTCAAACCATAGACTTTTTCATCGAATTCACCGATGGAAATTTTATCGTTCATGCCATCACCGTTCAGGTCTCCGAATTCCGTCCGGTTGAACGTGCCCGAATCGTCGTTTTTACGCATGTTGTAAAAAGCGGTACCGGTAAATTCGTTGGTGCCGGAGCGGGTCACGGCGTTGATGCCGGAACCGACGAACCCAGTTTGACGCACATCGAACGGCGCGATATTCATCTGGAGTTCTTCGATGGCATCCAGCGAAATGGCCGTGGAGCCGGTACGTCCGCCTGCCTGTGCATCGGTGCCGAGGCCGAAACCGTTGTTGAACACCGAGCCGTCGATCGTGAAGTTGTTCAGGCGGCTGTCCTGTGCGCCGAACGAACTGCCGTTGCCGTAAGGGCTGTACTTCGTGATTGAATTGATCGAGCGGGCCCCGACGTTCGGAGCGGCTCTCAGGACATTGCTGTTGAAAGTAGTGGCTGCCCCGGTGCGATCCGAACTGAAAATATCGGATTTGACCGCCGTGATAGTGACTTCGCCGAGCGCAGTGCCGGCTTCGCGCAACACGAAATCGACGTTGGCCGCTGTGCCGAGGCTGGTGTAAACGCCTTCGCGGTTTTCAGGTTCGTAACCGGTGTAAGTAATGGTCACCGTGAACGGTCCGCCCACCCGCACTGCCGGAAGGGTATAGCGACCGAGCGCATTGGTAGCCGAGCCATAACGCGTGCCCGAAGGAACGTGCGTCGCTACCACCGTAGCGCCGATCAGCCCTTCGCCATTACTGTCGGTCACCAGACCGGTAATAGTCGAGGTAGTTACCTGGGCGAATGTGGTGAGTCCGCACAGCAGGAGTGCGAACAAAAGCGTCGCCCTGCCTACCGGAACAACCGCCAGGTTTTTAAAAGTAAAATGATTCATACAAGTAACGGATTTAGTGAAAAAGAGGAAATTCGACGGCGAAAGTAAGCATCCGGTGTTAACTTCCCGTTAAGTTTTGCCTTTTTTTGGCGAAAGGAAATCAGGATTTAACAGGCATGAAAAAATGTTTCGGCTATTTTTTGAAACAAAATCGGGCAGGTTCAATCGGGTGAAAAACTTTTACCGATTCATGCCGTGCTTTTGCGAAAGAACTCTTGCCTTTAGCAACGGTACACACTCCCGTCTTTTCTATACTTTTGGGGCAAAAATTTTCAAAACATCTTGAAACATGAAAAAAACAATCCTGACTTTCTCCTGCATCCTTGCCTTTCTGCTGAGCGCCCAAGCCCAAATCGTCATTACGGAAATCATGTACAACCCGCCTGAGTCGGGAACGGACAGCCTGGAGTTTATCGAAGTGCTGAATCGCTCCAACGCTGCGGTTGACATGACCGACTGGAAACTCGAGTTCGGAACTTTTTCGTTCACCATACCCGCTTTGAATCTCGGCGCCGGCCAATACCAGATTTTTAGTGTGGATGCCGCCGCCTTTCAAAATAATTTCAACAAACCGTCGATCCAGTGGACCGACGGCGCGTTGAGCAACAACGGCACTTCCATCCGGATCAAAAATGCCGCAGGTGCTTTGATTGATACGCTCACGTACGACGATGCCACTCCCTGGTCAACCGAACCGGATGGATTCGGCCCTTCGCTGGTGCTTTGCGATCCGGATAGCGATAACAATCTGCCGGCAAGTTGGAAAGCGGCTACAACATCTACCGGCGTAACGATCAACGGTATCCTGGTCTTAGCCAATCCGGGCGCCGCTTCGGGCTGTTCCAATGTGCTGAACGCAAAAGCCGACGCTTTTATCCTCCTCCCCAACACCAACAACGATCTCGACGTGCTGACCAACGACGATATCCCAGATCCGGCCAACATCACCGTCAGCATCATCGAGCCGCCGCTGGCCGGCTCTGCCACCGTGAACCCGGACAATACGATCAATTATCAGCCAAATACAAATTATTGCGGCGGCGACGGCTTTTTGTACGAGGTGTGCGACCTCAACAGTTGCGACACGGCTTTCGTGCTCATTTCCATCCCTTGCTATCCTGCTTATACCATTGCCCAGGTAACGACCGAAGACTTCGACGGTGTGGCCGACTCAGTCGACGTTTATTGCGAACTCACAGGGTATGTCTACGGCGTCAATACCCGCGCGAGCGCCGTCGGGGTGCAATTTACCCTGATCGACGCTACCAACTTTGCCGGCATCAACGTATTCAATCCTACCGACAACCTCGGTTACACGGTCAAAGAGGGCGACCAGATCAAGGTCAAAGGATATATAGATCAGTTCAACGGGCTGACGGAAATTTTTGCGCAGGCAATCACGCCGGTTTCAGCCAACAATTCGCTCGCTGCCCCCGAAACGGTGACCAAACCCAGCGAAAACACGGAATCGCGCCTGATCCAGATCAAAAACCTGCACCTGACAGATAATGCGCAATGGGCAACCGGCGTCGGCGCAGGCTTCACCGTGCAGGCAGTGTCCGACGTCAATCCGCTGGATACGATCCTGGTCCGGATCGACAACGACGTCGATTTGTTCAACCAGCCCGCGCCTCCCCAACCCTTCGATCTTACCGGCATCGGCGGACAGTTTGACCCTACATCGCCTTATTCGTCCGATTACCAGATCGCGCCGCGTTATACCCCCGACGTAAGTACGCTGGTCGGAACGCAGGAAGCAGATTTCAGCAGCCACGTGCGCCTCACACCCAACCCGGTGAGCGATCGCCTGCTGTTGCAAACAGACCTGCAATTTGACCGGGTGCGTATTTTTAACGCGCTTGGCGTTTTGTGCATTGCGATGGAAAATCCGGCGCTGTCGCAACCGGTTCAGGTCAACGCGCTGCCAAACGGCGTGTATTTCATTCAGTTTGAAAAAGATAATGCCGCCTGGACGACGCGTTTTGTAAAACAATAGAAAGAGGCTGCCGCGCAAGTTATTTTTTGACAGGATTACAGGATCAACAAGATTTTATTTTATTGAAGACCAATAATTTATATCCTGCTAATCCTGTAATCCTGTCAAAAATTTGACTAATGAGATAGTCTCTTTTTCATGTCAACCCCAAGACAATTCCCAAAAAATGCCGTGCTTTGCGACCTTTTTGGCCTAAGGCTTGCAGCGATAGCCTTTTTACTTACAACGACTGAAAAGTGATGCATCAAAACTACCGCTTCATTCTGACGGCAATGATCGGCTGCCTGCCGTTTTTTGCCCTTGCTCAAAATACAAAAATTGCCCGCCGAACCGCTTTGCCTGAAGTACTGAAGGAAGTTTCCGGAATGGTTCGTACGCCCGCAGGCGACCTTTGGCTCCTCAACGACAGTAAAAACCCGCCTGAAATCTTTCGCTTCGATCCCATCACGCAACAACTGCTCGAAACCCGGCGCTTGCCCATCGCCAACCGCGATTGGGAAGACCTCGCCACCGACGACGGGGGCAATCTGTACATCGGCGACATCGGCAACAACAAAAATGCACGGCGCGATCTGCGCATTTACCGCTACGACCCTGCCACCCAATCCCTCGACAGCATCCTGTATCGCTACCCCGACCAGACCGCCTTCGCACCCGCCGCCGAACAGGACTGGAATTTCAACTGCGAGGCGATGGTCTTTTTCCGGGACAGCCTGCACCTTTTTTCAAAAAACAGTTTCAATGGAAATTTCTACACCAAACACTACGTACTGCCTGCAAAACCGGGTAATTACGTAGCGGAATTGCGCGACAGTATTTGCCTGAAAGACCGCGTCGTCACCGGCGCCGCACTCAGCAGGGATGGCAAAACGCTCGCGCTAACGGGTTATATCATCGGGAAAAAGTTAGGGTTTTTGCCTTATACGAAAGCCAGCGTTTTCTACTTCACCGGTTATTCGGGCAGCGACTTCCTGCACGGGCAACAAGACCGGAAGCGGCTCCCGAAATTCCTCATTGCCCGTCAGTATGAATCGGTTACGCAATGGGAAGGAGATTGCTGGGTAGTGGCCAATGAAGGGCGCAAGCCGCAGTTTCAGGCCGTCTGGAGGGTGAAGAAAAGCAGCAGTGAACAGGAAGTCAAACGCGAGGAGACGGGGATGTCGTCGCTGCGCTGACGACGCTTAGTCATAAATGCCGAAAGGCGAATACATGAAATACGAAATACGATGTTTTCCGCACGTGCCCACCTAACCCGGGAGCAGCGCTTTACATCGTCAATCGTATTTCATGTATTCGCCTTTCGGCATTCAAACAAAGACGGCGTCGGCATTTAAAATCCAATGATAGCGTCCTCACCAACAATATTGACATAAAAAAAACAGCCCTCCGCCCTTTCTCATTTGAAAGGACCGGAGGGCCCCCGCCTTCGGTTATCTTTGCTCGTAAGAGCTTTATTTTTTTCGGGCATTCATTGTTAGAAATGTTTGCCCTGTCTGATGTCAAAAAGATTGATTGGGGTTAATGGTTATGTTTTCTCGTAGTAGTTCAAATGGTTTTTCCGAGGATATGGTATAAAGTGCTTTGCTCTTCAAAGTGCGCCTTTAACAGGCACATGTTCACGCTGAAATCTTTTCTAATTCACGAGACCGGCAACCGGGAATATGGATGGTGTGTAGGTATCGGTTATTTGAAAGTCACATTTCGTTGTCAGGTGAGCAACTAATTGTGATGCAAATATGAACGAAAAAATCCATTCAGTGATACATCCCCCCCTCTCCGAAGCCTTAAAATACCCGTTTTTTTGTTTTCAATGCAGCAAAAGTGTATTCACTTTTTTACAAATACGGCAACGAATACAGCAGGATACCTGAAAATAATTTTATATTTTTCAACGTACAATGCGAATACTGGAAAAATTACTTTTATTAAATTTTTTTTCAAAAAACTGCCGTTCCCTCCCAAAAAACCGCCGTTCCCTAAAAATTTCGACCGCTAATGGACTTGAAAACTACCCGCTTCGATGTCCTCCGCACACCTGAAATGACCCATCGGGCAGGCCTTGTGACCGTGCAATCCGCAAGGGCGGCAATCGAGACGGCTGGCTGTCTCCACCACAAAACTCCGGTCGGAAAGCGGCGTAAACCCGAATGCCGGGACGGTGGAACAAAACACCGCCGTGACCGGCGCATTCACCGCCGAAGCGATATGGATCGGGGCGGAGTCATTCGCATAGTTCATCGACGCACCCTGCATGAGCGCCGCCGATTCGAGGAACGATAATTTCCCTGCCAGGTTTTGCACATCCGGATGACCTGAATCCTGACGGATTTGTTCGCCGGCATCGGCATCTTCCTTGCCGCCCAATAAAAATACCCGACAGTCCGGGGGGATTCTGCCGATCAGTTCCACCCATTTGTGCGCCGGGAATTGTTTGGTGAACCAAACGGAAGTGGGTGCAATGCATATATATCGATGTACTTCAGCAAATGCCCGCGTTTTGACAAAATCCGCTTCCGACGGATACAGCCGGGGGCGCTCGAAGGAATGATCGGTCAGGTGCTCGATGAGCAGCAAATTCCGGTCGACCTCGTGTACAGGATGTTGTGTTGTTCCGAACCGGTGTTGCACCCGCTTTGAAAAAGCAAACGAGAATGGGTTTTTATCAAACCCGACCGTGTGTTTCGCCCCCGAAAAAAGGGTCAGCAGGCCGGATGCCGCAAAGCGCTGGCAATTGATGACCCAGTCGTATCGCTCCCTGCGCAGCGTTCGGGCCAGTTGATACAGCCCATTGTATTTGCTTTGCTTTTTGTCCCATATCAGCACCTGCCGGACGTTCGGATGCGCCGTCAGCAAACGTTCGTTGCCCTTGCGCAAAAGGAAATCGATCTGCGCATCCGGAAAAAACCGGTGCAGTTTTTCCACCAGCGGCGTCGCCAGCACCACATCGCCGATGAAGGCGGTTTGTAAAATGAGAAACTTCATTGAAAAATTTTTCAGATCGCAAAGAAAAGAACTTGCACAGAATAAAAACGGCAGTACATTTGCACCCGCAATTGAGGAGGGTAATTGAAGTCATTAAGAGTCATTAAGTGTAATTACTGTAATGACTTTTAATGACTCCAATTACCCTCCAATCGCGGGAATGGCGGAACTGGTAGACGCATACGTTTCAGGGGCGTACGCCCGTAAGGGTGTGGGGGTTCGACTCCCCCTTCCCGCACTTCAAAATCAAGGACTTATGCGTAACAGCATAGGTCCTTTTTGTTTTGCCTGATTGGCAACTGCTTCGCTCACCCCGCCAAAATCAGTTCAACATTTTGCCGGAAGCATCAAAAATTAAATCCTTATGCTTGACTTCGGCTTCATAAACCGTCGAGCCGTCGGCTTTTTCAATGCGGGCGGCGTCCTTCACTTTTTTGCATTGCAAGGCAGTAAGAACAGGCGCGGGCAGTTCCGAAAATGCGATTTCAGTCTCCGTTTCGAGCCAGCGACCGTCTGCCGCAAAAGTAGCGGACATCTCAGGACTGCCCGACAGTTCAAACTCTGCTTCCCACTCGCCGTTTTTTTCCTTCGACCAATCCACGTCTTGCGCATTGGGAAATTTTTGCTTGAACGCTGCCAACACCACCTCTGGCGGGTTTGCAGAAAATGCCGTCGCGCACGAAACGAGCGCGAAGAGGCTCAAAAGCATGATTTTTTTCATTGCCAAAATTTTATGTTTGAATGAACGACACGGCAAAGATGCGGGGCAATATTGGAGAAAATTTGGAGGTCAAAACTTCCAGTTATACCCCAACCGAAGCACCTGCGTCTCGTAATAATCCGTGCTTTCCAGCCTGAAATCCGTCCCTTGTATGCTCTTTCGGATTTGCATCGTGTTCAACAAATCGGTCGCGTTCAACACCAGTTCACCCCTGCCTTTTTGGATGATTTTTTTCACACCGACATCCAGCGAATAGCGGCTGCCAATGCGACCCTGCGGCAAAAGGTCGGGCGCAAGCCAGATGCTCGAAATTTGCGCTTCCCAATTTTTCAGGGCTTTTATAGCAGCGTTCAATTTGAAATTACCGGACACAAGTTGTTGTTTTTCACCGTAATAGGTTGTCGGAACGGGATACTGGTTGACGACTGTGAACGCCTCGATGGTATTTTGGTAAATGTTGGCATTTGTGTTCAGTGACAGCCACTTGGAAACTTTTTGCTGCCAAACGAACTCTGCGCCGGTGTTCCAACTGCGTCCAGCGTTTTGGAAAACATTGTAAAGAATCACACTGCCCGGCACTTGTGTCGCGATGCGTGTAATCGTGCCGTCGGTGATGCGGTGATAAATAGCCGCGAAAAAACTGCCCTGTGAAAATGAGTTTTTGAAACCCAGTTCGGCGGACATCGTAAATTGTGGTTGCAGCGCAGGGTTGCCGACTTTGATGAGTTCCGGCTCGTCGTATTTCGGGAAAATGCGGATGTCCACTTCATTCGGACGGTCAACGCGGCGGTTGAAAAAGAGCGTGATTTTGTTTCGCTCGTTCAGTTTATATGCTGCCCGAAAGTTCGGGAAAGGTTGAAAATAGCGGTAACCGTCGCTTTTGTAAGTGTTGTGGTTGGGGTTTACTTCATAGTCCACCTGCACAAACTCAACGCGCAAGCCGCCCTCGATTTCGATTTTTTCGTTTTCAAAAACATAGTTCGAGTACAGCGCGGGGATTATTTCGTAATAATTTGCCCAACCGCCTGCGCTTGTGTCGAGCGGTGAGTTTTGCCCCGGAAAAAACTGCATATTCACCGGAATTGAACGAAACCTGCCTTTGAACCCCGCTTCGACGCGCCCTTGCCGGAGCGGTTTGGAGTAGTCGGCGTTCAAGTCCCAAACGTGTTCATCGGAAAGGAGTTTGAAGGCATCTTCACCTATGAAGTCAGGCCGCGTATTGGTAAAAAGATACTTCTCATCTTCGCGGTGAAAAGAGTAGTTGCCCGTTAAAATCAACGTGTGACCCGGTTGGCGGAATTTGTGGGTGAAAACCGTCGTGCCGAGCGCAGTATACTTCACCTCATCCTCCAAAAATTGCCAAAGACGGTAACGATTTTCGGCTTCCGGCGTGTGCAAGAAGTAAGGTTCGTCGCCTTCGTCCAGGATTTTTTCGCGGTTGAAAAGTCCTGAAACAGTCAACGAGTTGCGCCCGTCGAAGGCATGGTCGAGACCTATTTTGGCGGTAGCGTAGTCGGTTCGGCGGTTGCGCTTGACTTGCTGGAAAATCACCGTGCCGTCGTCGTAGATGCGCGTCGAAAACTCGTTTTTGTTCAAAGTTGGGGCATAGAGCCAGTCACCCTGAAAAAAAATGTTGGTCGCCTTTTTTCGATAATTGGCTGAAAAGGAGGGGTTGAATTTGGGGGTCGCCTGAAACTGCGGGCGTATGGTCGGCAAGTTTTCCCGTTTTTCCCAGAGTGCGCCCGCACCCACCATCATACCGATTTTGCCGTTGAAGCCTTGCTGTTCCTGTTTTTTGAAAACGAGGTTGATGATGCCCGCGCTGGCGTTGGCATCGTATTTCGCCGAAGGGTTGTTGATTATTTCAATGCGTTCGAGAGCAGAGGCGGGCAGGTTGTCTAAGCCCGTTTGCGAGCCGTAGCCGGTAAGGGCGGTTTGTTTGCCGTCAATCAGGACGGCGATTTTGTCGCTGCCGCGCAGTTGGATTTTGCCGTCCTCGCCAACGGTCACACCAGGTAAATTGGTCATTGCTTGCAAGACCGAGCCCCCCGATTGGCTGATGTTGTCGCTGACAGCATAGGTTTTTTTGTCCATTTTGCCTGAAACTTCGTCGGCTTTTGCTGAGACAACAACTTCGTTCAAAGCCTTCGCGTCCTCCCTCATCTGCAAAACGCCCACATCCAAAAATGCGCTCAACTCGCCCACTATTACTCGCTGTCGGAGGGTTTGGTAGCCCATAAACGAGGCTTCGAGGTGGTAACTTCCTTTTTTCAAACCCGATAAAGTGAAAGAACCTGCCTCATCGGTCAACGTCCCGGCGACGAACGCGCTGTCTTTTTCGGTTTTCAAAACGACGCTCAAAAAGGCAAGCGGGGCTTTGGTCTGTGCGTCTTGCGCCTTGCCGGAAAGGGTGATGCCGCTACCCGACGGATTTTGGGCGATGATTTGCGTTGTGCAAAACGCCGCGAAAAGGAGCGGGACAAGCAATTTTTGTAATGACATTCCTGAAAAATTTTCAGGCAAAAGTCCGGGTTGATTTTGGAGAGAATTGGGAGTCCGTTTTTTCGGAAAACTATTTCTTAAAAAGAACCTCCACGCGCCAAACACCATGTTCAAACGCCATTTCAAGCCCGAAGCCTTGTTGTTCGCAAATCTCCAAGACTATTGCCAAACCCAGCCCTACACCCTCTGAATGTGGATTGCCCCGTGCAAAACGAGCAGTCAAATCCGTGACCGAAGCTTCTGGCGGTGCGGCGGAATTTTCCACGATTAGGCAGTTTTCATTCAAAGTCACACGCAGCAAACCACCTTTGATATTGTGCTTTACCGCATTTGTGAGCAGGTTGGTAACGAGCGTTTCCGCCAAAAAGGGGTTCATTTCGAGCGTTTTTTCCGCTAAATCGGTCTGCAATTCCAGCCTTTTTTCGGCGATGAAATCTTCGAGCCATACCAACCTTTTTCCCAAAAGTGGTTTCAAGGCGACAGGTTTTCGCTCCAAAAACTGATGATTTTCGATTTTTGAAAGTAGTAAAAGCGACTGATTGAGCCGTGTCATACGTCGCGTACTTTGTCCGATAATGTTGATTTGTTGTGCCTGTGCTTCACTCAGAGTATCATCCTGTAACAATACCTCTACCTTACTCTGTATGACGGCGAGGGGTGTTTGCAGTTCGTGACTGGCATTTTCGGTGAACTTTTTAACCGTCTGATAGTCTCGTCGTACCTGCTGGGCGAGGTTTTCAAGCGTTGTGTTGAGTTCCTGAATTTCCTCGACTGACGAAGGGGTGAGTGTTAGGGATGTGTGGTCGGCCAGCCGGAAGCGGCGCATCTTTTCCAGCGTTTCAAAAAACGGCTGCCAAACCTGCCTTGACACAACCCGGTTAACCCAGAGCATCACCAAAAGCAACAATCCGAATATGGTTACGAGCAGCACTGCCAATATCAAAACAACGTCATGGTGTTCGACTGTACTTGCAGAAACAGACATCAACCACATCTGCCCGCGCATCATCACCGGGAAACGCAGTTGCCGGAAGGGTTCCATCTCGCGCTCAAATTTGTTGAAATACGTCGTGTCCGAAAAGGTTGGGTCTGGAATGTTCTTCATAGAGCCATAAGGCATCGGTTCGGCATACCATCGGTCGAAAACGGTTTGGAAAAAGACAGGCAGCGTGTCGTTTACCTGCACATAGGATTCGATTTCGGCTTTCATACCCAAAAGTTTTTCGTCCGTTTCGTGGTCGAAAACCCAACGCAGGGTGAAAAAGGAAACAACTCCTGCCGCCAAGAACACCGGAAGCACACCTCGAAAAAAGAGTCGTTGTGTTTGATGAAGCAGTTTCATTTTTTGTCGGTGAATTTGTACCCGATGCCATACACCGCTTTCATATAATCGAGGCAGCCCCGGTCTACCAGTTTCTTTCGCAAGTTTTTAATGTGCGAGTATATGAAATTGAAATCGTCCATTTGGTCGGCATCGTCGCCAAGCAGGTGCTCGGCGATGCTTTCACGGTGCAAGACACGGTGCTGGTTTGCCAAAAGATAGAGCAGCAGGTCGTATTCTTTCGGTGTGAGGTCAAGTAGCGTCTCATTGACATAGACGCTACGCTGAGCAGGTTTAACCTTAATCTCGTGGAAAACGATGTCCGGACTGCCGCCAAAATGTCGCCGTCGTAACAGGGCTTTGAGTCGTGCGTTTAGTTCAGGAAGGTAGAAGGGCTTGGCGAGGTAGTCGTCCGCGCCGAGGTCAAGCCCGGTGATGCGGTAGTCGAGCGCGTTTCGTGCGCTGATGATGATGACCCCTGCTTCGGGACGTAATTTTTTCAGGGCGCGAATCACGTCCAGCCCTGTGCCACCGCCGGGCAGGTTGATGTCCACAATGAGGCAGTCGTATTCATAGACTACTGCTTTTTCATGGGCGGTCGGGAAGTCCGATGCGAGTTCGACCAGGTAGCCTTCACTTTTCAAAAAGTCAGTAATGGAGGCAGCAAGTTCGGGTTCGTCCTCGATGAGCAAAATTTTCATTTCGCAAACATACGATGCCGATTTTGTAGGGATTTTGGAGGCAGACTCATCATTAAAAGTCAGAACGCCAGCCGCTTCGCAATTTCATTGTTCAGTTTTCCGGATGCGAGTTAGAAAGTTTAGAACAAAGGCGCAATTTCAGTCCGATAAACCTGCTCAAATTTCCGTTGCAGCAAATCAATCAACGCAGGTTCCATAAAGTCGTATTCGTCGGGGATGTAGAGGCAGATAATACGCTTCTTTTGATACAATTCGGGAAACATCTGCCTGATTTTGTTTCGGTGCATTCGCTCCATCACTATGACATAATCGGCCCATTCCAACTGATATTCATCCACTTGTACGGCTGCCGTTTTGTCTGTACCCGCCGAATCCACGTTAAACCGCTCGTCATCGGCATAGATCCGCTCGGCAGTGGCACTGCGCATGCGGTTGACGGTGCAGATGAAAAGGATGTTGAGTTTATTTTCTATAGTCACGGTTGTCTAGACCTCCAATATCTCTTTGACGCTGATTTTGAACCCGGCAAGCGCCTTCGATTCGATGGTGTCGTTGCGGCTGAAAACTCCTAAAGGCATCAATTCGCCGTCGGTATTTTGATAAACGGTCACGGTCGATTTTTCCAAATTGATAAGCCAGTATTCTTTTACAAGATGCGATTCATAAATGTACTTTTTATAGCTCATCTCTTTGGGCGTATTGCTTTCAGAAAGGATTTCCACCACCAGATCAGGAGCGCCTTCGATTTTCTTTTTCCCAATAATGGACAGGTATTTTTTTGATATAAATAAAATATCGGGCTGAAAAGTGTTGATTTCGTCAAACTTGGTATCCAAGGGCGCCTGATAAACCTTGCCTAAATTATTGGAATTAGCATGGATCAGCATCCGGGCAGAAAGGTTCATGGAGACATCCTGATGGTGGGGGGTAGGAGAAGCCCTAAAAATGATTTTACCATTATGGAGTTCATAATTGCCGCTATCGGGCGGAGTCAGCGCAACGTAATCGTCGTAGGTGAGTATCTTTTTCCGGGTTTTTATCACCGGCACTTGTTCGGCTGCTTGCTGCATATCGGAAATTTTTCTCAAAAATAGGTCGAATTAGGGAATCCGCAAAATCACTTCACCAGCACCACCGTTCCCGCCCGCTTCGCAATCTCATTTCGTGTCTCGTTCAGTTTTTGCTGAATTTTCATGTACCGCAACAGAGAATCTATATCCTCCGAGTCGGAAGCGGTTTTGATACGGGCGAGGTTTAGATCGCACATTTTATGGATTTTACGGAGTTTGAAACGGTCGAGCGCCTGGCGCATGTCGAGGTCGAAGTTCAACTCGGGCATCTCCTGGTTCTGAAGTGGGTAGTTCCACATCGTTACCCAGTTGGGCGAAAGTTCGAAAGGCGAAGTCAGCAGGTCGATCGCCAGGTCGCTGAAGTCTTTTTCGGCGTGGTGGAGGAAATAACTTTGGTCGAACGATTTCCCGTCCACCAGCAAGGCGTGGCATTCGCTCGCGATTTTGCCGTACAAGGGGTTGTCGAAACTACCCAGCGAGTCTTCTATATCGGCAAGAATATATTCTGCAACCGTGATATTTTCTTTTTCAAGTTGCTGATTCCCAAACTGTACCAGCAAACGGATGATGTCGCGTTCCTGAAATTCGTCGCCCCTCGACATGGGTTTTTCCCGCATTGCCGACGGCTCAAATGCGCTATCCAGATCGGCCGGCGCCGGCGGCATCTCGGTCGGCCAGGCGTAGTCGCCTCCGCCCGGAAAGTGGGGCGAATCGCTGGCCGCACCCGGTTGCCGGGCCGCTTTTTCTTCGCGTTTTTTTAAAGTGGTGGTGATGAGTTTGTTGGTTTCGCTGTGCAGTGTTTGTTCATCCACTTCCAATTGAACGGAACATTCTTTCAGGTACACGCTGCGCTTGATCGGGTCGGGTATTTTGGCGATGCTCGCCACGATGTCCTTGATCAAACCCGCTCTTTTCACCGGGTCGCCTTTGGTCTCCTCGATGAGCAATTGGGTTTTGAAAAGGATAAAATCCTTCGCGTTTTCGGTGGTGAATTTGGTGAACGCCTCGCCGCCAAACTGCTGCACATAACTGTCGGGGTCGTGCCCGTCGGGCAGCAGGCATATTTTTACGTCGAGGTCCTGCTCCAGGGCCAGGTCGAGGCCGCGCAGGGCCGCTTTGATTCCAGCCGGGTCGCCGTCGTAGAGGATTTTGAGGTTGTTGGTGTTGCGCTTGATGAGTTGGAGTTGCCCCTCCGTGAGCGAGGTGCCGGAAGAAGCCACCACATTTTGAATGCCCGCCTGGTGCAGCGAGATCACGTCCATGTAACCTTCGGTGAGCAGGCATTCATCCTGCTGGCGGATGGCTTTTTTGGCCTGAAAAGCGCCGAAAAGGATTTTGTTTTTGACGTAAATCTCCGTCTCCGGACTGTTGATGTACTTCGGAATGGTTTTATCCGACGACATGGTGCGCCCGGCGAAGGCAGCCACTTTGCCCGACAGGTTGTGGATGGCAAACATGACCCGCCCGCGAAAAAAATCGCGGTTGCCGTCGGGACTGCATAAGCCGGTCTTTTTCAACAATTCCAGGTCGTGGCCGGTGGCTTTGGCGCGGCGCACGAGCAGGTCGCGCTGGTCGGGCGCATAGCCGAGCCCGAAAGTGCGGATGGTTTCTTCGCGCAGGCCGCGTTGTTTGAAATAGGCCAACGCGACGGACTTGCCTTCATCGGTATCGAAGAGTTGTTGCTGGAAATGCTGGAGGGCAAAATCGTTGACGATGTAGAGCGCATCGGCCAACTGCATCTCGGCGACCCGCTCGGGTGTTTGTTCGACTTCCTGTATTTCGATATTGTATTTCTTCGCCAGCCAGCGCAACGCTTCCGGGTAGGTCAGGTTTTCGTGCTCGCGCAGGAAAGTGACGGCATCGCCGCCTTTGCCGCAGCCGAAGCACTTGAAGATGTTGCGGGTGGGATTTACGTTGAAGGAGGGCGTTTTTTCGCCGTGGAAAGGGCACAACCCGATCAGGTTCACCCCGCGCCGCCGCAGTGTGACGAAGTCTTCGATCACTTCCTCGATCCGCACGGCGTCGAGGATTTCCTGAACCTGTTTGGGTGGAATCATGTGGGCAAATATAGCATTTTTTAAATGCCCCACTCGCTCAAAGTCTCCCGCAATTGCCCGGCCCCCTGAAAATGAATGCCGTTGATGCCCACCACTTCCGCCCCTTCCACGTTTTTCAGGCTGTCGTCTATAAAAACCGCCTGTTCAGGATTGACTTCATAGCGGTCGAGCAGGATTTCATAAATTTCAGCGAAAGGTTTGCGGGTCTTCTCGTCGCCGGAAACCACAATGCCTTCAAACCATTGCAGGAAGTCGTACTTCGACAGGGCTACAGGAAAGGTTTCGCCGCTCCAGTTGGTGAGCGCCAGCAACCGGTGTTCCTCGCGGTCGCGCAGTTCGCGCAGCAAATCGACCGTTTCGTGGATCGGCCCGCCCAACATTTCTTCCCAGCGGCCGTAGAAGGCACGTATCTCGGATTCCCACTCGGGGTGTTCGTTTACAAGCAGTTCCGTTGCCTCTACGAGCGGGCGGCCTGCGTCCTGTTCCACGTTCCACTCGTGGGTGCAGATGTTTTCAAAGAAATAACGGCGCCGCTCCGAATCGGGAATCATTTCGCGGAAAACATACTCCGGGTTCCAGTCGATGAGCACGCCGCCCAAATCAAAGATGATTGTGTTTATTGTCATTATACGTCATTAAGGTCATTATACGTCATTTGTGGTCATGTTGGTCATTTAGCAGTTTTTGTCTTGGTTTTGCGACCGTCTTTGTAAATTTCGATGCGCTCTACTTTTTCGCCGGCATCATCATACCGCCACAATTCGCCGTTCCCATTTACAAACGATCCTTTGGGAAGTGGTTTCCCGGTTTTGTCAAAAAAACCATCCACGGATTTCAGCGATCCTTTGTCGTAAGTCAGGACACCGTACAATTGACCGTTTTCCCAAAAAAGGCGCATCGTTTTGTCGGGCTTTCCTTCATAGTAGGTGGCTTCGCTTTCAATCTGGCCATTGTTGTAATAACTGAAGAAAGGGCCATGTCTTTTCTCGTCTTTCAATGTCGTTCGAATCCAGATTTTTCCATCCGGGTAATAGCCGTAAGCGGGGCCTTGTTCATCTTTGAAATGTCCCGCTTTTCGCATAACCCGGTACTTACCATCTTTTTCATAATCAATATCCTCGATGAACAATCTTTTGCCATTCAATTCATAAACCTTGAAATCGACTCTGCCGTGGCGATCAAGAAATTCCTTAACAAATGTATCCTGAGTACAATCGTATGCAAGTCCCTGTCGCGCAGCACTTTGAATCGAATATTCTTTTGTCGTGACACAAGCAAACGTACTGGCAGCAAGGACGCTGGAAAGCAGGAAATTGAAAAGCAAGCATCTGTGCATAAGTCAACGCATGAGCTTTAGACATTGAATCGAAAGTGCATGATATCGCCGTCAGTTACCACATATTCTTTTCCCTCCACAGCCATTTTACCCGCCTCCTTCACTTTGGCCTCCGAACCAAGCGTAATAAAATCGTTGTATTTGATGACTTCTGCGCGGATAAACCCTTTTTCAAAATCAGAGTGGATCACCCCTGCCGCCTCGGGGGCTTTGGCGCCACGATGCACCGTCCAGGCGCGCACTTCTTTTTCACCGGCGGTAAAATAGGTAATGAGATTCAGCAACTTATACGCCGAACGAATGAGTTTGTTTACCCCCGGTTCGCTCAGGCCCATCATTTCCAGGAACTCTTTGCGCTCTTCCAAAGAATCCATGTCGGCGATTTGTGCCTCGATACCGGCGCAGATCATGATGACTTCCGCATTTTCGGCAGCCACCGATTTTTTGAAAGCCTCCGTGTGCGCGTTGCCGGTTTCGACGGCTGCTTCATCTACATTACAAACATAAAGCGTGGGCTTTGCCGTCAACAGCGCCAGGTCGCGGTTGATCAGGGTTTTGGCATCTTCGTCGAAGTCGGCGAGCAGTTCGCGCACGACGTGGCCTGTTTCGAGGTGCGCTTTTACTTTGTTCAGGGTTTCAAGCGCCTTTTGGTCGTCCTTGCTGCCCATGCGGGCGGCCCGGGAGACTTTGTCGAGGCGTTTTTCGACGGTTTCGAGGTCTTTCAAGCCCAGTTCGAGGTCGATGATCTCTTTGTCGCGCACCGGGTTGACCGAGCCGTCCACGTGCACCACGTTGTCGTCGTCGAAGCAGCGCACCACGTGCACAATGGCATCCACTTCGCGGATATTGGCGAGGAATTGATTACCCAAACCTTCCCCCTTGCTGGCGCCTTTGATGAGTCCGGCGATGTCGAGGATTTCGACGGTCGTGGGTAATGTCCTTTGCGGTTGCACCAATTCGGCCAGTTTGTCGAGCCGGGGATCGGGCACGGTGATGACGCCGAGATTGGGGTCTTTTGTGGCAAAAGGATAGTTCGCTGCCAACGCTTTACCGCTGGTGAGCGCATTGAAAAGGGTGGATTTTCCGACGTTGGGCAGGCCAACGATACCGCATTGTAAAGGCATGTAGTTAGGGTAATTATGGTCATTAAAGTCATTAAGAGTAATTAAGAGTAATTAAGGTCATTGATGTAATTACTCCCAATGACCTTAATTACTCTTAATTACTCTTAATGACTTTAATGACCCTTTTAAAAACGGGCGCAAAGGTAAAAAAATGAGCGGCGATTTTTGGGGTATTCTGAAATATTTCCCTTTTGTCTGGTTGCCTTGCTACGTGGTGCCGCTGGTATTGATTTCCCACCTGGCCACGATCAGGCAATTGTGGCATAATCGTAAATCGTAAATCCAAAATCGCAAATCCATACTTATGCGACCGTCTCTTTCAACAGTCGTACTTTCACCCCGTCAACCGGATTTTGGATATGAAATTTTATTACATTGCCCTGAAATGTTTCACCCAGGTAGCCTTGCCCGTCTTATTGCTGTTTGCCTGTCAGAAAAACGCCGGTTCCGATTTCCGGTCGGAGGTGGAAACACCTGCTCCGGTGGTCGCCACTACAACATTCGAACGCAAACTACCGCAGCACACCGGCATTGCATTCGCACCCACCGTCGCCGACGATTACCGCTACAATTTCGTCATGGACCCCTACATCTACAACGGTGGTGGGGTGGCGGTACTCGACGTCAATAACGACGGCCTGCAAGACCTTTTTTTCACCGCCCGCCTGCAAGGCTGCCGCTTGTATCTGAACAAGGGCAATTTTCAGTTTGAAGACATTTCCCAAAAATCGGGCGTCGCACAGTTCATCGGCCTCAAAACCGGCGCAGTCGTGGCCGACGTGAACGCCGACGGCTGGCAGGATATTTACGTGTGCCGCACGTGGCTGGAGCCGCTGCCCGATCGCCGCAATCTTTTGTTTATCAACAACAAAGACAACACTTTTTCTGAAAAAGCCGCCGCTTACGGCATCGACGACCTCTCCGCTTCGCAACACGCCAATTTTTTCGATTACGACCGCGACGGCGACCTCGACCTCTGCGTGCTGAACCACCCGGTGGATTTCAAAAACATCAACACCTCCGATTTTCAACCTTCGGAAGGAAACCGTTTTGCCAAGAACAGCCGCCCGAAATCCGAATACGATTCCGACCGCTTGTACCGGAACGATAGAAATGGGAAGTTTACCGACGTGAGCAAACAGGCCGGCATCGACAACCGCGCCTGGGGCTTGAGCACCGTCAGCGCCGATTTCAACGACGACGGTTACCCCGACCTTTTCGTGGCCAACGACTTCATCATGCCCGACTTTTTGTATATCAACAACCGCAACGGTACTTTTTCCGACCAGTGCGAGCGTTGGTTCAGGCATACAAGCAACCACAGCATGGGCGCCGATTTTGCCGACCTGACCGGCGATGCCCTCCCCGATCTCGTGGTGCCGGATATGCTCGGCGCTACCGGCGAGCGCCGTAAATCGCTGATGAACACCATGCAGCCCGAACGCCAGAAAATGTTGCTCGCCCAGGGCTACGGCCGGCAGATGATGCGCAACACGTTGCAAATCAATAACGGTGTGTTCCCTTCCGGAGGCAATGAAATCCCGTTTTCAGAAGCCGGTTGCCTCGCCGGGATGTGGGCCACCGAGTGGAGTTGGGCGCCATTGATCGCCGATTTCGACAACGACGGCAGAAACGACCTGTTCCTGACTTCCGGCATCCAACGCGACCTCAATTACCTCGATTTTTTCTTTTACACCGCCGATTCCATCAACCGCTCGGGCGGCGTCAATCCTTCCAGATTCAAATCATTCGACGATTTTGTAGGGCTCATCCCTTCTGTGCCGAGTCACAATTACCTGTTCCAAAACACCGGCGCCTGGCCGATGACCGATGTATCCGAAGCCTGGGGCTTGGCGAAACCAGGTTTTTCCAACGGCGCCGCATACGCCGATCTCGACAACGACGGCGACCTCGATTTGGTGACCAACAACCTGAACGAACCGCCGGGGATTTTTGAAAACAAAGCCATCGGCTTCAACCAAAACCACTGGCTCCAGATCAAATGCGAGGGGACAGTGTTCAATCCTTCAGGCACCGGCGCCAAAATATGGGTGCACGCCGGCGGACAGGTTTTTTACACTGAAATGACCCCGGTTCGTGGTTTTTATTCTTCGTCCGAGCCCATTTTTCAGGCAGGTTTGGGGAAACTTGCCATGGCGGAAAAGATTGAAATAGAATGGCTTGAAGGCAAAAGCCAAAGCATGACCAACGTGGCGGCCAATCAGCGGCTTGTCCTGAAAATCGCCGATGCCCGGCCGGGAAAAATCGCCAGACCCACGACAGGCGGCAAGGCGCTGTTTGAAACAAGCGCAGGCAACAACGGTCTCGATTTCAAACACCTGGAAAATGAATTCGACGACTTTGCCCGCGAACGCCTCCTGCCGCACGGGTTTGCCCGGCTCGGCCCCGCATTGGCCACCGGCGACCTGAACGGCGACGGCCTCGACGATGTGTTCGTCGGCGGCGCAAAAGGACAAGCCGGGGCGGTTTTTCTGCAAAAACCGAACGGACAATTTGAAAAATCGCCCCAACCCGCGCTCGAAGCCGACCGCGCCACCGAGGATACAGGCGCTTTGTTGTTCGATACCGACGGCGACGGCGACACCGACCTGTATGTCGCTTCCGGCGGCAACGAAGCGCTTGTTAACGATGTATCGTACCAGGATCGACTCTACCGCAACGACGGCAAGGGAAATTTTGCCCGCGACGCCGCAGCCCTGCCCGGTTCGCACGAAAGCAATGGCGCTGTCGCTGCGTTCGACTACGACGGCGACGGCGACCCCGATCTTTTCGCGGGCAGCCGTGTGACGCCGGGGCGTTACCCGGAGACACCCCGCAGTGCCGTCTGGCGCAACGACGGCGGCAAATTTTCCGACGTGACTGAAACAATAGCCCCTGCCTTTCAAAAATGCGGCATGGTGAGCGATCTGCAAATTACCGATCTCGACGCCGACGGCAAACCCGAACTGATTGTGCTTGGCGAATGGATGCCATTGACGATCCTGCAATGGGACGGCCAGAAATTCGTCGATGCAACAAATAAATTCGGCCTCAACCAAACACAGGGCTGGTGGAATTGCCTCACAGTCAGCGATCTGGACGGCGACGGCGATCCCGACCTCGTGGCCGGCAACGAAGGGCTGAACACGCGTTTCCATGCGTCGGAGGGTGCACCGCTTCGGATGTTTGCCGCCGATTTTGACAGAAACGGAAGCGTCGATCCCATTCTTGCCGTCGCAGAAAACGGCGTGTATTCACCCGTCGTGCAACGCGACCTGTTGACCCAGCAAATCCCTGCGCTCAAAAAGAAATTCCCGCGTTACCAGGCCTACGCACAGGCAGCGATTACCGATATTTTTTCGGAAAAAGAACTGCATGACGCGCAACAATTAAAGGCAACCATGCTTCAATCGGCCTGGTTTGAAAACCGCAAGGGGCAATTTGTGCCGCACGCGCTTCCGCCGGAAGCGCAAACCGGTCCCGTGTTCAGCATCCTGGCCGAAGATTTTGACCGCGACGGCCACCGCGACCTCTTGCTGCTCGGCAACCGCCTCGACAACGATGCCGAAACCGGCCCGATGGACGCATCCAACGGTACGTTGCTGCGCGGCGACGGCAAGGGCAATTATGTTTTTATGCCCAACCGCATACACGGCCTATGGGCTGCCGGCGAAGTCCGCAAGGCTGCATTGCTGCAACTTGCTGCGGGTAGAAAGACGGTTTTAGTGGCAAACAACAATGGCGGATTACAATTATTTCAGATGAAATGATTTGCGTTTATTATCAACACCTTAAGAATACTTGTCAAGAAGGTTTATAAATAACCGGCTCCGGCAACAAGCCATCCCAACCGATGTTTTGATAAAAAAACATCCCTTTGGAAATGCTCTCCAAACCTGCCGAAGCCCGAATGCGGGCATTTATCGAATCCGAAAAAAACCTGCCTTTCACCTACCGGCAAGTCGGCCACACCCGCAGCGACGATCATGTTCCCGGTTTCAACAACGATTTCAACTTCATCGAATTGGGCCGGGGCGAAGTCGTTTGGCAGGTCGCCAAAGCAGCCATCCGGCAATGGAAGATGTTTCCAGGCGGCTGGGCCTGTATTTTCCCGGATGACGCGCCGATCCGGGAAGGCGAGACAGTAGCAATGTCGGCAAAGGTGCTCGGCTTGTGGTGGCTCAATTCCTGCCGGATCGTGTATGTTATTGACAATGAGCGCCAATTCGGCTTCGCTTATGGTACCTTGCCCGGTCACGCCGAATGTGGTGAAGAGTTGTTCATGGTGGAAAAAACAGCGGATGGCACAGTGCGATTCGTCTTAAAAGCCTTCTCGAAGCCCCGGTTTTGGCTGGCGCGGTTGGGCTACCCCGTAGCGCGGATGTATCAGCGAAAGTTCGTGCGCGATTCGAAGCGATCCATGCTCACCTTTGTTCAAAAGCACTACATGAACCCGGTCTGACGACTCGCAGTCGTCTGAACGATACTTTCGCCAGTGGGTTGTATCTTATGGTACAGCCACTATTACCACAAATGATGAAAACTGTTCTCCCTCTCGTCGCCTGGCTGTTGTTCCTGATCTTCGCCGGAAAGGAATTTCTCCTGAACAATTGGGAAGGAGCGCTCGTCGTGTTTGCAGCGTTGACGCTTGTGCCGCCGGGATTGGAGTTGCTGGGGTTTCCTCCAAGTCGCAGGTATTGGCTGATCGTAGCGGGGCTTTGTGTAGCCTACATCTTTTTTCCCGATAATACAGCTCTACTCGCAGCCCTACCCTACCTGCTGCTTTCACTTTGGCTCACCGTTCAGGAAGTGGTTAACTTATTGGTCTACAATATATTTCGACTGCTGCTATGGGTGCGCCTTGCCGCACTCGCCTATTGGGCCACGGGCGCCGTGTGGGCGCTCTGCTTTCTTGCCGGCATCTGTCCATTGGGTTTCGACCCGGTTATTGTGGGACTGACGGCAGCACATTTTCATGTGGCAGGTTTTGTGTTGACCGTAGTTGTTTATTGCCTGTTGGCGAATGCTTCCACTACGACAAACAGGGCGCTCGGCTGGGCGACGCTGGCCGGCATGCCGCTCGTAGCGACGGGTATCACGCTCACAAAACTCGGTTTTTCACCCGTGTTCGAATGGGTATCGGCGCTGGGTTTTGCGGGTTTCGCATTGGCCGTCGTGTGGCAGCACATCCGTTTGTTTTTTCAAAAGCGATACCAGCGCACGTCCCGGTTGCTTTGGCTCGGCGGCTTGGTCTGCCTCCTGATTGGTGTCATACTGGCTGCGTTGTACGCGTTAAGATTCTCTTTTCCAATCACTTGGGTCAATATTCCGAACATGAAAATCTGGCACGGGACGGTGAATGCGGTGGGGTTTGGATGGGTAGTTCTAACTGGGTGGCGGATGGCAAGGCAATAATTCGTGAGGGGGAGTGCCGCCCTAGTATGATTGCCGAAAGGCGAATGTACGAAATGCGATTGACGATGTAAGGCGCTGCTTCCGGGTTAGGCAGGTACGAGCAGAAAACATCGTATTTCGTATTTCATGTATTCGCCTTTCGGCATTTAACGTACCTCCACCTGCGTATTGTGCATCACCTCCTGTTGATGCGCAATACTCTCCTGGTGCACCGCCGACAGGAATTTTTCGATGAACTCGTCGTGCAGACCGCGTTCGCGCCCCTGGGTGAAGCCTTTTTCCAGAATCTCGTTCCAGCGCACGGTTTGCAGGATGGATATGTTGTTGCGCAGTTTGTACCGACCGATGTCTTCGGCTACGCGCATCCGGCGGGCGAGCAGGTTGAGCAATTCGAGGTCGATCTCGTCGATCTTGTGGCGCAGGTTTTCGATGTTTTCCAGAAACTCGGCGTTGTCTGTCGTCTCGCGGCGTACGATCAGCCGGCTGACCAACTCGCTGTAAACGAACGGCGTGATCTGTTGTTTGGCGTCACTCCAGGCCGCATCGGGCGTCGGATGCACTTCGGTCATCAGGCCGTCGTAGTTGAGGTCGAGCGCCTGCTGGGCTACTTCGAGCAGGTCTTCGCGATTGCCGCAGATGTGCGAGTTGTCGCAGATCAGCGGGAGATCGGGCATGCGGCGGCGCAGTTCGATGGGCAGTTCCCAATACGGTGCGTTGCGGAATTTTGATTTGGTATATGTCGAAAATCCCCGGTGGATTGCGCCGATGTTTGTCACGCCGGCTTTCTGGATGCGTTCGATAGCGCCGATCCACAGGTCGAGATCGGGATTGACCGGGTTTTTGACCAACACGGGTACATCCACACCGCGCAGGGCATCGGCGATTTCCTGCACCGAAAAGGGGTTGACCGTCGAACGTGCGCCCACCCACAACACATCCACGCCGTGCTTCAGGGCTTCGTACACCTGGTTGCCGTTGGCGACTTCGATGGTCGTGCGCAGGCCGGTTTCTTCTTTCACGCGACGCAGCCAGGGCAGTGCAACGGGTCCGTTGCCTTCGAAAGCGCCGGGGCGCGTGCGGGGTTTCCATACACCTGCGCGGAACAGGTCGACTTGCAGGCCCGTCGAGTATTGAAGACTTTTCAGGTCTCGTGCAGTTGCGAGCACTTGTTCTTCGGTCTCTGCCGAGCAGGGGCCGGCGATGAGAAAGGGGCGGGAGTCCTTTTTGTGGAACATGATATTACAAAGTATTGAATGATGAGATATGAGTTGAGTTGCGCCGAACGGGATTCGGCTGTATTTAGCCGATGATTCTGCGAATATCATTCGCGTGGCGAATGAGGGATTCGAACTTTTCAAAATCCTTCTTGATCAGCAAAGTGCGAAAGCGGCTGATCGTATTGATGAATTCGTCGAGTACGTCGAGTACGTTGTCGCGGTTTTGTCGGAAAATGGGTATCCACGTTTCTGGGCTACTTTTAGCAAGGCGCACCGTACTCTGAAAACCGCCGCTCGCCAGTTCGAAAATCCGGTCTTCGTCTTTCTCTTTTTCCAGCACCGTGAGCGCCAGTGCGAACGAGGCGATGTGCGAAATATGGCTGACATACGCCACGTGCAGGTCGTGCGCCGCACCGTCGAGCGTGTTGAGGTGCATGCCCAGCGCAGCATAGAGTTTTTGGCAAATTCCGAGCGCATCGGGTGCACTTTTTTCAATGTCTGAAAACACACAGCACTTGCCGGCAAACAAACCCGGAATGGCCGCCTCCGGGCCGGAATATTCGGTGCCAGCCATTGGATGGGTTGCCACGAAACGGGCGCGGTTCGCGTGGTTTTCCACCGAAGCCAGCACGGGTAACTTCGTGGAACCGACATCGAGCACCACTTTTTTATCATCAACCATGTCCAGCACCAAAGGCAACAATTTTATCAGGCTGTCAACCGGCGTAGCAACGATGATGACTGCGCTTTGTTGAACGGCCTCCTGCAAGGGCATGATTGTATCCACCAAACCAAGTTCAAGGGCACGGGTGGCGTGTTCGGGGTTGTTGTCCACACCGATCACATGCGTGGCGAAGTCGCTTGTCCGCAGTCCGATTGCCATAGAGCCGCCGATTAATCCGGGTCCGATAATGGTGATTGTCATGAGTTCGTTATTGGTTATCGGTTATCAGTTGTTGGTTATCGGTTATTGGTTTGTGGGAAAGTCTATGGTGCGCTTCCTGTAATACTTCGACGGGGCTGCAAAGCGAGATACGTACAAACCGGTCGCCGTTGGAGCCAAAAATGCCGCCGGGCGTGAGGAACACATATTTGTCGTACAGCAATGCATCGCTCAGTTCATAGCCGTCGCGAAAATGACCGGGGATTTTTGCCCACACGAACATGCCTTGCTGCCCCTTGTCGAACCGGCAGTCGAGCCCGTCCAGTATTTCAAATGCGGCTTGTTGCCGTTGATGATAAATATTGTTAAGGTCCGTATACCAACTTTCGGGCAACCGGAGCGCCTGGGCGGCAGCCTGCTGCACCGGCAGGAATTGCCCCGAATCCATGTTGCTTTTGAAGCGCAGTATCGTTTTCAGGTATTCGGGGTGACCGGCCACCATGCCAACGCGCCAGCCCGCTATGTTGTGCGATTTGGACAATGAGTTCAGTTCCAGGGCGATTTCAGTGGCGCCCTTCGCGGCAAGTATGCTCCGCGGGTGTTTATTCAGGATAAAACTGTAAGGATTGTCATTGACAACGAGCACATTGTGCCGTTTTCCAAAATCGACCAATTGTTGAAAAATCGCCTCCGATCCGGGGGCGCCGGTAGGCATGTGCGGGTAATTGACCCAAAGTATTTTCACCAGCGAGAGATCCGATTGTTCTAATTGCTCCAGATCGGGCAACCAGTCGGTTTCTTCTTTCAGATCATAATACCGCACTTCCGCCCCGGCCAGCAGCGAAGCGGCCCGGTAGGTCGGGTAGCCGGGATTCGGCACGAGTGCGACGTCGCCCGGTTCGAGAAACGCCATGGCAATGTGTACGATGCCTTCCTTCGATCCGATGAGCGGCAGTATCTCATTGTCGGCGTTCAGTCGGACACCATAATAACGATCGTACCATGCTGCCCAGGCTTCCCGCAGTGCCGGGATGCCGGTATACGATTGGTAGCCGTGGGCTTTTGAATGTCCGGCGCTGTTTTGAAGCGTTTCAATGACAGCAGTATGCGGCGGCAAATCGGGAGAACCGATCCCGAGATTCAGCACTGGTTTCCCTTCTCGCTGCATTTGTGCGATTTCGCGGAGTTTCCCGGCAAAGTAGTATTCCGAGATGGATTCGAGCCGTTGAGCAGGTTTTATCATTGTTGAGTTGGCGATTGATGCCCGCCTTCGTCAAGACTACGGCGGGTAAAACGGTGAACGGACGATTTGACAACTTTTAAAAAGTTGTCAAATCTGCATATTGCCCTCATGGTATATCCCAAGTACTTTCAAATCAATTGTTTGACTCTTTATTATCTCAATAACTCTCTGCGGTTCGGCTGCTGTGAAATCGGCAAAAAACCGGTATTCCCAGGGTTTGCCGGGAATTGGTACGGACTGGATTTTTGTCAGGTTGGCGCCGGCGGCGGCCAGCAACATCAACACTTCAGCGAGGCTACCCGGCAGGTGGGCAGTGGTAAAACAAACGGAGGTTTTATTTGCGCTGTGCGCCGGTACAACTTCGTCGCGCCGGCGCACAGCCAAAAAGCGCGTGTAATTTTCCGGCACGGTCTCGATGGCCGGCGCCAGAATGTTTAAATGGTACCGTTCGGCGGCGAGGATACTCGCGATAGCCCCGATGTGTTTGGCGCGGTGGCGCACGATGTGCGCTGCACTTTCGGCGGTATCTTCCGATTCGACGAGGCGGATACGCGGCCAGGCTTTGAAAAATTCGGCGCATTGCGCCAGTGCCATGGGGTGACTGTGCACTTCGCGGAGGTCGGCCATTGTCACACCGGGCAAAGCCATCAGGTTCTGTTGTATTCGCAAATACACCTCTCCGATCACTTTTAAATTGCTGTTGAGCAACAGTTTGTAATTTCCGAGAATGCTTCCGGCAATGCTGTTTTCGATGGCGAGCACGGCTGCATCGGCAATTGCCGGGTCGGCAGTTTTTTCAAACAATTCGGCGAAAGAAAGCGCGGGCACCACTTGGATACCCGTTCCAAAAAACTGCCGGGCGGCGATTTCGTGAAAAGCGCCGGATACGCCCTGAATGGTGATGCGCGACCCCACCCCCGACCCCTCCCCCACAGGGAGGGGAGACGTAGCATACACCGCGACACTTTTTGCGTTCCCTACGGAACGCTCTACGTCCCCCCTCCCTGTGG
>CXWJ01001056.1_pt1 | contig 51583 bp, 39 predicted proteins | sample 590841 | NCBI WGS metagenome assembly CXWJ01 (sample SAMEA3498367, study PRJEB10139) | wastewater metagenome | biome: wastewater treatment plant; material: activated sludge | place: Austria | collected 2015-01-21 | reverse complement strand
CGAAACGCTCAACCGCAAACCCGCCAACGGCGGCTGGTCGGCTTTGCAGACGATCCACCACCTCATCCTGACCGAGGAACTTTCGCTGGCATACATCAAAAAGAAACTGGGTTTTAACCCTGAACTCGAACCGGCGGGTTTCGGGGCACGCTGGCGCGGGTTTTTGTTGTGGCTTTCCCTGAGCGTTCCGATCAAATTCAAAGCCCCGAAATATGTGGGCGACGAGCATTTGCCCGACCGTTCCACACTTGCCGAAGCACGTGTTCAATGGCAAAAAATTCGCGCCGACTGGGCGGATTTTTTCTCGCAAATGCCTGACAATCTGCTCAATAAAGCCATTTATAAACATCCCCGCGCCGGTCGCTTAGGTTGGCCCCAAACAATGGCATTTCTCGAAGTACATTTCAAGCGGCATTTGAAACAGATCCGCAGGGCAATACGGGCATGAATTTTCTTCTTCCGTAAATTTTTTCGCGGGCTGCATTTTTTATTGAAAATGACTTACCTTTGCAGCCCGAATTTTCGGAATCATTATTTTCATCAAACAAAGGAGAAATTCATGCTCATCGTTGAAGTCAAAGACGGCGAAGCCATTGACAAGGTGCTTAAAAAGTACAAACGTAAATTTGAACGCGCCGGCATTCTGAAAGAACTGCGCCGCCGCAAAGCGTTCAGCAAACCATCCGTGCAACGCCGCACTGAGGTGCTGAAAGCGGTTTACAAAGAAGAAATGTACGGCAACAAGAACGATTGAGGAATGTGCTAATGTGCTAATTCAATAATGTGCTAATGTGATAATTCACTATCTTGTGGTTTTAATCAGCACATTGGCACATTGAAAAATTAGCACATAACGTCGTGTTCCACGAAGAGTCGTTTTACGGATATTTGTCGCTCGAGCGCCGTTTTTCACCGCATACCCTGACGGCATATCGCGGCGACTTGCAAAATTTTATCGCTCATTGCAGCGGGCAACAATGCCTTACCTCGGTCACCGAAGTGAGGCATTTGCATATCCGGTCGTGGATAGTCGTCCAGATGCAGGCGGGCCAAAGCGCCCGCAGCATCAACCGCCGCCTTTCCTGCCTCAAAACCTATTTCCGTTTTTTGAAAAAACGCGGCCTGCTCGACCGCGACCCGATGCAAAAAGTCGTGGCGCCCAAAACGGGTAAACGGCTCCCGGTCTTCGTGCAGGAGAGCCAAATGGCCGCATTGTTCGCACACATCGAATTCGGCGACGACTACAAGGGCCGGCTCCACCGCCTCGTGCTGGAAATGCTTTACGTCACCGGCATCCGCCGCAGCGAGGCTTCCAACCTGAAAATCAGCGACATCGACATCGGCCGTTCGGTGCTGCGCATCTCCGGCAAAGGCAACAAAGAGCGCCTGGCGCCTTTTGCCCGCTACTTCGGCGACTTGCTGGAAGGCTTTCTCGAAACCCGCCGCGCCACTTTTCCCGACACCGACCAGCCCTGGCTTTTTCTCAACCGCAAAGGCGAGCAACTCAGCCCGGAGAGCATTTACCACATCGTGCACGAGCACCTTTCCGCCGTCACAACGGTGGAGCAGCGCAGTCCGCACGTCCTGCGGCACTCCTTTGCCACCCACCTCTCCAACAACGGCGCGGACCTGAACGCCATCAAGGAATTGCTCGGTCACTCCAACCTTGCAGCCACCCAGGTTTATATGCACAACAGCATCGAACGGCTTATCAAAGTGTATGAGCAGGCGCATCCGAAGGGAAAAGATGAGGCAACCCCACCCCCGACCCCTCCCCCACAGGGAGGGGAGACGTAGAGCGTTCCGTAGAGGACACACCAGAGGAAGTCACGGTGTACTCTACGTCTCCCCTCCCTGTGGGGGAGGGGTCGGGGGTAGGGTTGACAATTCCTTAGCATTCCGCGATAAAATTCCGTTAAACCTTCACATCTCAGTGGCCGTCAAAGCCTGTATACCCGTATTTCGCAGAAAAAAAACAGCACCATGCGACTCATTTATTTTGCGGCATTCGTTGCCGCGACCCTGCTGACCTCCTGCAGTCCTCAACTCACTTTTTTTGACAAAGATCTCTACGAAACCCAAGGGTGGTCGGATGACGATCTCAAACGTATCCAGTTCTACCTGTCCGAAGACCTGACGATTTACCGCTACCTCGACGAGGATGGCGGCACCACCATCACTTCCGGGCAGATCAAAATGGTGGACGGACGCAAAACCGAACAGATCGTTTTTCCGCAACGCACGCCCGGGGTGTTTCTGTTCCGCCCGAAAGAGGAACACTTCGCCGTCAGTTTCGAGGGCAAAGGCGACAAGTACTATCTCACTTTCGGCCCCAACCCGAAATACAGCGGTCACTATATGCTGCTCGCCACCGAGTGGGAGAAAAAAACGGGGAAGGTGACGTATGCCGGAAAAAAATTCTATACCCAATCCAACGAAATCCCACGCCTCATGGTCGATCTGAAACGGGAAGACCGCAGTACGACCGAGAGCCGCAAAGCGGGTGGAAGGACGATAAAGAATTGACGGTGGACGGTGGACGGGAAAAAATAAGGGGCAGTTTAAAACAAAAAATTTCATCTCGTTTTTTCCATCGGGCTTTTCCTACTTTTGCGGTCTACCGTTGGCCGTCCACCGTTGGCCGTCCACCGTCTACCGTCTACCGTCTACCGTCCAAAAGATGCTGAAACGCCTCCACATCCGCAATTACGCACTGATTGACGAACTCGAGATCAACTTTTCCGACCGCCTGACCATCATCACCGGCGAAACCGGCGCGGGCAAATCCATCCTGCTCGGCGCCCTCGGCCTTGTTATGGGCGAACGCGCCGATACCAAAGTGTTTTACAACGACGCGGAAAAATGCATTGTGGAAGCGCACTTCGAGGTGGCGGAATACGACCTGCGCGAGTTTTTTGAGGAAAACGAACTGGACTACGACGCGGAAGTGGTAATCCGCCGCGAACTCTCCCCTGCCGGCAAAAGCCGCGCGTTTGTAAACGATACGCCTGTGAATAACCAGGTACTCCAACGCCTTACCGAAGCGCTCATCGATCTGCACCAGCAATTCGACGTGCTCGACATCCACAACGTCAATTTCCAACTGCGGATGATCGACGCCTTGGCTGACAACGCACTGATTCTGAAGGATTATCAGCAAGGGTACCGCCGCTACACCGCCGACCGCAAGCGCCTCGCCGAACTCATTCACCTCAGTGAAAACGGCGCGAAAGAGATGGAGTTCCTGCGCTTCCAACTCGACGAACTCCGCCAGGCCGAACTCGCCGACGGCGAACAGGAAACCCTCGAAGCCGAACTCGCCCGCCTCGCCAACGCCGAGGACATCAAACGCACCTACGGCGCCGCCTACAACTACCTCGCCGAAGCCGAACAGAACATCGTCGGCCAACTCCACGAGATCGCCCGCAGCATGAGCGGCACCCGCAAACTTTCCGGCCAACTGTCGGGCTTGAGCGAGCGACTCGACGGGTTGCTGGTCGATCTGCAAGACCTTGCCAAAGACTGCGAACGCATCGCCGAAGCCACCGAACACGACCCGCAGCGCATCGCCGAAGTGCAGGAACGGCTGAACGTCCTTTATAAATTACAGAAAAAACACGGTTTAGCGACCGTCGCCGAACTGCTGCAACTCCAGGAATCGCTGGAACAACAGACGGCGGGCTTTACCGACCTGGGCAGCGAAATCGCCCGGCTGGAGCAGTCCATCGCCGAGCAGGAACGCCAACTCCGCGCCATCGCAGCCACGCTCAGCGAACGCCGCCGCGCCATTCCCGCCGCCTTCGAGGGACGCGTACACGCTATGCTCGCGCAACTCTCCATGTCCGACGCCCGCCTGCGCGTCGACATCCGCGACACCCCCGCGCTCACCCCCACCGGCGCCGACGACGTGCAGTTCCTCTTCGCCAGCAACGTCGGTGCGCGCTATCTGCCCATCAAAGACGTGGCTTCCGGCGGCGAACTCTCCCGCCTCACGCTCTGTACCAAAAGCCTCGTGGCCGACGCCATTCCCCTGCCCACGCTTATTTTCGACGAGATCGACTCGGGCATCAGCGGCGACGTATCTCTGAAAATGGGGCTGATCCTCAAGGAATTGAGCGACCGCCACCAGGTGGTGAGCATCACCCACACCCCGCAGATCGCCGCCCGCGCCGACGCGCACTACTTTGTGTACAAAAAAGTGGCCGACAACCGCACAGTCACCAATATCCGCCTGCTCAGCGCCGACGAGCGGGTGCGCTCCATCGCGGTGATGCTGAGCGGCAATCCGCCGAGTGAGGCGGCGGTGGCGACGGCAAGGGAACTCGTTGGGGGGTAAGAATCTTTTCTAAAAACATGTACTTTTGTATAAAAATCATCAGATCATGACTGTATTGACAGAAAAGAAATTGGAATTCATTCGGGAAGTATCCGGTATTGAAGACGAAAAAACACTGGCGGCACTGGTGGAAGCCTACCGGCAAATCACAGGTGAGTCGAAAAACAATGGCAAGTCCATAAAGTCCATTCGCCAGAAATTCGATGCAGATGCTATCCGTCGTCGCCGGGGTCGTGTGGGACACGACAAGGCCAAAATCATGCGGCTCATCAAAGAAATGGATGTTCAGGAACCTATTGAACAACTGTTGACGCAATTGACTTAATGATTATACGCCGCTCGGCATGACCGCCGAAACATGGGAGAAATGACCTCACAATTGCGTTGACGGCTCACAACCAAGCAAAAGCCCGCAATGCGGGACAAGTGACTAAAATGAGGGCAATCCTGACAAGCGGCAGTGCTACTATTGAGCAGACGGACAAATACCGAACAACCAAGCTCACCCACCACCAGACAGAATTTTTGCAACACGAAACTAAACCTAAAAACTGTTTGCCAGAACAAAAATTTTTACTAATTTTGTTGCTCATAGTCAACAAGCGAAAATGGTAAAGAAAGCGATACTGAATGAATTAATTACAACACAAGACTTGACAAGTCTTGAACAGCATTTGATATTCCAATACCTGACAAATAAGAAACTTGACTTTACCAAAAGCCCGATACTGACAGACTATTTCAACGGCTTTAAACAAAACACTAAACTGTTTTTTGACGTTTCTGCTTTAGAAATTGAAACGATAAAAGATCTTGAAAACCATCTGGAACTCATCATTCCGCAAATTGACAGAAAACTGAACGGTGCGTTTTTTACGCCAGACTTCATTATAGATTTCATCATTAATGAAGTTAAACCGCAAAAAGACGACAAAAATCTTGACCCAAGTTGTGGTTGCGGTGCGTTTTTAATCAGTTTAACAGAATACTACAAAAAGACTTTTTCAAAATCGGTAAAAGCAATTGTAAAAGAGAATATTTACGGTTCAGACATTCTTGCTTACAACATCCACCGCACCAGGCTTTTACTTACGATTTATGGTTTGCAGGATAATGAAATTTTGGAAGATACTGACTTCAATTTATACAACCAAGATAGCTTAAAAGCAAATTGGGAAATAAGTTTTGATATAGTCGTAGGCAATCCGCCTTATGTAAAATTTCAGGACTTATCTGACGAGGCTAGAGAATATTTGGTAAAGAATTGGACAACCGTTGAAGGCGGCACATTTAATTTATATTTTGCGTTTTTTGAGTTAGGCTTCAAATTGCTGAAACCAACCGGAAGATTAGGTTATATTACACCAAACAACTATTTCACATCTTTGGCAGGTGAAGCAATGCGTAGATTTTTCCAACAGAAAAAATGCATTACGAGAATAATTGACTTCACTCATAAAAAAGTGTTTGATGCTCAAACTTACACGGCTTTGACGTTCTTGAACAAGCAAGAAAACGAAGCGATAACATTTGATCGAATCAAAGACGGCTGCACACCGCAGGATTTTTTACCAACGGCAAACGGTTCGCTAAATTATTTGAAAGACTTGGACGTAAAAAAATGGCGTTTGCTTAAAACAGACGAGCAAAAAAACATCAAAATCATTGAAACAATAGGAACGCCGATCAAAAACCTTTTTGACATTTGTGTAGGTATTGCAACACTTAAAGATGATGTGTTTTTTATTGACGGAAGCAATGAAAAAAAAGGCTATTTCGTCAAAACCACAGACAAAGGAATTTTTGAAATAGAAAAAGAAATAACCAAACCTGTTTACAAAATTTCGGATTTCAAGACGCAGGAAGAAACAGAACAAAATAAAAGAAGAATTATCTGCCCATATACAATCAAAGGCAATGTTGCAACGCCTATTCCAGAAACTGAGTTTAAAAAGAAGTTCCCGAAATGTTACGCATACTTACTTTCTGAAAAAGAAATTTTGTTGAGCCGAGATAAAGGCAAAGTAAAATTTGAACCGTTTTACGTTTGGGGAAGAACACAAGGTTTGACCAAAACAGGAAAGAAAATTTTAAACCCTACTTTTAGTCAAACGCCAAGATTTTTATTGATAAATGAAGAAGACGGTTATTTTACAAATGGTTATGGCACTTATTTCAGAGAGCAGGAGGATGAATACACATTATTTGCAGATAGCATAAACCCAATTTCAAAAGTTGAGAACATTGATGTGGTGCAAAAAATTTTCAATTCTTTTGTTATGCATTATTATGTAAGCAAAACCAGCGTAGCCATTGAAGGCGGCTATCCTTGTTATCAGAAAAATTTCATTGAAAAATTTACCATTCCTGAATTTTCAGAGAGAGAAATAGAAACACTTCATTCGTTAGATTCTCAACAGGGAATTGACGAATTTTTAATTGAAAAATATCAGTTAAATGTGTAAGCGGGAAATCTTGCTTGATAAATTTGTAACAAATCGGTTATAAACCCATTAAATGACAAAGCATTGATATTAGCCAGTGAGTTGTTGGGTATTAAACCATCGGTAATGAGTTCTTGAGTTGTATTGTATAACTTCGGAATTGGTTGACTAAAATCTACAATGAGTAATGCTATTCTTTCATATTTATACAAAGGGTCGGTAACAAGAGAACGTCTATTCAATGCTTCAAAAGCCAAAATATATTTCTCTATATGTTCTGAGTTTTTAAAATTTACTGTTTTATTGGCTGCAGCGTCCGAATCATATTCTTTTGCGACTATCATATACACTTCACCTAAGACCATATTGGGCAATCTTAAATGAAAATTTAAGGCTTCGGCAAAAGTCCTTTCGTAAAGTGTATCAAAATTTTTGGCTACACTACTCAATTGGCTTCTTACATTTACTGATAAAACACTTTCTGTAAATGCGGTTCCAAATTCATCAGTAAATCCATTCAAATAAGTCGGAAACTTTAAAACTTCTTGATTAACGTGGATACTGTTGGCAATGACTGAGATGTCTTGATTTTTTGTTTTCAAATAACCCGCTAATGGCAATTCTTTATCCCTTAAAACAATAGGGCGATTATTTATCCGAACAGGAGGGTTTACAACTCTTTTCAAACGCTTTAGTTCAGGGTTGATTAAACTTGGGTGAACTCCAGCATTTAGGAATTCAGTTTTAACAACATCATGAATTAGTTTAATCGGTTTCTGAGTTCGTATGAGAGCATTTTTACCAGCTTCGCCATTAGTAACTATTGCGTTTTCAATATCTGCTTTAATTTGGTTTAAAGCAGTTTGCATCTGTATTTGAGTAAAAGGAATTCCCGTATGATTATTTGCTAAATTGGGCATCGTTGAATAATTCTTGAAGAGACACACCAAGTGCAAGAGCAATTTTTTCAATGTTGACTATTGACACATTACGCTGACCGTTTTCAATACTTGCGATATAGCTTCTATCCAAGTCAGCAGTATAAGCCAAATCCTTTTGAGACATTTCGGCTTTCTCTCGTAATTCTTTTATTCGATGACCTATTTTTAGTTTTATATCCACAGGACAAAATTCAGGATATGTTGACTATAAATCAAAGACTATAAGTAACACCTGAATTTTTTTTCACGCCGGGACTTAAAAAAACCTGAATACGCTATCACACACTAAAAGCAGGATTTCACATCAAAAAAACGACATTTGCCCCCGAATAACCCGCATTCCAACATGCACCACGAAGATTCAAAAGCAATCGTCAACTGCGCCGCCTACCTCGAAGGTCGCCGCACGGCAAACGTCGAACTCTCCGGCGTGCGAGAGGTGCTGAAACAATCCGGTCAATTTGTCTGGATCGGGTTGCACGAACCCAGCGAAGCGGTACTTGGTCAGGTGCAGCGCGAGTTCGGGCTGCACGACCTTGCCATCGAAGATGCCCACCGCGCCCACCAGCGGCCCAAGTTGGAAACCTACGGCGATTCGCTTTTTATCGTGTTGCGCACCGCCCAGATCAATGCAGAACGGCAGGAGATTGAATTCGGCGAAACGCACTTTTTTGTCGGCTCCAATTTTATCGTGTCCGTGCGGCACGGGTCGTCGCTGTCATACACGGAAGTGCGCGCGCGCTGCGAGAGCAAACCGCATTTGTTGCGCAAGGGCCCGTCGTTTGCCTTATACGCTTTGATGGATACGATTGTGGATCAATATTTTCCGGTGGTACACGAACTCGAACAGCAACTCGAAGGAATCGAAGAGCAGATATTCGACCACCTGCCCAGCCGCGAAACAACCGCGCAGATTTACCGCCTCAAACGCGAACTGCTGAACGTAAAACGCGCCGTGTCTCCGCTGATCGACATTTGCAACCGGCTGGTCCGGTTCGACTTCGACCTGATCCCGGAAGACAGCCGCACCTATTTTCGGGATATTTACGACCACGTGATCCGAATCAACGAGATGATCGACAATACACGCGAACTGTTGAGCACGGCCCTGGAAGCCAACTTTTCGCTCATCTCTATTTCGCAGAGCGAGGTGGGGAAAAAGTTTGCGGGTTGGGCGGCGATTATCGGGGTGCCCACCATGATTGCCGGGATATACGGTATGAACTTTCAATTCATGCCGGGCCTGGATTGGAACTACGGATTTGAAGCCGTGCTGGCGCTGACGCTTGGGTCCTGCCTTGCATTGTTCGTGTTTTTCAGGCGGCTGAAGTGGCTGTGAATTTCCTTCCCTGTTGCTTGCTTTTGTGAGTCTGTATGGAGGAGCAGTTTTTTAATGAATGCCCAATTTATAAAAAACCCGTACTTTACGGTTTTCCCGATTTGGGGAAGCATACCTATCAATTTCACCTAACACTGAAACATGGCAAAATCGCAAGATTCTTACAACAAAAAAGAAAAAGAAAAAAATCGCAGGAGAAAGAACCAGGACAAACTAGAGCGCAAAGAACAGCGCAAAGCCGATAAAGCGGAAGGGGGCACCAAGACATTAGAGGAGATGTTCTCCTACGTCGATGAAAACGGCCACCTGACCTCTACCCCACCGGACCCCGCAAAAAAGAAAAAATTCAAGGCTGAAGACATCGTACTCGGGGCTTCCCCAAGAGATAACTCGATGGAGGACCCTATCCACAAAGGCCAGGTCAAATTTTTCAACGACGAAAAGGGCTATGGCTTCATCGTCGACATGGAAACGAAGGAGAGCATTTTTGTACACATCAACAACATCTCCAAACCCATCAAGGAAAACGACCGGGTGACTTTTGAAGTAGAAATGGGCCCTAAGGGACCGAATGCAGTAAATGTGAAACTGGCGACGGATTAACAAACAATCTCTGCCCGCTCGCCACGAGACACTCGCTACAGACAATGTTGTTGACTTAAGGCTTTTCGACAGGATTTACAAGATCAACAGGATGAAAAATGGTCAATAAATCCTGTAAATTCTGTTGATCCTGTCAAAAAAATATGTCGCGGCGCTTAAATCAATAGCATTCGCTAAAGGAACACCGAGTCACAAAGTGTCCACCCTACCCTATTTTCCTTTCTTCCATTTCACCACCTGATATACCACGCCTACCTGCAATCCCACATTGATGTACCGCTGTACCAGTTCGTAATCCGGGCTGGACACCGGACGCAGGGGAATCTGGAAGTTGGCCGATAGCTGCCAGCGCAATTGGTCGGTCAACCTCCAGTCGTAGCCGTATGCCCCCCACAATCCCATCCCGGTGCTGTTTCTGAAAATGTTGTCATAAGAAGTCGTGCCGTATTCGAAGAGCGTCGGTACGATCTCGCTGTTGAAGATCGTGCCTTCGGCGCGGAAAAGCAGGTTGAAATCGACGCCGCCGGAGAGTTCCCAGCGGCTTTTTTTGCCGGACTTGCGATATCCGATACCGACAGGCAGGTTGACGAAACGGTAATGGTTGTACGCGGTATTGGAATACTCCGTTGTAGTGGTAACCGTTTTAGGCCCAATGGATTGTCCGATCGTATTGCCTGCGTTATCGACGGTCACGCTGACCACGCCGTTGACCACTTCAGTTTCTACCGTGTTGTATTCCAAATGGAATTTTTCGTTTGCCTGCCGGTATTCCAACCCCGTTTTCAGTACCAATCCTTTTCGGGTGGTGGCGGAATAGAACATGCCGGCAGTGAAAGATTCGAGGCTGCTTTCTGTCTCCTTTCGCCCTTCGAGCAGCCCGGCGGGAGCCGATACGCCGCCGTCGTCGCTGAGCAGCCGGATGGCCAGCGCGGGCCCGGCTTGAATACCGATATTGTGCTCCCATTTGGACCGGCGCTTTTTCGACTTGGCCTTGGCCGGCTTTTTTGCGTCTTTTCCTGCTTTTTCGTCTACATTCTCCTGCTTCTCACCTTTTTCAATGGTTTTTTTATCCTTTTGAACCCGTTCAGCATTTATGGGCGCGGATACATCCGGGGTGGAATTGCTGTTGGTTGCCTCCAAAAACGGCGTGTTCGGTGCAGGGACAGATACCGGTTCGGGCATCGCTTCAACGCTCCGGATTTGTGCATCGATTCCGGCTGAAGCGGTTTGAATTGGCGCAGTGTTTTCCGATGCTGCACTCACTTCAGCAGATGCGCTGTTTTCCAACGGTTTCACCTTCGCAGCAACAGGAGGAACAATCTTATATTTTCCACGAAGTGTTCCTGTTACATCGGTTCCTGCAGCCTCAGCGGGAGCGGTTGGATTGGATTTTTCTGTTGGAAGGGACGCTGCTTTTTCCACCTGGGCGGTATTTTCCGCAGGCGATTCTGTTGCACTTTTACCTGTAGCGGAAAAAGCATCCGACGGGGCAAAGCGCTCCCATCCTCCGGGATTCCGGAAAAGGAGTAACAACAAGCCCAGGCCCAGCAACCAGAAAAAGATGATGAACCGGCGCTTCTTTTTCTTTTTGAGCCGCGGTTCGATGTTCTCCCATATGGCATCATTGTCGGTTTCCGGGCGATGGCGCTCGAACGCGCTTTTGATCCGATCCTCGAAATTATCTGTATTCATTGTTCAATTGTTCAAAGCTTCTTTTTTTAGAATGATGTCCTGTAATGCGGCTCTTGCGCGCGTCAGCAGGGTTCTGGAGTGGCTTTCCGCGATGTTCAGTTCCAGGCCGATCTCCGCGTGCGAATAACCGTCCAGTATGCTCAGGTTGAAAACGATCCGCTGATTTTCGGGCAGACAATCGAGTACCTGCAAAATTTCTTCGACACCCATTTTACTGAAAATGCCGGGCGATTCACCGGGGTCGGAACTGTTTTCCAGCGCCTCCACAGTGATATTCTTTTTCCTGAATTGTTGCAGACACTGATTGATCGCGATGCGCCGGCACCAGGCCATAAACGCCTTTTCTTCACCCCGAAACTGCTCTATATTGTTGAAAATGAGGATCAATGCCTCTTGTACGTGGTCCTGGACGTCGGCGTGCGACCGTTCGTACCGTTTGCAAACCGAACAAAGGAAAGGCGCCAGCAGATCGACCATCTGCCGTTGCGCCTTTCTTTCGAAGTTTCTGCAAGATTTCAATAGTTGGTTAAAATCGGCTTGCATTTAGAGTTCCTTTTTGACCTTGAAATCACCGCTGACGGCGTGTGGGTTGTTGATAGCATCGTATGCTGTCCCGGTAATATTTCCGCTGATAAACTGGCCGTCATCTGCGGTGATATTGACCGTAATGTCAGGGCTGGCTGCATTCAATACCGGGTAAAGCGGCGCATCGGGGAGGTCGTTCAGGTGGAAAAATGCATTGACAAGGTACTGGCCCGCACCGGTATAATCGCGCATCTCGATGCTGAATGTGCCGCCTGTGGTAAGCCCTTCCAGCACCATCCAGTTGGTGGTGACGTTGTTTTTCAGGTAAAAACGCGTGGGTGCGGCGCTGTAAGCGGTTCCGTCGGCGATGAGGCGAATGTAATCTCCCGGATCGGTACAGGCGGTTAGCACACCCATATCCACGTCGCTGTCGTCGCTGTGGAACTGTACCGGCGTCGCCTTAAAAGTAGTCAGATCGTAGCCGGTGATCTGTAGTTCGGGGAATTCGATGCAGTTCAAAGCCAGGTCGAAGCCGAAGGCGCCGGGCGCGCTGAGCGGGAACAGGCGGATTTTTCCGGGGTATTGCACTGCTATTTGTCCCTCGGTCACCGGCGCTCCCGCACAGTCGTTCAACTGGCCTGCAATGTGTACAAAATACTGCTGCAAAGTTTGAGTCAGGTAAATATCGCCCAAGTCGAAGTCAGCGGAAAACGGCCCGATGTTCGCTTCGTACAAGATGTTGTCGCAGAGGTCTTTAACTGTGATCTTCAACGGCGCGCCTTTAGGCACCGAACCGCAAAAGAAACCGTCCAGGTCGGTATAGCCCCAGTAGATAAAATTGTCGGTGAGGTCTTCCACGATCACTTTGGTATACAGCGCCGGGGTGCTGTCGCTCTGGAAAAATGTACCCGAAAGGCAAATCGGTTCCAGCGGAATGTCGCAGTTCCAGTAGCCACCCGAGCCTACTTTGCAGATGTAGGCTGATCCGGATTTGTTGCAAACGCCTTTCAGGAGCCAGCGTTCCTCTTCCAGGTCGAAATACCAGAGCGGGATTTCGGGCGGCGCCGATGCAACCAATTCGTCGGGAATCGGAATTTCGACCTCGGCGGTCTCGCCGGCTTTGAGCACGAGGTCTTCGCCGGATGCGCCTTTCAGTTCGAGGGCGGCCATGCCGTAGGTGGCCAATACCTTTTCATTGCCTTCCTCGTCGCGGGCCATGAGTGCGCCGGGCATCAGGGCGCCCAGTTCCGGGTCGGTGGGGTCGAGCCAACGCGCATATACATCAGCCTGGCCGCTGTAGACGCTGCCGTTAGGTCGCAGCAAAGTATTGGGGGCTATTTTTACTTGCAGGCCGTCGGGCCAGTTGAGCGTCCCGCCGGTGGCGGCATTCACGGTTTGAGGAGCGTCTTTTTTCATCAGGGTGACGCGCACATATTGCTGACTGCCGGAGCTACTGCCGCTCATGGCTGAGCCTGTGAAATAGCCGTCTTTTTCTACCGACACCAGCGCTGCACCTTTGGGCGCTTCGATGTTTTTGAATTCGAACAGGCCGTTCTGGTTGGTCACCGTGGATTCATCGAAAACACGTACGATGGCGCCGGACACGGGCTGGCCGTTTTCGTCCACGATTTTGCCTTTGAAGGAACTGACCACCAATACCACCGGGGGTTTGTCGTCGATGGTGACTTTATCGATCAGTTCGTTTTTCCGGCAACCGAAGAGCAAAAGGGCAAGCAAGGGTAAAATGCGTATATTTGACATGGGTTGAGTTTGTAGCGTTGCGAAATTTGTTTCGGGACAGTCCTCGCCATAAAGGATGCAAAGAGGCGAAGAAACGCTACAAACCGATGAAATTTTCCGAAGAAAAGGCGCCGCAAACTCAGTTGATACGCATTGTAAGGCAATCAGTATTTGAACAACTGCACCGTCGCCGTTTTCCCGCCGTTATTCAGGCAGAGAAAATAAGTGCCGGCGGGTAGTCCCGGAGGAAGGGGAAGGTCGAGTTCGGCAGCCCCGGCCCCGAAAACCGTGCCGGATAAAAGCGAACCTACGACTTTGCCACTTCGATCCACCAGCGCCATATCCAGTGCAGACTTCTCCGGAAGATCGAATTTCAGGTGAATGTAGTCGGTGACCGGGTTGGGATAAACCAAAATGACGGGTTCCGAATCATTGCCCCACGTTTCGGTATGCAAAACGAGGTTTGTCGAAATACGGATCAATGTTTTTCTGATATTGAAGGATGTCGATGTTACAGGAATGTCTTTTCTGCAGGTAATATTGATGCTATTCGAATCCGTGTAAAACATCGTTTGCGGATGAAGCGCTTCAAATGGATCAAGCGCTATGCTGAATAAGCCTGAAGCGCCGAAATCAGGGTCCAACTGCCCGTTTTCCAGCAGCCGAATCAGAGTGGTTGACTCTGAAGAAAAATTAAAGGCGCAGATCGTGATTTTGCCATCGGGGTTGATAACGATATCTGTGCCTTCCATAGATGGGAGATAGACTACTCCCTGATCGCCAAAAGTACTGTCCGGCGTGCCATCGGGATGGTATCGCGCGGCATAGAATTCATAATCGGTGAATGCCCCCGTCGCCGTATAGCCGGTGACGACAATTTTGTTGTCAGGCTGTATGGCCATGCCGTACAACTCGGCGTAATCATTTTTAAAACTTGTGTATATGTGCCCGTTGGTGCCAAATGTCGAGTCGACCTTGCCGTCCGGCGTAAGTTTGAGGACCAAAATTTTCCATAAAGGGTAGTAAAAAGAAGTGCCGGCCATCACAATCTGACCATTGTAATCAACTTCTACATCCCAGGGAATATCATATGTATCCCCAAAATGTAACCGGAAATTGCCATTGTCTGCAAAAGAAGAGTCAGTCTGACCATTTTCGGTCAAACGAACCATATTAAAAACAGATGCACTATCGGATGGATCGTAAACGCTGCTGTACGCCAGGATTTTGTTGTCAGGTTGGATGTGAATACCCGTATTCCAGTAGGCCCTGATTTCCTTCTGCAGGCTCCCGTTGGTTCCGAAAGTGCTGTCTATCAAACCACTGGGTAAAAACCGGTAAATCTTGTCCTCGTAAAACAAAACCGATTTATCACCGGGCTGGATGCCAATACCATAAACGCTTTCATAAAATACCGGAGTAATCGGATCAAACTGATACGACAAATCCAAATCCCCATCCGTCTCATACCGCTGCAATATGATTGGTGGACTACTGGTGAAACGCCCTCCGGTAATTATTTTACCGTCCGACTGAAGTACTGCATTCTTCCCATAAGGATAATGAGTTTGGTAGAAATCCGTCACCACTTCGCCATTGGTTCCAAAATTCGGATCGAGGCCGATGCTCTGGGCAGAAACAATCATACTCAGGCTGACCGTCACAAGCAGCAGCAAATTTTTTCTAAACATAAGACAGACTTTTGTTGAAGTTGGTAGAGCAAGAGACGCCGTATCAGGATTCTGTCGCCGGATTCTCAAACGCAAATGACGTAGCATCTTCTCCACAACTAAAACATACAGTTCATAGTCCTGTCATTTGAACCGATAACCGTGCAAAATGCGCGTTACGTTGGTATTTGCCTTGCCCCAATCCCACATTTTGGAAAGACTTACAACCCCAACTGGTCCATTCTCCCCCTCTCATAAGTCTCGTCTTCTGCAGGATAGCGCAGCAAGGCTTCGTATTTCCCGCTCTGTTTGGCCAGGGCCCAGATCAGGCTTTCGCCCGCCGGCACATGGGTGGGCATCTCGCGAAAAATGGCGTCTTCGAAAGCCTCGTCTGCAGGCACGATGTCCCAGCCTTTTTCCCGGAACAGGGCGATCAGGTCGTCGAGAAACAAGGCTGCCGACAAATTGTGGTGCAGGAGCAAGGTGTGCGGGATGTGCCTGCGTCGAAAGTGAAACTGATCGTCGGGCGACCGCCTTGTTTTTGAGGCGCGCTCCCCTCGCCGGTTTTTACATAGCAGGACGCGAGGGAAAGAAGTATTGCAAGCAGGAGTATTCGATACATAATTTTCTTTTTTATGCCCAAATAAACCGGTTTTCCCTTTCTTCGCCCCAAACATTTCCACCATGCGCACCCTCCTGCTCTCCCTCCTCGCGCTTTGCATCACAGCGCCCGTTTTTTCCCAAAAAAATAAAACCACCCCTGCCGCACCTGCACCCAAACCCGCTTTCGAAGAACCCCTCTTCAACGCACTCGAATGGCGCTGCGTCGGCCCCTTTCGCGGCGGGCGCTCGGCAGCGGTGACCGGCGTGGCCGGCCAGCCCAACCTGTTCTACTTCGGCGGCACGGGTGGCGGCGTGTGGCGCACCACCGACGGCGGTCGCACCTGGGAAAACATTTCCGACGGCTTTTTCGGCGGCTCCGTCGGTGCGGTGGAAGTGGCGCCTTCCGACCCGAACGTGATCTACGCGGGGGGCGGCGAAGTGACCGTGCGCGGCAACGTGAGTTCCGGCACGGGCGTATGGAAAAGCGACGACGCCGGCAAAACCTGGAAATCCATGGGGCTGAAAAACAGCCGCCACATCCCGCGATTGCGGGTGCATCCGGACAATCCGGACGTGGTATACGCCGCAGTACTCGGCGATTTGTACAAACCCTCGCCTGAACGCGGCGTGTACCGCTCCAGAGACGGCGGTAAAACCTGGGAACGGGTGTTGTTTGTAAATGAAGACGTAGGTGCGGTCGATCTGTGCATGGATCCAACCAACCCGCGCATCCTCTATGCCGGCACCTGGCGCGTGCGACGCACGCCGTTCAGCCTCAGCAGCGGCGGTCAGGGCTCCGGACTCTGGAAAAGCACCGACAGCGGCGATACCTGGACCGAAATCACAAGGAATGAGGGACTGCCGCAAAAAGACACGATCGGCATCATCGGCGTCACGGTGTCGCCGGCCAATCCGCAGCGGGTGTGGGCCATCATAGAGGCCGAAAACGGCGGCGTGTTCCGCTCCGACGACGGCGGCAAAAAATGGACGAAACTCAACGACGACCGTAACCTGCGCCAGCGCGCCTGGTACTACACCCGCATCTATGCCGACACCAAAGACGAAGACAAAGTGTACGTGGTGAACGTTGCCTACTTCGTGTCCAAAGACGGCGGCAAAACCTTTACCTCCAAATACGCCCCGCACGGCGACCACCACGACCTCTGGGTGGCGCCCGACGACCCGCGCCGCCTCATTATCGGCGACGACGGCGGCGCCCAGATCAGTTATGACGCGGGTGTGACCTGGAGCACCTACCACAACCAACCCACAGCGCAGTTCTACCGCGTCACGACCGACAATGATTTTCCCTACCGAATCTATGTGGCGCAGCAGGACAACAGCACCGTGCGCATCCGCCACCGCAGCGACGGCAACTCGATCGGTGAACGCGACTGGGAACCCACCGCAGGCGGCGAATCGGCGCACATTGCAGTCGATCCGCTCGACAATGAAATTGTGTACGGCGGTGAGTACCACGGTCTGCTGACCCGCGTCGATCACCGGCGCAAATCGACCCGCCCCGTCAACGTGTGGCCCGAAGACAACATGGGCCACGGCGCCGAAGACGCCAAATACCGCTTCCAGTGGAACTACCCCATTTTCTTCTCACCCCACGACCCGAAAAAACTCTACGCCTGCTCCAACTACCTGCATGTGAGTACCAACGAAGGCCAAAGCTGGCAAACCATCAGCCCCGACCTGACCACCAACGACAAGAGCCGCCAGAAATCGTCGGGCGGCCCCATCACGCAGGACAACACGAGTGTGGAATACTACTGCACCATTTTTGCCGCCTGCGAATCCCCTGCCGAAGCGGGCCTGCTTTGGACGGGCAGCGACGATGGGCTGGTGCAGGTCAGCCGCGACGGCGGCAAAAACTGGACGAATGTGACGCCCGCCGCTATGCCCTTATGGTGCATGGTGAACAGTGTGGAGCCCGATCCATTTCGCAAAGGCGGCCTTTATCTCGCTGCTACTTCTTATAAATCAGGTGATTACAAGCCCTACCTTTTCCATACTGCCGACTACGGAAAAACGTGGCGCAGCATCGTCAGCGGCATCGCGCCCGAACATTTCACCCGTGTGCTGCGCGCCGACCCCAAACGGCAGGGACTGCTTTATTGCGGCACAGAGGAAGGCATGTACGTCAGTTTCGACGACGGCGCTCATTGGCAACCATTCCAACTCAACCTGCCCGTCGTGCCTGTAACCGACCTCGTGATCAAAAACAACAACCTCATCGCCGCCACGCAGGGCCGCAGTCTGTGGATGATCGACGACCTGACCGTGCTGCACCAGATGAATGATGAATTGAAAAACAAAACTTTTCACCTGTACCAACCCATGCCCTCGTACCGGATGAGCGGGAGTCAGGTTAAAAATTCAAAAACCGCCGGCACCAACCATCCTGGCGGCGTGATGCTGCATTTTTATCTGAAAAACAAGCCCGGGGAAAAAGACACCGTCAAAATCGACCTCCTCGACGCTAAAGGTGAAACGATCCGCACGTTTTCGAACCAGGCCAAAGAAGACAAACTCGACGACCTGAAGGCAGGCGGCAACCGCTTCGTTTGGAACCTCCGTTATCCCAATGTCAAAAAGTTCGACGGCCTGATCCTTTGGTCCACCGGACTGGCCGGGCCACGTGTGGTGCCGGGCGACTACCGGGTGCGGCTGAGCGTCAACGGCGCAACAATGGAGCAACCGGTCAGTGTTATTCCTGACCCGCGTTCCGCAGCCAAACCTGCTGATTTTCAGCAGCAGTTCGACTTTGTCAAAGCCTGTTCGGACAAGCTCTCCGACATGCACACGTCCATCAAACAAATCCGCGACCTGCGCGAGCAAATGAAAAGCCTCAGCGGACGGCTGCCCGATGAAGTGCGGCTGAAACCTCTGCGCGACCAGGTGAAACTGATCGACTCGCTGGCGACGCAGGTGGAAACGACTTTGTATCAGACGAAGAACCGCTCGAGTCAGGATCCGCTCAATTACCCCGTGCGTCTCAACGACAAACTCGGCATGCTGATGGAACTCAGTGCAGACGGCGACTATCCGCCCACCGACCAGGCCATAGAAGTGCGCAACATGCTCTTCGGACAGATCGACGCGGAACTGGCCAAATGGAAAGCGATCCAGGAGCGGGAAGTGCCGGTACTGAATCGCCTGGTGCATGAATTGGGAGTGGATGTGGTGCGGGTGAAGAAAGAGTAGATGTACAAAACCCTACCTTACTCATCCAATCAGCCCTGCTGGTCGAAATTAAGCTGAGCCTTTGCAACTGCGAGGTGTATTTCGTGTCGGATTGCATTGAAACAAATTCAACCGTTCACAACAACTACATCAGCTATGACGACATCCTTCCGACTTTTGCCGGTATTGCTACTCCTTTGCGCCTCCGGCAGACTCTTGGCGCAAGACTTCAACATCGCCTACCGCTCCAAACTCAGTTATTCCGGCCAGACCTGTGCAAACATCTGCGGTTGGGCCGGCGGCGGGCGCGAATACGCACTTGTCGGCGCCTCCAAGGGCCTCGGCATCGTAGACGTTACCGATCCGGACAACCCCGTAAAAATCGTGCAACTGCCCGGCCCGGATAATTTCTGGAAAGAGATCAAAACCTACAAAAACTACGCTTACGTCACCTCCGAAGGCGGTCAGGGCGTTCAGATCATTGACCTCAGCGGCCTGCCCTCCCCTGCCCTCAATTATCATTTCTACACAGGCGACAGTACGATTGCAGGGCAAGTGAACACCGTGCATGCCCTTCACATCGATACGACAAAGGGCTACCTCTACCTCTATGGCAACAACACATTGTTCAACGGCGGGGCAGTAGTATGCGACCTGAATGCCGACCCTTACAATCCGGTTTATGTCGGCAAATACGACGCTTTCGGTTATGTGCACGACGGCTGGGTAGACAACGACACGCTTTATGCCGCTCACATCTACATAGGCATTTTGTCGATTGCGGACATGAAAGACAAAAGCAACCCTGTGGTATTGGGCACACAAGCAACGCCCAACTACACCACGCACAATAGTTGGCTGTCCAAAGACCGACGCACAGTATTCACGACCGACGAGATCGACAATTCGTTCCTGGCTGCTTACGACATCAGCGACCCGGAGGACATCAAATTTCTGGATAAAATGCAGGCCAATCCGGGTTCAGGGTCCATTGGTCACAATACGCACATCCTGGACAACTTCGCCGTCACGTCTTGGTACACCGACGGGGTGAGTATCGTCGATGCCACACGCCCCGCCAACCTGGTGCAGACGGGTTGGTACGACAATGCGCCCGGCGAGACGGGCGGCGGCTTCTTCGGCTGCTGGGGCGTTTATCCTTTCTTACCATCCGGCAACCTCATCGCTACGAACATTTACGGCACGGGCGGCAGCGGTGGCGGCGAACTTTGGGTGCTCACACCCACTTACAAACGCGCCTGCTATCTCGAAGGCACCATCACCAGTGCGGCGGACGGTACACCCGTCAACAAGGCATTGATAGAAATCCTGAGCAGTACGTTGATGGAAGAAACGGTCTCTACGGGGCAATACACGATGGGACAAGCCACTCCCGGTACGATACAGGTGAAAATCAGCAAAATCGGTTTTAACCCGGTGACAACCACAGCAGTACTGGCCGAAGGCGAGGTCACCATCCTCGATGTCGCGCTCGAGGCAGCTCCTTCCGTGAACATCAACGGTCAGGTGCTGGATGCGGTCACCGGTCTTGCGGTGCCTGGCGCCCATGTAGCCGTGTTCAACAACCAGATATCTTTTGAAACCACGGTGGACGCCAACGGCCAGTTCAATTTACCGGCGGTATTCCTCGGCACTTACAGCGTCGTTGCCGGCGCCTGGGGCTACAAATACGCGGTCAAAAACAACCAAAACCTTACCGCCGATCAAACCTATACCCTTGAAATCGACAAAGGGTACCGCGATGATTTTATATTCGACTATGGCTGGGAGGTCAGCGGCACTTCGACCGAAGGCGTATGGGAACGCGGCGAACCGGTCGGCGTCAATGTAGGCCTCGCGCTGGCCCCGGAGACAGATTTGGGCGGCGACGTCGGCAATCTGTGCTATGTGACCGGCAACTCCACCGGCGCCGTGGATGCCGACGATGTGGAAAACGGCACGATGAACCTGTTGTCGCCGCCGATGGACCTGTCTGCCTTCAATGACCCGATCATGATCGCTTTTATGTTTTTCACGAGTTTCAACGTAGAAAACCAATCGCTCGATTCTATACGCCTTTTTGCCGATAACGGTATCGAAGAAAAGTTGATACTGGCATTGCAGGGCAACAGTTCCAGTTGGAAAGCGATCAACCTGCACCTCAAAGACAAAATAAGCCTGACAGACAATGTGCGCATCCGGATCGAATGTTTCGACAATCCGGCGAATCTGCTCGTCGATTCGTATGAAGCCGCATTCGACTTCTTCCGCGTCGCGGAGGGCAACCCTACCGGCACCGGAGCGCCTGTATTGGAAGCAGCATTGACCGCCCGGCCCAATCCGTTCCGGAGCCGGATGCTGCTTGAATACCAGGCGCCCGATGGGGGCAGCTATCAACTCGGGTTGTTCGATCTGCTGGGCCGCCGGGTGGAATCCATTGCGCTCGAAGGCGCCGAAGGCGTGGCGGTGGCCGGGCAGTCGCTGCGACCGGGCGTTTATTTCGCACGCCTGGAACGGGATGGACAGGTGAGTAAAACGATCAAGGTGGTCAAAATCGATTGAGGCCGAATTGATTTTCGCTCTGAGATGAACTGTGTTCATAGGCAAGAAAAAGCCTTTGAATTTTCAGAATAAAATTTTGGAGTCAAGTTTTCACAAATGCTGGTTGATGTCACCCACTTCCCGCCTCGCGGGACAGGCGCTGCGTCGTGGATGACACCTCATCCGCTAAGTTGACACCATTTTCGTTGGTCAGGCTTCTTTCCGGCCATAAATTCGCCCCCGCTTCCGGCATATGCCTGGGAGCGGGGGCATTTTGATAAACAAACTAAAAAGCATGGACATTACTTACCATTTCGACATCAAACCTACCGCAGAAGCCATCATCGAATTGTACGAAAATGCCGGGCTGCCCCGACCGACGAACGACAAAGACCGGATAGAAAAAATGTACAACAACTCCAACCTGATCGTTACTGCATGGGATGGGGAATTGCTGGTAGGCGTAGCGCGATCCATCACGGATTGGGCCTGGAGTTGCTACCTGGCCGACCTCGCTGTCAGACAAGATTATAAAAAGTCGGGCATCGGGAAAAAACTCATCCAACTCACCCGGGAAAACGTAGGTGAACAATCGATGGTGCTATTGCTTTCCGTTCCGTCGGCTATGGAATACTATCCGAAAGTGGGTTTTGTAAAACAGGAAAGCAGTTTTATCATCAAACGGGTAAGATAGGATACGACATGGAACATTTGTTTTTTATATTCCTGATCACCATCGTTTCATGGAATATCGAGGCACAAAAAGACCTATTCAAACCCGGCACCGGTAGATCGATGAAGTGTATGGTATGAGCGGCAGGTAAATCGTTACATTTGTCCTTTCTTTTCAACCACTTCGTCCACTGAAATGAAGAATTTGCTACCCGCATTTCCCCCTTTACCTTTTTCCTGGCTGCACCTTGTGTCCTTTTGTGTTTGCCCATTCTGGTTGTCCGCCCAGCAATGGGATACGCTGGCGCCGATCCCCGAAAGTTTCACTTTCCCGGTAGTGGCCGTGGCCGACGGTAAAATCCACGTGATGGGCGGCGGCGGCACAAGCGGCGCCACCAATCACCACTTCGCCTACGACCCCGCCACCGATACCTGGGCAAGCCGCGCGCCCGTGCCGTACAGCGCGCAACAGCCGGCAGGGGCTACAGCCAACGGCAAAATCCACTTCTTCGGCGGAGGCTTCCCCAACACAGGCAGCCCTGTGGACGACCACTATATCTACGATCCCGCCACCAATACCTGGCAGCAGGCAGCCGACCTGACCGCCCCCCGCGCCATCCACTATGCCGTCGCGCTCGACGAGGTGCTGTACAGCCTCGCCGGGCAGGGAATGGCGAACCTCTGCCAGACCTACGATCCCGTCACGGACGCCTGGACAACGAAGAACAACCTGCCCGACAACGGCTTCTGGTATGGCGCCCATGTCGCTGCTGAAGGGCATATTTACCGGTTCTGCGGCGGCGGTTACACGGCGCCCAACAAACTCGCACACCGATACAACCCCGGCGCCGACACCTGGACTCCCCTCCCGACGTTTCCCGCTGCCACCCACGGCCTGCGGGGCGCTGCCATCGGCGACAAGATTTTCCTCGCCGGAGGCTACCACGACTTCCTCGAACGAGACGAAGTGTTCATTTTCGACACCCAGGCCCAAACCTACACGCCCGGCATTCCGCTCCCCCTGGGCAGAAACTACCACAACATGGTCGCCCTCGACAGTTGCATCTACGTTGTCGGCGGGCACCACTCCATCGACGAGACGGTGCGGTTCCAACTCCTGCGGCTTTGCCCCTACGAAACGGCTTCGCCAACCCACGAACAGGTAGCCGCGCTGCCGTTGGTCGCGCGCTGGTTTTCAGGCAAACTGACCTTACAACTGCCGGTCATCGACGGGACGGCTCAACTGTCGCTGTTCGACCCGGCAGGCAGGCAGGTGTATGTCGAAAAACTGTCCGCCGGCTTGGGCGGCCAATGTGAAATTGAGGTCGGCAACCTGCCGCCGGCAATTTACTTCCTCCGGTTGAGCACGACGAACGCCGTTTTCACCGGCAAGGTATCGGTACACTGACGATGCTCCTGGAAAATTCATACTTTCACTAAAATCAAACGGACATGAAATTTCTGAAAAATGCCCTCTCCCTGCTGCTGCTGATAGCGCTCTCCCATTCCGTCCGGGCACAGGTGGGCAATCCCGCGCCCAACTTTACAGTGACGGACACGGAAGGCAATATGCACACCCTGTACGAGTACCTGGATTCCGGCAAAGTGGTGGTGCTCGACTTTTTTTTCACTACTTGCATTCCTTGCCAGTTTTACAGCCCGCAGGTCAATCTGGCGTATGAAAAATACGGCTGCAACACCGCCAACGTCGTATTCATGTCCATCGACTACCACGACACCAACGCGGAAGTGATCGCGTACGATGAAGAATACGACATAGAATACCCTTCCGTCAGCGGTCTGAATGGCGGCGGCGACGCGGTGGTTTCCCTCTACGGCGTTTTTTCCTTTCCTACTTTTTACGTCATCGACTCCAGCAAAACCATCGTGGAACAAATAGACCCGCCGACCCTCCAGGTCTTTGACTACCGGTTTCAGCAACTCGGCATCGAGCCGGCCGAATGCGCCGTCAGCGCCGCAAAGGAAGCAGCCGCAACGGAGCAGATTGCACTTTTCCCCAACCCGCTTGCCGGGGGCATGCTCTATATGCGGCTGCCCGGCGATGCAGCGGGTTCGGCCAATTTCGAAATCATGGATTGCACGGGGCGTTCCGTGCACAGAGGACAACTCGAATTAAGTGTCGATCAGGCAATAGATTTGCCGGCCGTTGATTTACCGTCCGGTGTTTTTTTGCTGAAAATCAATGCTATAAAAAGCGGAAAAATGTACCGGGGCTTGTTCATGAAAGAATAACCTGGTTGCAAATTCGTCTGATTCAAAAACAACAGGAATATTATTTGGGTATGAAAAAGACTGCGAAAAAATAAAAAGCCCGTTGGATAGTCCGAGCATCTGAATATCAGGCAAAATAAATTTGGCTGGAGGATTTGACAAATCAAACTCAGCTGCCTATTTTTGCTGCAAACAACCCATTCTACATGATTACCCGCTTGAATCTGAATGAACGACGCCCCCTGACGGTACATTCCGATAAATTGGAATGCATCGCCAGGGGGCGTGTAGTTTGTATAGGTTACTTACCCGTTGTTCGACGATAAAAAATCGAAAAACTCCGGAAAAGAAGAGCGCATCAAGGCTAATTTGATGCGCTTTTTGTTTTTTCGAGCAATACCCGTATTTTTGTTACAAATTGTTTCAAAAATGGCAAAAAAATTAGTCCGGTTCGACTGGGCGATGAAGCGACTACTCCGCAACAAAGCCAACTTCGACATCCTGGAAGGCTTTCTCTCCGAGTTGCTCTTCGAAGATTTTAAAATCAAGCAAATACTTGAAAGTGAAGGAAATAAAGAAACCGAGGACGACAAGTTCAATCGGGTAGACATACTAGTGGAGAATAAAAAAGGCGAGTTGGTCATCGTGGAGATACAGAATACTCGGGAGGCCGACTACTTCCAGCGGATGCTTTACGGAACGGCCAAGGTTATCGTGGAGCATATCGCCGAAGGGCAGCCGTATTCCCAAGTCAAAAAAGTTTACTCTGTGAACATCGTGTACTTTGATCTTGGTCAGGGTGATGACTATGTCTATCACGGTACGACCACATTTGTCGGCATTCACAGCAACCATGAACTGGAACTTTCTGAAAAACAGAAGGAACTTTTCAAAAAGACATCGGTATCGGACTTGTATCCAGAGTATTATGTGATAAAAACCAACCGTTTCAACGAAGTCGCAAAGGATACCTTGGACGAATGGATATACTTCCTGAAAACGGCTGAAATCAAGGATGAATTCACCGCAAAAGGCTTGAAGTCTGCGAGCCAGAAACTCGACATCCTTAAATTAGACCCTGCCGACCGCAAGGAATATGACAGATATATGGAAGGGCAGCGAAGTGACGCTAGTTTTGTGGAGACTGTGAAATTAGAAATATCAAGCGCTATACGCGAAGTGGCTGAAAATGCACTGATTGAAGGAGCATCCGTCGAATTTGTTGCTAAAATCACTGGATTGACTGTTGAAGATGTTAAAAGTATCGCTGAAAGACTTGACCCGAATAAATAAATCGCCCAACTATCGCATGGTTGCCAACTGCTTCCTAAACGTCGCAGTATGCAACCACGCCCCCGGCGAGCGTTTCATCGTAGAGATGCAAAAAGCCAAGCAGAATTTTTTTAAAGATCGGGGTGTTTACTATTCCTCTTTCCCAATTAGGGTATTTCAGAAATTGTTTGAGGCTGCCGAGATTGCCAAATATATGTCCATAAAGACAAAATGAGGGGATTATTAAAGTGTAAGGGGTAACGTCTTCCACCGCGTCTCCTTCCATACTTTCTGTTGGGTTTTGCTCAAAAACGTCCAGGCAACGATCCGGCTGGTTTTGTTCCCCTGCCCCATCGGAATGGTTTTTACGTCGGTGGGGTATGCTTTTTCAAGCGCGTTGTACACGTTTTTGAGGTTGGACTGCTTTGAAATGAGGGTGGAAAACCAATAACAGGAGGTGGCGAACTGCCGGCTTTGGCGGATCATGTCGTGCACGAAACCCGATTCGCCGCCTTCGCACCACAGTTCGTTGTTTTGTCCACCGAAATTGAGGAGGGGTTGCGCGACTTTTTTATCGTTCAGGTTATTCAATTTGCGCAAGGTGCCCGACTGGGCTGCCTCCGCAGAAGCATGAAACGGCGGATTGCATATAGACAGATCGATGATCTCGTCCTTTTGTATGATTCCGGCAAAAATGTCTTTGGGTTTCGGTTGCAGTCTGCATACCACCTTTTCTTTCAGCATGGGATTGGATTCAATGATTTTATTGGCCGATTCGACCGCCACCGGGTCGATGTCGGAGCCGATAAAAGACCAGCCGTATTCCTTAGTCCCAATGATCGGATACACACAATTGGCGCCGATACCGATGTCTAAGCATACGATCTTCTTACCGGCCGGCATTTTTCCGTAGTTGCTGGAACACATCAAATCGGCGATGTGGTGGATGTAGTCTGCCCGCCCGGGGATGGGTGGACACAAATATCCGGGAGGAATATCCCAATATTCGATGCCATAATACTGCCTGAGCAGGGCTTTGTTCAATATTTTGACCGCTTCGGGATTGGCAAAATCGATGGATGCATCGTTGTACATATTCATCTGTACAAACGGAGCCAACGCCGGACAACTTGCGGTCAGCAGGTTGAAATCGTAGCGTTCGCGGTGCCGGTTGCGCGGATGCAATTTCGGTTTTATCTGGGGATGCGCTTTCTTTGCCTGCGACATGTGAGTGTTTCTTTATACCGGTGGATGGTCAGCCGGTAAAGGTAGTAATAACCGACACGCCCTTATTATGTCAGAACGCATCAAAGGAGCACTTGTAACGCTCAGACCTGCTGTAATGAATGACCGCAGGCAAATTTTCGAGTGGCTGACAAACTCGGATTTGACTCCATTTATGCTTGGATTGCCCAATTATCCGGAAAACCCGGTTCCAACCTGGGAGGAATTCATCAACGATTATCTTGAGTTTTATTTCGACGGTTCAAAACCTGAACTCGGACGATGCTTTGTTATAGAAGTGAATAACAGTTCTATCGGTCAAATAAACTATAATGAAATCTATGATGCGGATAATTCCACTGAACTTGACATCTGGCTATCCAACAGCAGGTATACCAATGAAGGTTATGGAACAGACGCATTAAAAACGCTGTGCGACTATCTGCACAAACAATTCGGCTGCAAAAAATTTTTCATTGCGCCGTCAAAACGAAACATCGGAGCCGTCCGGTCATATCGCAAAGCAGGTTTTGTCGAAACGACAACAATTCCGGCCCATTTTTCACCCGACTATGCCGACACGGTCGTGATGGTTAAATGTCATTGATCGCACCTTCGTTTGCGCTTTCCTTCCATATCTGTATGTTTGCAGACCGGGAAAAGAGTACCCGTATACTCCCTGTCCGGAGCTGAGACAACCATCACTGCAACCCGAACCATTTCCCTCTTTTAAACACACATCTTTCACCCATGAAGTCATTATTTTTACCCATCCTTTTGCTCGCCTTCACGCAAACTCTTTTCGCCCAAAATGAAATCGTGGAAGACGGCGCGCTGCCGGAATCCGAATTGCACGTAGCCATCAACCCCGCCGACTCCAACAACATCGTGCTGGCCGTAATGAAAGGCACTTTCGACTCCGATACCTTTTCACGCATATCGATCTATTACACAAAAGATTACGGCGCCAGTTGGCAAAAAAGCGCCTTTATCGGCAAGTCGCCCGGCACCTTCGGCGGCGGCGACCCGGTGCTGGCATTCGACCGCAACGGAAGGGCCTACTTAGTAAGTCTCACCCTGACCCCCGAGCCAAATTTCGATATCCGCACCCTGCTATCCTGGTCCGACGACGGGGGCGCCACCTGGACGACCAAACCCCTGAAGGACGGCACCGATAAACCGTGGTTTGCCATCGACCGTTCGCCACAATCGCCTTTTGTCGACCGGAAATACATCCCGGAAGCGACGGACGAATTCGAATGCCTCACACTCGGCCCGGACGATGACCTGCTGGCCTCGACCAACCCGGCCGGCGGCAACTACGACTTTGTGCAACTCGCTTCCGTAGACATTCAGTCCGACGGCGACGTGTTTGTCGGTTTCTATCATGAAAAAGGCAACCAATTCGGGCTAAGCGTGGCGCGGTCGGACAACGGCGGCATTTCGTTTTCCCCCGAAGTGAAGGTAGCCAATACTACGCTGGAAATTTTTACGAGCATCACCGGTATTTTCGAGCGGCTCAACCTGTCGCCTTATATCGGCATCGACCGCAGCAACGGACCTTACAAAGACCGGATCTACTATACTTTCACCGACAACGAACCGGGAGCCAACGGTACATTTGACGTGTACCTGTCGTGGTCGGACGACGACGGCGCTACCTGGACGACGCCCAAAAAAGTGCACGCAACCCCCGACGGTACCCAGCAATTCTATTCCAGCATCTATGTCACCGACAATGGCGCCCTGTTGTTAGGTTGGTACGACCGCCGCGACGACCCCTCGGATAAACAGACAAACTTCTATCTCGGTATATCCAACGACGGCGGCGCAACTTTTCAGGAAGTGAAAATTACTTCGGCGCCTTCCGATTTCAGCACCATCGGCTCAATAAACAATGGTTTCGGTATCGGCGACTACGGACAGATCATCGCCACCGCCCATACTGCCCTGCCTTTTTGGGCCGACGGCCGCACCAACGACGGCGACATGAACGTCTATTTCGCGCGGATCCCGCTCGACGGCCAGTCCGTATCGGCACCCGAAATCCTGACTGTTTCAGATGCGGTTTCTTTCGGCCAGCCCTTCCCGGTGCCTGCGACCGACAAGGTGACCGTCCCGGTGAAAAATATCCGGTCGGAGAAAATTAGCTGCACCATCGTATCCGCAGACGGTAAAATTTTATACCGGCAGGAGCCGGGTGTTTTTCCCGCCGGGGAGCACTTGCTGACCATACCCATTGGTACGTGGGAGGGAGTACTTTTCCTGAAAATTGAAACGGATCATGGAGTTTTGAGGACTTTTAAAATCAGATCATGATATGAATCAATCACCCGGCGCTCCTAAATACCATCCATCCGAACAACTCGCGCTCGAGTTTCTGAGCCGGGTGTGGGGCCCTGCGCACGACCTCGATGCCATCGACGAGTTGATGACCGACGATTATGTCATCACCTCCGGCGGCACGGTGATCGCAGGAAGAGATGCTTTTAAAGCCTGGGTAAAGGATTTTCAGAACATGCTGTTGGATGCCCGAACGGACAATCTCGAAGTTTTTTCCAATCAGTTGGGTGACCGGGTAGTGTCGCGTTGGATCTGTACCGGAAAAAACAACGGCATGTTCGGGCTTCCGCCTGACGGTCAGGCGGTTTCTTTCACAGGTATCGCCATTTGGGCCGTCAGGGACGGGCGACTGGCGGAATGTTGGGTCGAACGCAGCGCTTTGGAGTCGTTCAGGGCGCTTTCGGCAAAACCATAATGTAATGTGCACTTTGGCAAGGTGGTTATCAGTTTCTGAGAAAACCGGACTAATTCTTGCGTTTTCAAATATTTTCCGACCAACGCAATTTTAACGATACATTCGGGTCGATTTTTGTCCAAATAAATTTTTATCACCTCAACCATCATACATTCAAAATGGCACTCGTATTCCTTGAATCCGCCACCGACCAACCTTCCTTCCTGGAGAAATTTTCCGGCAAACAGACAGGTCAGACCACCATCGGCGTCGGCAAGCCGCTCTGTATTGAAATCCTCCATTTTTACAGCGGCGATGCGCCGCAAAAAATGTTTGGCGGCGATAAATCGGCATTGATCATTTCCGGTTTCAAAAAAGGGCTTTTTGCCTTTGATGCAAGCCCGCGTTTTCTGAATTTCTGGAAAGAAAAAGTCGGCGACCGCCAGATTGTGGACAACAGTGTTTTTGATGAAAGCACAAAATTAGTGTACTACTCGCCAGCCATGGATGAAGACACGATCGACATCGAACTGGAAGTACGGTTCAAAAAAATGGACAAGAATGGTTTCGAGCAGATGAGCGGGATGCTTAATTCCGCCTCCAAATTACCTCTGTTTATCGGGTCCGAAGTACTCGTTGCCGGTGCGGGAATATTGAAGATGGCGGGCAAATTATTCGACGCCCTGAAGGAGAAAGACAATGATGCTTTTTTGTCCGATAAGCTGGAACTCGATTTTGTCACCAAAGACAAAACACTGAATATCAATCAATTCCCGGTTTGTTGCCGCGATCAGGACGAAGAGTTATTCCGCGATTACCAGGTGGTGCTGGAAAAAAACGTGAAAGGAATAGATGAAGCACGGCTCGTACACAAGGATACCGGCGACGTTTATAAGGGCGATAAGCCATATCTGTTGTTGAGTATCAGCGGCGAAGAACGGATTGCCAACGGTGAATTTACCCCCCGGGTGGTCTCCGCTGCGATGCTGGAACAATTTTACAGCGACAAGAACAAGGAATCCGTCATTCAGGTGTTATTTCAGTCCACCAAATTGTTCAACGACATGAATTTCGCCGGTAAGATCAGGGATGCAAAAAAACAACTAAAGGGATTGAAAGCCGGCGATCCGGACTTTGCCAAATTAGGCGAACAAATCAAGGCGTATGAAAAAAACATACTCTCCGGCGACTACAAGGAGTTTTTGAAGATCAAGTAATACCGGATCACGTCTAATTTCTCAGATATATTAAAAAAATGCCGGAAGCATTTTGTTTATTTGCATCGATTATTTTTTTACCAAATCAAACTTTCTAATCATGCGAAAAATGCTTCTTTTTGCCGGGGCGCTGTTCCTGGCCTCCTTCGCTTGGGCTCAAACGCTCAAACCCGTCGCACAACGCGTCATTTCGGAAAAACAACTGAGCGGTGCATTCCCGGTTGTTCAGATTTTCAGTAAAGCGGTACAGGATTTACGAGCGCGTCCCGACCTGCTCGACCAGTGCTCCGACGGCCATTTGCTGACAATCGATGTAAAAAGTTTGCAGGCACTCCGCACGGCCAACCCCGACCGGTTCGAATTGGCCATCCCGATGTCCGGCGCGACCAGCCTGCAACTGGAACTCGTTCGCGGGAATGTGTTTTCGTCCTCCTTTTCAGTGCGCCAGGCTTCTACCGGCCTTGCGGCTGATGTCGATCCCGGTATGCACTACTGGGGCATCGTCAAAGACGACCCCGCTACCTTAGTCGGAATCAGTATTTTTGAACATCAGATCATGGGTATCGTAAATACCGCGACCGACAAGTATGTTCTGGGTGTTTTGGAAAACGACCGGAACGACACACATATCCTGTACAAAGAAAGCGACCTGCTTGCCAAAAACCCGGCAGAATGCTGGGCCGAAACCCTTGAAGACGTCAGCGACGGCGTGGCTGCCGACGACCGCGCTGCAGGTCCGGACAATTGTGTGAACATGTATATGGAAGCGGATTACACGATTTTTCAAAACAAAGGCAGCGTGGCAAACGCTACGGCTTATATCACCGGTTTTTTCAGCCAGACATCCTTGTTGTACGCCAACGAAAGTGTCAATATGGTGCTGAATGAATTGCTGGTGTGGGACGTCGCCGATCCTTACACGGGACCAAGTTCGAGCAACTACCTGACTCAATTCCGCAATTACCAGAATGGCAATTACAACGGCGACCTGGCCCACCTGGTGGGATTCACCGGCGGTGGCGGTATCGCTTATGTCGATGTACTGTGCAATAATTATTACGGCGTGGGGTATAGCGGCATCAACACCACTTACAGCAATGTGCCCACTTATTCCTGGACGGTGGAAGTGGTGACCCACGAGATCGGCCACAACCTCGGTTCTTCGCATACCCACGCCTGTGTCTGGAACGGCAACAACACGGCCATCGACGGCTGCGGCCCGGCTGCCGGATACAGCGAAGGTTGCAACGCACCCCTGCCGACCGCCGGCACCATCATGAGTTACTGCCACCTTATCTCCGGTGTCGGCATCGATTTCAACTTAGGCTTCGGCCCGCAACCGGGCGACCGCATCCGTTCGGAAGTGTACAACGCAGCCTGCCTGACCACATGCGGCGGCGGCGGCGAATGTTCTTACGTAACCATCAACAGCCAGAATTTCGACGCTGGATGGGGCATCTGGACCGACGGCGGCACGGATTGCGCACGGATCAACAACGTTAACTATGCCAACAGCGGCACTTACTCGATCCAGTTGCGCGACAATACGACCACTTCGCTTATGTCGACAAGCAATCAAAACTGGACGGCCTACGAAGAAATAACCGTTACCTTTTCATATATCTCCGTGAGTTTTGACAACTCCAATGAAGATTTTTGGCTGCAACGTTCAAACAACGGCGGATCTTCTTATTCCACAGTGGGCGATTGGAATCACGGCACGCACTTCACCAACGGTGTGCGGGGCACCGGCACTGTTGTCCTTCCCGGACCGTTTGTTTCCAACACCCGTTTGCGTTTCCGTGCCGATGCATCTGCCGACGACGACCAGGTCTATATCGACGACGTGGTGATTACGGGTTGTACGACCGGCTCGTTCAGCAATCCGGACGCTGAAGACCGCATTGCCGACATGGACAATGAAAAAACAGCCACCCTGACCGCAGTGCTCATCAGCCCCAATCCGGCTTCCGATGCGCTCAACGTCCGGTATGAGATCAACGTGGACGCAGAAGTTCAGGTACGGTTCATTGACATGACCGGACGTGTGGTACAACAAAACGCTCAAAGCGCCGCTGCCGGCACGAATCAGTTCCGGGTGGACCTGGGCAGCCTGTCTTCCGGCCTTTATTCTGTTCAGTTGATCACCAGCGATCAGGTGTACAGTGAAAAAGTGGTGGTAAGAAAGCATTAAATTATGCGAATCAAGCATGGAAAATGATTCGCAATAGTTAGCACGATCTCAAAATCCCGGAGGGATTGAATATGAATAACCCAGGATAAAATCCGGGGTAGTTAGCGAGGAAGTTTTAGCAACCCAGAAAGGGTTGAATTAGAGCGAAAAAAGTAGATATTCAACCCTTTCAGGGTTGCCCGCCTTCGTCCTTATAAACCCGGATTTCATCCGGGGTTATTCATATTCAATCCCTTCAGGATTTTTACGATGCTAACCAGTTACAATGATTCTTAGTTTTCAGGTAGTTTTATGAACATGAGATTAAAAAAGGCATTCAAAATAACGGGCTATTCTGTATTAAGCCTGATTTCATTCGTAGCCATCTACCTGTTGTCGGCTTTTGTCCTGTCGAGAATCAGCGTAGATAAAGAAACAGCGTCTACAGAAGATGTTTCTATTTATATTCTTACCAACGGCGTGCACACCGACCTGGTGATGCCCGTAAAAAGCCCTCAAATCGATTGGAGTAACGACATAAAATTTCAAAATACGGTAAGCAAAGACTCGCTCATGCAATATGTTGCAATGGGCTGGGGCGATAAGGGATTTTACTTAGAGACGCCTACCTGGGCGGATTTGAAATTCAGTACCGCATTTAAAGCCGCGTTTAGTTTGAGCACATCGGCTATTCATGCCACTTTCTATAAAAACATGCGGGAAGGTGAAACCTGCAAACGAATCTCTATCAGCAAGGAACAATATTCCCGATTGATCAACTATATAAAAAACAGCTTTAAAACAACTTCGGGTGGCGATTTTATGTACATCCCAACCAATGCCAATTATGGCAATGACGACGCTTTTTATGAAGCCACGGGAAGTTACAATTTATTCCATACCTGCAATACATGGGCCAATAACGGGCTGAAAGCCTGCGGCCAAAAAGCGAGTTTGTGGACGCCGTTCGACACCGGCATTTTTTATCACTACGATAATAATTGATGGTGTCGTTGGAGAATTTACGATTTACGATTTACGATTTACGATTTACGATTATTTTGATACGAAAAATGACAGATCATTGTTAAATTCGTATCAAAATAATCGTAAATCGTAAATCGTAAATCGTAAATCCAAAATCGTCTTCCAACATTTCAGGCCACCCCACCGACTTGCAACCCTCCTGATTTGCGGGTGTCTTTTGCAAACAGCAAAAACGCTCCCGCATGAAAAATGCCTTACTGTTCCTCCCTGCTCTTTTATTCCCCTTTGTAAAACTGCTTGCTCAGCCTCCCCTCACAACTGAGATACCCAAAAAACAATATCATACGCAAACAGTCGCTGACAGCGACATCAAATTTGACGGAATTCCCGACGAAACAGCCTGGGAAAAAGTATCCTGGAGCGGTGATTTTATTCAATACAGACCGCAGGAGAATGTACCGCCGGCGCAGCCTACCCAATTCAAAATCGTTTACTCAGAAAAATACTTAGTTATTGCTTACCGCTGTTTCGATACATCACCCGACAGCATTGTGCAACGCATGAGCCGGCGGGATGAGTTTCCCGGCGACTGGATGGAAATCAATATCGACAGTTACCACGACTTGCGAACGGCATTTTCGTTCACGCTATCGGTCAGCGGCGTGAAGGGCGACGAGTTTATTTCGGACAACGGCAACAACTGGGACACCAACTGGAACCCAATCTGGTTTGCCAAAACGAATGTGGACAGCCTCGGCTGGACGGCGGAGATAAAAATCCCGTTCAGCCAATTGCGTTACGGCAACCAGCCCGAACCGGTGTGGGGATTTCAGGTTCAGCGGCGTATTTTCAGGATGGAAGAACGCTCCACCTGGCAGTACATTCCGCAAAATGCAGGCGGTTGGGTGAGCGGTTTCGGCGAATTGTACGGGCTGCGCAACCTGCCCAATGGAAAACAGGTGGAGTTGGCGCCTTACGTGGTGGCGCAGACCGAGCGTTCGGAGAAAGAGGAGGGCAACCCCTTCGCCGACGGCTCCAGCAATCGTTTCAGCGCAGGACTGGATGGAAAACTGGCGGTCACCCGAGACCTGATTCTCGATTTTACCATCAACCCCGATTTCGGTCAGGTCGAAGCGGACCCGGGCGCCGTGCGGCTCGATGGTTACCAGATTTATTTTAATGAGCGGCGCCCCTTTTTTATGGAAAGCCGCAACCTGTTCGACTACCGCCTCACCGGCTCGGAAGCTGGCGGCGATTACGACGCCGACCTGCTTTTTTATTCCCGCCGTATCGGCGGCGCGCCGCACGGCTCGCCAGATCTGGCCGACGGCGAATACGCCGATGTGCCGCAAAACACCTCTATACTGGGCGCCGCAAAATTCAGCGGAAAAACAAAAAAGGGTTGGTCGGTCGGTATCCTCGAAAGTGTGACGCAACGGGAAATGGCGACCGTCGACAACAACGGCGAACGCCGGGAAGAACTCGTGGAGCCGCTCACCAATTACTTCGTCGGACGATTGATGAAAGACTACGACCAGGGCAATACGATCATTGGCGGCATTTTCACCGCCGTCAACCGGGAAGAAGGCCTGGATTGGCTGCACCGCAGCGCATATTCCGGCGGATTCGATTTCCAAAGGTATTGGAAAAACAGGTGGTGGTATGTCAAAGCGAACATGGTGGTCAGCCGGGTGGAAGGCAGCGAAAATGCCATTTTGCAAACGCAAACAGGGTTTGTACACCTCTTTCAGCGCAGCAATGCCGACCATCTTTCCGTGGATAGCACCCGGACTTCGCTCACGGGCACCAGCGGCACGTTCCGGATCGGCAAGATCGGCGGCAAACCCGACAGCCTGGGCGGCGTGTTCAAATTTGAATCGGGTGTCACCTGGCGCTCACCTGAACTCGAACTGAACGACGTGGGATTTCAACTGGCCGCCGACGAGATCAACCATTTTACCTGGGCGGGCTATCAGATTCAAAAACCGTTTTCCGTTTTCCGCAACTGGCGCATCAACTACAACCATTGGGCGCGCTGGGATTTCGGCGGGCAGTTTTTGCAGTTGTTGTTCAATACCAATACCCATGCCTGGTTTAAAAACAACTGGTATGTCGGCACGGGATTAAACTGGAACCCGTATGATGTTTCGAACAACGCACTTCGGGGCGGCTCTTCCCTGCGCAGACCGGGCGGTATGAGCAATTGGGCTTATATGGAGACCGACGGGCGAAAAAAGATTTCTTTTTCCCTGAATACCTTTTTTGCCTGGGGTTTTGGCGAGACGGTGCGCGCGCAGGAATTTTCGGGCGGGGTGAATTACCAGCCGCTCGACGCTTTGCGTATCAGCCTTTACCCGGGTTACAGTCATTCCTGGCGAAAACAGGATCAGTTTGTAGATCAAACCGATTACGAGGGTGACTTACGTACCATTGTCAGCGAAGTGGAGCAAAGCAGTTTCTCGATTACCGCGCGCCTGAACTACAATATTACGCCCGACCTGACGGTGCAATACTATGCCCAGCCGTATATATTCCGGGCTTTGTACCAAAATTACGGTTTTGTCACCGACCCGCTCAACGTGAATTACGACGACCGTTTTCACCGCTACAACGAGCAGGAAATTCATTTTGCCGACGACGAATTTTTTGTGGATGAAAACCTGGACGGAACGACGGATTATACTTTTGCCAAACCCGATTTCAATTTTATCCAGTTCCGATCCAATCTGGTGGTGCGTTGGGAGTACATACCCGGTTCGGAGATATACCTCGTATGGTCGCAGGGAAGCACACCCGATGCCTACGACGACCTCTATACACCCTTGGTGGAAAGCCTCTTCAACAACGTTTTTGAACAGAAACCGCAAAACATTTTTTTGGTGAAATTCACTTACAGGTTCTTGCTGTAAAGTTTATTTCAACACTACGCTCTTTTGGCGCATTGGGAAAGAGGTATGAATCCATGCCGGGAATTGGTTTATCCTTATTGCTTTAAAATCGTCTCAATTCGTTCCAGTTCCGCCTTATCAAATTGCAAATGATCGAGACACTTTAACGAATCCGCCAACTGTTCGGGCCGGCTGGCGCCGATCAGCACCGATGTGATGCGTGGGTCTTTCAACAACCAGGCGAGCGCCATTTGAGCGAGTGTCTGGCCGCGTTCCAGCGCAATTTCGTTGAGCGCGCGAATCTGCCCGAGCCGGTCTTCCGTAATGGCGCTTTCTTTCAAAAAGCCGTGCGGTTTGGCGGCCCGCGAATCGGCTGGAATACCGCCTAAGTATTTGTTCGTCAGCAATCCCTGCGCCAGCGGGGAGAAAGGAATACAACCCACGCCTTCCTGTTCCAGGATATCGAGCAGCCCGTCTTCCACCCAGCGCACAAACATGGAATATTTCGGCTGGTGGATGAGACACGGTGTACCGAGTTGTTTTAAAATGCCGATGGCTTTTGCCGCATCTTTGTTTTCGTAGTTGGAAATACCGGCATACAGGGCCTTGCCCTGCCGCACGATGAGATCGAGGGCCGCCATCGTTTCTTCCAGCGGCGTATCCGGATCGGGCCGGTGGCTGTAAAAAATGTCCACATAATCGAGTCCCATGCGTTTCAGGCTCTGGTCGAGGCTGGACACGAGGTACTTTTTGGAACCCCATTCGCCGTAAGGCCCTTCCCACATGTGGAAGCCCGCCTTGGTGGAAATGACCATTTCATCGCGCAGTCCCCGGAAATCCGAGCGCAGGATACGGCCAAAGTTCTCTTCTGCCGAACCGGGCGGCGGCCCGTAGTTGTTGGCGAGGTCGAAGTGCGTGATGCCCGAGTCGAAGGCTAAGCGCAGCATGGCGCGGCAATTTTCCAGCACATCTACGTGGCCGAAGTTGTGCCATAGGCCAAGCGAAACTTCCGGCAGTCTCAGGCCGCTGCGCCCGCAACGGCGGTATTGCATGGATTGGTAACGCTGCGCGTTGGGAAGGTAGGTCATTTCAATTTTGTTTGTGGGCGAATTTACATCGTACTGGCCGATTTGAAAAGACGGCCCCAGTTAATGCCTTCGCGGATGTTCCCGTTTTTGGTGGAAAACCAGATAAAGAGCGGTTTTCCGACGATATGGTCTTCCGGCACATAACCCCAGATGCGCGAATCTTCCGAATTATGACGGTTGTCGCCCATCATCCAGTAATAATCCTGTTTGAAGGTGTAGGAGTTGGTCACCTGCCCGTTGATTAAAATTGTGCTGTCGCGCACTTCGAGGGTGTTGCCTTCGTAAGCCGTGATTACCCGCGTGTAAAAAGGTAGGTTATCCAAGTTAAGCGGGGTTGTAACACCTTTTTTTGGAATGTAAATCGGACCGTAGTCATCTACCGTCCAGCCGCCGTAGCGTTTGGGATCGTTGGGAAACACATAACCGGGCTCGCGGTCCTGTGCTACACGATTCACTTGTATGTTTGCGCCTATGGATTTGATTTTTTGTACCTGGTCGTCGTCGAGATTGAACATACCCCGGCTGGCCAGCATCCGGTCCTGTTCGCTGCTCAGCGACACGCCCCATTCTTCCAATTTTTTCAGGTTGACATTTTGAGGCGTCACCTGGTATAAAAACTGCCGGTGTGTCGGGTTTTGTGCTGCCACGCCGTTGATATACAATTGTCCGTCGCGGATGAGCAGGCTGTCGCCCGGCAATCCCACACAGCGTTTGATATAGTGGTCTTTTTTATCAACGGGGCGTGTGATGATCTCCAAACCGGGCGGAATTTTGCCGCCGGTTTGTTGTTTCAACTGAAATACAGCCCAACTGCGTTCCGGTGTAAGAATGACGCTGTCGCCGGCGGGCCAGTTGAACACCACCGGTTCGTTGTGGTCGACACTTTCGATGGCAGGCAGGCGGTAATAAGGCAAAGATGGCTGTTCAAGGTAAGATTCACCTTTTACACCTATGAACTCCAGTACCCTGAATATACCTCTTGATCGACCGCCCGGACCGGCAGCACCTTCCGGAAAACGATTGTGCAACAATGGAAACTGAACCACCGTCATAGGCGTACGAATCCCGTAATGCGCCTTGCTGACAAATAAAAAGTCGCCGACTTTCAGTGTGCCTTCCATGGAAGGAGTAGGAATGACATACGCTTCAATGAGGAACATGCGGATGAACGCCGCAGCGAACACGGCGAAAATGATGGCCTCCGTCCACTCGCGCAGTTGCGATTTGTGCATGTACGCATATTCCGCTTCGATTTTTTTCAACGCCAGCTTATCTTTTTTCTCCACCGCCTCATGGTGCAGGCGGTGATATTCGCGGTCACGTTCCAGGACGGGGCCTTCATAGACGCTATTCTTGTCAATCCCGGTTTGAAAAAACGGGATCGGTGCATAAATCACTGCCAGTGCAGCCTGCCAGAAATTGTGCTTGCCAAACGAACGCACCATGTCGATCACCATGCCGGCATAGATAAAAATATTGACAATCGGGAACAGAAACCAAAATGCATAGCGCGGCTTGCGGCCGATCATTTTGCACCATTCCACGGCAGCCAGACCCGGCACAAGCGCCTTCCAGCCGGGGATTCCCGCTTTTTCAAACAATTTCATCATGCTCACGCCAAGCAGGATATAAAGGACGATGAGGAAAATCAGGACTGACATAAGTTATAGAGCCCTTCGTTTCAGACGGGTGCTGCACAATAAAATTTTTCAGTTGAAAAATTTTATTGTACAGCACCCGTCTGAAACGAAGGGCGTGAATTTGATTGTTGATGAGAAATAATGAACGTGGCGAAGGTATCTTGCCAATACGCCATGTTGTTTATGCTTCGACGAGTCTCGGTAAATAATCGTTTTTCGATTTACGATTTTGGATTTACGATTTACGATTTTTTTGATTGCGAAAAATGACAGATTGTTGTTAAATTCGGATCAGGGAAATCATAAATCGTAAATCGTAAATCGTAAATCCAAAATCGTAAATCGTAAATCGTAAATCGTACTCAATTATTCCCCTGCCCCCTTCCGTCGCTTGCGGCGGGTTTTGAACATCTCCACGACTTCTTTGTCGGTCAGGAAGCCGAAATCGACAAACTGGGTGGAGACAAAGCGTTTTACATCCTGGTAATCCTTGGCGCGTTTGTCTGAAAACCGTTTGAGCAATTTGTCGATGTAATGCAGCGACACCTTTTCCACGTCCTGGTTAAATTGCTGGTTACCAAACATCTTCATGTAAATGGCAAATATTTTAGTCAGTTCGAAGTAGTCGGCATATTCGCGCTCGGTGAGGCCATTGATCAGCCGGATAAAATAGGTCAGTACCAACTGACGCAGGCACTCGCTTTCTACGGACAATCCCTTGTGGGTATTGTAAAAATCCTGTACCGATTCGATGGCATCGGGGTGCACATAGCCGAGGCTGTGGATTTTATCGGCGATGCGATAGTAATCCGAGATTTTATCCTTCCAGCTTTTGTCGATCGCCGCACTCATGCGTTCGTCGTTGACGGAATTGATGCCGGGCGATTGGTAGAGGGAAACGAGGAAGCGCAGATAGCGCACATCAAATTCCTGGAACGAGCGACGTTCGCGTTCGAAGTGCGTGGAAAAAGACAGCCGGTCTGCCGGGTCGAGGTCGGTATAATTGCCAAACATCGCCAGCATTTCCAAATATTCCTCGGTGGCCTGAAAATTCTTGTTGTCCAAAAAACCCTTCATTTGCTCTTTGAGGCTGTCGTTCACACCGCCCACCTCAAAGCGCTTGAGCAAAAACTGGCGCAACGCTGAAAAATTGGCCTTCATCTCCCCCAACGACGTGGGAAAATCGGCGGAGTAATAGAGTTCGTTGCGGAATTGGTTGGAGTAACGGCGGTACAGGTCGGCGCGTTCTTTCAGTTCGCGGTAACGGTCAGTTTTCAGCTGTTGCAGAAAATAGCGGATGCGCTTGTTTTCGACCAGACTCATCAGGTTGGTGATCCAGATGTCGCTGCTGAGGGCAAAACCCACCGTAATACTCTGGCCGATACGCTTTTTGAGTTGTTCGAAGTGAACGCTGTGGCAAATCGCCAGCAAAATATCTTTAAAGTGGTCGTTGGGACGGACGTATTTGTATTGATCGTTGATTTCACCGCGCAACACTGCATAACCCAACACACGCGGGAGGTAAAGACCCTCGAACGGCGGTTCGAGGAGATATTTTTCAAATGTGACCAATTGCAGGGGCGCTTCTGCCGCTACAGAGTGGTGCAGATCGGAAAGCATCGGCTCAAACTCGGTACGGAGGGTATTATAGTATTCATCTTCCTCCTCTTCGAGGTATAATGCCAGGTTGGGAGAGTCCTGAATAGCCGTTGCGATCTCGTTCAGGCGGTCGTAGTATTTTTCATCTAAAGGCTGCATAGGTGAGAGACGTGAAAGTGTGATAAAAGTGAGAAATGTGGGGTATTTTGAAAAAAGACCCGGTAAAGTCGCACAGGACTTTACCAGGTCTTTCATTCACCATCAAAATCACGGGCAAATATAAATGATTCGCCCGGAAAATTTTACTTATGCTGCTTCAGTTTTTTCTTCTTCTTCCGCTGCGGGTGCAGTTGCTTCTGTCGCAACCGCTTCCACCGCCGGGGTAGCTTCTTCCTCAACAACAGCCACCGTTTCGGCTACTGCCTCTTCTGCTACTGCTACTGTTTCTGCTACTGCCTCTTCTGCTACTGCTACTGTTTCTGCCACAGCCTCTTCCGCCACTGCTACTGCTACTGCTTCTGCCTCAACTGCCACTGCTTCTTCTGCCACTGCCTCCTCAACTACCGGCGGAGCGGGTTTGGCTTTTACCTTTGCCGTCCCATCTACTGCCGCCACATGTTTGCGTTTATTTTCGACCGTTGCTTCACGACGGGCAGCGACTTTGCTTTCTTTTTGCTCAATCCATTGCGCGAGTTTTGCTTCGGCTTGTTCCGGGGTGAGCGCACCTTTCTTCACGCCGCGTTCGAGGTGTTTTTTCAACAAAACGCCTTTGAAACGAAGGATAGCGCGCACTGTATCAGTGGGTTGTGCACCTTTGGTGAGCCAGTCGTAGGCACGGTCGCGGTTGATCTCAATCGTAGCGGGAATGGTCAGGGGGTTGTAAGTGCCGATCTTTTCGATAAAACGGCCGTCGCGGGGCGAACGGCTGTCGGCGACAACGATGTGGTAAAAAGGCGCAGCTTTGCGACCTTTACGTTGCAGACGTAGTTTGACTGCCATGTTCTGAAATTTGAAAATTTTAGTGAGCAATACTCGCCCGGTTACTTGTCGGAGACAGCGCCGGGCTTTTCGAGGGCGCAAATGTACGAACATCTTTTCCGAAAAACCAAACATCATTTGTTTTTACACGTTGAAATCGCGATTCCGCTCGTGAAAAATTTTGCTAATCACCTTAAATCGACTACCATGAACAATCTCCTCCGGTTTTTACTTAGCAGTCTGTTCCTTTTTTCGCTGTTTCATACCGCATCCGCCCAAACCGTTTCCATCTCCGGCATCATCAACCGCTATGCCGCCGTCACGGCCATCGACACCTGCTCCGGCAAACTGACCGTGAGCGACACCACCGGGTTTCAGGCAGGCACCTCCGTCCTGCTGATCCAGATGCAGGGCGCCGAAATCGTATCGACCAACAATTTCCTCTACGGCATCATCCAGTCCATGAATTTTGCCGGGCGCTACGAACGCGCTGTGATCGATTCGGTGGGCCCCAACGTCCTGTTTGTACAAAAAAGATTGGTATATCCATTTTCCGTCGCAGGAAAATTACAGGTAGTGAGCATCCCGCAATACACGAATGCCGTGGTGACCGACACCCTGAAATGCCAACCCTGGAACGGCGCAACCGGCGGTATTCTGGCGCTGGAAGCAAGCGGTACCCTCACGCTGAACGCGCCCGTGCTGGCCGACGGGGCCGGGTTTCGCGGGGGAGCGGCTTACGTGGGTTCCGGCAACAATTGCAATTTTCTGGCTCCCGAAGTCGGTTATTTTTATCCGATACCGAACTGGCGCGGCGGGTACAAAGGAGAAGGTATCGCCTTGCCGCAAGCGGGCAAAGAACTCGGTCGCGGCCCTCAGGCCGGCGGCGGCGGCGGTGGCAACGACCACAATTCGGGCGGTGGCGGCGGCGGCAACGTCACCGACGGCGGCAATGGCGGAGAAAACGACGAGCCGAGCCTGCTCGGCTGCGACGGCTACTACCCCGGCGTGCGGGGATACGGCGCCTTTTTTTCCGACAAAAGGATGTTCCTCGGCGGCGGCGGCGGCGCAGGGCATTCCAACAACGCGCTCCAGGGCGCAGGCGCCAACGGCGGCGGCATCATCTTCATCGAAGCGGGCGACATCGACGGTTCGTTCCCGGTCATTTCTGCAAACGGCGCTTCAGCAACATTTTCCAACGGCGACGGCGCGGGCGGCGGCGGCGCGGGCGGCACCATCCGGCTGAAATCCGGTTCGGCGCCTGCCGGCATCACCGTCCGGGCCAACGGCGGCATCGGCGGCAACACCATCAACAACAATGCGAACCGCTGTTTCGGCCCCGGCGGGGGCGGCGCAGGCGGGCGCATCCTGACCAATCTGTTCGGCATCACTGCGCCCGTCGGCGGGTTGGCGGGCGTGGTCACGGGCTCCACCAACAGCTGCAACGGCTCCACCGGCGGCGCGACCAACGGCGACGCGGGGCTGGTGGATACACTTTCCGGCATCCCGCAAGGCACGGAGGATTACGTCATTCCACAAATTGTAGGCTCGCCGCTGCCCGACACGCTTTGTCCGGGTGAAACCGCGGTATTCCTTGTGCTGGCCAACGACGGCAACTGGACTTATCAATGGCAGGTCGATGACGGTACGGGCTGGCAGGACATCGCGGGTGGGCCGCAGTATGCCGGTTTTCAGAATGATACGCTGACCGTGTCGAATGTATTGGCCGGGCAAAACGGTTTACAGTTCCGCTGTCGGGTGTTGCGCGCCGGATGCTACGAGGTTGTTTCAAACGCTGCGGCGATCGTACTTGCCTCTGTGCCGACGGCAGGATTTACAACGGCTCAAAATGGTTCGACGGTCGATTTTACCAACCAATCAAGCGCGACGAGTTATTACTGGGACTTTGGCGACGGCGCATCGAGCCAGGCCGTCGACCCGCAACATACCTACACGACGGAAGGCGCCTTTACCGTGACGTTGTATGCCATTACAGACTGCGACACGGCGGTAGCGACCCAGACGGTGGTTACACTCCTGCCGCCCGCAGCAGGTTTCAACGCTCCTCCGCTGACAACCGGCTGCGGCACGGCGGCGGTGACATTTACCAATACTTCTTCCCCAAGTTCGACCACATATTCCTGGTCGTTTTCAGGCGGTACGCCGGCCACGTCCAACCAGCAAAATCCGGTCGTCAGTTACACGGTCACAGGGTTTTATCAGGTGACGCTGATCGCTTCCAATGCAGCCGGGCAGGATACGATCACTAAATTGGTGGCCGTCACCGTCGTGCCGCAGCCGTTTGCCGACTTTGCGTTTTTCGTGCTGCCCGACGGCACGGTGCAGTTTGCGGATCAAAGTCTGGATGCCGACGGTCTGCTCTGGGACTTTGGCGATAATACAACTTCCACAGATCCCGATCCTTCGCATGTTTACGCTGTGGACGGTATCTATACCGTGACACTGACTGTTTGGAACGATTGCGATACGGTATCATACCAGCAAACTGTCGCGGCGGTATTCCCGCCCACTGCCGGTTTCTTCGTACAGGATACGACGCCCGGCTGCCAGACGGCAACGGTTGAATTTGAAAATACATCTTCTCCCAATGCCACCACTTTCACCTGGAATTTTCCCGGCGGTGATCCTTCAAGTTCCGGCGCTCCCAGCCCGGCCGTTTCCTATTCCGCCTCCGGCACTTACACAGCCCAACTGATCGTCGCCAACAGCATCGGGAGCGACACCCTGGAGCAGAACTTTGCCGTGCAGATACTGGGCTTTCCGGTGGCCGATTTCAATTATACTTTTTTCCCGGGTGGCGTGGTGCGATTCAGCAATACGAGTATGGAAGCGCTGGGTTATACCTGGGATTTTGGCGACGGCTCGCCGCAGGTGAACGGCATCGCCAATATCGATCATCAATTCCCCGCCAGCGGCGCTTACGTAGTGACCCTGATCGCGAACAACCCCTGCGGCGCGTCCATTTTGCAACAAACCATCGAGGTGGTGGTGACGGGTGTGGCGACGGGTGAACCCCAGGGGCTGGGTATTGTCAGGTTGTTCCCTAACCCGGCGAGTGATTGGTTGACAATTGATTGTTCGGAGGCTGCGCACCCTCTTGATATCCAGATTTTTGACACGGATGGGAAGTTGGTTTTTTCAGAGGCTTTTGAAATGGAATCGAAGATGGGATTATCATTGAAAAGTTGGGCGCCAGGGGCATACCGGGTGGTCGTAAATTTTGAAAAAGGAAAATTAACGAGGACGATCATGAAGATTTGAAGGAAAAAGTTTCAAAGAAAAAACCTTAATTTTGCACAAAAAACAACCTATATGTCAGCCATCGAAATAAGGGGCAAGTTTGTCAAACTGCTTGCAGAGGTTGAGGATACCGCTACCCTCGAACAAATGTTCGTGTATTGTCTTGCTTTGGTAAAAGGAGAGCACCCACTTGCTGAATTCCCACCTGCGTTTATCGCGGAGTTGGAAGAGGCCATCGCCGACAGCGATAATGAAAGCGACACGATCGACAATGAAGAAGCATTCAAAATGTTTCGTCAATGGGCAAAAGAATAATTTCGCGCCAACACCCGGATAAAAATCCTTATCGAAAGAAGAACAAGTGATTTAACCAAAACCAATTGGATTTTGAAAATCTGATTTGCCCTTTTCATCCAAAATACTTCTTATTTTTCTTGAAACCGGCAATTGAAAGTACGTTTGTCCAATGCAAACGGCGCTAAAAATCCTGCTCCTTACCCTGTCGGCCATAAGCCCGGCGGCATTGGCATCGCAAACCAACGAGGGAGTCGAATTCTGGTTCAGTTTTATGCACCATCACGACCCCGGGCAAAACGAAATGGTGGCGATGATCACCTCGAAGTACAATACTTCCGGCGTAGTCAGTATCCCGGCTTACAACTGGCAGCAATCGTTCAGCGTCGGCGCCAATGCCGTCACCATTATCCACCTGCCTTCGACTGTGGAAAACACTGTTTCGGAAATCGTGGAGGGAAAGGGCGTACAAGTAACATCACAATTGCCGGTGTCGGTTTATACGCACCAGTATTATTCCATGCGTTCGGAAGCGACGGTCGTGCTGCCGGTGTCTTCGCTCGGAACGGAATATTACATGATGACCTACAAGGGTTACAGCGAAGGCGGGGAGGTTTTTCCTTCCGAATTTCTGCTGGTGGGTGTGGAAGACGGCACCGAAATCACCCTAACCGTGAGCGACGAGACCAAAGGTGGTAAAACTGCCGGCGAAACGTTCACTGTGTTGCTCGATGCAGGCGAAACCTACCAGGTGCAAAGCCTTGCGGGCAGCACGGGCGACCTGACCGGCTCCTACGCCACCGGCAACAAAAAATTCAACGTTTTCGCCGGCTGCCGCTGGACGCAGGTGCCGTCCGGGTGCAACTACCGCGACAACCTGCTGGAACAAATGTACCCCGTGTCTACCTGGGGGCGGCAGTTCGTGACCGCGCCGTTCGCACACATGCCCTACGATTTGTTTCGCATTCTCGCCGCCGGGAACGATACCGAGGTTTCGGTACAAGGCGCTTCCGGCGCCCAGCAATACACCCTGCAAGCCGGCGAATTTGTGGAGTACAAACGTTCGGAACCCACCTTTATCAGCGTCAACAACCCCGTCGCGGTGGTGCAATACCTGATCGGCAGCGCTTGCAGCGGCTACCCGGTGGGCGACCCTTCGATGGTGTTTCTCAACAGCGTCGAACAAATCCGCGACACCGTGACGATGTACAATTCTTCGTTCGAGGCGATCACGGAAAACTACATCACCGTCATCACCAAAACAGCAGATGTGCCGCTGACTACCTTCGACGGGCAGCCCCTTTCCAACTTCAGCGGCAACATCGAAACCACCGGACCGGGCGATGCGTTTTCTCTCGCCACTTTGAAGGTCAAAACCGGCGCCCACACGATCATTTCGCAGGGCTGCGGCGTCATCGCCACGGCGTACGGCTACGGCAATGTCGAATCGTATGCCTACGGCGGCGGCGCCAGTTTTAAGCCGCTGAATGCCGAGAGCCTGATCCCGGAAGGCGGCTGCCTGAACGACACGCTTGATTTCGACACCAAACTGCCCGAACCGCGTTATTCTTTTCTCTGGGACCTCGGCGACGGCGACACGTCCACCGCTGCGGCTTTTTCGCACGTTTATCAAAGTCTGGGCACATTCAAGGTGACTTTGTACCTGACAGACAACTGTCTGGACCTGCACGACACGCTGTCGCGCGATGTGTTGATCACCTTGCGGCAGGCCGCCACAGTTACGGGTGATTCGGAAGCCTGCGCCGGCGAAACCATCCAGTTGGGTGTAACGGACTTGCCCGGTGCGCGCTTCGAGTGGACGGGGCCGGGCGGTTACTTCTCCGCTGAACAATACCCTGTACTATCCAACGCCCAACCCGCACAATCGGGCGATTACAGCGTCATCGGTATCATTTCCGGCTGCGCCACGTTCCCTTCCACTGCGGAAGTGATCGTGCATCCCACCCCGCAGCCCGATCTGGGCGAAGATTTTTTGATCTGCCCCGAAGAACCGGGCGACACCTTGCCGACACTTTCTCCCGGCGCTTACACGCTCTATTCCTGGCAGGACCATTCCCACGCGCCCATTTACGAAGTCCGCGAAGGCGGTCTCTATTGGGTGCAGGTGACGGATGCATTCGACTGCACCGCTTCCGACTCGCTGACCGTCAAAGAGATATGCCCCATGCGGTACTACATCCCCAACGTGTTCAGCCCGAACGACGACGGCGAGAACGACTATTTCGAGGTGTATGGCAGCGACATCATTTCACTGTGGCTGTCGGTCTATGACCGCTGGGGCAATCACCTGTTCGAATCTACGGAGATCGACGCCCGCTGGGACGGCACTTTTCGCGGCAAGCAGGTCAATCCCGGGGTGTATACGTGGGTGGCGCGGATAGAGGGGTACCGGAAGGATGGGACGGTGTTTCGGGCGGTGGAAAGTGGGTCGGTGACGGTGGTAAGGTGAGGTGTGAAAAAACCTATTTTCTGACAATCAGCACGACCTGTTTGGAAAATTCCATCCAGGCGAAATCGTACACGTAGTGGTAAAGTTTGCCTTGCGAGTTGGTGTAGATGCCGGTGATGTATTTGAAATTGAAACCGGCACGATCCAGTATCAGTCGATCCACTTCCATTTTGGTCGTTTTTTCCCCCATCAGTGTAGCCAATATCTCTCTGTTTCGATGCAGGATTGTATCTATTTGTTCGGTCACCGAGCGTGTAGTCCGTCGCCGGGCAGCGTTCCAGGCGTTTTTGCATTCGACCGAGCAGAAGCGCTTGTCGGAGCGGCCGTGCAGGGGTTTTTCACATTGCAGGCAGGTTTTGGCTGCTTTCGACACCTCCGGCAGATGCGCCCGCTACCGGCGCTTCCTCAGAGAGTCATGTTTGTTACGTAGCCGCCGGCAACATCTATTATAAGGTAGCAAAAGAACGCGCCGACCAACGGACCGCAATCAAAAATATGGCGGGCTGCAAATGGCGCTCCGACTGTAAAATGTGGTCGGTGCCGGACACAGTAGAGAACCGCGAAGCGATTCGCCTCATACATTGTATGTCGCCACTTGTAGCAGACACACAACAACCCGATGGGATACCGACAAGCCAACCTATCAACCCGCACCCCGGTATTTTACGCCCTGACAACACCATAGGAATCAGTCCTTGTCCCGGCAACCCCGACTTTTTATCGTTGCATCTTCCAGGTATATTGGTACCACAACATTTGATGACCGTGAAAAACATACACGGGCGGCGCTGGAATCCCGAGCAGAAGATTTGGGAAATCCCCTATACAAAACTGACACTCAGGTTCATCGAAAAATACTTCGTAACCAACCAATTACAATGGAGTTTCACCCCCGCTGAAAACATACCTGAGCGATTGCCGGAACCGGAAAAGACATATCCCAAACCTGAACAAGTGATACCTGCCCAATATGAGGTCGTTGTCACTGCTCTGGAGCAGGTACTGCTTCTAAAACGCTACAGCTGGCGCACCATCAAGAGTTACAAAAACTGTTTCCGGCAGTTCATCAGGCACTATGACAACATCAAGCCCAGTCAAATCACCCGCCAGCAGATCAACGACTACCTGACATCACTTATACGGGAGCGGCACATCAGTGCATCGCATCAGAGCCAGATCATGAGCGCCATTAAAATGTTTTATGCCGCCGTAGTCAATCAGGAAGAAAAAGTGCGCAATCTTTTCCAGCCTAAGCCGCCGAAAAAACTTCCCCAGGTGTTTCTGGAAGAAGAAGTTACGGCCCTGCTTCGCGCAGTGGACAACCTCAAACACCGTTGCATCCTGATGCTGGTATATTCTGCCGGCCTGCGATTAGGCGAAGCCATCCAGCTGCGCCTTACCGACCTGCAACCAGCACAAAATCGCCTGTTTGTCCGTGGAGGCAAAGGCAAAAAAGACCGTTGTACGCTTCTTTCGGCGAAAGTTTGGGAATTGCTGAAGGTTTACATCGAGATACACCAGCCCATCGAATGGGTTTTTGAAGGCTCAAACGGCGGACAGTACAGCGAGCGCAGCATACAGAAAATATTCACCCTTGCCAAAATGCGCTCGATGGTCAACCCAGTGGCTACGGTACACACCCTGCGACACTCTTTTGCTACGCACCTGCTTGAAAAGGGCGTGGACTTGCGCTATATCCAGGAACTCCTGGGTCACGAGAGCAGTAAAACAACGGAGATTTACACCCATATCACCCACAAGGGCTGGGATAAAATCAAAAGTCCTATCGACGATTTGAAAATTTGAGCACTTTAATTTGGCAATTACCCGGGCGCCCGCTATCTTTCGGCGCACCAAAGCAGAATCACAATGAGACAAATGCCCTTGCCAAGCGATTACCCACGCCCCCGCTACCGACATGTCGTTGGTAGCGGGGGCGTACTCGTACATAGCGGGCATAAACGCACCTGACGAGTAATCGGAATCCGCACGTCGCCTTTTGATTATTCGTTAGAGGGCGGTAGTGCGATAGTTCGATGAAACTAAAAACTAAAAAATATGAACTTTTTAAAAAGCATTTTTGGCGGAAAGAAAACCAGCGAGTTTGCCGAGGCTGATGACTTGATTTTCAAATTAACGGCAAACTATATGATTTGGCATTTTGAAGCCGCCAAAGAAACAGCCATAAATAAAGGAAGTGCTGAAAAAAAATATAAAGACTTCTTTTTTGATGCCATCAATGGATTACCCGCCGGAATAAAAGCCTCTCATCGGCACCTAATAAAAGTTGCGTCATTGCAACCAAGCGGATATTATAATAGCGAAAAACCTTTGAAGTTGTTTCTGGAAAAAATGGATTTTACAATTCATGTTTTCGGAGAAATAGTCGAAGTATATGAATATAGTGTGACTATTTTTGACAGAGACGACACTAATAAAGCAATAATAAATACTACAATTAACATATCTTTCAAATCTGATTTTAGGGAAGTGGCTGAAAAATTAAAGAAAGGTGAAAGTTTGAAGCACCGGCTAAGAGTCCCAGAAAAACTATCCGTTTCAAATATGACCCAGCAAATGTCTGGTCATATTGACGCACTAATTAACCTGCCACATGAATTCAGGTCTGATATGCTTATTATGATTGTCGGAAACGGCAAAATAAGATATGATCTATCTGGAAAACTTGTCGTTTAATAATGATCATAAATAGCATCATCGAACTCTGCGTGGCTGCCAGCCGCCCGCTAAACGCGGCGGTGTGGCAGTCACGCTAGCGTTCCATGCAATGAAAATATAAAAAATAAACAACATGAAAGCAAAATACAAATTATTAATTTCATTCTTGTTTTATTCAAGTTTATCATTTTCTCAATTTATTGAAAATTGGGAAGGAAATTGGAACGCTAATTGGCAAATTTCAGATGGGGTGTGGGAGGTTGGCTCACCAACAAGTGGGCCAAATGCTGCATATAACGGTAGTAGCAAATGTGCAGCTACTGTTTTAAATGGAAATTATCCTGATGATACAGAGAGTAGATTGGCTACTCAACCCTTTCAGGTTCCTGCTGCTTCTGAAAATCCCCGGCTGCGATTCTATCAATGGTACGACTTTTTTTATGGGGATTACGGCGTGGTTCAGATCAGCGTCAACGGAGGCAACTGGCAGGATTTGACAGAGCAATTCTCCTGGACAAGCAGTAAAGCCTGGTCTTCCCCTTTGGT
>CXWJ01003501.1_pt1 | contig 52424 bp, 36 predicted proteins | sample 590841 | NCBI WGS metagenome assembly CXWJ01 (sample SAMEA3498367, study PRJEB10139) | wastewater metagenome | biome: wastewater treatment plant; material: activated sludge | place: Austria | collected 2015-01-21 | reverse complement strand
ACCCGCCACTTCCTTCAGCCTGACCCTGCGCCAGCGCGTGGCCGAGCAGCCCGACGCCGCGCCGCGCCTGATCACGGTCGGCACGCTGGGCGGCGATACGCTGCGGGCGGTGGCCGACCACGTGCTGGAGGCGCTGCGCCGCGCCGACTATAAGCCGACCGACCTTTCGGCCGCTCGCCGCAAGCCGTTCTATCTGCCGGAGGAGGCGGGCGTGCGGCTGGGGCTGGTGTTCGTGGCGGTGCGTCCGCTGGCCAAGCTGCGGCGCATCGAGGAGATCGCCTATCGGCTGCGGCAGATGCCGGCCGAGGAGGTCTACTATTGGTATAGCAAGTGCACCGCGGCCGACACGGCCGAGCGGGCGCGGCAGGCGTTGCGGGTGTTGTTGGCGGCCGAATGAGAACCACGAATCTGCACGAATCTGCACGAATCGACAACGAAGCAGAGGGAGTAATTTTGGTTGCGGCTTGACAGGGCGGCGTAAACGCATTAAAATGTGATAATCTACGAAAAAATCACAAAAATTATCATTTCATAGCAAGAAGACCGCGCCATGTTAATCGAATTTACGGTCGGCAATTATCGCTCTTTCAAGGAGCCGCAGACGTTGAGCATGGTGGCCGCGCCGCTCAAGTCGAAGGACGCGCTGGACGTCAACAATGTCATTGAGACCGCCGGCCAGCCGGATTTGCTGACCAGCGCGGCGATCTATGGGGCCAATGCCAGCGGCAAGAGCAATCTGATTGAAGCCTTGTATTTCATGAGGTATTTTGTATTAAGCTCCCCCAGTATGACGCGGCTCACTGGCGGCATCCGTACAACGCCATTTCGCCTCAGCATTGAGACCAAGCAGCAGCCGTTCTTGTTCGGGCCGTCTTTGTTCGAGGCTGTTTTCATTGTCGACGGTATTCGCTATCGTTATGGCTTTGAAACGACAAGAGAGAGCGTCGAGCGCGAGTGGCTTTACTCTGTTCCGACCACACGCGAGGCATTGCTCTTTGAGCGCAAGGTGGATAGCTTGCGCATGGGGCGGCTATTCGCTGCCGAGGGAAAGGGAGTATTTGAGCGAACGAGGTCTAATGCCCTTTTCTTATCAGTTGTTGCACAGTTCAATGGTCCTATCGCCTCCAATCTCGTCAACTGGTTTCTATCTCTGGCTATTGACAGCACGCGACGAGGCCGGGAATCCGCATTACTATCGGGTGAGGTTACGACATTACTTCTACAACAACCCGAACGGGCCAGAGAGATCAACGAATTGATCCAACGCCTGGATCTGGGCATACGTGGCATCCGCCTGGAAAAGAAACGGATAGCAATGCCGCGCAGTTCGAGGGACAGATTGGGTGAATTTGAAGAATCTGTGGTCGAAGAGTCAGGCAACGAACCCGCCCCCCGACAAAGTGATTCTTACCTGCGAACGGTTACGCGCGTGCGCACGATGCACACGATTTTTGACCAGACGGGTCAGCCAACGGGCGAGGACAGCTTCGATCTGAATGAGCACGAGTCTGAAGGGACGCGCCGCCTGTTCGCCCTGGCGGGCCCGCTGTTGGCGATGCTGCGAGAAGGTGGCGTGATGGTCATCGACGAACTCGACGTCAACCTCCACCCCCTGATCACTCGGGAACTCGTCGCGCTATTCAACAGCCGCGACGCCAACCCCCACGGCGCTCAACTCATCTTCACCACCCAGGACACCAACTTGCTGGACAACGAACTCTTTCGCCGCGACCAGATTTGGTTTGTCGAGAAGAACCGCTATGGGGCCAGCCAGCTCTATTCGCTGGCCGAGTTCAAAGGCGTGCGCAACGACCTGTCCTTTGAGCGCGGCTATATCGAGGGGCGTTTCGGCGCGATTCCTTATCTGAACCCCAACAAATTGCGGGCGTTGCTGGCCGAGGACGATGGCCAAGAAGCATAGAGGCGGCCCAGGCTACCACGGGCGACCCGCCCCCACCCGTGAAGTCCGCCAACGGTTCTTCATCTTCTGCGAGGGCCGGAAGACGGAGACGTCCTACTTCGAAAGCTTTCGCACCCCGCCGGTCGTCGTGCGCGTTGAGCATGGCGGCAGCGACCCCTTGCGGTTGGTCAATGAGGCTATCCAGCGCCGGGACAACGAACGCGCCAAAGACCCGCGCCCGCGTCTCTGGGACGGGCAGAACCAGGTGTGGTGTGTCTTCGACCGGGACGACGTTCAGCCCGAACGCTTTGACCGCGCCCTGCGCGAAGCCGCGCGAGCCGGCGTGCGCGTGGCCTACTCTAACCCGGCCTTCGAGCTATGGTTCCTGTTGCATTACGAGACCTGCGGCGGCGGGCTGCCACGGCCGGAGTATGGCGAGCGCCTGAGCCGGCACCTGGCGCGGCCTTACCAGAAGAACGATGCCCGCCTCTACGGCGAGCTGGAGGCCCGCCAGGCCGAGGCTATCGCGCGGGCCGAGCGCCTGCTGGCGACCTATGATTCCCACCGCCCGGTCGACGACAACCCCTCTACCACCGTCCATCTGCTGGTGGGCGAATTGCGCCGCTTCTCTCGCCCCTAGGCTGCCGCCGTGGGTTCGCTCCAACCCGCGTCTATATTATCACCCCGCCGTCCTTGCCTTCTGGCGTCTTTGCGTTAAATTCTCTCTTGATCGCCCGCCGCCGGGAATAAAAGCGATTGCGGGAGCAGGAGCGATTGCGACAGCGACCCACTGACCACTGACCACTGACCACTGACCACTGACCACTGACCACTGACCACTGACCACTATGACCCCTCTCCTCATCGAACACTGGTTACCCATCGAGGCCATCGGCGCCGAAAGTTTGCGCGACGCGAGCGCCGCTCGCAAGCCACCGCTTAACCGTCTCCACGTCTGGTGGGCGCGCCGGCCGCTGACCGTCAGCCGCGCCGCCATCCTGGGCGGCGTGCTGCCCGCCTGGTCGGCCGACTGGCCCGCCCCGCTGCGCCACCGCTTCCCCGACGCCGCCGCCTATCACGCCTGGTTCTTCCAACTCATCGGCGTGAAGCCCGACGTGATGGCCGGGCGGCAGGCGCTGGCCAGGGCGCGGCAGAGCGGCAAGATGATCGTCAACCCCTACTCCGGCCCGCGCGCCTTCACCGTCAACCCGTCGGCCGACGATCTGCGCCTGCTGGGCGACCTGCTGGAGCATACCTGGGGGACGCGCGAATTGAGCGTGCTCGACCCGTTCGCCGGCGGCGGCTCCATCCCCTTCGAGGCCCTGCGCTATGGCTTCACCACCTACGCCAACGACCTGAACCCCGTGGCCGCGGTCATCCTGAAGGCCACGCTGGACTACCCCGCCCGTTTTGGCCCGGCGCTGGCGGCCGACATCAAGCAGTGGGGCCGGCGCTGGTACGAGTTGGTGAAGCCCCGGCTGCAACCCTACTTCACCCCCCTGCCCCCCGACGCCGAGGGTGCGGCCTACCTCTGGGCGCGCACCGTGGCCTGCCCCACGACGGGCAAGCCGGTGCCGCTCAGCCCCAACTGGTGGCTGAGCCGGGGGGACAGCCCGGCGGCCGTGCGGCTGGTGGCCGAGCCGGAGATGGCCGCGCCGCAGTTCGAGATCGTGCGCGGCGCGGCGGCGGCGGCGGCCCGGCCCGACGAGGGGACGGTCAGCCGCGGGGCCGGCCGCTCGCCGTGGACGGGCCAGACGATCAGCGGCGACTACATTAAGGAAGAGGCCCAGGCCGGGCGCATGGGCCAACTGCTCTACGCCGTGGCCGTCAAGCGGCCGGGCGGCTTCGACTTCCGCGCCCCCACGGCGGCCGACACGGCCGCGGCAAGGGCGGCGGAAGAGGAGTTGGGGCGGTTGCGGGCGGGGTGGGTGGCGAAGGACTTGATCCCAACGGAGGCTTTCCCGGCGGGCAATGACCTGCGGCCGCTCATGTACGGGATGCCTACCTGGTCGGATTTCTTCTCGCCACGGCAGTTGCTTTCAATGGGAATGATAATTGAGGCTGAGAGAGAAGTCATAGGCGAAATCAGACAGAGCGGCAAGTATGCAGATTCAACTGCTATCGAGACGTACTTGGCGCTTATGCTTGACAAAATGATCATCTACAACAACCGAAGCTGCCGCTTTGACCCCGGTCGAGGCATACGGAGCAATTTCGACCGGCATGATTATGCCTTTGTCTCAAGCCATGCTGAGTTCGATGCGTCGGGCAATCTCATACCGTGGGCGGTAGATCAAATTGCAGATGCTTACAAGGAACTGGCCGAACTTGTCTACCCATCACAGAAATCATTCCTTGACTTTAGAGAACGGGCGTCGGTCAACGATTTGGCGATCTACCGCGGTTCGGCCGCCAACCTGAGCGAGATTGCCCCGGAAAGCATCGCCAACATCACCGTCGATCCCCCCTACTACGACAACGTCCAATACGCCGAACTGGCCGATTTCTTCTACGTCTGGCTGAAGCGCAGTGTCGGCCCCCTGTTCCCGGAGTTCTTCAGTGACGAACTGACCAATAAGGACGACGAAGCCGTGGCCAATCCGGCCCGCTTCAAGGACGTGAGCCGGGGCGGGCCGGGCAAGGCGCGCGCCCTGGCCGAAACCGACTACGAGCGCAAGATGGCCGCCGCCTTTCGCGAGATGCACCGCGTGCTGCGGCCCGACGGCGCGCTGACGGTCATGTTCACCCACAAAAAGGTCGAGGCCTGGGACACGCTGGCCAGCGCCCTCATCGGCGCGGGGTTCGTCATCCACGCCTCGTGGCCCGTCCATACCGAGAGCGAGCACAGCCTGCACCAGGCGAAGAAGAACGCGGCGGCGTCGACGATTTTGTTGGTGTGTCGCAAGAGGGGGGAGCCGGGGGGAAAGAAGACTTTCCCCCCTACTTCCCCGATCTGGTGGGACGACATCGCCGACCGGGTGCGGCGGGTGGCGCGCGAGCGGGCCATCGCCTATGCCGCCCAGGGCGTGCGCGGCGTCGATCTCTACATCAGCGTCTTCGGCCCCACGCTGGCCGTCATCAGCGAGCAGTGGCCCGTATTGACCCGCGCCACCGACGAACGCACCGGCCAGCCCATCCCCCTGCGGCCGGAGACGGCGCTCGACCTGGCCCGCGAGGAGGTGGTGCGGTTGCAGAAAGAGCGGCTGCTGGGCGGGCGGTCGGTGGAATTCGACGCGCCCACCGACTGGACGATCATGGCCTGGAACGACTTTCGCGCCGAGCAGTTCCCCTATGACGAGGCGCGCAAGCTGGCCCTGGCGGTGGGGCTGGAGATGGAACAGGTGATGGGCAAGCGGCGGCTGGCGCTGAAGAAGGGGGAGTACGTGGTGCTCCAGGCGCCGACGCACCGCCGGCGCAAGGGGTTGGTCGATCCCGAGGCGGCCGTGTTCGAGACGCTCATCGACGCGCTGCACACGGCCATGCTGCTCTATGAAGAGGACGGCCATCGCGTCTGTGATCTGTTTCTGACCAGCCGGGGGCTGAAGAAAGATGCCCGGTTCCGCGCCGCGTTCCGGGCGCTGCTCCACGCCGTGCCGCGGACGCGGGAGCGGGGGCAGTTCGTGCGGCCGGAGGCCAGGGCGCTGGAGGCGATGCGGCTGGCGTTCTTCGCCGAGGAGATGGCCGCGCCGGCGGAGGAAGAAGAAGAGGAGGCGGCGGCCGAGCAGATGGGGTTGTTTGATGAGGACGTGGAGGGTGATCTGTAGGGCAGTGGACAGTGGACAGTGGACAGTGGGTCAACGTTTAGTGGCCCGGTTTTAGATTGACTTTTAGGAGGGTCATGATGAAGCAGTGGCGATGGCTGTTATTATGGGTGGCGGCGCTGGGGGTGATGCTGCTGACGCCGGCAATTCAGGCCCAACAGGGGCCGGTCCGGGGAAGCAGCGGCGCGGTGATTGAACGGCGCGGCCAGGCCTTTACGTATGAACTGTTGAATCAGAAGGTGAACCTGTGGTCGGATGGGCGGGGCGACGTCATTCTCGAACGACGGCTGCACAACGTCGACACGCCTGCCTGGAATAGCACCACCTGGTATTTCGACTGGTGGCCCGGCGTCTACACCAACCTGCGCGCCTGGGATGCCGAAGGCCCCTTGCAGTTCTCCACCACGACATCGGGCACGCGGATCACCGTCACCGTCCACTTTCGCGAGACAGTGCCGATTGGGTCGAGCTATCAATTCAGTCTGGCGATCACCATCGCGGAAATGGCCTATGGCGAGGATAACACGTGGTACGCTTATTGGTACACGACGATGGGCGCGCCGGTCGAGGAGTTCATCCAGGGTGTCACCTTCCCCGCCAACGCCGGCTTTGAAAGCATCTATCCGCCGCCCACGGTACAGGAAAACAACTACCTTGAGTGGCGAGAGACGGACACGCCCGGGGGCTACGTACATGAGATCGACGTCGCCTACGTGTTAGCCGACACCATCGATGTTCCCCTGTTTCTCCAGAGCAACGTCGTCCTGGCCGCGCCGCCCGCGCCGTGGGCGGCCGACACGTATGGGAACTATGATGTGGGCGACACCTACAACACCATAAGTCAATGGGGTTGCAAAATGGTCAGCGCGGCGATGATCATCAATTACTGGGCCGAGCAATACCAGGAACCGTTTCGCACCAGCCCGCGAGATCTAAACGACTGGCTGAGAGGTCAGCGGGGGTACGACGCCGACAACGGCGTCATCGATTCCCAGGTTGTGGCCTATGCCCAGGCCCATGACATCCCGCTGGCGAATCCAGGCTACAAGGAGACACGCAACGACGACGTATTGGACGTATATCTGCGCTCCGGCAACCCGGTGATTCTCGGCGTGCCAGACCATTTCGTCGTGGCGACGGGCAAGACGACCGTTGACGGCGTGGCGACTTACGCCATCAACGATCCGATCTATGGCCAGACGACGCTGTACGAGCGGTATGACAACACCTATTCCACGATTCGGCTCTACATGGGCGCGCCGGCGGAAATGAGGTCGCTGCGCATCTCCGCCCACTCGCCGGTGGAACTGGTGGTCATAGACCCGTTGGGCCGCCGGGCGGGCCACGATCCGAGCACCGGTCAATCGTGGGACGAGATTCCCGAGGCGGACTATATCATCGAGCGGATCGCCGCCGGCGGTGATCCCACGCGGGGCGAGTGGATCGAGTCCAAAATGGTGATGATCTACGCCCCGTTGGACGGACAGTATACCGTGCGGGTTCACGGCACCGGCCAGGGAGAGTACAAGATCAACACCTTTGCCGCCGACTGGCAAGGGGGCGTAACGTCTCAGGTGCGACTGGGTCAGGCGCAGGTCGGATCGGTGGACGAAATCGCGCTGGATTACAGTGGCACAAATGGGATACCGGAAACCTATCGCTACCTGTATCTGCCAACGGTCATGGACCGGTGAGACCAGACGCCGGCGAATAAGATCCACGAATCGACACGAATCTACACGAATAAGAGAAAAAGATACATTTTCTTATTCGTGCAGATTCGTGTAGATTCGTGGACAGATTCGTGGATCTTATTCGTGGACAGATTCGTGGCAAGCTAAAGGGTGGTAGCGCATGACAGAGTTATTACTTAAGGAAGAGGTCTACGCCATTGTTGGCGGGGCGATGGCTGTCTACAACGAACTGGGGCCGGGGTTCCTGGAGGCCGTCTATCACGAAGCGTTGGAGATCGAGCTACAACGGCGTGGCCTGCCCTTCAGCACCCATGTCCAGCTCCCCATCTGCTACAAGGGTGTGACACTGCGCAAATATTACGAGGCCGACCTGATCGTCTTCGACCGCGTGATCGTCGAGATCAAGGCGCTCAAGGCGTTGGGTGGGCTGGAGCAGGCGCAACTGCTGAACTACCTGAAGGCGACCGGCCTGCGCGTGGGGGTGTTGCTTAACTTCGGTACTCACCCCAACCTCGAATGGCAGCGGCTGGTTAAATAGAGTCCACGAAGTTATCCACGAATCGGCACGAATAAGGTCCACGAATCTACACGAATCTACACGAATAAGAAAATGCATCTTTTTCTTATTCGTGTAGATTCGTGTAGATTCGTGGACAGATTCGTGGACAGATTCGTAGATAGATACGTGGATGAATATGGGGTTTCGAGAGATAGAATACCTGCTGGTCTATCGTCCCCACGATAACCCGTTGGCGACGTTCTACCTGCCCACGCTGGCGGCGGCCGTCCACTATGACCGCAGCGCGGGCTACTTTTCGTCCACCTCGCTGGCCGTAGCCGCGGCCGGCATTGTGCGGCTCATCGCCAATGGCGGCCGCATGCGCCTCATGGTCGGCGCGCAACTTTTCGAAGAAGACGTGGCGGCCATGAAGCAGGGCTACGACCTGCGCGAGCTGGCCGGCCGCCGCATGTTGGCCGCCCTGCCCCAGCCCGACGACTGGGCGCGGCGCGAACGGCTGGCCGCGCTGACCTGGATGGTGGCCGCCGGCCGGCTCGACGTCCGCGTCGTGCTGCCCCTGGACACCCACGGCTTTCCCATCCCCGGCGAAGTGGCCCGCGACTACTATCACCCCAAGACAGGCGTCTTCACCGACGCCAACGGCGATCAAGTGGCCTTTGTCGGCAGCGTCAACGAATCGGCCCAGGCCTGGGAACAGCGCAATTACGAGATGCTCGACGTCGCCTGCTCCTGGCGCAGCGAAGAATCGCTCTCGCGCGTCGCCTCCTACCGGGCCACGTTCAACGAGGTCTGGAATGGTCACGACCCCGACTGGCTGGCCGTGGAACTGCCCGACGCCGTGCGCGACGAACTCATCAAGCGCGCCCCGGCCCGCCCGCCCACGCGCGACCCGCTGGAACAGCCCGACCCCACCACCATCCGCGACGGCCGACCGAAGCTGGCCGTCGTGACGCCCACCGACCAGGCCCTGTTCCAATTCGTCCGCGACGCCCCCACCCTGATCAACGCCGGCGACCTGGCCGCGGCCACCAGCGCCGTCCGCCCCTGGCCCCATCAGATGCAGGTGGCCCGCACCATCATCGGCCGCTTCCCCGACCGGGCGCTGCTGTGCGACGAGGTCGGGCTGGGCAAGACCATCGAGGCCGGGCTGATCATCCGCCACCTGCTGCTCAGCGGCCGTGTGCGGCGCGCCCTCATCCTGACGCCCAAGGCCGTGCTGCGCCAATGGCAGGAAGAACTCTACGAAAAATTCAACCTGGCCATCCCCCGCTACGACGGCGGCCAATTGCTGGGGGTCTACGACGCGCCGCTCGGCCCGCCGCCGGCCCAGCCCTGGGCCGACTGTGACCTGCTGCTGGCCAGCAGCCAACTGGCCCGCCGCCAGGAGCGCGTGGCCGAGCTGGTCGCCGCGCCGCGCTGGGACCTGCTGGTCATCGACGAGGCCCACCACGCCCGCCGCCGCGACTTTCTGCAGCCCCACTATCGCCCCAACCGGCTGCTGACGCTGCTGAACCAACTGAAGGCGGCCGACCGCTACGACGGCCTGCTGCTCATGACGGCCACGCCGATGCAGGTCCACCCGGTCGAGGTGTGGGATCTGCTGACGGCGCTGGGCCTCAGCGGCCGATGGGGGGCCGATGAGCGCGCCTTTCTGGACTTCTTCGCCGAGTTGCGCAAGCAGCCGGCCGATACCGATTGGGATTTTGTCTACGGGCTGGTGGCCGACTATTTGCGCCACGTCTCGCTCGACGGACAGATCGACCCCGTCTTTGGGCGCGCCATGCTGGCCGCGTTGGGCGCGCCGCGGGCCGAGATGATCCGCGCCCTGCCCCACAACAACGCCGCCGGGCGGGCGGTGCGCGCGCTGCCGTCGGCCGCCCAGCATTTCGCCGCCGAAATGGCCCGCCAGCACACGCCGCTCCAGCGCTACGTCTTCCGCAACACCCGCGCGCTGCTGCGGAGCTACGTGGCCAAGGGGTTGCTCGATGCGCGCGTGCCCACCCGCCGGCCGCGCCTGCGCCGCGTGGCCTTCCGCGCCGACGAGGCCGAACTCTACGGGCGCATCACCGAATACATCAGCCAGTTCTATGCCCGCTACGAAAGCGAACGGCGCGGTCTGGGCTTCATTATGACCGTCTACCGCCGCCGCCTGACCAGCAGCTTCTACGCCGTGCGCCGCAGCCTGGAGCGCCGGCGCGACTTCCTGCTGCGCCAGATCCCGGCCAACGAGGCCTTCACCGCCGACGACGAGGCCGAACTGGACGCCGGCGATGAGTTGGAACAGGCCGGGCTGTCGTTCGAGGAGTTGGCCGCCGCCCAGACCTCGCCCGGCGTGCGCGCCGCCTTCCAGGCCGAACTGGCCTATCTGGAGACATTCATCAACGATTTGCGCCGTCTCAGCGGCAACGACTCGAAGGTCGACGTCTTGAAGGACGAGCTGGATGAACTCTTCCTCGAGCGGACCACGGCCCTCATCTTCACCCAATACACCGACACGATGGACTATCTGCGCGATCATCTGCTCATCGTCTATGGCACAAAGGTCGCCTGCTATTCGGGGCGCGGCGGCGAGGTATGGAACGGCCTGACCTGGGTGACGACGCCCAAGGAACAGGTGAAGGAGCAGTTCCGCAACGGCGAGCTGGCCGTGCTGATCTGCACCGAATCGGCCAGCGAAGGGCTGAACCTGCAAACGTGCGGCATCCTGATCAACTACGACATGCCCTGGAACCCGATGCGCGTCGAGCAGCGCATCGGCCGCATCGACCGCATCGGCCAGACCTACGCGGAAGTCTGGATCAGCAACTACTTCTACGAGGACAGCATCGAGGATAAGGTCTACCAGGCGCTGGCGGATCGCATCCACTGGTTCGAGGACGTCGTCGGCGCGCTACAGCCCATCCTGGCCGAGGTGGGCGAGGTGACGCGCCAGTTGGCCATGCTGCCGGCCCAGGAGCAAGCGGCCCGTTTCGAGAGCGAGATGCGCGAGCTGCGGCGCAAGCTGGAGGAGGCCCAGATCAACGCCCTCAACATCGACGACTACGTGGAGCTGGACGATCCGAACCCCGCTATGGTCTCGCCCGTTATACCGGCCGATCTGGAAGAGCTGCTGACCACGTCGCCGGCCACGCGCCATCTGTTCACGCCCCACGAGACGATCGACGGCGCGTGGTGGCTGCGCGGCGACGGGCCGGCGACGGCGGCCACCTTCCGGGCGGAGCTATTCGACCGCTGGCCGCAGACGCTGCAATTCCTCTCCTATGGCAGCCCGTTGTTGGCCGCTGTGTTGGCCTACGTTGCGCCACCGGACGAACTGCCGGCCGGTGTGGCGCGCCATGAGGCGGCCGAACTGCCCCTGCGCGGCTGGTATGAGCTGGGCGGCCCCGCGCCGGGGCCGATCGCGTCGCTGGGCCAGTTGCGTCTGGCGCTGGCCGCCGACCCCCCGCCGCCGTCCGCGGCCGTGGCGGCCCAGGCGGCGTTTGCCGCCGCCGCCGCCGCCCGCACCGCGCAGGACGCGGCGCGCCGGGCGCGGACGGCCGACGAACGGCGGGCCGTCCTGGAGGCGCGGGCGCGCCAACTGGCGCAGCGGGCCGCGCTGGTGGAGATCGCTCTCGGCCACCGGAAGTCGTTGTTCGACGACCAAATCTACCCGATCAGCTTCAACGAGGCGGCCGTGGCCGGCTTGTGGCGGCATCAATCTCCGTGGTCGTGGATCGTTCACATACTGGAGCAGACGGGCGCGCCCCTCCCCCTGCCCCAGGAAGCCGACCCCTTCTTTGAACAAATTCGCAACGACAAGCCGGAGCGGCTGAAAGAGCGGTTTGTGCGCCTGACGGGGGAGGCGGAGGAGATTGCGAAGGAGTGGCAAGGGAAGGCCACAACAGGCGACTCGGCCCACCGTCGAATTCAATCCTAAGGGCGCGATCGTCAATGGGCTGACCACTAACGATAAACAATACCCCTGGGCGGTTCATGAGTTGAGGGACGGGTGGCCCACGTCTGTTCCTTTGCCGCCGCGTTTGGCACGCTGGAAAGCTTTCCATTGCTCGAAGGTAGGGCCGTCAATTGCGTCACCTGACACAGATTCCCCCGCCGCAAGCTGAATGCCATCCGGCATGATACAGCCTTCTAAACTCTTGACCATATCCAGTTGCTCAATCGATAAATACTTAGCGCTACTCAGGTTAGCACGCTCCAAATTAGCGCCATCCAGGTTAACATCCAACAAGCTTGCCCGACTTAAGTTGGCTTTAAATAAAAGCGCACCGCTCAGATCGGCGCTCAACAAATTCGCTCCATCTAGCTTAGCCATAAGTAGTTCGGCGTCGCTCAGGTTAGCCCCCCACAGGCGCGCGCCACTGAGGTTGGAGCCTATTAATTGGGCCTTCTTGAGTGTTCCATCATACAACCAGCGCTCATGCTCTAGTTCCAGCAAGGCCATCTCGGTCACGTCCCGGTACTTGCTGCCCAACTGGCGGATGAGTTGTGCTTTCCGGCTTTGCCGCTGCCGCCGCTCGGCCAGGGCGTCAATCGTCACCGCGGCAATGACGATGCCGGCCAACTCCGGCCCCATACCGCGCACCAGCCGCCTACCCAGACCCAGGTCGGCTCGCCCCTCCAGCAGCAACCCCCACAGCCCCAGCCCGGCAAACAGCACGACCAGCAAGACGCGGCCGATGTTGGCTTCCAGCCAGTAGTAGGCCAGACCGGATTTGTCGTTGTAGTCTTTCACGGGTTGCGAGTTACTCCGTCCCGACATCTGCCCCGTCCTGGTAGTTTGACAGGACAATAGAAATCTTATAACGCCGAAGCCACTAGATTCCTCTACTCCTTCTTGCGGTAAGTTACCGTATAAATTGTTTTATGGGATGCCAGGAACCCAAAGCTAAATTTTCCAAGACATCCAGGGGGTTTTTCCCTGACATCGACATGACCAACCTGGTACCCGTTCTGAGCCATTTTGTTAGCATCTTTCTGGTACTCTTTATCTGTCTCATAGGTCTTCACAAGAACATCTTTTTCTTTACGTGACATGTTAAAACTCCATCTCAATAATTAAAGCACTGCTAGGCTTCGACTCGTGTTTCAAAAGAGCGGCATCTAACGTAATCAACCCGTCCTGCCCAACTTGATAATTAGCCACGCTCGCCCGGCATGAGCGGCGTGGGGAATTGATTGATTTGTTCTATTGTCCACGGTCAAAATCTCCTATTGCCTTTTTGATCAAATAAAACTATGCGAAGCAAGCCCGCCCTTCCCCTACTGACCTACTGGACACCAGCCCCTTCTCGCTGAGGAACGATAGCGATTGCGATCACGATAGCGATAACGACCCTCTGCTCATTGTCCACTGCCCACTGTCCCCTAACTCCCCCGCTTCACCCGCCGCCGCACGACCGCCACCTCCGTCTCCGGCCGCAGCCCGGCGTCATAGAGGGCGATCATATGCTCCACGAACCAGCGCGCCGTCTCGGCCTGGCTCAGCCCCGTCTCGGCGGCGATCTCCTTCAGCCGGCCGATGCTCTCCGGCGACAGGTAGGCCGTGTAGCGCTTGTAGTGGCCGGCCATCGACTTACCGCCGGTGGCCCTGGCCGCGGCCTTGTGGCTCATGCTCTCCAGGCCGGTGCTGAAGTCGCGCCCCTTGCCCTTGGCCGGGCGTTTGGCCGCTTGTTGTTCCAGTTTGTCGAGAAAGTCGAGATCGTCGGTCATGGCGGAGAATCCACAGATTACACAGATTGCACAGATGGAAGAAAGCGGTCAGTGGTCAGTGGTCAGTGGTCAGTCTGTCCACTGCCCACTACCCACTACCCACTATCCCCTCAAAACGGCAGCACCTCGCCGGTGATCGTCTGATACCATTCCGTCAGAAAGCGCATGGCCTCCTCGAAGCGGCGCGCGGGCAGTTGCTTATAGCCGGTGACGCCGAACTTGCGGTATAGCTCGCCGTAGATGGCGCCGAACTCGTTGCGGCCGCTTTGCTTGCCCAGCGCCAGGGCCACCGCCTTCACCGCCTGGCTGATCTGGCTGGCCTGTTCTTCGGTCACTGTGGCCGCCGGGGTCATCTTCTGTTCCAACGAGGTCACCCGCCGGTTCAGATCGCCGACGATGACCGCCGCCTGATCCAGCCGCCCCTCCGTGGTGACCAGGCGGCGCTCGAACTCGATCTGCTCCTCGGCCATCTGCATGATGGCCCGGCCCATCTCGCGCACCTGGATCAGCGTGGCCGTCGTCGGCGAGACGTCGGTCGTCGCCGGTTCCCGGACGAAGGCCCGGGCCAGGACGCGGTAGCATTCCTTCTGATAGCGGATGAGCCGTTCGCGGATGTCCGGATTGACGCGGGCGGCGCTGACGCCGAATAACCAACCGTTGAGCAAATCCAGCGGCAGACACAGCATCTCGCGCTTGCCGCCGGCTTCTGTGGCAGTTACTGCCACAGAACGCGCCGTCTCCGAGAGGACGGCATCGCCGACGATGCGCTTGCGCTGGGCGGACCAGTCGACGCCCAAATACTCGCACAGCGGGCGGACAGGGACGAAGACCTGCTCCTCGTTGCCAACGCGCACCAACACGGCCGTCAACTCATCGTCGTAGAAGAGGACCGTGCGCTCTTCCATCGGTATCAACGCGTTCTCGTCGCCCATCGCTTATCTCCCTTCATCAATTTCGGCCTTTATTTGTCGGCCGTTCAACTCATCCGGCAGCCGGCCCACCGGCTCGCGCACCCGACCGTCCGTTATCGTTACGGCAACGGTTGCCTGAACTTATGACCGCATTCTCGGCCGGAAGGTGTGGTCGTTACGCCCACACCTTGCCTTTCTGCCGGCCGGCAGGGTCAGTCAAATTGACTGCTTTTAGCCCCGCGCCTTTCTTTCCGCACCTGATGGCCGGATCAAAAAATAAAACTATGCGAAGCGCCAGGATTCCCCTGCACCCCTGCACCCCTGCCCTCTCTCTCACCCCGCCGCCAACCGCTCCACCAGCCGCCCATAGGCCGCCGTGGCCGGGCTGTCGGCCGCGGGCGCATATTCGAACAGGGTCTGGCCGCCGGCCGCCTGGGCCTGCTGGACGACGACGCTCTGGATGATGGGCACGGCCACCCGGCTGCGGCCGTATTTCTCCACCAGGTCCTGATATACCTGGCGGGCCAGCACCTGCCGCGGCTCGAAGAACGTCGGCAGGATGAGGCTGACGTTGATCGCCAGCCCGTCGGCCTGGAGCTCGTTGATCATGGCCGTGTGCTGGGCCGCGCCGGCGGCGTCGAGCATGGCCGTGCGCACCGGCACCACGGCCTTATCGGCGAAACGGTAGACGGCTGTGGTCAGGCTGCCCAGCGACGGCGGGCAATCGATGACCACGTAGGCGAAGGCCGACCGCAACCCGCCCAGCCGGTCGAGCAACACGTCGTCCAGCCCCCCGCCCTCGCCCCGGCCGCGGCGGTAGCTCTGGAAGTCACGGATGAGCAGCTCCTCGGTCACGCCGACCAGCCGCTCGGTGGCCGGGATGAGGAACAGCCCCGGCCGCCCCGTGCCGCCGCGCTCGCGGGGGGTGTCGGGGATGATGACGTCGCGGGGCGTGGCCCGCCCGGCCAGCAGGTCGCTGATGCATCGGCCGCCGGGGTCGACGCCCAGGGCCGCGGCGCAGTTGCCCTGGGGGTCCATGTCGAGCAACAAGACACGCGCCGGATCGCCACCGTCTCGGTGGCCGCCGGGAGCCGCCGGGACGGCGGCGATCCCATTGCCGCGCAGCTTCAGGCTTAGTCCATGGGCCAGGTTGACGGCGGTGGTCGTCTTGCCGACCCCGCCCTTTTGGTTGACGATGGCGAGAATAGTCATAGAGTGATGCGTTCCGCGTGACGAGTGACGAGTGACGATAAGAAAAACGCAAAGGTGCTAATCGTTTGTGGGCGCTGAGCGACTGCCCTACTGAACACTGACCACTGTTTACCGCTGTCCGTATCCCAGTATCCCAGTTGACCCTCGATCGCGCCGGGGGCATTCTGGCATAACTTACACGTAATTACATGTAATACACATGTGATATGCATGTAGAGTACAGGTAATTACGTGTAATGTCAAGTGGTTGGGTCTTGTTTCAATTCCAAAAATCGTATTAATCGCCTGCGAACTGAGAAAGGGGGAATGAAAGTTCAACATTGTATTCTCCGCCTATATCGGTAGGAGGACATTATGAAGAGTGAATCGAAATTAAGTATGCTGATGTGGGGTCTTACCTGTCTATTGCTGGGCGCAATCCTGGCGACCAACCTGTGGCAGATTCGCCAGACGATCTGGAATAATGAGCTTGTTGCCTATCGACAGGCACGAGTCCAGACCATCAGGGAGCTCACGGAAATGCAGGACGAACTGATCTTCGATCTGCTGGAAAATTATGAGGATTCGGCCTATGGCAGCAGTGTCGATCGCATTGCCGAGCAGCAACTGATTGCCGCCGAGGCGCAAATCGCCGGGCTGCAAACAATCGCGCTACAGAATCGACAGATCACGGAGTTGTTGATGCTCAGCTACGAGCCATTGCCGGCCGACAGTGTGACGGCGACGCCGGGGGAGGAATAATCGCCGACGGAGATTCCCCGCTAAAATCACTTCGCATAGCCTAACGAAAAGATGTACGTTGGGTTGGGGTGGGGAAGGTATGACCGAGGCGCAGGCCGAGGATGATCCACCCCTCCAGTACCTCTTGCAACTCGGCTCGGCAACTTTCCAGCGTGGCCGCGGCGGCCAACACGCCTGGTAGGCCGGCAATTTCGCCGTAGAAAGCGCCATCGTCCAGAATTTCGTAATGAGCCTGGGCCATGGCGGCGCGGATGTAGTCGGTCAGCATGGGCCAAGGATAGCAGGATCAGCGGCCGGCGCAAGGCAGGCAGTTGGCTAAGAGAACCGTTTTGGGTTACGATTCGGCCGACCACCGCGGCGGCCCCCATCGCCGATCGGTGGCGAACCTGACCGATGGACACCCCTTCGCCCTTGCCCACCTGGCGGCAGATGAACCGCGATACCACGCCCGAGGCGGAGGCCGTCCTGTTTCGCCTATGGCGCGAGACGCCGGGCTGGCGCAAGTGGGAGATGATGGCGGCCCTCAATCGGACGGCCCGCGAGCTGGCGCTGGCCGGCCTGCGCCGCCGCTATCCCGAGGCCACGCCGCCGGAATTGCGCCGCCGGCTGGCCGATCTGCTGCTGGGGCCGGAGCTGGCCGCCCAGGTCTTTGGGCCGGGGCCAACGCCCGCGCGAGACGGGGATGATTGATTCCGAGGCGCTGGGCGTCACCCGGCAAGTGACCGCTGTGCTGGACGGGCTGGGCGTGGCCTACGTCATCGGCGGCTCGTTCGCCGGCATGGTGCATGGCATGGTGCGGGCCACTCGCTACTATAGGAGAAACTCGATCGCTAACCTGTGATATAATGCCATCCAGGTGTCCTATGCTGACCATCCAGAGCATCAACCAGATCGCCACCGACGAACGCCTACGCGGTGGCCGGCCGGTCATCCTCGGTACGTCGGTGACCGTGGCCGACGTCGCCATCGTCAAGATCTACCACGCCCAAGACGCCGACGGCCTCGCCCAATGGTTCGGGCTAAGCCTGCCGCAGATCTACGCCGCTTTGGCTTACTATTACGAACACAAGGACGCCATCGACGCCGACATCCGGGCTCAGATTCGGCGGGCCGAGGAGCTAAAAGCCAACCGTGCCGGCAGCCCCGATTCGCTTCTTCCTCGATGAGAACGTGCCCGTCGCCGTGGCCGAATGGCATCCCGCGCCAGGCCGGTGGGTTGCCAACCCACCCTACAACTACCCTTCCCCCATCTGTTGGGCCAGGGCCGCCCAGCCGGCTAAGCCGCCCCGGGCTAAAGCCGCGGGGCTAGTACGCAGCGGCCCGTGTTNNACCGTGCCGGCAGCCCCGATTCGCTTCTTCCTCGATGAGAACGTGCCCGTCGCCGTGGCCGAACAGTTGCGGCGACGAGGCATCGACGCCGTGACCGTGCGCGATTTGGGCCGGCTGGGCTGAGTATCTTTAGCGGTGGGATCAGGCAGCCCAATGGCGCGCGGCTTGGCATCCCGCGCCAGGGCGGCGGGTTGCCAACCCGCCCGACAACTACCCTTCCCCCATCTGTTGGGCCAGGGCCGCCCAGCCGGCCAACCCGCCCGGCAAGCCGAGTTGCCCGGCCAGACTCTCCAGCGAGGCCAATGCCTGCGCGTACCCGATGCTTGAAGCGATTTGATAGGCAGCCAGCCAGGCCCCTACTGCCTCCCCCATCTGTTCATTTTGCACGTGGATGTGGCCAATATTAATAAGTGTGGCGCACAGCCCCGCGGCGTTGCCGATGGCCTGTTGGATGGCCAGCGATTGCTCCAGAAAATTTAGGGCATTCTTAAAGTCGTTCTGCGCCCAGTGAATAGCGGAGATGTTGTTGAGCGTGACCCCCTCGCCGGCGCGGTCGCCGATGGCCCGTTGGATGGCCAGCGACTGCTCCAGGTAGGTCAGGGCGGTGGCGGTGTCGCTGCGGGCGTAGGCGGCGGTGGCCATGTTGTTGAGCGTGGCGCCCTCGCCGGCGCGGTCGCCGATTTCCCGTCTGATGGCCAGCGACTGCTCCAGGTAGGTCAGGGCGGTGGCGTAGTCGCCGCGGGCGTCGTAGATCTGGGAGATGTTGTTGAGCGTGGTGCCCTCGCCGGCGCGGTCGCCGATGGCCCGTTGGATGGTCAGCGACTGCTCCAGGTAGGTCAGGGCGGTGGCGTAGTCGCCGCGGGCGTGGTAGATCTGGGAGATGATAGAGAGTGTGGTGCCCTCGCTGGCGCGGTCGCCGATGGCCCGTTGGATGGCCAGCGCCTGCTCCAGATAGGTCAGGGAGGGGGCGTAATCGCCGCGGGCACGGTAGACCTTGGCTATATTGCCGAGCGTCATCCCCTCGCCGGCGCGGTCGCCGATGGCCCGTTGGATGGTCAGCGACTGCTCCAGGTAGGTCAGGGCGGTGGCGGTGTCGCCGCGGGCGTCGTAGATCTGGGAGATGTTGTTGAGCGTGGTGCCCTCGCCGGCGCGGTCGCCGATGGCCCGGCGGATGGCCAGCGACTGCTCCAGGTAGATCAGGGCGGTGGCGTAGTCGCCGCGGGCGTGGTAGATCTGGGAGATGTTGTTGAGCGTGGTGCCCTCGCCGGCGCGGTCGCCGATTTCCCGGCGGATGGCCAGCGACTGCGCCAGGAAGGTCAGGGCGGTGGCGTAGTCGCCGCGGGCGTAGGCGGCCGTAGCCATGTTGTTGAACGTGGCGCCCTCGCCGGTGCGGTCGCCGATTTCCCGTCTGATGGCCAGCGACTGCTCCAGGAAGGTCAGGGCGGTGGCGTAGTCGCCATGGGCCTGGTAGATCTGGGAGATGTTGTTGAGCGTTCTCCCCTCGCCGGCGCGGTCGCCGATGGCCCGTTGGATGGCCAGCGACTGCTCCAGGAAGGTCAGGGCGGTGGCGTAGTCGCCGCGGGCCCGGTAGATCTGGGAGATGTTGTTGAGCGTGACTCCCTCGCCGGCGCGGTCGCCGATGGCCCGTAGGATGGCCAGCGACTGTTCGTGATAGAGCAGCGCCCGGTCGTATTCGCCGAGTATGTGGTGGGACGTTCCACTCCAATTCAGCCCAGCCGCGCGCGTCTTGTCATCAGCCGATTCGCGCAGCGCCGGCAGCCACTCCTTGAGCAGGGTGCGGTACAATCCGGCCAGATCCAGCGGCCGGAGGATGGCTCTAAGCGCCAGTTTGTCAGCCGCCTCCCGCTCCCCCGCCCGCCCCAACGCCCGGTGCAAGATCATCGCCTGGCCCAGCGTCGGCCGTTCGTATTGGTAGAGCCATGCCTGATACTCGGCCGCCGCCCGCAGCCAGGCCGGTTCCAGCGCGTAGCCCGGCCGCGCTGCCAGCCGCCCGGCCACCAGCGGCGAGACGTCGTAGGCCACCGCCTGCCATTCCGGCTCCGCGTACTGCTCCACCAGCGACCGGTCGAGCAGGCGGCCCAGCAGCGCGCCGGGGTCGGGCAGGTCCAGCCCCAGCTTGATCAGCCCCTCGCGCGGTACGGGCGTGTCGTAGGCCGGCAGCCGGTCGAGGAAAGCTCGCTCGGCGTCGCCCAATTGGGCCAGCAGCGCGTCGAGGGCCATGTCCAGTTGCAGGTCGGCCGCCTTCTGCCCCAACTGGTCGAGGAAAGCCGCTTCCTGGGCCGGGGGCATGCCGGCGATGGCCTGGGCGAACCACTTCAGCCCGCGGCCGTTGCCGTGCAGCGCGGCGTAGACGGCCCGCGGTCGGTCGTCGCGCCGCGGCCAATCGTCGCCCCAGAAGGCCCGCAGCGCGCCCTCGACCAGGGCCATTTGCAAAAAGTCGCCGTAGCCGCTGCGCTCCAGGTGCAGATGGGCGGCGGCGGGCCACGCCGGCGGACGCCAACGCGAGGTGAGCAGTAGCCGCGGCCCCGCGTCCGGCGACCCCGCGCCCCGCTCGGCCAGATCGCGCGCGGCGGCGATGAAGGCCGCCACGCGGGCATCGGTCAGGGCCAGCGTGGTCGGGTCTTGCAGCGCTTCCAGATTGTCGAGATAGACCAGGAAGCGCCCGCCGTGGGCCGCCGTCAGCAGCCGCAGCAGCGCCGCGGCGCGGGCCGTCTCGTCCGGCGCGCCGGCCGCCGCCTCGGCCGCGCCTGGCCCGGCCTGCTCGGCCAGCCGCAGCCAGAAGCTCTCCCACACCTCGCCGCCGCCCGCCCGCCAGTAGGCCGCCGCCCCGCCGCCCGCTTCCCAATCGGCGGCGATCTTGCCCGCCAGCGCCGTCTTGCCCTGGCCGCCGGGGCCGGTGATGAGCAAAACGGGGCGCTCGCCGCGCAGCAGCGGCCCCTTCCAGTGGCGCAGTTCGCCGCGCCGGCCCACGGTGCGCGCCGGCAGGGCGATCTGCCCCAGGTTGCTGCCGCGCGGCGGCGCGGGCGGGGTGGGGGTGAAGTTCCAGTCGATGAGCGGCGCGATCGGGTCGTGGCTCAGCAGGGCGGGCAGCGGCCACTGGCCCAGGCCGCGCTCGCCCAGCCCGGCCACGGCCGCCCGCGCCAGTTGCAGGGCTACGTCGACCCGCTCGCCGACGGCCACGGCCGCGCCGAAGGCGGCGTTGAAGCTCATGGCCGCCGTCTCGCCGATCGATTCGCGCATGCCGATGACGTGGGCGAGGCCGCTGTCGTGCAGCCGCCCGGCCAGCCCGGCCACCAGCGCCTCGGAGCTGCTCTTGCCCGTCTCGCAGGCGGCCAGCACCAGGCATTGGACGGCGCTGCCGCCGAGAACCTGGGCCAGTTGCTCGGCGGTCATGGTCTGGGCGCGGCCGTCTTCGCCCTCGAAGAGCACGTCGGCATAGGGCGGCGCGGTCTGCCCCGGCGCGTCGTGGAATTTGCCGTGGGTGAAGAGGAACACCAGTTGCGGCTCGAAATCGTGCACTAGCCGGGCGAAGGTGGCGAAGCGGCCGTCGTCGGGCATCTCCAGCCGCGCCCGCCCGGCGCTGATGGCCGGCCCCAGCGATTGCAGGGCCAGCGCCTGCTGCTCTTCCACGTTCAGCCGCCCGTAAACCGGATCGAGGTCGTCGGGCAGGCAGGTGAACATGACCACCCGCAGCGGGCCGGGGTCGGCCGCCGCCGGGTCGGGCGGCGGGCCACCGGCGCGGCGCGAGAGGGCGTAGGTCGGGTCGCGGCCGAGAAAGCCGCGGGTGGGATGGCAGAGCGCCTCCCAGGGCAGCGACTGGACGGCCGGGTCGTCGCTCTCGACGATCAGTGGCAGGACGCGATTGCCGGCCGCCCGCCGCGCCGCCTCGAAGGCCGCCGGCAGGGCGGGATCGGCCGCGACCAGCGCCGTCCAAAGCGCCCGGCCGCGGGCCTCCAGCGCCGCCTCGGGCACGTAGACGGTCGGGTCGGCATAGGCGCGGGCCAGGTCGGCCGCGTCGCGCCCCAGAGCGGGGTTGGCGGCCACAAACCCGGCCGGCGGCCGGATGATGAATGGGGTGGGGTGGGTGCGGCGGGTCATAATTTAGTGGGTAGTGGGCAGTGGGCAGTGGTCAGTAGTCAGTGGGCAGTGGGTAGTGGGCAGTGGGTAGTGGATAGTGGATAGTGGATAGTGGTCAGTGGTCAGTGGTCAGTGGTCAGTGGTCAGTGGTCAGTGGTCGGTGGTCAGTGGTCAGTGGTCAGTGGTCAGTGGTCAGTGGTCTTCATTCGTCATTCGGAATGCGTCATTCGTCATCCGGTTCGCTGGGCAGCACGTCGGGCAGGGCCAGCGTCCGCAGGGTATAGGCTTCCTTGTCGCCGGCCTGGGTCTCCAGGATCGTCTGCTCATAGGGGGCCAACTGGACGCGACACATCGCCCCGCATAGGGAGCAGGGCAGCCGGAAGGTCGGTTGGCCGTCGAAGGCGCGCAGGATGGAAAAGTCGCGCCGGCATTGCCAGCAGTTGATCGTCAGCCGTTTTTTGTCGCTCATAGTCACCTTCGTATAGACCTGACAGGTTGGCAGACAGGAGTCTGCTAACCTGTCAGGTCTTTGTCATTATCACGTCAGCCGAACAACAGCCACACCGCGCTGCCGATGCCGACCCAGAAGACCACCGCCGCCGCGGCCAGCAGCCACCACTTGGTGCGCGCCGGGCGGCGGAAGAAATCCATGATGCCCAGGACGCCATCCTCGGCCGCCGCATCGGCCCGCAGCAGGGCCGGATCGACGCGGTATTGGCGCGGGAAGAGCGCGATCATGGTCAGGGCCAGGGCGATGAACCAGGCCCCGAAGGTGAGCAGCAGCAGCGGCCCGGCCGGCAGCGTGGCCTGCTGGCCGCGCAGTAGGGCCAGGATCGAGGCGTAGATGCCGGGCACGGCCAGTTCGACGGTCAGCATCTGCCCGGCCAGCGCATCCATCTGGGCGTTTTGCCCGGCGTACTGCTCGTAGAACTTTTCGACCAGCAGCTCCTCGCCGGGGTCGAGCGGCCGCGAGGCGTAGACCGTGGACGGTTCGACCGGCTCGGCCGGGGGCGGTCGGCCCTCAACGGGGGGTAAGGCGGCGGGTTGGTCAGCCATGATGCGGCCCTCCTACAGGCGGCTCCGGCGAACGGAAATTAGGCCAATGATAGCCTAACACGGCGCGGCGGCAAGCGGGCCGACTCAACCGGCCGCCCGATTCACCCGCACGAGCCGCCCGCCCATCTCCACTTCGTTCGCCAACGCCTCGTGGATGCGCCGGGCCAGGGCCGCAAAATCCGGGTCGAAGGTGCAGACAACAATGCCCGCGTGCGGCTGCCCGACATTGTGCAGGCGAATGAAATGACGCCGATTGAGGGTGATTAGGATGCGCCCCTGTGCGGCGGCAAAGGCCAGCACTGCCTCGTCGGGCGTGGCCCGGTCGGCGCGCCCAGTTTCCTGGATGGTCAGTACGTCGTGGCCCCGGCGACGCAGTTCGAGCACGGCCGGCAAGGGAAAGTTTTCGTTGCTATAGAGGGCGGCCATCGCTCACGCCGTTTCATTGGCGGCGATTTCGCGGTCGATCTCGTCGCGGTAGGCGCGATAATAGGCCCAGGCGTTGGCCAGGTCCTCGGCGTTCAGAGCGGGATAGGCCTGCAACAGCGCCGCCTCGTTCGTGCCCAGTTGGCGGGCCTGTACCAGCAGCCAGATGGGGATACGAGTGCGGGTGATGCAGGCCTCGCCGCCGCTCACATCCGGCCGGCTTTCGATGCCGGGGAACGCGCCGCCCAGGTCACGGGCCACCCATTGCAGCACCTGCGCCTTTTCGGCCCGCGTCAGTTGGGCCAGCAGCTTTTCGGTTTCGTGAAGTACATCCGTCATGGTCACTCCCGCATGGGCTGTATTGTATCATATAAACCGGATTCCTCCCGAAAAATTCGGTCGCTGCCCCCTTGACATTTCCCCCACGATCCATTAGTATAGTTTCAACTAGCCTAGCCACAACTGGCCTATTGTCATAAGAAAGAGGCAAGAGAATCCACTTGTACCGCGCAGAATTTGTCGGCCGTAGCCGCGAACTCGAAGTCCTCGACAGCCTGTGGGCCTCCAACCGGGCCACGCTGCTCATCCTCTATGGCCGCCGCCGGGTGGGCAAAACCCGCCTGCTGACCCATTGGCTGGGCCAGCGCCCCGACCAGGGCCTCTACTGGGTGGCCGAACCCGCCTCCAGCCTGACCCAACTGCGCTCCTTCTCCCAGGCCCTGATGAGCTTCATGGACCCCGAGGCCGAAGTCCCCGGCGATTTCAGCTTCAGCACCTGGGAGCTGGCCCTGCGCCAACTGGCTAACTTCGCCCAGAACCGCCGCGTGGCCATGTTCATCGACGAGGTGACCTACCTCATCGACGTCGACGCCGGCTTCGTGGGCACGCTGCAAAAGATATGGGATCGCTGGCTCAGCGATTCCAACGTGATGCTCGTCCTGTCCGGCTCGCAGATGGGGCTGATGAAGAAGCACCTGCTGGAGTACGAAGCGCCGCTCTACGGCCGGGCCACGGCCCACATCCAGCTGCCGCCGCTGCCCTATGGCACCACGGCCGCCTACTTCCCCGAATATGGCCCGGCCGACCGCGTGGCCGTCTATGGCATGTGGGGCGGCGTGCCGGCCTATTGGGAGCGCCTCGATGCCGCCCGCCCGGTCATCGACAACTTCCGCCTCAACGTGCTGCCTGCCCACGCCTGGATGGTCGATGAAAGCCGCATCCTGCTCCAGGACTTCATCACCGACATGCACAACTACGTCGGCATCCTGCGCGCCGTGGCCAACGGCCAGCAAACCCTGAGCCAGATCGGCGAGCGCACCGGCCTGGATGGCAGCAAGGCGTCGTTCTACCTGAGTGTGCTGCGCGATACCGGCTTTGTGCGCCGCGACGTGCCCATCAGCCAGCGCAACCAGGACAGCCGCCGCGGCCGTTACGTGGTCACCGATCCCTACCTGCGCTTCTTCTACCGCTTCATCAGCGCCCACCAGTCCAAGCTGGCCCTGGGGCAGGTGGGGCCGGTGATGCAGCAGATCGAGGAGACGCTGTCCGATTTCCTGGAGCGCAACACCTGGCTGGAGCTATGCCGCACCTGGACGCTGCTGGCCGGCGACCGCGGCGCGCTGCCCGTCACCGTCGAAGAGGTCGGCGCCGAATGGGCCAGCAGCTACATGATCGACGTCGTCGGCCTGAATGAGACCGATCAATGTCTGGTGCTGGGCGATTGCTACTGGCGCGAAGAGCCGGTCGGCCTGGAAGAACTGGACGCGCTGATTAAGAAAACGCCCCACATCATCCCCAAGGGGGACGGCGAATGGCGTGTGCACTATGCCCTGTTCTCGGCCTCGGGCTGGACCGACGAGGCCCACGCCCGCGCCGACTGGCTGATCAATACGTCGGCCACCACCCGCGGCCGGCAGCGCTGGCGGCCCGACGGCATCCACCTGGTCGATCTGCCGACCGTCGACCACGACCTGACCGAGTGGGCCGTATAGAGTGACGGGTGATGAGCGACGCGTGACGAGGAAAACGGGAAGAGGATCGGTGGTCGTGAGCGATGAAATAGTAGCACGTATGTTCTAATTCCGTGCTATACTAGCGTTGGCTGCCGGCTTATCCTTCAGCGCGGCGAGCTAGATGCAGTTTGACATAAAGTGGTCAATTTTTATACAGCATGGGTGAAAAATTTTTGCTATGCTGTGATTGATGAAAAAATTTAAACACTACCGGCACACGGATATAACCGATAAAGCGGAGTGGCCACGCTCTTCTATCCATCCGATCCGTCTAATCCGTGGCAACCCGTGTTTAATTTTTTTAGCAGCGCGAACAACCGGCCGCTTCGGCCGTCGACGACCGGCCACAAAAGCCGGCGCGCTCCTGCCATCCGGGAGCTGTCGCCCCTTTTGTGAGCGGTCGCCGGTGACCGAGGCCTCCGGGCCACGATTGGCCGCCGGCAGCAAAAAAGCCGACTTCCCGCATCAAGCGATGCGGGCGCCGGCTCTCTTGCTGAATCTATAAGACGAAGGACCGCTCGCTCTTCTCGTCGGGTGTTGCGAGCACTCGCCGAAAGCGCCCCTTTAGTGGGGAGGGGGGATTTGTGTCCCCGCAGCGGCCCTCATCAGCTACAACTGGAGGATAGCACAGGCAGATCGGCGCGTCAAGCGGCGAGCGTGGGACCTCATCCATAGGGACTAGTCCCAGGGGATGAGGGCCGAAATCGGGGGGATAGCCCATCCAGACGGGGCATCATCCTCGCGGCAAACCCAATCGAGAGGGCCAGGCGGGGCGGCCGATCGCGTGATCGCCACCGCGGCTGTTTGCCTTACTCGGACGCGGCGATAGTGTGCTAGGCGATCATGAGCGGCGAGGGTTCACCGGCGGCCCAGGCGGCCAACCGGCGACTGTACGAACTGCGGGCGCAACTGGCGGCGCGGCGGGCGGCCACCGTCCCGAACGACCACCGGCCGAGCGCCGACGAGGGCGCGCCGGCGGCTAATGTTCCCTCCGGCAACGCTTCGCATAGTCTATTAGTCATCGCCGCGCAATCCGTTGGGTCGGGCGCTATCCTGGCCGCGTCCCACCGCGACGGCCGATTCTGCGCCGTCGTCATGCCGCCCCCTGAGCCAATGGACATCCCCCCCGTGGCCACCGCGGCTCGGCGCGCCGACATAGGCCCGCTACCGGAGCCGGCAAAGGGGCAGGGGGAAAGAGCCAACGTCGGTGGTGCTTCGCATAGTCTATCGGGTAACAAAGGCTGTTCCCCCAAGCCCGACGATGTTCCATCCCCGGCCGCGGCCGACCCGCGCCGAGGCCCATACCCATTGCCGACCGCGCTGCCGGGGCAGGGGGAGTCGAGTGGCGCTTCGCCGGGTCAGAATTCGCCCCCGTCCATCACCGACCTCATCGACCGCATCGCCGCCCTGCCGCCCCATCTCGGCTGGGGCAGCGCAACGCTAACGGCCCATTTGCGGAAATTACGCATTACGAATTACGAATTACGAATGCAGACGCCGGCCGACGGCGACCCGCCGGCCCACGAAACGACAAACACGGCCGCCTGCGACCCGCCACCCGCCACCCGCTACCCGCCACTGGTCAAGGTTTATCCGGCCATCGCCCTGGCTATGTTGCGCCAGGAGCGCGTGGCCGCCGGGCGGGTGTGGCTACTGCTGCGCCATCTGGACCAGGCCGGACGGGGCTGGGTGGAGCTTGACGCCGTTCGCGCCGCCTTATGCGGCCGGGAAGCGCCGCTGCGGCTGTGTGGTCGCCGCCGCCTGCGCCAACTGCTGGCCGAGGGCGAAGGCGTCTTCTGGCAGCGCGAGGCCCGCGCCGGCGGCGATCGCCTCTGGCTGCGCGGCCCGGCTCGCGTGGCTGCCGCCCTGGGCGTCAGCCGTCTCGTCGGCCGGCCGGTGGGCGTGCCCGTGGCCGCGCTGCTGGGCGGCATCGGCGACGCCCGCGCCCAGTTGTACGCGACGTTTCATGCGGGGCGGCTGCGGGAAGGGTGGGAGCGGGGCGCAGGGGAGCAGGGGAGCAGGGGAGCAGGGGTGAAGAGCATCTCCCCTGCACCCCTGCCCCCCTGCGCCCCTGCTTCTTCCCCCATCGCCCGCGACACGCTGGCCGACCTCTCCGGCGTGTGCCCGCGCAGCCAGGCGGCCTATGAGCGGCGGGCCGGCATCGTCAGCCGGGCCAACATCGCCCTGGGCGAACGGGTATCGGCCCTGGCCCCCGCCGGCCCGGCCGAGCAGGAGCGCGCCTGGCAGCAGGGCCGCGCCCTCTTCCGCCTGCGCGACCATCGCGGGCTGTACGGCCGGGCCGGGGCCACCTATCTGGCCTGGCGGCTGCCCAACGCCTATGGCCCGGCCCGCGGCCACCAGCCGCGCCCCCGCGGCCAACAGAAACGCATCAATCGCCAACTAGCCGACCTGTTTACGAAAGGGATGACGGGCAACGGCGCGGCACGGATTGAGAAGCGGTTCTTTGGCACGGCGGTGGCGGCGGTGAAGGCGCGGGAGACGGCGGCGGTGCGCTATTGGCCGTTGGGCGGGGGGCACGGCCGCCTGTGGGGGGCGCTGGAGATGGTGGTTGCCGGCCGATGAATCGCGCCGGTGGTCTTTTTTTGGGGGCGGGGGCGGCAAGAAGTTGCGGGGGTTATAGGGATGATTAATGATTTAAGGGAGACGTAATGTGGTTTGATTATTATGCGAAACCACGACTTATCCAGCTCGGGTGGGTGAACCAGGGAAGATCCGCCGGAGTTGTCCGCATAATGTCCCGGAAACGCCGTCGTCTTGCCCGCGATCTATCCGGCGCGCCGGTTATGCTTGCCGTAAGTTAAACATTAGAGACCCGGCTACCCCACAAGGGACAGCAACAGAAAGAGGAGATAAGATGATAACGATAATGATAGGTGTATATCTGGCGGCGGCGATGTTCACCACCCTGGTCATGGTAGCCAGCTTCCGGCAAAGCGCCTTGGCCACCATCGGATTGAGTGTATTTTACATAGGCGCCTCCGTTCAAGCCCCGACAGGCTGCCCAGCGGAGGGAAAGACAAGCGTGAGCAGGCCAAGAGGGAGCGCGCCGTGCGAAAGGCCGGCCACCTGCCGCCAAGGAAGAGGCGCCCGCCCGCCCCCCAAAGGCCGACAAGTACGACTGGGGAATGAATAGAGGGACAACATCATACTGGCTGGGTAGGCCGTTCAGGCGCAGCAGCGGAGGACAGGAGCCTCCGCTGCTGCGTTTTTGGGCGCCTGGTCGATCAATGAACGTGGTTGGCACCCGGCCTGTCAGGATTGCAACCCGTCGGCCGGTCGGGGTTGCAAGGTTGTTGGTGGAATTCCCGCGCGGCGGGTCGCGTCGGGTCACATCCTGGCGGCCGATCGGGGTTGCACTCACCCAAGGTGGATGTTGAGGCGACCAACAGTGGCGCAGTGACAGCCTGCAAGCGGGGCATCAGCCCCTCCGCGGCCGGGCTGGGGAAGCGCTCGTCTGTCCACGGCCGCCCCCAATCTCCCCGCGTCGGGTCATAGGTGCAGCGCGCGGTCTTGGCGTAGTGGCCGCCTTCGGCCGTGGCCAGCGGCCGGCAGTCGCCACAGGTATAGCGATACTCGCAGTCGCGGCAGACGGCGATTTGGTCCTTCGTCAGTCGCCACAGCCCTTGCAGCGCCGGGCCGGCCAGCAGATCGGCCAGCGGCGCGTGGGCCACGTTGCCCACCGCTTGCGTCCGGCCCATGATGCAGGGCATTACCTGGCCATCGGGGGTAATGCTGAGCTTGCCGGCCCAACAGGCATTCCAGTGGCGGTTGTGGACGAATTGCTCGCGCATGGCGACGAAATCGGGCGCTAGTAACCATTTATGGGCCAGCAGAGCGGGGTCGTCGGGTAGGCCGTCGGGCGAGAAAGTGGCGTCAAGGGGGCGCACGAGGTCGATGCGCGTCTCGTTGGCCCCCAGCGCCGCGCCGAATTCCCGCACGGCCAGGATGTCATGCTGGTTTTGGGCGGTAGCCACGCCATTGACGCGGAAGGGCACGGCGTGATCGGCCAGCAGGCCCAGCCCGCGCACGGTGCGGTCGAAGCTGCCGGCCAGGCCGACGACGGCGTCGTGGGTGGCGGCCATCGTGCCATGCAGCGAGACGGCCAGACGCACATCGCGCTGGGCCAGCTCGCGCGCCTTCTGCTCGGTCAACAGCGTTCCATTGGTATAGACCTCGATGTAGGTGAAGCCGTAGGTCTGCGCCCGGTCGATCAGGGGCATGAGTCGCCGGTCGAGCAACGCTTCGCCGCCGATGAACTGCACTGCGCGGCAGCCGAGTTCGGCCGCCTGGCGCAACACGTCGTCCCACTGGTCGAAAGTCAGCGGAGGCGCGTCCATCCGCGGCGGGGCGGTGGGAAAGAGGGCCGGGTTTTGGCTGCCGGCGTAGCAGTGGTCGCAACCCAGATTGCACCGGCCGGTCAGTTCGATCCATAGGAAGTCGAGGCCGGGCGGGGCAGGGAGAGAAGGGGCGGAGCGGTGGGGTGGGTCGTATTCCAGGAGGCGCAGGGCCATTAGTTCGGCGACAAAATCCTGGCTGGCCGTGTCCAATGCTTTAAGCGGGTCGCCCCGGTCGATAGCTCGCAGGGCGGCTGCCCCGGCGCTATTGACACTGTAGACCGCGCCGCTGCGAAAGTCGAAGACGGCTGCCCGCAACGCGCCATAAACTACGGCTACATCGTCGGCCTGGCCGACGTAACTGACGTCTTCCATTGACGGAACCCTCCACCGCTTGGCCGGCCGGCCGGCTTGTCCAATCCCTAATCCAGTTCGCAGGCGGTCTTAACGGTTTGGATCAATCCGGGATGTCGTTTGGCGAGCTTATCCGGTTGCGCGCGCCAGGCCTTAATCATCCGCCGCCCCACGGGTTGTTTCCACGGGCCGGGCAACTTGTGGAGCCAGCGGCTCAACTCCTCGCGTTTATCCCGGTACAAAATGGGTGAATACCGCGCCAGGTGGGCGAACATCCGCAGACAATGATCGGTCGCCTGATAGAGCGCCACGCGGGCCACCGTGCCGTCCGGTTTCAGGGCGCGTTCGGCGGCGCGCCGCCAGTGTATCTCTTCCATTTCGGCGTAGGCCCAATCGAAGGGGTATCCCTTATCGCGCAGCACCGCCAACTGGTCGGCCCACTGCTGCATCGCCTCTTCGTCGTCGCGCAGCTCAGCCACGCGCATCAGGGCAGCCAGACACAGAGCAGCGTAGAGCTGCCGGTCCAGGTTGCCGCTGATCGCCACGCCCTCGCGCAGCATCTCCGCGGCGCGATCGAGCAGCGCGGTTCTGGTGGCCGCGTCGGTGGTCGTCTCGGCCTGGCGCAGCAGCATCTTACCGTATTTCTCTTTCAGAGTGGAGCTGCGGATTTTGGGCGCTGTGGCGATGGCTTTCTCGAAGCAGGACTCGGCGCGCGCGTACTCTTTGTCTAGCGTCTCCACCCAGCCCAGTTCGGTCCACATCGTGGCTATGTCACGCCGCGCGTCGACGGATTCAAAGATAGCCCTGGCCTCCTCAAAGGCGGCGCGCGCCTCGTTGAGCTTGCCGACGTCGCGCTTGAGCTGGCCGAGGGCGAGCAGGCTGTAGCCGATCTGGCTTTGAACACCCAGTTCACGGCGAATGTCCAGCCCCAGGAGGATATGGCCAAGGGCTTCCGGAATCATCCCCTGGTAGCGCAGCACGGTGCCCATCTGGTTGGCCGCCGACGCCTTCCAGCGCAGATCCCCGGCCGCCTTGCTGAGCTTGTAGCTCTGCTCGAACGCGGCGTAGGCCTTGTCGAAGTTGCCGCGGGCGCGTTCGTTATAGCCGATGGTATTGAGGATGAGATTGCGTTCCGGCGCGATGCCCTCGACCGTGGCCAGCCCCAGCTCGGCGTCCCACACAGCTTGCGCTCCCTGGTCGCCGGCAGCGGCGGCGCGTTCGGCGGCCAGGAGGCGATCATATCCTTCCAGCGCCTCCCGCAGCACCTCGTTGGCTTCCTCACCCCGGTGAGTATCACCCAGGGCCATACCTTTAGCGGCCATGGCGCTGTAGCGCAGGCGGTTTGGCACACTCTCGTCGCCAATGACCTCGTTGGCCAGGTCGGCGATAGCCTCGCGAGGGGTGTCCCAATCTTCCTGCCAGGCCCAGGCGGTGACTGTCTGGATCATGCGGCGCAGGATTTGTGGCCGAGCGGTCGGCGTCGGCATCATCTTGTCGACGTTCTCCATCATCCCCAGCAGGTCGTTCATGAAGTCGATCCGGCCGTCATGCCAGGCCTCATCCAGCGTCTGCCAGAGGGCGGGATAGGCGCGCGCGCGGTCGGCGAAGAGCATGTGGTAGAGCCAATACTGCACCAGCCGGTCGTGCTCGGGCGAGCCGGCCTCGTCCTTCACGGTAGCCCCCTGGCTCGCGAAGTAGTCCTTCAGTGGCCGGCTTAGATCACTTCGATAGTCGCAACCCGGATCATCCTTGGGCCAGATTTTTTCGCGCGCCCGGTCGCGGAAGTAGTCGTGCACGCGCACGACCCCGGCGTCGGGATGGAATTTGACGAATGGCAATGGCTTCAGGGTATCCAGGAAGCCGGCAAAGTCGTCGGTTTCCAGGTCCTCCGGCGTCGCCACTTGTCGGAGCATTGCCTGATCGAAACCGTGATCGGCATGAGTCAGCCAGAGGATGATCTGGCCCTGCGGCGAGCCGTCACTCATCAACTGGTCGACCACACGCTCTTTCAACTTGGCATCGTCGAATTCCATGACTTCGTCGCGACTGAGCGTATTACCCAGACTGGGCCGGCTGTGCGGGTTCAGTCGATAGGCCAGCAGGTCGACCAGTAGCGCCTGCCCGCCCTCGTCGCCGGACGTGATTTTGTGGACGTGGGCAACGAAGGCCTGGTCGGCGGGGTTGAACTGACCGGGCAGGCGCGCCTCCAGCAGTTGGCCCACCTCGGCTTGGCTCAACCCGCCCAGCTCGAGCGTATCGCCCGCGGCGCCTTGTTGCCGCAGTGTCTCGGCCGCTTCGGCGGGTATCTCGCGCCCGGCGGCAATGACGGCCACGTGGGGGGCCAGCCGGGGCAGAAATTCGGCGAAGAAAAAGTAGCCGACAGGGGAATGGGCGACCAGTTCGACCGTGTCGACGAAGATGAGACCGCGCCGGGCCGCGGCGAAACGTTGCCGCAGCGCCTCGGCCAGCGCTGTTTCCATCCGGCCGAAGGCGAAGACGCGGCTGAGCGCGTCCTGGGCCTTCATGGCCGTGTGGTAATCGGCGCGCGCGGCGGCGTAGGGGCCGCCGTTGACCTGGAAGCGATGGGCCAGCGCGTCCAGGATGCCGTCGCGGGTGCGGTGGCCGGCGGTGAAGAAATCGAAGAGGCCACTGGAAACATATTCCTGCGACCCAAACTCATCCAGCATGGCCTCCAACAGCCGGGACTTGCCCGTGCCCGCGCCGGCCTTCATAAAGAGTAGCCAGGGACCATCGGCTGTGGTGATCACGCTACGGATGCGCTGCCGTTCTTCTTCGCGGCCGATCAGCAATGGCTTGGTAGATTGACTCTCCACCTGTATATCCCTCCCTGGAAACGAGCACAACGGTGCGCTGGAATCAAACCCCTGGCGCACGTGGGGCTTCCATGATTCAGTTGTCAATACTCCTAATTATTTTCAGCAATTGCCTACGAGACGCGACTGGAAGCGATCGTCAATACGTTGGCCGTGCTCTCCCTCCATCACGCGTCGAGTAGTTCATTTGGATCGTCGCTTTTTCCGGGAATGCTTTCCACGAGCATGGCGACTCGCGCTTCGCCCAACAGCAGGTACAAATCTGTATCGGTTTTTACCTTGAATTTCAATTCATCGAGCAACGTCGCATTCAATTTTTGATCGTCGTATGGCGCCGAGTAGTAGCGGTCGATGGTCTCTCGAATCATCTGTTGCAGCACTCGCATCGCCTCGTCCTGGCGTTCCGCGGTGGCTTCCGGCAATAAGATCACCACTGCCTGATGATAGAGGGCCTCGATGAGATAATTGATGCGCTTCTCGGGCACACTGGCGCGCCACTCGTTAAATTTGGCCAAAGCCCGTTCGTTGATGGACTTGTATCGATCCGGGTGTTGTTCGGCAAAGACCCGCGCGATCAATTGTCGCAATGGCTCTTCAATGGCATAGCTGTCTCGTTTGTCGTTCCAGTCGATGCGTTTTGTTCGCTGTAGGCGGCGGAAAAATGTGCTTGAGTTGATGGGGCGGCCATCCGGTGCGGCCGAGTCACGCAATAAATCGGCCAATAGCTGGTTGACGATGGCGATATTAATGAGCCGCAGCGAGCTTAGGACGGTGATGCCGGTCCGTACCTCTTGATCTTGAATGTCCGCCAGGTAGCTATCTAACAGGCGACCCACTTCGTCAATCAGTTCAGACTCATGCCGATCGAAGAAGTCCGGTAATTTGATGTTGCTGTGTGGTTGAACCAGCTCCTTGAGCTTAACGGAAATAACCTCCGTCGCCGCGGGCAGGCCATAGCTGAGCCGGAAAACGCGATCGGTCAGGGCGTCCCATTCCCAATCCGCATAGACCACATCCTCAACGTCTAGGGCGTCCTCCAGCTTCCTGAGCTGTTGGCGCGTTTCGTTATGGTCGAAGGCTTCTACGCGGTGCCAGTGGAAAAAGTCGCGCAAATAGAACGGATAGCACTCCAGCCGGTAGTGGCTTGCCATGATGTAGAGCACATGGCCGCGCTCCACCGTGGTTTTTTGAATTTTATCCTGCAACCATTCCAGCAGGGGTGGGGCCAGTTGTTCAGCCGTGTCCATCAGGATCACCACGGGACGCGGCTGTTCATCACGCTGGATCAAGCCGGCGATGATTTCCTGATCAAAGAAGCGCGATAACTCTTCTTGCGCCTCGATGTCTGAGGGTGGCGGCTCCGTGACGTCCGGTAGTTGCGCGCCATCGCTGGGTTGCCAGGCCGACAGGCGTTCTCTAATCGTAGCCGCCAGCGGCTCGCCGGTGATGCTCATCGCCAGCCCCTCGGCCAGGTCTCTCACCAGGTGCTCAGGCCCAGCCTCATCGGCATAATTTCCGTTCGCGTTCGGCGCAAAGTCGATCAGCGCATGGGGAAGGTTTTTTTCGATGAGATAGGGGAGCAACGCCTCGCGCAAGAATTTGCTTTTGCCCAGACCATCGGAGCCGAAGAGGTTGATGACGCTATTTTCGCGTCGGGGAGCAGCACCGCGCGACTTGATTTCGAATGTCACGAGGTCCCATTCCGGATCGCGGTTGATGACCTCGGATGAACCGTCGGCCATGGGTTGCGCTGTTGCTATCATGTCTAAACCCCTCCTGAAAGCCTAGAGCAGACGCGCCACAACGCTCTCGTCGCCAAACGAGAGTGCCGGCCGCTCCATCCGACAGCCGAGAATTCGGCGTATTGGCTGTCTACCAATCATACTGTAGTGTTCGATTGTCCTAAAACCCGTTAAAAAGCGCCTGGAAGCGACTCTTTATAACGCCATCTACTCGTGATAATAAGCGCCGCGCCTGTTACATATGCTGTTAGACTGGCCAATACGGATGATCGTCCAGTATAACAGAAACGAGACGCCTAGTCTAGTCCTGTCTAGGATAGTGGCCCTACCTTACAACTTGACTTAATGTTGCCAAGCGGCCGAAGTTAGCTGTCATACGGCACATGATACTTTTCCATGAGCGGGTCAATATTCCTGCGATCCTCGTCGTTAAAGCTAGAATGGTAATACGCGCCGCGCAGCAATTGCCGCAGGATCGACTCTCCACTCCCTTTGATAATAGCCTGGGGCGCGCGCGCCATGATTTTGTCGATGATCACAATGTTATCCGGCGCTAATTCCGCGTCTTCGAATTGACCCGACAGGCCGCATTCGCCAAGGAAAGATTGCCACGCGGCCGGAGAATTTAACTGAGTCTTGAATTTGAATAAGTCTTGTATCTTCGTGATATCGCTCTTGGAAGCACAATTGGGAAAATCAATGAAGGTCGTCCCGCTTGTCTCCATGTCTTTAACATGCTTGTGTAATGCTCCCAGGAGCGCCAGCCACTTTTGTTTGTCGCCCTGCTTGTCGAGCATATGCAGAAAACTGTCGATTAGTTGATCCCTGGGCGGTGGAGCCGGCTCATAATAACTGGCAAATACCTCTTTTCTGATTTCCACAATCTTCGACCAGCTGCACTTCTTCAGCGCTTCCTGGAAAATGGCCCGATCGTGGTCCTTAACGACATCCGTACGGATCTTCCACTTTCTCAGTAACTGTTGCGTCCTATCCGCCAGATTGCCCTCCAGGTCCAAAAGGAACTCTTTGCCGAGTGAGATATGACCAGATTTATCAAATACATTCGTCAGGAAAGTGTCCAGGTAATTTTCTGCCGGGTCGACCATTTCCAGAACCTTGACCAGGATCTGGCTGAAGGGTCTATCGAGTTTTTCTTCGTTATCCATTTTGTCGGGATAAAAAAGTGTATCGCGCAGATAACCAAAAAGGTGCTCCAAATCATCGAGCAGGTAAGCAGCTCGATCGGGGTCGCTCAGGTATTCGTTATACAAATACTCCGCGGCCCACTGCCGCTGCACATCGGGCCGGGGAAATTGCAGATAGTTGGCTTTCGTATTGTCGGTTAATATTCCTTTATCAATCAAATCCAGAAGGGTCCGCACGCTTTGTGCCAGGGGGGCCGGCTCCAGCTCCCGAAAGCGGGTCAGGAAATGACTCATCTCATAGATGTAAGGATCATCACCGGATCGCACTTGTAAGACAAGCAGAGCTGCGGCTGCCTCCTGGACGCGCGCGCCTAACTCCGGCGATAGATTGGCCAGCAGACCCGTTGGCTGTGTGTTCGGTTGGCTAATCGCCTGGTCCGTCATCTATCTATTATCCCCACGGAATAATAACGTTTACGCCCGGCTGGGCCTACTGACTATCTTACCCCACGTCTCGGCCGTCGCGGTGTCAGGCCGCCGACAAACGGGGGATATTGGCGCGTCTAGGGCTCCGTCTGGCCGGCCCGCGGCTGCTGAAATACGTAGCCCCCCTCGTCCGGCACTTTGCGGATAATCGTCCGGCCGGCGCTGCCCAATGCCAACGTTTTCCGGATGTGCTTCACCAGGCCGTCGACACTGTCATTGGTCATGCCCTTCAGCGTCCAATCCTGGGCATAGAGCCGTCGCCCAATTTGCTCATAGGTGAGCACGCGCCCCTCGTTCTCCAGCAGATAGGCCAACAGCCGGCGGCGCATCTTGGGTAATTGGCCTATCGGCTGGTTGCCCACCCAGACCGCGCCCGCCTCATCGATGCGAATGATGGGCGCGGCGGCCAGGGCGGGGGAGGCGGGCGGCGCGGCCACGAACGCGGCGCGCTCGCGCCCGAAGCTAATAACCGCTTCCTCCACGTCGCCCACCGTCAGCATAAACGCCTCCCGTGGGCCGGCTCGCTGGTGCCGATGAAAGAGCAGCCACTCGGCCAGGCGCAACATGTTGCGCGGTGAGCCGTCGGCCGCCGTCGCCAGTCGTGACACGACATCTCCCGTCTCGGCCACCGCGTCCAGTGTCGGCAGAAGCCCCTCGGAGAAGACCGCCACCCGTCGATCGAGTAGTTCCTTCAGCCCTGCCTTATCCCAACTGATATCACGGACGATTAGTCTATCGGGCCGAAAAGCGTCGCCCAGCCGGGCCGACAAGACCGCCAGCACTTCGGGCGTGATGAAAAACTTGAAGGCGGTGTGTTTCTTGTCCATCAGGATCAGATCGCTGACCAGCGGGGCCAATAGAGCCGCCGCCTGCTCTGGGTCGCCGGCCATGGGTTCGCGCTCGTCAATCCGATCGACCAGCACGTAGACGGCCTCATAGCCGGCGTAGCGCGCCAGCCCCAACAAGGCGGAGAACTGTTCTGTGGGTGTGGCCGCCGGTGGCGGCGCATCGCGGCCCAGTTCCAGCAGTTCGGCCAGGAAGGCCGGAAACGGCGCGTTGGCCGGAACCCGCCCACCTCGCAACGCCTCGGCGTGGCACGCCTCGCTCAATAACTGCTGCTCGGCCAGCCAATTGTCGAGCGTCATGTCGTCGAACAGGTCACTATAATGGGCCAAATAGGCCGCCAGTTGGCGGCGGCTGCTGCCCACAAAACGAGCCGTCCGCCCTGGCCGCTCGGCCAGAGATTGCAGCAGCGCGCGCAGGCCGACGCGCATAATCTCGGCCAGGTGGTGGGCCAGCGCGACATGGGCCGGCCCGCCGGCCGCCAGCAAGGGGCGCTCGAAGTCGGTATAGGGCAGGGGCAAGACCGGGGCGTCCATTTGCCCGGCCCGGCATTGCAGCTCCAGCGCCAGCCGGCTTGTGGTCTTGCCCGCGCCGCGGCGCGCGCACAGCAGGGCGCTGCGGGGGTACAGGGCGCTACCCACGATGTCGGCGAAGCCCGGCCGCAGCACGAAATATTGCACCAGGGCCGACGACGGCTCGCCCGACGCCTCGCGGGTGGTAAACGGGTTGCCCAGGCGAAAGCCGATATTGTAGAGCCAGGTAATGTGTAGGGTGGGTTCCTGGTTCAACCCCAACCCTCCTCTATGATCCGGGCCACGGCCGGCGGCGCTGTGCCTCGCGGCCACCGGATCACCCTGTTCACTATGGCACTCCCGGCCGTTTTTGTCAACCCATTCTTGTGGGCTAGATCGATATAACTAAGATGGCCCCCGCCGCGACCGGATCGAAGCCTGCCGGCCACTCTGTACCCGGCGCTGTGTAGAGCGCCCCGTCCACTTTCATGCCGTCGTGGCGGGCATCCGTCATCGTCGCGCCCGATAGATCCGCTCGACTCAGGATTGTGCCGCGCAAATTGGCTTGCATTAATTTCGCCCTCACCAAATTGGCGTCCGTTAAATCGGCCTGGCTCAAATTGCTCTCATCCAAACGTGCGTCAGCCAGTTGGGCCTGGCGTAGATCGACGCCCTCTAGTTTCACAATGGGGTTAGCCTCGCTTATTAACCCTGCTTCTTTGAGAAACCGCACAATCTGCCCTTTGCGCTCGCCATCCAGGCCCACCACCACGGCCAGCGTCATCGCGCGGGCGACCGCGCGTGATGGGTGGCCGACCTCCGACGTGCCTAAGCCATGCTCGACAAGCAACTCCGACATGCGCTCGATGTAGCTGTCCAGCGCTTCCTGCCGACGAACCCGCTCGGCGCGCCGTTCTTCCGCCTGCTTTTGGGCCTGGTTGAAGAGATAGGAGAACACGACGAGCGCCACCGGCACAACGGCCAGGTCCAGCCAATCCCAGAGCGTTGTGGCCCGCGCTCCGCGGATTTTCTCGTCATAGGGGCCGAAACCGATCACGGTCGGAGCCGCCCCCACCCACTGCCGCACCTCCCAAAGGATTATCAAGGTGGCAGCCACCACGACCGCCAGTTTGGTGATGTCGGCCGCCGTCGCGCTGTCTGGTGTTTGCGAGTCGCCGCTATTGGTCATCGTCGCGCCTCCCACCCATCATTCTAGCCTATTCCCCGCAACAAAGGCTACTTTTATCTATAAGCCTGGCCAAGGGAAGCGTCATGACGGGAGGCGGAGGGCGGCGCGCCCTGTGTCGCCACCGCCTGACCCCGTAGACCCTGGCGACCGGTCGACGAAAAAAGAGTTCAGACCTAAGTCTGAACTCTCCTCCGGTTGGGCCGGTTATTCAATTGGGCGTCGCGAACCCGAAGGCCCCAACACCACAGTTATGTTTTTCCGGTGGGCCTCTTTCATGAGTTCGCATCGCTATCTCCTCGTTACGTCGCCTCGTGATCGCTACGGGTCTGGGTAAATCGCCGGGCTTGGGTCCCCGGCCGGGCGTCTCGTGGCCGCCCGCTGATTATCATCGTGCCCGAATCCTTATCATATTACTCATCTTAAGCGGCGGCGCTGACGTGGAAAAGGGTGGAACGAAACGTCTTGCTGCCGCCAAACTGGGTCAGACCTGTCATCGATCTGTCGTCACCGGCGGTGGCCATTGTGGCCGTTGCCATTGTGGCCGTTGGGGTAGGCCCCATTGCCGTGGCCGATCGTCTCCAGCCCAGGGTAGCGCGGGATGCTCTGGACGGCCAGGGTGGTCGCGGGGGATACCGACTGCGGCGTGGGCGCCGGCCGCGGCGTGGGCGCCGGCCGCTCGCGCTGCGGTTGGCCGGTGGGCAGGCCCGGTAGGCGGCCGGTCAGCGGCTCAGTGGGCCGCGCCATTACAGGCCGCGGCGTGGGCGCCGGCCCAGGGGCCGGCAGGGCCACCGACTGCGCCGCGGCCACGGCCTGCGCCGCGGCCAACTGGGCAGTGGCTGCCTGGGCGGCCCGAGCGGCCACCCGCACGGCCATGTGGCTACTGATTTCCGTATAAAGGAGCCAGCCGGCCCCCAGACTGACGAGCGTGATGAGGGCCACGCCGCCGGCCAGGGTCAGCCGCTCGACGATCTGGTGCATGTCCTGGGTGTGGGCCAGGGCCTCGGCGGCGAGCGCTTCGTTGTGGGCCTGCTGTTGGATGAGGTTACGGCGGGTCGTCTCATCGTAGACTGCGCGCGTCTGGGCATCGCTGTTGATCTGGGCGATCTGCGCGTTGGCTTCGGCCACCGAGATGGCCGGCATCTGCGCCTTGTCCGCCTCCAGATCGGCTGTGTCCCGCGCCACGTCGACCATCAAATCGGCCGCCTGAGCATCCTCGATGGGATCGCGCGCCAGGCCGAAAACGACCGCTCCGGCCAGCACGCCGACCAGCACGACAATGAAAACCAATGCCCGGCTGAGCGCGCCCAGGCCGTTCCGATCGTTCATATAACCGCCATAGTTGTTATTGAATCCGTTCATTGTCTTCATCCCCTTGGGCCGCCGGAATGGCCCTATAGCCTCTAGCATAGGCCAGTCAACTGTCACGCTCCAGGGAGAAGGGTAGGGCGAACGGGCGGCGATCGGCCGCTCGACTGGGGGCGCGGGGGGACGAGGCTGTCCTGAACCTGTCACGCACCTGGCCGCGGCGGGGGGCGCGGCCAGGTGTGTGCGAGTTGGCTTGGGGGAATGGAATCGGCTAGCTCAAATAGCCGTGGTGCTTCATGAGCCGCAGCCCCTCCAGCCGCCAGACACGGGGCAGCAGGGTGGTGTAGAGGTTGCAGTTGGGGCTACGTACATCCCAGCGACCGGTGGCCCGGAACGTCGCCAATGGACAGCCGCCGGCGCACTGGTGGCGGAAGGCGCAGTCGCGGCAGCCCTCTTTCTCACTCACCGGCAGATTGCGCAGCGGCCCGGCCGAGACCAGGGCCAGCAGGTCGCCGCTCAGGTCGCTTTGCAGTGGCGCGCCGAGGTGCATGGGACACTGGGCCAGCGCCCCGGTATGGCCGATGACCAGGTAGTTTTGGCCGACGCCGCAGGTGTGGTGGTGGGCGTCGGTCGCCGTACGGTCGAGCAAGCCGCCGGTGAATGGCTGGGTGGGCAGGTCGGCTTCGATGGCGTCATAGGCGGCGCTCATGCCGGCGATGAGCGTCTGTTCTTCCAGGGCTAACTCTGCCCGGCCGCGGCTGAGGGGGTTGGGGCGATAGAAGCTAAAGCCAGTGGGCAAGCCGCGCTCCAGCAGCGCCCAACGGGCCACGTCGGCCGCGCCGTGGGCGTTCAGGCCGGTGACGGTCATGCTGACGTCGGGGCGGATGCCGCGCGGGCGCAGCACGTGGTCGACGGTGTGCTCGACGGCGGCGAAAGTGTCGAAGTCGGCCCGGCCGCGAGCCGGCCGAAGACGGTTATGCAGCTCACCCACGCCGTCGAGGGAGAGCATGAGTTTGACGCCATGCTCGGCCAGCCAGTCGGCGTCGGCCGGGCGCAGCCGGACGCCGTTGGTGAGGATCACCTCGCGCAGGCTGATGCCGCTGCGGTCGGCCAGCGCGGCGGCATAGTCGTGCAACTGACGGATGAGGGCGAAGTGGAGTGTGGCCTCGCCGCCGGCGTACTTCAGCTTGACCTGGCGGAAGCCGCGCTCGGCGGCGGTGCGGAAGACGGCGGCCACGGCGCCGCGGCCGGTGGCCAGGCTCATGCGCTCCGACGACTTGTGCACGTAGCAGTAGGGGCAATCGAGATTGCAGGCGTTGCTGACGTGGAGCCAGGCGGTGAGAGTCAGCGGCGTGGCGGCGCAGGTCAGCGGCGGCCCACTGAGCGGGTGCAGCAAGGCCAGGCGAGCCAGGGAGTGGTCGGTGGCGTCGGTCAGCGGCGCGGGGTCGCGGAAGCGGCGGTAGCGGCGATAGGGCAGCGGCCCCAAGACGGCCGGCCCGGCGGCATAGGGGGTGTGGGCCAGGAAGAAGCCGTGGGGCAGGGGGGCGGTGTAGGCGCCGCTGGGCCAGACATACGGCCCGCCGCCGGCCGTGGCCAGGGTCAGGGGGAGGTCGGGGTGGTGGCAGTCGTTGTCGAAGGTCAGGGGGGCGGATTGGCAGTCGCAGTCGAAAGAGTCGCTGGCCCCGAAGGTGGGATGCTGGCAGTCGCATTCGGATTCAGCGGCGGCGCCCGACCCCGTCAGAATGAGAGCCGGTGCCCGTCGCTCCCGGCTGCCCCCAGGGTCAACACCCATTCCGCGCATAGGTTGTAGAAGCATAGGATCACCTGTACGTTGTCACTTGCCTTAAGACATCGACGCGAAACTGCCGAAGAAATCATCGATGAACTTGTCGAGCAGACTGATGCTACCTAATAGCGGGTAACGCTCTTTAGCCCCTTGCAGATACCTCCGGAAAGCGTCCAGTTCGCTGCGATTGAACTTTTTCATGCGCCCATAAAGGTCGTTCTGCAGGCCGCCGATGGAGCGGCTGCGCGGGGAGTATAGCTCTGCATAGGCCACGCCCAGGGCATAGGCCATCGCCATATCGCGTAGAGCGTCCTGGGCAACGCGGTCGGCCTTCACCTGGGCTTGTCGGCCAGACGGCGTCGCCTGCTTGTCTTGGTCTTTTAGAATTCGAACCCGCGCCTCAAAGCGATCCGAGGCCATCCAGCCGCGGACCATTTGCGCTGTGGATAAGTGCCGGAAGACCCAGTTCAGGTTGCGCAGCTCCGGGTTCTCTGCGTCCGGCTCATTGGTTTCGGTAATGATGTGCTGGCCGTAGATCGGGTCCGTTTCGATCATCTTCAGCACAGCCTCGGCCTGGTCCAGCGCCCCCGCATAATAGTGGATACGCACCTGGTTAATGCGCGCGTCGAGAAGATGTTGCTGCATATTGTGTCGGCCGGCTTCGCGTACCACGGTATTCAGGCGATGTCTGGCTTCCTCATAATATCTTTCCCACGCCCGCGGCCGTTCCTTGCCTGGGTCGGGCTGCATGCGATCGCGGTCGAGGCTGCCCAATTCCAGGTCGACTTCAATGAGCCGCTCGGTCTCCTCCAGTTGTTCGAAGATGCCGCGGGCTTCACGCAGCAGTTGTTCGGCCGCTTTGAACAGGGCTTGTGTGCCGCTGGCGCGCTGGCCGGTGCGCTGACGCTCGGCGATGTGGCGTAGCGACTCGGCCATCTGGCGCAGCGACAGAGCCAACTGCCGCTGTTCGTTGGCGCGCCGACAATAGGCGATGGCCTTGGCCGATAGCAGCGGCGCGTCTTCGTAGCGCCCCATGTCGTCGTAGATGAGGGCCAGGGTATTATAGGAGCCGGCCAATGGCACTTCCTCGGCCACTAATAGGCGCAGATTGCGCCCATCCAGGCACATACCTAAACTGTTCCAACCCAATTCGGACAGGACGCGCGACAAGTTGTTTAGTACTTTGCCACGTACGGCTATCATCTCGTCGCGCTCGACGCGGTCTTCACGAAGGTAATATAGCGCCTCGCGGTAATTCTTGGCCGCTTTCCCCATTTGCCCCAGCGTCCGATAGCTGAAACCCAGGCTGTTGTGTACTTGCGCGAGTAACTGGCGCAGGCGACCGTAGCCGGGATGTTCCCGGCTATCTTCCTGCGAATCCTGTGGTACCTCCCTGGCTGCCTTAAAGCCTTTCTCGTCAAAGCCACGGTCGTTAAATGCGACTGTTATGGCATCCGTTTCATACAGCTTTGCCAACCGTGCGATTGACGTGTCGAGTCTTGTAATGGCGTTACCGACCTCAACACCGCGCCGTATTGATGCCACTTGGACCCAAGCCGTCCGCTCTTCTCGGGCCAGCGTATGGTTCCAACTGGTCCATTCGTTCTCTTCGGGGCTACCATATTCGCCCCGCGGCCAAGACTGAATAACCGCTTCGACCTTTTGCCCGAACTCGGCGGCACGGTCGTATTGGCCACGGGCCAGGAAGCGCCTGATCCACCGCGTCACGTTCTCCTGTTCGGCGACGCGCCGCAGAACTTGCAGCGGTGTCTCGCCTCTTTCCCGCGCCCGCCGACGATCCTCCAGCGGAGCAAACTTCATCAGCCACGGGTCATCTAATAGCCACCACAACTCCGCTTGCGCCCAGAAGTCCTGGTCCTGGCCCGTAACTGTTTGATTTTGCATGTCGGGTGTGATGGTCAGGTAATCGTCGTTTAGATTCCGCTGGGGGTCAAGCAACAAGCGATAGACCATGCGCTCGATGGCGAAAACGTTCAGTGCGGTGTGGAGCGCGCGCCGGTCATCGATGGCATCCAGGTCGAGTTCGGGAAATTGATAGGTTGCCGGTGCCTCGAGTTTGAACCCCTGCTCCAAAGCGGCCTCGTCCTGCTGCAGCAGTTTACCCTTCATGGCTGTGTAGAACTTGAGTTGGTCGTCGGCGTAATCGGCCAGCTTGCGATACAGCGCCGCGCGCACCTCTTTCTCGTCTTCCCAGTTTTGCCGGTAACGGCCGGCCATCTCTTCGGTCGACTGCGCGTGCCGGCGTATCAACTCCGTCTCTTCACTGACCGGATCGGCAAACAGTCCCATGTGCTCAGCATAGATGCGATAGATCTCGTCCTGCAAGCCGACGCGCAACGTGGCCGAGCCGGGCACGTGTTCCTTTAAGATGGGCCTCAATTCCTTCCAGGACGCGCGCCGCTTGACGAGGTAGTCGCCGGCCAGCTCCTGGATCAGCGCTACCAGCTTTTCTAACTGGTGGCGCTGTTCCCTGTCACTGTAGAGTTCGGCCCACCCTTGCGCGCCTTGACCTTCGGGTGCGTCGAGGACAAAGTGCAACTGCTCGGCCGTCAGGCCTCGCGGCGCGCACACCAGCGCGCGCAAGACGGCGGCGCGCCGGTCGGTGGGCGAACGAAACAGCAGATTGATGAACTCCTCTTCGACCTCCCACTGGATCTGCCGCAGGCGGGGCGGCGACACTTTGGGCAACTCCCCTTCGGCCAGAAGTTGCTGGAGTTGCTCCGACAACAGTTCGGCCCGACTTTCGGCCTCCCGATAGCTCATTTTGAGCGCCGCCGGAATGCGCTTGCCCTCGGCGATGACCTGGGCATAGAGCGCCAGCCGCACGGGGACGCCATTGGTGAAGAGGGAGATCACCTTGTAGCGATCGCCCGCCGCGTCGGCCGCCCAGCTAAAACTCTCGGCAATGGCGCGATACTCTGGGCCGGCCTGGGCGTAGTCGTCGGCCAACTGGGCCAGATAGAGGCGCGTCTGGTCCATGTTCAGCGGCTTCAGTTCCACAGGAACCAACCGGCAGTTGACCCCCTCTAAGGCCGCGGCATCGACTGTGGCCTCGATGCGCTCAAAGAAGGCCCGCCCTTCCCGGCCTCGCCCCGCCAGGAGCAGGGTTATGTTTTCCAGCCCCGACCGGGTAATGAAGTCGCGCAACCAGTGGTGGGTGCGGACCCTCAAATCTTGTCCCGTGAGCAAGCCTTCGGTCAGCAGCCACTCGGTTGTAGCGTAGCTCAGCCGTTCGACGGTATCAACGAGAAAGACGATCCGGCGCTCCTTGGTGATCTCTTTTAGATCGGCGATGAATTGATCGGTCGCCTCCTGTTGCGCCCTGGCCAGCGTCTTTTGCAGCGCGCCCAGGGCGGTCAACTGTTTGACGTAATCGTTAGCCGTATCGAACTGGGAAAAACGGAGATCGGGATATTGGCGCAGACTTTGGTAGAGGGCAACAACAAACTGGTAACTATCGTGCAATTGGGTATTGATGACATCAATGATATTGGCCGTAACCGGATCAGTCAGCTCTTCTTCTCGATTGTGGGCCAAAAGGGGATCATCGAGTGGGTCAACGGCACGGCCGCAGGCCTCCACGACCCGCTCCAGGATGCGTGTCTTGCCCATGCCCCCTTCAGCGCGCACCAGGACGACCTGGAATGAGCTGTCGCCGGGTGAAATGGCATCTTGTATCTGTCGCCAGGCTTCCTCTTGGCCAATCATCACCTGCAACCGCCGCGCGGCGGGCAGCCTCCTTAGAGTTTGCTGTTCGATCATGATCGCGTTCCTTTCCCTACTGATGATGAAACCTTACATGATTGCTGACCTAGATAAGGGCCGCCACGGCCGGGTCAAGGTAGTAACGCTGAGTACCATACAGTTGGTAGACGATACCAGCGACCATTAGAGTTTCAAGCTGAGCCAACTGGGGCGCAATTGGCTTAGTCGTAAACGAGTTATTTGTGGAGGAACTTTTACGAATGAAGCGTACCAATTCTTCTAAAATGGAGATTGACTCTACGGTTAGCTTGGCTCGCTCCAGATATCTTTCCAAACATTGGCGTTTAAGCGTTGTCGGCGGCAACTGAGGATGCTCCAACTTAAGCGCCAAAAGACGTGCGTTGATGTACGGATTTGATGTCAGATGACCTGTCAAGCCCGTTAACACCGTTATGCGGCCGGTTGGCGTTAAGGTTGCAATGGCTTTGTCAAGCTCGTCTTCCCAAGGTTCCCTTGGCCAATTCACTACGGTTTGCCCAGCCCGCTCTAGCCGTTGCCGGATTTGCTCTTCCGGCGCGGGCAGCGGATTTAGGGTAACCTCTTGCTCATCTCGCGCATCAAGGCAACGCAAAGGGTAAGCATCCAAAGCCTGTGCGTCTCGGCGCGTCACTATGAGTTTGGCATTGTCCGCCATCAGGATCCCGGCCAAGAAGCTCTCAATATCCGGGCGCCGGTCTACTACAATCTCTTCAAATCCATCGACCAAAACGAAGACAACGATTTGATTGTGGGCGGCACAGGCCACGCAGAGGTTTCTAACTTCAACGCCAAGCACCGGCGCGCTATCGGTTCGTTGCGGCAATGAGTAGCCGATCCCTCGCGCATTAACGACGTTGACAGCATTCGTGAACCAGTGCCAGATATCGCGCGGATTTCTGTCCTGCTTGAGATCAAGGAGTGGCAAGACAAGTAAGGGGCCCGGCTCGGCCGCAAGGGCAGCATGGAGCTGCACCAGAAACCACGTCTTCCCACACCCCGGCGGCCCGACGATTGACAGCAAGCGTACCCTCCGGCCCAGCACCGGCGGGTCATCGGCCGGATCGTCGTTATCGGGCGCTGCCCTGGCCCAATCGACAAATGCGCTTATCGGTGGCGTGCGCTCAATATAGTATGACGGTGGGAACGCTTCCCCTTGCTCTTGGCCCATGGGTACTCTCTAGCGGCGGCTATCGACGCGGAGAACAAACGACACATCAGGACATGGAACACTCGCCCGAGTGCGGAGGGTTAGCGGCGGGTAGCCCGTCGTCTCCCCTAACAATCCACTACGGGCTGGTAGTAGTGTACCATACCTCTAGGCATATGTCGCTAGGAAAAAGGTCAGAAACAGGACTTTCCTCCCCTTGATAAAGACCCACGAAAACCCAGCTACGCCCCCTGCTAGCCGTCCATCCGCGCCGCCGCCCGCGCCAGCGCTGCCTCCCATTCGGCCCGTGTGATCGGTCGCTCCACCGGACGCTCGGGGTCGGCGATATGCGCTTCGACAAGCTCGTGCAGAATCAACAACAGCCGCCGCGGGTTGCCTCTGGCTTGCTCAACGAGCAGGTCATCGATGCGCTCGTATAACTCGCTATCCGCCTCATCGACTAAATCCCCCAGACTCAACCGCCGCGACCGGGCGGCGCGATAGCGCGTCTGCACCAGCGCGCGCAGCCGCTCCGCCGTCCAATTCAGCACGATGACGCGCACTTCGTCGCCGGCCACCCCCTGGGCCTGCAACCGTTGGGCTACGTGCGCTTGCAGTTCAAGCGGCAAGAACGCTTTCAGGTGCACATCCTGGGCGGCGAAGGCCGGCAGCAAGCCCAACAACGGATCGAGCAGACGCAGCATATCCGGCGGCTGTCGCCAATAGGTATCCAGGCCATCGAGCATCACCAAGACGCGCCCGAAGCCCCATAACCGTGCCGTGTCAAGCGCCAGCTGCCACAGCGCTGCGCCATCGGCCGGCGTCTCCTGCGGCGTTTGGCCGTGCCGGCGCAACGCCTTGAACCACTTGCGCATCTGCGGCGTGCGCACCACCGGCCGCACCACCGGCCGATCGAGTCGCCGCCAGAGCCAGGCGAAACCCCATAGATCGGTCGGCTCCTGGCCACGCATCAGGCGCTGCAAGACCGCCTTCAGCCGCGGCTCGATGGTCGTGATCAGATAGCACAGGGCGTCGTTCTGGCGCTCGCTGGGCAACTCGCGGCGAAAGCCAAACTGCTCGATGATCTGGATGAATAGATCGACGGCCAGCGCCGCCGCCAGCAAGCGCAAGTGGGCATCCGTCGCGGCCGAACCAGCGCCCTGGTCGGCGGCCATAGCCCGCGCCACCTCGCTCTCCACGGCCCGGCCCGGCTCGTATGTCACCACCAGCGTGCCATCGGGGAAGGCCCGCGCATACGTCTCCACGGCCAACCGCAAGGTCGATTTGCCCGCGCCCGGTTCGCCATAGATCAGCGCGTGATCGCCGGCGCGCAACTCGTCGAATACCGAACCTTCGCGCCGCGCGCTATAGCGCGGATCGACGTAGTAGGCGCGCGGAAAGACGGGCGGAATATCATCCGGATGGGGCACGAGGGCCTGGTCGTCGAGCGGGGGAATTTGCAACGTGTCGCGATCGGAAAAGCCGTACTCTTGCTCGGCGTTGGGTTGGGCGAAGGTATCATATTTGAAGCCGCTATAGCGGAGGTATCGCTGGCGGGGGGTCAACTGTTGGGGCGCGCCATGGGCATAGCGCATTGTCTGTCTGGTATCATCAGGTTTTTCCGCGGCGGATGTCATCGCGCGCCTCCTGTCCGGCGAGTCTCCGCGGTCCAACCTGTGGGGGATAGGGCAACGACCGCCTCGCGGCGTTGATCGCCCGGACTTCCCAATACATCATGACTACCTAGCCGGTAGCCGACAGTGCCACCACACCCGTTACAGCTATCTCAACCACAACTGGCAAGACTGTGTCTGACTCTTAAAATATGATCATGGCAAAGATGCCCCGGCCACTTCCGGACGCCAAGGCAATAAACATCCGCTTCAGACTTCAGCCGGCCTGGAGAAGTAAGGCAACCGGGCGAACGTCACAACTGTTCGCCGTGTTGCCTCGCCCCTCCAGGGGGGTCATCCATCCGAAGGGCCTGACCTTCCTTATGTCATTCATCTTAGGCTAAACAACTGGCGTCGTAAAGGCGGCTATGTAACCTAAGCTGACACGAACCCGTCATCAACCCGTCATCAACCTGTCACCGACCTGTCAGCCGCCACTAAGGTGCAATTCTCCAGCCAGTAGCCGCCATCGATGCCGGTGCGGTTGCAGAGGTAGACCTCATACCCGTCCACCGGTTCGACCTCGCGGCGGGCGCGCGAGGCCAGCGAGTGCATGTTGTTCTGGCTGGTGGCCAGCCGGCGCAGATCGTTGTCGTCCCAATTGACAAGGTGGCCGCCGCGCTTTTGCAGCAGTTGCAGGAAGCGCAACGGCTGAGGTTTCAGGGGAATGAAGCGCGGCCCACGCCAGACGCCGCTGCGCTGCGGGTCGAGCCGCAGCGGCACGTGGCGACGGAAGTACTCGGCCTTCAGCCGGGCCAGGTCGTGGGGCGACAGCGGCGTCGGCAACGGGTCGCTGTGTCGCTGTGTCATGTGGAGCAGCGTCTCGGCCAGATCGACCCAGGGCGCGGGTGTGGGCCGCCCGTACTCGTCCTTCACCAGCTTGTCGAGGTTGGCCAGGGCCTCGTCGGTCAGCATAGAGGCCAGGGACGCGGCCGGCGTCTCGGCCAGAGCGGCGCGCAGATGGTTCTCGGCCACGCGGTGACAGGCGGCGGCCGTCCAATTGGTGTAGATCAGGCCGGCCCGGCCGCGGGCGCGAGCCAACACCGAGCCGGCGGCCAGCAACTCATCCCGGGCCACGGCGGCCACGGCCAAACCAGGGTTGTCGGTCAGGTCGAGCCAGCCGAACAGGTCGGCCAGCCCGGCGGCGTGTTCGGGGCCGAGGGGGGTGGGGGGGTCGATGACGTAGAGGGCGCGCCGCAACCCCAGGCCACGCAGCAGTTGGCTCAACTCCTCGATCTGATGTTGCACGCCGCGCCAGCTTTGGCCGTCGCCGAAAAAGTCGCTGTCGACGGACGCGGCCAATAACCTGTCGCTATAGGCGCGGGGCAGGGAGGCGACGAATCGCCGGTAGTGGCGCTCGCCGCCCATAAACTGCAACAGGGCGCGCAGGAATTCGCGCTGAAACTCGTCCAAGGCGTCGATCAGCGCCGGTTGTTGCTGTAGCCGCTCGGCAATGGTCAGCCCGGCGGTGGCCATCATCTGCGCCAGGTGGCTGGGGTTGTCGGGGAACCAGGCCTTAGGCGAGCCGGGCCAACGTTCGGGCGGATAGCGCAGGACGAGCGAATCGGCCGTCTGCCGGCGCAGCCAGGCGCGGCGGGCGACGGTCTTGCCGCTGCCGGGGCCGCCGGCCAGCAGAAACCAGTGATAGGCCCCCTGCAACTGGCGGTCGGCCGCCGCCTCGAAGTAGCACGTCTGCCACCAGCGAGCCTGGTCAGCGTCGGAGCGCATCTCGGGCCAGAACGGCCAATCGGCGTAATCGCCCCGGCTCACGTGTCGCCTCCGCCGGGAAGCGCCCGGTCGATGTCGGCGGTGGTGATCTTTTCGCCGACCCGCTTGTCGCCGACGGCCTTACGCCAGAGGGTCATGAAGTCGCGCGGGTTGTACTCGCCGTTGGCCTTCGACGCAGCGATCAGCCGGCTCAGATCATCCTCGCGGCGGTCGAAGCAGTTGGCTAGCGCGCGCCGCCGCTCGCGCTGCGGCACCAGGTTGGGGGCCGCGTCGAGGTACTTCTCGTAGCGCCAATTGAGCATGGCCCGGAAGGCCGATAGGTGCTTCTCTTCCCAGGCAAGGCGCAAGTCATAGGCCACGCCCGGAGTTTCATGGAGCACGATCGGGATGTTTTCCCGAAACTTATTGTCGTCGTCGTCGACAAAGAGCCAGACGTGGATGCCCCGCTCGTAGAGCGTCTTAAAGCGGCCCAACTTTTCCAGCCCCTTGAGGTGCTCCGGCGACCGGAGGATGATGACGAAGACGACGTTGGCGAACTCTAGGATGTGGGCCGGCTCCAGGAAGACGTGGAACCAGTCGTCGCCAGCCGGCGTGGGGCGTGGCCCTGGCGACGGTAGCATAGACTGAAACTGCGTTAACTCATCGATGGCTAACCTATTCTCGCGTAAGGTCTCGTCGCGAGTGAGCCGATAGATGGTTCGTTTGATGCCTGTATGGAGCCGGTCGCTATCCAGCCAGGTTGCCAGAAAACCGGCCAGTTTCAGTTTCTGACGCTCATTACAGCGGCCTAGAAAGAGCGGTTGTCGCCGAATAAAGCGCAAGAGTTGTCCGGCCCCTAGGCTGATGATCTCGGGTGGCTCCGCGCCGGCATCGACGCGCACAAATAGATCGGCCGGGTCGTGGACGTATTTGAGGGGGAGCATTTCGGCCAGGGCCGTGCGGCCACTACCTTTCGCGCCGCCGACGACGACGCTATGATCGCCGCGGCGTAGATCGCGCAACAGGGGGTGATTGCCCCAAAAGGCCTGACCTTCACGCAGAAAGCGCAACTCCTCGACCTGAGTGGCGTCGCCATAGGCAAAAGGGGTCTTAAGGCGGCTGTTACTCATCGAGTTGGTGGTCATCGGACGTACCCATCCTGTGGAGGACCGGCCTCAAGCTCGTCAAGTCAATGATACGATTGGTGCCCGTTTTCTGACGTTCGTCCCTCAGCGGGTCATCGTCGCCCAGCGGCGCCCGCCGGATCGCCGGCCAGATTTTATCGTGGAACTCTTGCAGCCGCCGGGCCACCGTCAATTCAAAGTCAAACCAGCTACCCAGGTCACGGTAATACTGTTCCAGAGCCGGGTCCTTCAGCCGCTGATAGGCCAGCAGCCCGGCGGTTACAAGTTCGCGCGGCCAGCCCGGGTTCTGTTCGACGACGCCTAGTAAGGCGACGTCAGGCCACTCATGCCAGCGTGGGTTGTCGTGGTCCTTTGGCAGCGGATAGCTCAGCGTGGCCAATCGGTACAGTTCCGTGGCGAACTCCCGTTCGAACTCCGCGAAATCACGGTAACGAGTTTGGCCCAATTCATCCAGGTCCTTGGCGGCGCGTCCCACCTGTTCGGCGCAAAGATGGCCGCGAAAGCGCTTGATGATCCGGTCGGTCTCGTCGGCCCGCCGCTTCTGAATCGCCGCCTGCTGATCATTCAATACCCGCTGCCCCCACACCGCCAACCCCGGCACCACAAACAGCAGCAACAAAATGATCGGGCTGCTCTGGTCGATGGTACTGTTGACGAAGTGGCGGATGGCGTAGCCGTGGCGCCCCTCCGGCCGCACGGTCAGCGCCAGGTCGCGCGCGGCGCACGCGCCGCCGGGGGCGCACAGCCGCACGGTGATCGTCGCCTCCCGGCCGCGCCAGCCGCCATAGACGCCGCTGTTAACGATGCCGATGCGCCGACTGCCCGGCTGCGCGGCCGTCAGGGGGACGAGGAAGTCGCGCGTGCTCGGCCCGCCGGCCGTGGCAAAGGCCAGCGTGTCGGACAGGGTCACCGTGGCCGTCACGACCTGGCGCGGCAGGGGGCTGGCCTCGTCGGCGCTGAAGGACAGCGTCAGCTCATTGTCGGCCGCGTCGACCAACGCCACGCCAGGATAGGCCGCGGCGGCGGTCAGGGATGCGCCATCGACCGTCAGCGGGGTGTAGTCGCCGGCG
>CXWJ01003346.1_pt1 | contig 53468 bp, 38 predicted proteins | sample 590841 | NCBI WGS metagenome assembly CXWJ01 (sample SAMEA3498367, study PRJEB10139) | wastewater metagenome | biome: wastewater treatment plant; material: activated sludge | place: Austria | collected 2015-01-21 | reverse complement strand
ACGCCCTGGTTGGTCAGCGTCCAGCCGCCCAGCCCGGACTCGAAGTCCTCGCCGTAGATCTCGCTCGGCGCGTCGATGGCGCACAAGGCCGGCGCGTTCGGGTCGAGCAGCGGTTGGAAGTTGCACTGCGTCGGATCGACGCGCAGTTGGACGGCGTCGATCATGTCGGCTACTTCGGCGCAGTCAGAGGCGTTGATTGACTGGCCCGACGGGCCGGCCGGCGCGCCCGTGCTCAGGCCTAGCAGGTTCTGGCCGATCAGGTCGGTGCAGGCCGTTTCCAACGCGTCGGCGTGGTCGGCGAAACCCGACGTCGGCGTCTGGTACGTAGTCATGGCCCGCCAGTAGATGTGGGCCGCCTTGACCATGCCGATGCTCGTGATGGCCTGGCCGTTATAGGTGCCGCCATCCACCAACAGGGCATAGCCGTGGTTGGGCACGCCCGAGTTGGTGTGGACGCCGCCGCCGTCGCCCGTGGCGCACCAATACTCAGTATCGGACACCTTGCCGGGGTCGCCCTTGCAGGTCGGATCCCACATATCGCGGATGTTGCCGCCGAAGGCGGTCGAGTCCTCACCCATCAACCAACGGTAGGACGCCTCGGCCGGGTTCCCGCCGGCCAATTTCAGCGTCGCGTTCACTCCTGGCGTGGGCAGTTGCCCCTTGATGGCGGTGCCGGTCGTTGTTAGAACCAGAACGGAAGGGATAGTTATCGTCGGATCGGAGCCGGACATGCTACTTATACCGGCTTGGTTATTGGCGATGATGACCCCGGTCGCCCCGGCGTTCTGGGCGTTCTTCACCTTGATTGTGAAGCTGCAAGTTCCGCGGTCGACCAGGGCGATTTTGCCGGCGATGGCCGCGCCGTTGGTCAGCGCCGTGCAAGCATCGCTGCCTGGGGCCACGCCGTCATCCCCCAGGACCACGTTGCCGGTGAGGCCCGCGACCGTCAGCGCCGGCCCAAAGCTTGCCGAGCCGGCGACATAGGTGCCGGCGATAGCCGCCGGACTGTTGATGACCAGCACGGGCGGGGTCGTCTCGAACGTCGAGCAGGAGTTCACCGTGCGCACCGGGGCCGGCGTGTCGGTCTGCATCCCGTTGATCATGTCCACCGTCTCGCCCCAGATGTCGGAGTACGACTCGTTGAGCGCGCCCGACTGCCACTGGTAGATCAGGCCGTGGGTGTATTCGGTATAGGCGTGGCCCCACTCGTGGGCGACCACGTCGTCGGACGTCACGCCGTTGCAATAATTGGTCGTGACCCCGTTCCAGTTGGCATTGGGACAGGAGATCGTCGGGTCGTTGTTCACCGAACGCATCTGCGCTCCGGCGTTGTCGTACGAATTGCGCCCGAAGGCATTGCTGAAGAAGTTGTACGAGTGGCCGCTGAAGTTGACGATGTTCTGTTGGTCGACGTTGAGCGCGCCGGGGAACGGATTCCCTTCTTGCCACACCAGGTTGCCGGTGTTCTGCTCGTACAGCTTGCGATACAGAGCGTCCGAGGCGGCGGCGATGTGGTTGACGATCTTGCCGGTATGGGCATCGACGTAGACGAAATCGCGCACGGCGGCTCCGCCTCGCACCTCGACCTCATAGACCAGGTAGTCCGACCCGGCCACGCCCTGGATCAGGCCGTCGCGGTAGACATAGAGCTTGGTGGCGGCGGCGCTCAGATCGGACGCGAGGACCGTCTTGCCGTCGATGGAGTGGCTCAGAGCGGTGGCGGCGATGGCCGTGGACGCGGCCGATGTCGCGCTGCGCGAGGGAGCTACGTTGACGTTGACGTTCGGCACGAACACGCCGTTGGCGGCGGTCAAGGCGCCATCGGCGTCATAGTGGACACGCAGGATGGCGGCGAACACCGGCACACCCTGATACACCTGCCGGTAGGACAGGTGCTGCATTCCCACGGCGTCGGTCGTCGCCCCCAGCGGGGCCAATTCCGTCGCCGCGTCGCTGATGCCGAAGATGCTGCCGTACTGTTGGAAGAAGGCGGCCGACTCGGCCTCGACCGATTCGCCGGCGGCCAGCGACAGGCCTTGATCGCCGGTGATGCGCAGGAAGCCGACCTTGCCGGTGGCCGGGTTCTGGCTGAAGACGGCCCGGCCGCCGGTGGCTTCCACCAGGCGTTGCACGCCGCTACTATCGGGTTGCGCGGCCGGCGCGGCGACTGAGCCGTTCCCGGTCGTTCCCGCGCCCGATGCCGATGCAAAGACCAAGATCAATAACAAAACAGGCAGGCCCAGTACCAGCATCAACCGGCCGCCTCGTCGCGGATGCGAGTTTCCTTTCATGACATCTGACTCCTCATCGATGGTGTATTTCCGATTACGCAGACCATGAATTGCCAGCACGCTATTCATGGCCCTCTCAACCCCGGACCGTGGATTACCAGTAGAGCTGATCGCTAGGCTGCCTCCTATAGAGATTTAACGGCCGCCTCCATCTCCAAGCGACGAATCCCGGCGCAGCGGCTTTCCAGCACGCATGGGCCGGTAGACGTCGTCCCCCCGAATTGGACAACAGTATAGCGTGGTCTGCTCGTCCACGCCAAACACAATTCTGTCCCCCGAACTGGAGACGATTATAACATGACTGAATCGGAAATACATATAGGCAATATGATCCGAACACCTGAGTAATTTACACTATATAGGCGGCGTGGGATAAAAAAGACCTGACAGGTGTCGAAACACCTGTCAGGTCTAATCTACTCGTTATACCCCGCTATCGGCTACGGGATAAGCGTTGAATTGTACAGCGGGCCTTCGCCCACGGGGGTGCCGTTGACGTTCTTGGGCACGCCGACAGTCACCATACCACTGCACGAACCGCCGTAGATGTCATCCGCCGTGAAGCTGATGTAGTAGACGCGGCCGTTGTCCTTGCTGACCCGCTCGGCGCGGACCTTGGCCGTGCTGGTGCCCAGCCCTTGTCCGTCCGGCGCGGTGTTGCCGCTATGGTGCGCGTCCACCGCTTCGTCCTGGAAAATGCTGTCGATGGTGATGTTCATCGCATCCCCTTCGGGATCGGTCACACCCACGACGTTGATCGAGTTGAACTTGTGGTTCGCCGGCCAGAGGCGCGTCGTGGAGGCCACAGCCCCGGTGCAGACCGGATTCTGGTTCACCTCGCACGAGTAGACGGTCACGTCATCCACGTACCAGCCCAAGACGCCGCCACAGCCGTCCATGCCCATGTCGTAGCGCAAGTTGATCGCATCGCCCGGAACCGCGCCGGCCGCGGTCAGATCGACCTGGGATTGGCCCCAGCTGCCGTACAATTCGCCGCCGTCGGTGCCGGAGAAGGCAGCCTCCCCGGCCAGCGGGTTGGTGTTGAAGTTGGGGGAATCGGCGGTAAGGAGCGTGGTATTGTAATCATTGAAGGTGAACGCCGCCGCCGGCACCAGGCTATAGGCCCCGCCGTTGACGCTGATCTTCAGATTGCCGCCGTCCCAGCCCCTCTCGGACGCCACGTAGTGATCGAACGCCAGGGTCGGCGTGGTCACGCCGGTCGGGAGGTTGATCGTGGGGCTGGCCATGTGCATCGCGCCGGAGATGTCGCCGAGGCCCGCGTCGCAGTTGCCCGCGTTGGGATCGACCGCGACGGCCGCGGTTCCGGCCCGGCCATCCGGCAGGCTGGCTTCGGCCGCCCAGTCGAGCATCGGCCACCCGGAGTAAACGCCCTGGTTGGTCAGCGTCCAGCCGCCCAGCCCGGACTCGAAGTCCTCGCCGTAGTACTCGCGCACCACGTCGCTGGCGCACAGGGCCGGCGCGTTCGGGTCAAGAATCGGTTCGAAGCCGCACTGCGTCGGATCGACGCGCAGTTCGACGGCTGCGATCATGTCGGCCACTTCGGCGCAGTCGGCAGTGGTGATCACCTCGCCCGACGGGCCGGCCGGCGCGCCCGTGCTCAGACCGGGCAGGTTCTGGCCCAGCAAGTCGGTGCAGGACTGTTCCAGCGCGTCGGCGTGGTCGGCAAACTTCGACGTCGGCGTCTGGTATTGCATCTGGGCCCGCCAGTAGATATGGGCCGCCTTGGTCAGGCCGATGCCTGTGACCGTCTGGCCGTTATAGGTGCCGCCATCGACCAACAGGGTATAGCCGTGGTTGGGCACGCCCGAGTTGGAGTGGACGCCGCCGCCGTCGCCCGTGGTGCACCAATACTCGGTGTCCGACACCTTGCCGGGGTCGCCCTTACAGGTGGGATCCCACATGTCACGAATGGCCCCGCCGAAGGCCGTGGCATTTTCGCCCATCAGCCAACGATAGGAGGATTCGAGCGGAATGCCATCGATTAGCCGCAGGGTAACGTTGACTCCCGGCAATAGAGGCTTGATCAGGTCGCCGGTTGCCTTCGTAACGTATACGGCCGGGATGGTAATGGTAGCATCGGTGCCACCCATTATGCCTAAGACGTTGTCGAGGCCGGCCACGATAACACCGATGGCCCCTTTGCTTTGGGCGTTCTTGACCTGGGTCGTGAAGGAGCAGGCGCCGTCGTTCATCAGGGCAATGTTCCCGCTAACCGCCGGGCCGTTCGTCACGGTGGTGCAAGCATCGTTTCTGACCGGCGAGCCATTAGTGACCAGGACGATATTGCCGGTCAGGCCGGCGAGGGGCACGGGCGAGCCGAATGCCGCGCCTCCGGCGGCATAGTCGCCGGCGATGCCTGCCGGGCTATTGACCCGCACGATCGGCGCCACGGCAAAGGCCGAGCAGGAGTCGGCGGTGCGCGCCGGCGCCGGGGAGTCGGTTCCCATGCCGTTGATCATGTCCACCGTCTCGCCCCAGATGTCGGAGTACGACTCGTTGAGCGCGCCCGGCTGCCACTGGTAGATCAGGCCGTGGGTGTATTGGGTATAGGCGTGGCCCCACTCGTGGGCGACCACGTCGTCGGCCGTCACGCCGGGGCAATAATTGGTCGTGGACCCGTTCCAGGTGGCATTGGGACAGGAGATCGGCGCGCCGTTGATCGAACGCATCTCCCCCGCGAGATCATCGAACGAATCGCGCCCGAAGGCATTGCTGAAGAAGGCATACGAGTGGCCGCTGGCGTTGACGATGTTCTGTTGGTCGAGAGTCAGCGCGCCGGGGAACGCATCCCCCTCTTGCCAGACCTGGGTGCTGAGGTTCGACTGATACAGACGGCGGTACATCCCGTCGGCGGCGGCCTTAATGTGGTTGATGACCTTGCCGGTGTGGGCATCGACGTAGACGAAATCGCGCACGGCGGCCCCGCCCAGCACCTCGACCTCATAGACCAGGTAGTCCGATCCGGGCACGCCCTGGATCAAGCCATCGCGGTAAACGTAGAGCGTGGTGGCGGCGGCGCTCAGATCGGACGCGAGGACCGTCTTGCCGTCGATGGAGTGGCTCAGGGCGGTGGCGGCGATGGCCGTGGAGGCGGCCGATTCCGCGCTGCGCGAGGGGGCCACGTTGACGTTGATCCGCGGCACGAACACGCCGTTGGCGGCGGTCAAGGCGCCATCGGCGTCATAGTGGACACGCAGGATGGCGGCGAACACCGGCACACCCTGATACACCTGCCGGTAGGACAGGTGCTGCATTCCCACGGCGTCGGTCGTCGCCCCCAGCGGGGCCAATTCCGTCGCCGCGTCGCTGATGCCGAAGATGCTGCCGTACTGTTGGAAGAAGGCGGCCGACTCGGCCTCGACTGATTCGCCGGCGGCCAGGGACAGGCCTTCCCCGCCGGTGATGCGCAGGAAGCCCACCATGCCGGTGGCCGGATTCTGGCTGAAAACGGCCCGGCCGCCGGTGGCTTCCACCAGGCGTTGGACGCCGCTACTATCGGGTTGCGCGGCCGGCGCGGCGTCTACGCCGCTCGCGGCCGGTTCCGCGCCCGATGCCGATGCAAAGACCAAGAGCAATAACAAAACAGGCAGGCCAAGTACCAGCATCAACCGGCCGCCTCGTCGCGGATGCGAGTTTCCTTTCATGACATCTGACTCCTCTTCGATGGTGTGTATCCGATTACGCAGACCATGAATTGCCAGCACGCTATTCATGGCCCTCTCAACCCCGGCCTTTGGATTACCAGTAGAGCTGATCGCTAGGCTGCCTCCTATTGAGGTTTAACGGCCGCCTCCATCTCCAAGCAACGCATCCCGGCGCAGCGGCTTTGTAGGCACGCATGGGCCGGCAGACGTCGTCCCCCCGAATTGGACAACAGTATAGCATGGGACTTTCCCCCCACGCCAAAAGTTATTCCGTCCCCCGAATTGGACAGCATTATAACATGACTAAATCGGAAATACATATAGGCAATATGATCCGAACGTTTAGGTAATTTTCGCCAAACTGAAGGCGCGGCACATCACATGAAGGTAAGCTACAGCCGCCCGGCCATTGACCCGGCGTAGCCCGTCAGTTCGATATACCCCTCGGCGGCAATCGGCGCCCCGCCCATCGTGCCGCTGAATTCGACCGCCCCCTCCCAGTAAACCGTGGACAGGTTCAACTCCTGATCGGCCAGCAACGGCCGCCCTTCCATTTCCAGCCCAATCGACGGCACACTGATGCGCCAGCCGGCCGGGTATTCGCCGCCGCTGGTGGGGCTGGTCCATGTGTCGGTCACTTCCAGCGTCCAGTCGCCGGCGGCCAGCGGCGTCACCGTGCCGTCGGGGGCGATGTAGCTGCCGGCCGAGGCCGGCTCGCGCGTGCCGTCGGCGCGGCGGATCTCGAACAGCATCAGCGCTCCGCCGTTGTCCAGTTGCAGCGAGAGCCAGTCCCAGCCCACCGCGCCCGGGCTGAGAGCGCTGGTGCTCCACTCGTGGTCTTTCCAGGCCAGCCCGTTCACGGCGAATGATTCCCCGCCGACGGTCACCGATCCGGCGGCCTGTTGCCGAATGATGGAGTAATAATAGGAAGCGTTGCCCGGCTCCGGCCCCTTGACGCTCAGGCCGCCGTCGCCGTGGCGCACGGGCGGCAGCGTCTCGGTCAGGGTCAGGTCGAGGGCCGCCGCGTCGGTGCGCGCCCGCAGCCGCACCTGCCCCGGCGCGATCTCCTCGATGGTCCAATCCTCGAGCCAGACGCGATAGGGCGCGGCCGTGGCCCCGGCCAGCCCCACCGCGCCCCGGCTGAAGCGCTCGGCCGGGTAGAACTGCTCGCCGGCGATGTCGCTGATAGTGAAATGGGCCAGATACACCTGCTCCGTCCGCCAGGAAGAAGAGGGAGAATCCACAGATTGCACAGATTCCACAGATTCAGAGGACTCTGCTTCTAAATCTGTGAAATCTGTGTAATCTGTGGATTCTCCCTCTTCCGGTCTTAATGCGCGGCGGAAGATGGTGAATTGGAAGCCGAAGGGGCGGCCGTCGGCCGTGGTCAGATTGCCGGTGTAGTACCACCATTCGGTCTGGTAGTCGTCATGCGGGCCGAGGTCGCGCGGGAAGGTGATGGCGTCGGGCGCGGTGGCGCGGGCGAAGCCCTCGGCCGAACCGGCCGCGGGCAGCGATTCCAGCGCCGCCTCCGGCAACGCCTCGCCCGCCCCGCCAACCATCTGCCGCCCAACGATCACTGCCAGGACGATCAGCGCGATACCACTAACTACCATCCAGGTTCGTTTCATAAGATATTTATCCGCAGATTACGCAGATTTCGCAGATTATCATTCTGTAATCTGCGAAATCTGCGTAATCTGCGGATCCTTCCTCTTCCATCTGTGAAAATCTGTGTAATCTGTGGTTACTCTTCTCTAAGCGCCGCCGCGATCTCCATATTGCCCACCCGCAGCGCCGGATAGATGCCGGCCAGCAGCGCGGCAACGACGGCCACCAGCATCGCCTGCACAAAATAGCCCGGCGCCAGGTCCATGCGCAGCGTCCAGCCGAACGAGCGCACGTTGATGACGTAGACCAGAATCCAGGCCAGCGCATAGCCCACCGGCAGGGCCAGCAGCCCGGCGGTCAGCCCCATCAGCCCCGTCTCCAGCAGCGTCAGCGCCCACAGTTGCGGCCGGGTCATGCCCGTGGCCCGCAGTGTGCCCAATTCGCGCGCCCGCTCCAGTTGCAGACTCATCAGCGCGCTCAACACGCCGATGAAGGCCACGATGACCGCCAGCAGCCGCAGCGCCGAGGTGATGGCGAAGGTGCGGTCGAAAATCTCCAGCGAGCCGCGCCGCAGCGCCTCGTTCGATTGCACCACCACGTCCTGCCGCCCGGCGAGACTAGTCTCAATGCCGGCGATGATAGCCTCGACCGATTCCCCCTCGGCCACCAGCAGCCCTACGGCCGACACCGCCGCGTCGTCCCACAACGTCCGATAGAGATCGTTGTCGATGAACACGCTGCCCTGATCGGACGAGTAGTCATAGAACACGGCCAGCACCGGCAAGGCTTGTGGCCCGGCGGCCGTGGGCAGGGTGATGGGCGGCGGCGGCGTGGGCAAATTCTCCTTCAACACCAGCGCCTCGGAGATGATGACCCCCTCGCCCGCCTCCAGCGCCGTCCACGGGTTGCTCAGGTCGTCGCGCACCCAGGCGTAGGGCCGGTTGCCGCGCGATACGTCGCCATCGACGGCCACCAGTTGCACCAGGCGGCCGAACTCCGGCAGCTCGATCTGCACCGCGTGGGACGTGACGGCGCGGGCCACGCCCGGCCATTGGCGCACCGCCGCCACCACCGCCGGATCAAGCGTCCCGGCCACGCGGTTGGCCGTCGCCCCCGGCGCGGAGAGGTAGACGTCGGCCTGTAGCGTCTGGTCGAGCCATTCGACGACCGTGCCGCGAAAGGAGCCGACCATGATCGACACGCCGACGATGACCGAGACGGCCGTCATCAGCGCGGCCACGGCCACCGAAGTGCGGCTGAGCGAGCGCACGATGTCGCGCGGGGCCAGCCGCCCCAGCGCGCCCAGCAGCCGCCCGCCCACGGGGGCCGCCAGCCGCATCAGCCCGGCCGTCGCCGGCGGGGCCAGCAGCGCCGCGGCGATGAGCACGGCGAACAGCCCGCCGAAGGCCGTGAACAGCCCGCCGCCGCGCAGCCACAACAGCCCCACGCCGATGAGCGTCAGCACCGCCCAGGCCACCACCAGCCACGGCAGCAGGCGGCGCACCCGGCTCTCCAGCGTCGAGCGGCGCAGCGTGCTCTGCGGGGCGGTGCGCGCCGCCTCCAGAGCCGGCACCAGCGCGGCCAACAGCGACGCCCCCACCCCCACCAGCAGCCCGCGCAGCAGCGTGCCCGCCGGGGCGCTGACGCCGCGCACGTTGACCACGAACCAGAAATCGTTGATAGTCTGGGTGATGAGGCCGACCACGCCCCGGCCGAGCAGCAAGCCCAGGCCCAACCCCAGCAGCGATCCCACCAGCCCCAACACCATCGCCTCGCCCAGGATGAGGGCGAACAACTGGCCGCCCGTCACGCCCAGGCAGCGCAGGATGCCGAACAGCGGCCGGCGCTGCACCACGCTGAACGTGACCGTGTTGTAGATGAGAAACATGCCCACGACCAGGGCCAGCAGACTGAGCGCGGCCAGATTCAACTCGAAGGCGGCCGTCATCTGTTGCACGGCGTTCTGGCGGGCGGCGGCCGTTTGCAGCGTGGCCCCCGGCGGCAGCACGGCTTCCACGGCGGCCAGCGCGCTCTCGTCGGCGGCGATGAGATCGACGTGGCTGAGACGGCCGACCATCCCCAGGACTTCCTGGGCCGAGGCGACGTCGGTGAACAGGATGCCCTCCAGAGCGCGGCGCGAGACGTCGTCGGCCGGCCGCAACAGGCCGACGATGCGCGCCGCGGTCGGGCGGCCCGCCACGTCCAGCGTCACCGTGTCGCCCAGGGCCAGCCCGGCGGCGGCGGCCGTGTCGCCGGCCACGATGATACTGTTTGGCTCGGTCAGCAGCGCGGTCAGGGCATTCAGGTCCAGCCCGGCGGCCTGCCCGGCGGCGAAGTAGTCGCGAAAGGGCGGCTCGGCGAAGGGGTCGATGCCGATCAGCCGGAAGGGCTGCCCACCCAGCGCCGCCGCGCCCACGTACCCCTCAACCACCGGCGCGGCCGGGCTGAAGCCGGCCTCGACCCGAATGCGGCGATAGACGGCCTCGTCCAGCCCGGTTGGGCCGCCGGCCACGCGGTGGGTGGCCTTGCCGGTCACGGCGTCGGTGGACAGGGCGAAAGCGCGCCGGGCCGAGCCGTTGGCCAGGTCGATGGCGACCATCATCGCCACGCCGATGGCGACGCCCAGCACGAACAACACGTATTGCAACGGCCGCCGCCGCAAGCGCCGCCAGGCCAGCCGGTAGAGGGGGGTGTTGGTGGTCATTGTCAGTGGGAAGGATGCCCCACGGCTAAAGACACCAGCCGCCCCTCATGCACCTGCAACACCCGGTCGGCCAGCGGGGCGATGTCGGGGTTGTGGGTCGCCATTAGCAGGGTACGGCCGGCGTCGCGGGTCAATTCCAGCAGCAGGGCCAGCACGCGCTCGCCGTTCACGTCGTCGAGGTTGCCCGTCGGCTCGTCGGCCAGCACCAGCAGCGGATCGTGGGCCAGGGCACGGGCAATGGCCACGCGCTGCTGCTCGCCGCCGGACAGCTTGTCGGGGAAGGTGTCGCGCCGGTCGGCCAGCCCCACGCGGGAGAGCAAGGCCATTGCCGGCGGCTCGATCTCCTTCCGGCCGCGCCCGGCCAACTCCTGGGGCAGCGTCACGTTCTCCAGCACGCTGAGCGTGGGGATGAGGTTGAAGAACTGGAAGATGAAGCCCACGTGGTCGCGGCGGAAGAGGGTGCGGTCGCGCTCGCTGAGGCGGGTGATGGTCGTGCCCAGGATGCTGACGTCGCCGCCGTCGGGCCGGTCGATGCCGCTGATCAGGTTGAGCAGGGTGCTCTTGCCGCTGCCGCTATGGCCCAGCAGGACGACGAACTCGCCGGCGTTGAAGCGGTAATCGACGTTATCGAGGACGACGCGCTCGCGGCCGCCCTCGGTGTAGCACTTGCGCAGGGCGTGGAGTTCGACGACGGGGTGGGGTAAGGGGTTAGATTCCATATAGTCCACTTCAGGTGCGAGGCACTTTCTGAAGTGCCTTGCACCTAACGTCTACATCAGGTGCAAGGCACTTCAGAAAGTGCCTCGCACCTGGCGCAACCGCTCCACGAACTCGCTCAAAATCATCGCCGTCGCCCCCCACACGCGATGCTCCCCCACGCGGAAGAAAGGCACCGGCAGCCGCAACCCGCCGCGCAGTTCCATCTCCTCCTCGGCCCGCGTGGCCGGGTCGAGCAGCAGGCGCAGCGGCACTTCCAGGATGGCGGCCACCTCGCGCGTGTCGGGTATGAAGCTCGGCCGGCCGTCGCCCAGGTAGCGGCCGACGAAGGGGTGCACCTCGAAATCGGACGGCATGACGTAGAGCGAGGTCAGTTGGCCCAGCAGTTCCACGTCGGCCGGGGGCACGCCGATCTCCTCGTAGGTTTCGCGCAGCGCGGTCTGGCCCAGCGATTCGGGCGGCTCGTGACGGCCGCCGGGGCACGACACCTGCCCGGCATGGACGCCGTCGTACTCCGGCCGTTGGGTTAGGACGACGTGGAGGTCATCGTCGGCACAATAGAGCAGGATGAGCACCGCGCCCAGCCGCGGCCCCTCCGGCCGGCCGGCGGCCCGCAACATGGGCCGAGCGATGGGGGCCATGCGCCGCTGGGCCACCGGGCCATCGAACGCCGCCAGGCGCAACGCCGCGCGCACGTCATCGAGGGTACAGGGGGGTGTCATCATTACCGGGAAAGAGAATCCACAGATTACACAGATTTCACAGATTTAGGCTGCTCATCTGTGAAATCTGTGTAATCTGTGGATTCTTCTTCCTTATTATCCGTCTTTATCCGTAGCCAATTCTTCCCGACTAAGGTCACGAAAGCTATAGCCCGCGCCGCGCTCGGAGATGATATAGCGCGGGCGGGATTTGTCTTTCTTGTCCTCGATCTTGCGCCTAAGCCGGTGGAGGTGGACGTGGAGCCGATCTTCAAAGACCGGCTCGGTGGGCCACAGGCGGCGCAGGATGTAGTCGGTCGGCACGGTGTGGCCCGCCTTGCGCATGAGGATGTAGAGCAGCTTGGTCTCGGTCGGTGTCAACGCCTCGGCTTTGCCCTCGACGATGGCCGTGCGGTTGGGGAAGTCGATCAGCAGCCGTTCGTCGATGCGCGTTCGCGGCTGGAGATCGTAATCGAACTCACCGATTCGGCGCAAGACGCGCTTGGTGCGCGCCACCAGTTCGCCGGGGCTGAACGGCTTGACCACGTAATCCTCGGCGTGTTCCTCCAGCCCCTCGACGATGGTCGCCTCGTGGTTGACGGCCGTCAGCATGATGATCGGCAGGTCGCTGTACTGGTGGACGCGATGGGCGAACTCGAAGCCGCTGATGCCGGGCATGTGGAGATCGACGATAGCCAGGTCGGGCAGGCCGTCGCTCTCGATGCGGGCCAGCGCCTCCTCGCCGGAAATAGCCGTCAGCGGGCGGAAGCCGGCCTCGCGCAGAGTAAATTCCACCAGACGCAACGTATAGGCGTTGTCGTCGATAGCCAGGATGCGTTGTTGTCGTTCGGTCATAGAGAATCCAAGGCAAATAGTGTGCCGAAGCGCCCCGTCCGGCCGCGTTCGGCGCGATGGGAAAAGAACAAGTCGGTGCGGCAAGCGGTGCAGAGGTCGGCCGATTCAATGGCCCGCACCCCGGCCGCGGCCAGATTGCGCCGGTTGGCCTCGGGAAGGTCAAAGTAACGACTGTCGCCGTTCTTCTCCCCTGCCCCCGGACTCTTGTCCGGCCCCTGCACCCCCTGCTCCCCTGCTCCCCTGCCCGTTGTTCGCAGCAATTCTTCCGCCCCGCCAAACACCCCCCACACCCTATCGATCACCTCCGCCCCCACCTCGTAGCAGCACGGCCCGATGCACGGCCCAATGGCGGCGACAAGATCGGCCGGGTCGCTGCCAAAGTGGCTGGTCATGGCCCGCACCATCGCCCCCGGCAGATCGGCTACCGTGCCGCGCCAGCCGGCGTGACCCAGCCCAATGGCCCGGCGGCGCGGATCGTAGAGGAAGATGGGCGCGCAGTCGGCGAAGTTCATGCTCAGTACGCAGCCGGGCTGATCGGTGACCAGGCCATCGACGTGCTCGACCCACGTACCGTTGTCGGCCTGGGTCACGCGGGCCACGTCGGCCCCGTGCACCAGATGGGCATGGACGACGCTGTCGGTGTCGCGGCCATAGAGGCCATACACCCGCCGCCGGTTGGCGTACACCCGGTCGCGTTCGTCGGGCACGGACATGCTCATATTGAGCGAATGGAACGGCGCGGCGCTGACGCCGCCGTGGCGGGAGAAGATCGCGTGGCGCACCGCGCCGTTATCGGGCAGCGCGCCGAAGCGGAAGTAATGCAAGCCGTCGTGGTCAAAAGCTCTCACAGTCGGTTCCTCGCCCGCAAGGCTACTGCAAAGCGGCCCGGCGGACAAATCCCGCGGCCAAAGAGAGGGAATTTTCTAACGTCTCGTTGCGGTAAGCGGCGGGCCTAGATCAGCTTCAGCGCCCGCGCCTCGGCCACGGCCTGCACCCGGCTCTTGACGCCCAGCTTGCCGTAGATATTGGTCAGATGGGTCTTCACCGTGCCGGGCGAAACGCACAACCGGGCGGCGATTTCGCGGTTGGGCAGCCCCTCGCACAGCAGCCGCAGCACCTCCTGCTCGCGAGTGGTGATCGACGCGGCCACCGCCAGCGAATCGAGATTCTCGTCCGGCGGCAGGTGGAAGGCATCGTCATGGTGGCCCACATGGTGGCCCACATGGTGGCCCACATGGTGGCCCACATGGTGGCCCACCTCGATCAATATCTCATCAATAAACCGGGCTGACTCGGCGGGCAGGTTTGGCGTCTGGCGCATCAGAGCCAGCAGGGCGGCCAGCCCCCGGCCATGATCGAGAAACGGCCGGATGAACGCCTCCGGCGCGGCCAGTTGCACCGCCTCGGCCAGCACCCGCCGCGCCTGATTCATCTTGAACTGGGCGAATAGAGCCTGGGCCAGCAGCACCCGCGCATCCAGGCTCGGTTCGTTGGGAAAGCCGGCCGCGTATTGGGCCACAAACTGGGTCAATAGCGTTTCGGCGTCTTCCAACTGCCCCCGCGCCAGCAGGATTTCCGCTCGCACCAACTCCGAGAGCGCGTGCGTCTCCTCCGTTTCCGACGCCTTCAATAGCTGCCCGGCGGCGGCCCAATGGCCCTGGCGCACACTGAAGCGCGCTTCGTAGGCCGCCAGGTCCTGATCGCCCCACGAACCGGACGGGCGCAGCGTCTGTAGCGTGCGGGCGGCCTGAATCGTGGCCTGGGCTTCGGCGTGTTGGCCCGCGGCCGATTGCAGCCGGGCGCGGATGATGGCGATGGTCACCGGCATGTTGGAGCTGGTGGGGTTAGGATCGACCACCAGGGCGCGGTCGAGGAATTGGTGGGCCTGGGCCAGTTCGTTGCGCCCCAGACAGACCTGGGCCAGCAGCGACAGGGCAATGCTGGACGGTTCCGGCAGACGGCCGCGCTGGGTTAGCCCTTGCTGCACCACCTGATAGGCGATTTTTTCGCTCTGTCGCAACTGGCCGCGCAACAAGGCCCGGTTGGAGAGGTCGGTGCCGGCCAGGATCGTGGCGAACAGGTTGCCTTCGGCGCGGGCCTGATCATAAATCTCACGCACGCGCGCCCCCACTTCCTCCGTCTTGGGCTGGTTAAACGTTTCGGTAATGAGCAGCGCGTCCAATAGCTGCCAGCGTGGATCGGGTATGTGGCCGGTCGAAAACCGGGCATTGGCCGCGCCCTTCGTCAGGCGCGGCCGGATCTGGCGCACCTCGTCCAGCACTTCGCGCTCGCTGGCCGTCATCTCGGCCGGCGCTTTGGCGACCAGATTCTGCTCGATGCGCTGCAAAAAGCGGATCACTTCGTCGCGCGGCAGGGCCAGATTTGCCAGACGCAGATACACGAATAGCAGGGTCGTGTGCCGCTGCACCACGGTCTCCGGCAGCCGTTGTACCCAGCGCAACAGGCGCGAGTCCTCGCCCGACTCGGCCAATTCGCGCAGCCCCACGTCCTCGATCACCTCGGCCGCCGTTTCCCAANNCGACATATTCTGGGCCACGTACCAGGCCGCCGCCCGCCGGTGGAGCGTGGCGATCTCGTCCGGCAATTCGCGCTGGATTTGATTGCGCAGCATCTCGGCGAACAGGTCGTGATAGCGGAACCACTTCCGGTCTTCGGTACGGGTGATGAACAGGTTTTCCTGCCACAGACGGGCCAGCATCTCGTCCCCGTCGGTGCGGCCGGTCACGGCATCGCACAAGCCGCCGGCCATTTGCTTGAGGATCGACGTCTTCAACAGGAACGATTGCAGCCCCTCCGACCGCTGGCGCAGGGCCGTCTCCATGAAGTAATCGCGCAGGAAGATATGGGCGCCACTGAACGAATCGAGGACTTGGCGACGGTCTTGCTGTTTGTTCAGCGCCAGGACGGCCAGCTTGAGGCCAACCACCCAGCCGCCGGTGCGCTTCACCAGAGCTTCCATGTCGCCATAGGCCAACGGCTCGCCGCTAATATTCTGCTGCAGGAAGGCGATCCCCTCCGGCAGGGTGAAGCGCAGATCATCCAGTTCCAGCTCCGTCACCAGGCCCATGGCCCGCAAACGGCCCAGGGCCAACGGCGGCCGTGTTCGCCCGGCGATGATCAGCTGCAAGGTCGGCGGCAGGTGTTCCAGGAGAATCTGCACCGAATCGTGCACGTCAGCCTGCCTGATGTGGTGGAAATCGTCCAGCACCAACGCCAGACAGAAAGCGTTGCCGTCCTCGCAGGCCAGTTCATCCGTCAGCCGGCTCACGATTTCGGCCGGCGTGATGGCCGAGGCGCGCTGCAGGAAGGGCATCAACATCTGCCCCAGGCCGGGCTGCACCGTTTGCAGGGCGGTGATGACCGTGGACCAAAAGCGCAGCAGTTGATCATCATCGCTATCGAGCGCCGCCCAGGCCACGGGCATTCCGGCGCGCTCCTGCCGCCAGGCGTTCAACAGGGTGCTCTTGCCGAAGCCGCCGGGCGCGGAGACGAACGTCACCGGGGCATTGAGGTTGCCCATCAGGCGCGGGCGTGTCACCAGGGTGGGCGGCAGAATGGGCGGTCTGAATTTGGCCTGAATAAAGTAGGAGGTGTGGGTGCTCCAGGTTTCGGCGGCCAGTTGGCCCGGCGCGTCGCCGCCGAGGGATAGCTGGGCCAGGACGGTGCGGCCGGCCAGATTGGCGGCCACTTCTTCCAGCCGTTCCAGCGTCAGGTCGGCCGCCCGGCCCAGATACGCTTTGTGGAGGATGCCGTCGCGCCGGCGATAGGCATACCAGTAATCGCTGCCTTTGCGGTTTTCGCGCCGCGCGGAGAAGTGCCCGCCATTGCCCTCGAACTGGAACTGGTTATGGCGGCCGAGCCACTCGTGCCAATGGGCCGAGCCGTGGACAAGGGGCGGGGCGCCGGCCGTCAGGGCCTCGCCCGTCCACAATACGCCCTCTTTTAATACAGGCTTCATCGCTTGCGTTGATTACCCCCGATAGGCAGTGATGTGAGCGGCGATGCGGCCCGGCGGTTGGCCGACGTCGATCGGAGTAATAGTTACCCAAGTATACAACAAGTGCCCCAAATTTGGGTAACTTTCCAATGGATTCGGTATATCATGTTATCATCTGTCTCTCATGGGTCGCCCGGCCGCATTGTGGAAATCAGCCAAAAACAATATATACAAAGCCGCCGTTTTTCGTTACTTTTTATCATTAGATGGAAGTGATTGTCTGCTGCTGCCGGGCAATCGGAAAACCAATCAGAACATTGCCGTGGGCTGTTCCGGAAGGGAGCCTCTTTTGTCAACAGCCGGCGGCAAGAATCAATCCCAATGTGAGGAGAGGTATATTATGAAGCACAAGATCAGTTTGCTTTCCATCGTTCTGGGCTTACTGCTGGTGTTCAGCCTGGCGCTGGCGGCCTGTAGCCCGGCCGCGCCGACCGAACAGGCAGAGCCGACCGAAGCCGTGGTGGAAGAAGAAGCCGCCCCGGTGGAGGAAGAGGCCGCGCCCGTAGAGGAAGAGGCCGCGCCGACCGAAGAACCGGCCGCCGAGGCGACCGAGGAACCGGCCCCCGAACCGACCGCCGAAGCGCCGGCCGAGGAAGCAGCGGCCGACCCGAACGAACTGCCGCGCAACGAGACCCTGTACTCCAACGGTCAGCAGTGGGGTTCGGTTGTCGGTTGGAATCCGTATTCCAACAGCAACAACAACGCCATGGCCATTGCCCAGCAGGACAATGCCCGCGTGATCATGTTCGAGACCCCCTACCTCTACAACATGCTCGACGGCCAGATGTACCCGTTGCTGGCCGACGGCCCGTTTGAGTGGAACGAGGAGCGTACCGAGATCACCTTCAAGCTCAAGCCCGCCGCCCATTGGAGCGACGGCACGCCGGTGACCGCCGAAGACGTGGCCTCCACCTGGGCCACCCACGTTGAGTTCAACACCCCCACCGGGGCCGCCAACATCGACTTCATCGAAAGCATCGAAGCCGTCGATGCCCAGACCGTCGTCGTCAAGGCCAAGTTGAACGATGCAGGCCAGGCGGCCAACCCGTTGCTGGTCGCCGCCTATCTGAGCAGCAACTACGTCATCCAGAAGGCGTGGACCGAGACGCTGATCGAGCGCGTCGGCGGCGATCCCGTGGCCCTGTTGGCCGATCCGGCCGAAGACGTGGTCTACAGCGGCCCCTACGGCAAGTACTTCGCCGATGACAGCAAGGTCGTCTACGTGCGCGACGATAACTATTGGGGTCAGGACGCCTCCATGTGGGGCAAGCTGCCCGTGCCCAAGTATCTGGCCCACACGATCTTCAAGGACAACGCCGCCGGCACTACGGCCCTGCAGGCCGGTGAGGTGGACGTGAGCCAGCAGTTCAATTCCAACGTCCAGGATTTCTGGCTGAATGACGACCTGCCCATCTCCACCTATCTGCCCGAAGCGCCTTACGGCATCGGCGCCAGCCTGCCGACCGCTTTCTACAACCTGAACTCCCCCGGGCTGGATCAGGTGGCCGTGCGCAAGGCCATCGCCATGGCCGTCGATTACCCGACGATCATCGCCAACGCCATGACCAACCAGTCGGCCACCTTCGACCAGGTGCCGCGCTCGCTGATGAACCCGACCGCGGGCGAGCAGGCCACGTTTGATCACGCCGCCGTTGCCGACCTGCAATGGGCCGGCAACGACATCGAAGGCGCCAAGGCGCTGCTCGATGAGGCCGGCATCGTCGATACCGATGGCGACGGCATTCGCGAGTACAACGGCGAGAATCTCAGCTACACCGCCCTGTGCCCCAACGGCTGGTCTGACTGGCAGGCGGCCATCGAAGTGGTCGCCGCCGCCGGGGCCGAGATCGGCATCGAGATCACGACCAACTTCCCCGAGTGGTCGGTCTATCAGACCGTCGTCACCAAGTCCGACGCCCCGCTGCCCGAAGATTACGACATCTTCATGATGTGGAGCGACGGCGCCGGCCCGACGCAACCGTGGGGCCGCGTCCGCAAGCTGTTGTCGTCCGAGTTCATCGGCATGGCCAGCAACTGGAACGGCAACTGGGGCCAGTACTCGAATCCCGAGGCCGACGCTCTGATCGCTTCCATCCCGGCCGAGACGGATCCGGCGGTGTTGAATGAGACGTACACGGAGCTGGTGCGCCTGTACCTGACCGAGGTTCCGTCCTTCACGCTCATGTACCGCCCGCAATCGTTCCACACCGTGAACGAGACCGTGTGGACGAACTTCCCGCACGAGGGCGACGGCACCGAGCCGCCCGTCCCGCCGCTCAACCTGACCGATGGGTGGGGTATCGCCGGTCTCTATAATCTGGAGTTGGTGAATCCCTAAGCCGTAAGTTAAGACACACAGCCATGCCCCCGGCGGGGGCATGGCTGTTTTTATAACGTCGATTCGCGCCCAGCGGGGCATTGCTGTGGAGCCTGAAATCCATATCCGACCTGTAAGCTATCTGGATGGCTAACGCCTGTTGCCTGAGGAGGTGTGGGGTTGAAAGGATATCGCAATTACTTCGGCAAGAAATTGATCTGGTTTTTCGTGACGCTGGTCGCGGCCTTCATCCTAAACTTCACTCTGCCGCGCCTGATGCCCGGCGATCCGGTGGCGGCCATCGTCTCGCGCATGGCCCAGGGCATGAGCAACACCGCCGGCGTCCAGGCCATCTATGAGCAGTATACGGAGCTATTCGGCACCAACCTGCCCATCACCGAGCAGTTCGTCATCTACGTGCGCAACGCCCTGCGCGGTGACTTCGGTTACTCGATCAGCCAATATCCGCGCACAGTCGCCGACGTGCTGCGCTCGTCCATCTTCTGGACCATCGCCCTACAGTTGCCGGCCATCATCGTTGGCTGGATTATCGGCAATACGCTGGGGGCGCTGGCCGCCTATCGCCGGGGCAACTTCGACCGTATCCTGTTGCCGGTCGCCCTCTACTTCAGTGGCCTGCCCGCCTTTGGTATGGCGGTGATCTTGCTGGTCATTTTCGCCGTTTCGATGCAATGGTTCCCCACCTCCGGCGGCTACGGCTTCGACCTCATCCCTAATCTGAGCCTGAGCTTCATCTGGTCGGTCATCGTCCATTACCAGCTCCCGTTCTGGTCGCTGGTCATCCTCATTATCGGCGGCCAGGCGATCGGCATGCGCTCGATGGCGATCTATGAGCTGAATGCCGACTACGTGAAGTACAGTCGCTTCATGGGCATCAACGACAACAAGATCGTGCGCTACGTATTTCGCAACGCCATGCTGCCGCAGATCACCGGCCTGGCGTTGGCCCTGGGCACGATGGTCGGCGGCGCGCTGGTGGCCGAAGTCATCTTCAGCTATCCGGGGCTAGGCTCGACCATCCTGACCGCCGTGCTGGGCCAGGATTACCCGCTCATCTCGGCCACAACGCTGATCATCACCATCATGGTGTTGCTGGCGAACTTTACGGTCGAACTCCTCTACGGCTTCCTGGATCCGCGCATCAAGGCCGCCCAGGCCGACTAATTAGGAAGGTACTGCCATGAAACACACCGTACGACAGGTCTTCCGCTCTGGAAAATTCGTCGCCGGGTTCGTCCTTTTTATGACGATCCTGCTGACGGTGATTATCTATCCCTTGCTTATCCCTGATCCTCCGCTGGAGATCATTGGCCAGGGAACCTTCTTCCCGCCCGGCATGTACGTGAACGTTCTCGACAGCATCAATTCGCCCGCCTACACGATTATGCTGGACGACGCCGCGGCCAAGCGCATCGCCGGCAGGCTAGACGATGAGGACCGCACAGCCATCCGCGAGTGGCTGGTAGGCGCGGGCGTCGCCGAAGGGGAGATCGACATCGCCAACACCGAAGGCCTGCTGGAGCAGTGGGTTAACAATTTCGACTCCTCGGTGCAGATTGCGGGCATGACCAATGCCGACCGCAACTACTACATCCGCCTCAACAAGTCGCTTCAGGTGCTGCTTTCCTCCGAGGGAGTCACCATTGCCGCCGACAACCCGGAAACGGGCGAGCTGGAGGCGACGGGCACGGTGGACCCGACCCAGTATGTTAATATCCGCGAGGTTGCCAACGTGCGCCTCTTACCGCTGGGGACGGACAACTTCGGCCGGGACGTATTAACCGAGATGGTTGCGGCCACGGGCGTTTCGCTGCGCATCGGCTTCGTGGCCGGGTTCATCGCGACGTTCATCGGCCTGGTTCTGGGCCTCGTCGCCGGCTACGTCGGCGGCGTCGTTGATGACGTGATCACGTTTTTCACCAATCTATTCATCGTCATCCCCAGCTTCATTTTGTTAATCCTGATCTCGTTCAGCATCGGCCAGGAGCAGCGCGGCCCGCTCGTTATCGCCGTGGTCATCGGCCTGACCTCATGGGTGTGGACAGCCCGCGCCGTGCGCGCCCAGGTGATCTCGCTGCGCAACCGCGACCACGTCAACCTGTCGAAGCTGTCCGGTCACTCCCTGGCCCACATCCTCTCGCGCGACATCCTGCCCTATATCCTCTCGTACGTGGTCATGGCCCTCATCTTGCAAATCTCGGCCGGCATTCTGGCCGAGGCGCAGTTGTCGGTTCTGGGTCTCGGCCCGCGCACGACCGAGGATGCCACCCTGGGTCTGATGATGAACTGGGCCTTGATCTACCAGGCCCACATTCTGGGCAAGTGGTGGGCCTACTTCCCGGTGATTATGATGATCGCGCTGATCACTTTCTCGCTGAACCTGATGAATACCGGCCTCGATCAGGTATTCAACCCGGCATTGAGAAATTAAGGGGCTGACATGGAAAAGCCAATACTGGATGTCAAGGACCTGACCACCAAGTACATCACCCGCTATGGGGAGGACGTCTATGCCGTGGATCACGTCTCGCTGCAAGTCGCCGAGGGTAAATCGCTGGGCATCGCCGGCGAGTCGGGCTGCGGCAAGTCGACGCTGGCGCTCAGCCTGATGGGCTACTATTTTCCGCCGCTCCACTACACCGGCGGCGACATCATCATCAACGGCCGCACGATCACCGGCATGAACCCCGATGACGTGCGCCGCACCGTCCTGGGCAACGACGTGGCTTATATCCCCCAGGCGGCGATGAACGCGCTGAACCCCACCCAGAAGGTGATCCACTTCATCCAGGACGTATTCGACGCGCACAAGACGCACATGTCGAAGAATGATGTCTACGAAACGGCCAAAGAGTTCTTCCATGCCGTGGGGCTGCCGGAGGATGTGCTGAACAAGTACCCGGTCGAGTTGTCGGGCGGCATGAAACAGCGCACGGTCATCGCCATCTCGGTCATCCTCTCGCCCCAGGTGCTCATCGCCGACGAACCCTCTTCGGCCCTCGACGTGACCTCGCAGAAGATGGTCATCAAGATGTTGCGGCGCTTGATGGATGGCGGTTTTATCAAGTCGATGATCTTCATCACCCATGAGCTGCCGCTGCTCTACAATGTGGTTGACGACATCATGGTCATGTATGCCGGGCAAATCGTGGAGAAGGCCAGCGCGCACGAGGTTGTGCTGACCCCGCTGCACCCCTACTCGCAGGGCCTCATGGGATCGATCATGGTGCCGGAGAAGGGGTTGCGCGATGTCAAACTGACGGCCATCCCCGGCGTGCCGCCCAACCTCAAGAACCCACCGTCCGGCTGCCGCTTTGCCGAGCGCTGCCAATACGTCATGCCCATCTGCCGGACACAGACGATCCCGATGTACGATGCCGGCGGCGGGCGCGAATACCGTTGCGTTCTGTCGCCCGAAGAGTTGAGCAAGCACCATGGCCGGGAGGGATACACCAGACATGATCAATGAAAAGAAACCCTGTTTGCAGGGAGTCGGCCTGACTAAAGTCTTCGGCCTCGGCCGCAAGAAAACCGTTGCCGTCGATAACGTGAACTTCACCTTCCACGAGGGCGAGGTCGTCTCCATCGTCGGCGAATCGGGCAGCGGCAAGACCACCCTGGCCAAGATGCTCCTGGGGCTGATCAACCACACCTCAGGTGACATCTACTTCCAGGGACAGAAGCGCGACCTGGGGTCCCACCGCAAAAAGAAGGAGTATTGGAAGAGCATCCAGGCCATCTTCCAGGATCCGTTCTCGTCCTACAATACCTTCAACAAGATCGACACCGTGCTGCTCGACTGCATCCGCATGCGCGGCGGCGGCCACCTGTCCCGCGACGAGAAGACGGAATTGATGATCGAGGCCTGCCGCTTCGTCAACCTGAAGTTCGAGGAACTGACCAACAAGTACCCTTTCGAGCTATCCGGCGGCCAGCAACAGCGCCTGATGATCGCCCGTATCTTCCTGCTCAAGCCCAAGATCCTGCTGGCCGACGAGCCGACCTCGATGGTTGACGCCTGCTCCCGCTCGACGATCCTGGACGCGCTGCTGGACTTGCGCAACGAGATCGGCATGACACCCATCTTCATCACCCATGACATCGGCCTGGCGTTCTACGTCTCCGACGCCGTCTACATCATGGAGAAGGGCCGCATCATCGAAAGCGGCACGGCCGATGACGTCATTTTGAATCCGCAAGAGCCTTACACCAAGCGCCTGATCAGCGACGTGCCGAAAATTCGCGAAGAATGGGACCTGTCCACCGTGTAAGGGGACGGCCGCATCGTTTCATCACCAATTGGACAGAGTATTACCTTGGACGTATCGACAAGTACGAAAACACGTACCCGGCTTGGCCCGGTGCTCCTGGCCTATGCCGCCTTCATTGCCCTGGGCATGCCCGACGGCCTGATGGGCATCGCCTGGCCCTCGGTGCGGGCCGACTTTGGCGTGCCCATCGACGCGCTGGGCATGTTGCTGATCGCCTCGGTGGCCGGCTACATGACCTCCAGCTTTCTGAGCGGGGCGCTGGTGGCCCGGCTGGGCGTGGGCCGGCTGCTGGCTCTCAGTTGCGCCCTCACCGGCACCGCGCTCATTGGCTACACCCTGGTGCCGGAGTGGTGGATGCTGGTCTCGCTGGGGGTAGTGGCCGGGCTGGGCGCGGGGGCCATCGACGCCGGCCTCAACACCTACGCCGCCGCCCACTTTGGCGAGGGGCTGGTGCAATGGCTCCATGCCAGCTACGGCATCGGCATCACCATCGGCCCGATCATCATCACCACGGCGCTCACGACTTACGATTCCTGGCGGCTGGGCTATCGCATCGTGGCCGGTTTCCAGTTATTGATGGCCCTGGCGTTCGTTCTCACCCTCGCCTGGTGGCGCGACGGGCAACAGGAACAGACCGACGGCCCACGCGAAAAGCGCCTCACGGACTATAAAACCCCCCTGGCCGAAACGATCATCCGGCCGCGGGTGTGGCTGAGCGTGGCCCTGTTTTTCCTCTACGTGGGCGCCGAGGTCTCGCTGGGCATCTGGGCCTATAGCCTGCTGACCGAGGCGCGCGGCGTGGCCCCCAGCGTGGCCGGCTTGCTGACCGGCAGCTATTGGGCCACCTTCACCATCGGCCGCATCCTGGCCGGACTCTACGCCAAACGGCTGGGCGTCGATCTGCTGATTCAGGCCAGCCTGGGCTTTGCGCTGCTCGGCGCGGTCTTGCTGTGGCTGAACCCGTTCCCGCTGGCGAATCTGGCGGCGGTGACGGTGGTGGGCTTTGCCATCGCGCCCATCTTTCCGGCCCTCATTTCCGGCACTAGCCAACGGGTTGGCGCGCGCTATGCCGCCAACACCATCGGCATGCAGATGGCCGTGACCGGCCTGGGCGGCTCCCTCATTCCCACCCTGATGGGTGTGCTGGCCCGCCGCTTTTCGCTGGAAGTCGTGCCCATCTGTCTGGTGCTGTTGTTCCTGACGCTGTTCATCCTGTACCGGCTGGCGATGACGCCGCGGGTGGAGAAAGGGCATGGACAGGTCGCCTAGCCTCACGAACGAATTGCTCGGCTACCCGGCCGGCGCGCGGCTGCTGATCGTCAACGCCGACGATTTCGGCATGTGCCAGGCGGTGAATGAGGCCGTCATGCGCGCCTTCCCGGCGGGGGTGCTCCGCTCGGCAACCGTGATGGTTCCCTGTCCCTGGGGCTTGCATGCCATGCGCTGCCTGGCCGCTCATCCCGAAATCCCCTTTGGCGTGCATCTGACCGCTATTTCCGATTGGGCCGATTACCGTTGGGGGCCGTTATGCCCCCGCGAGAAAGTGCCGTCCCTGATCCGCGCCGACGGCTCCTTCTATAACTTTGACCAGATGCCCCATTTCCTGGCCCAGGTCGATTTGGGCCAACTGGAGATGGAGTTCCGGGCGCAGATCGAAGCGGTGCTGGACTTCGGGCTGCGGCCGACCCACCTCGATTGGCACTGCCTGCGCCTTGATGGCTGGGATGCCGTCTCCGAGGTAATGCTGGGATTGGCGCGAGAATATGGCCTGGCGATGCGGGTGGTCGTACCCGCCCACATCGCCAGGGTGCGCAGCCTGGGCTTGCCCGCCAATGACAGCGGCTTTCTGGACAGCTACCAACTCGACCTGACCGGCAAACAGGCCCATTACCTGGAACTCCTGCGCCGGCTGCCGCCGGGCCTGAGTGAGTGGGCCGTCCATCCCGGCTTCAATTATCCTGAATTGCTGGCGATAGAATCGGAAGGGCATCACATGCGCCAGTCGGATTTCGACTTTCTGGTCTCGCAACAGGCCAGGGACGTGATCGAAGAAGAAGGCATCATCCTGCTGGATTATCGCCCCCTGCAAGCCGTCTGGCGAGAAGCGGCCGGACAAGAGGTAATGGCTTGATGAAGACACAATCGTTAAGCGGCGTCTGGGAGTTTCGCCAGGCGGGCGCGGCCGAATGGCTGCCGGCCACTGTGCCCGGCGGCGTCCATACCGATTTGCTGGCCCTGGGCCGCATCCCCGACCCGTTTGTGGGCGACAACGAACGGCGCGTGGCCTGGGTGGCCGAGGCCGATTGGGAATACCGCCGCCGCTTCACCGTGGACGCCGACCTGCCGGCGCAATCGTGGATCGAGTTGGTCGGCGACGGGCTGGACACGCTGGCGACGGTCAGCCTGAACGCCCGCACTCTGGGCCGGGCCGAGAACATGTTCCGCCAATACCGTTGGGATGTGAAAGGGCTGCTGCAAGCCGGGGAGAACGAACTGCTCATCGCCTTCGATTCGCCGGTGCGCTATGCCACTGAGCAGCAGACGGCGCGGGCCATGCCCGGCGTGTCGCAGGCCATCCCCGGCGGGCCGCATCTGCGCAAGGCCCCCTGCCAGTTCGGCTGGGATTGGGGGCCGCAACTGCCGCCCATCGGCATCTGGCAGGACATCCGCCTGGAAGGGGGCGACCAGGCCCGCCTGACCGATGTCCATCTGCGCCAGAGCCACCACGACGGCGCGGTCGATGTATCGGCCACGGTCAGCGTGGCGCCGGACGCGGTCGGCGGGCTGACGGCCCGGCTGCAACTGATCACGCCGGACGGCCAGTCATTCGCGGCCGAAACAGTCGTTGACGACGAGACGGCCACGCTGCACCTGCCCGTTCTCCGGCCGCAACTGTGGTGGCCCAACGGCTATGGCGAGCAGCCGCTGTACGAGGCCATCGTTTCGTTGCAGCACGGCGACATTGAGCTGGAGCGGCGCGACTACCGGCTGGGCCTGCGCACGCTTGAATTGCGCCAGGAAGAGGACGAGTGGGGGCGCTCCTTCGAGTTCGTGGTCAACGGCGTGCCCATCTTCGCCAAGGGGTCGAACTGGATCCCGGCCGACTCTTTCCCGACGCGCATCACCGACGAATATCTGGAGACGCTCATTCGCGGCGCGGCTGAGACGCACCACAATATGCTGCGCGTCTGGGGCGGCGGCTTCTATGAAGAAGAGCGCTTCTACGACTTGTGCGACCGCTACGGCATTCTCGTCTGGCAGGATTTCATCTTCTCGTGCAGCGTCTACCCGCTGGACGATGCCGCTTTCCTGGACAACGTCCACGTCGAGGTCGAAGAGAACGTGCGCCGCCTGCGCCACCGGGCAAGCCTGGCCCTCTGGTGCGGCAACAACGAGATGGAGTGGGGCTGGGTCGATTGGGCATGGCCGAAGCAGCGGGAACTCGACGACCTGAAAGTGGCCTACGACCGCTTCTTCCACCACATCCTGCCCGCCTGGTGCGCCGCCGCCGACCCCGACACCACCTATTGGCCCAGTTCGCCCTCGTCGGACATGCCGTTTGAGGCTCCCAACGGCCAACGACAGGGCGACGCCCACTACTGGGACGTGTGGCACGGCCGCCAGCCCTTCACCGCCTACCGCGCCCAATACCCGCGCTTTATGAGCGAGTTCGGCTTCCAGGCGTTGCCGCCGCTAGCCACCATCCGTACCTATGCCGCCGAAGACGACTGGAACATGACCTCCTACGTCATGGAGCAGCACCAGAAGAACGCCAGCGGCAATAGCCTGATGGTCGGCCAGATGCTCGATACCTTCCGGCTGCCCCAGGATTTCCCGTCGCTGGTCTATCTGAGCATGGTGCTCCAGGCCGAGGGCATCCGCTATGGCGTGGAGCATTGGCGGCGCGCCCGCGACCGGGTGGCGGGCACACTTTACTGGCAGTTGAACGATTGCTGGCCGGTGGCGTCGTGGTCGAGCCTGGACTATTTCGGCCGCTGGAAGGCGCTGCACTATGCCGCCCGCCGCTTCTACGCGCCGCTGCTGCTGTCCATTGAAGACGACCCGCCGCGGCAGGGCGTATTCGTCACCAATGACCGGCGCGAGCCGTGGGACGGCACCGTGCGCTGGTCGCTGGAAACGCTGGGCGGCGTGGCGCTGGCCGGCGGCGAGACAGCGGTGCAAGCGGCGGAGCAGGCCACCACGCCGGTTGGCGCGTTCGATCTGGCCGACTACGTGACCGACGACAACCGGCGCGACCTGGTCTTCATCGCCGAACTGTGGCAAGGCGATCAGTTGGCGGCCCGGCAGGCGGCCTACTTCGCCCCGACCAAGCATTTGCAACTGGTCGAGCCGCAAGTGACAGCCGACTGCGCCGGCGATGGGCAGTCGTTCCACGTCACCTTGCGCGGCCGTTCGCTGGCCCGGCTGGTGGAAGTGGCGCTGGAGGGCGCGGACGTGGTGTTCAGCGATAACTACTTCGACCTGCCCGCGGGCCGCGCCGTCACCGTGACAGGCGATCTGCCGGCCGGTTGGGATGGCGCGCGTGTCGCCGCCGCCCTACGGATTCGCTCGGTTTATGATTCTTTTCAGCCGCGCGGAGGCGACTGAGACCCGGTTGGAAAGGAACCGTTACTTGCGGGTTTCACGGCCAGGCAGAATTTTCCAGTCTATAGGCGTGAAATCCGTCAATTAAAGCTCGCAATAAGGAGTCTGCCATGACTAACATTCAATCTCTTCTTGCCCGGATGACCCTGGAAGAAAAAGCGGCGTTGTGCACCGGCGCGGGGCCGTGGACGACCACCCCCATCGAGCGGCTCGACCTGCCGGCCCTGACCGTCACTGATGGCCCGCACGGTGTTCGCCGGGTGGTTGACGTGTTCTCGATGATCAATAAAAGCCTGCCGGCCACTTGCTTCCCCACGGCCTCCAGTCTGGCGGCCAGTTGGGACCCGGCGTTGTTGCATGAGATGGGCCAGGCGCTGGCCGAGGAAGCCATCGCCCTCGACGTGGGCGTTATCCTTGGCCCTGGGGTCAATATGAAGCGCTCGCCGTTGTGCGGCCGTAACTTCGAATATTTTGCCGAAGACCCGTATCAGGCCGGCGTCATGGCGACGGCGCTCATCGACGGCATCCAGAGCCGGGGCGTCGGCACCTCGCTGAAGCATTATGCCGCCAACAACCAGGAGTTCGAGCGCTTCTCGATGAACGCCGAGGTGGACGAGCGCGCCCTGCGCGAGATCTATCTGCCGGCGTTTGAAATGGCCGTGACCAGAGCTAAACCCTGGACGGTCATGTGTTCCTATAACAAAATCAACGGCGTCTACGGCTCCGAGCATCGCCAACTGTTGACCGACATCCTGAAAAACGAGTGGGGCTTCGAGGGGTTTGTCGTGTCCGACTGGGGCGCGGTGCACGACCGCGTGGCGTCGCTGAAGGCCGGGCTGGACCTGGAGATGCCCGGCCCCAAGCCGACGCGCGTCAATGCCGTCATCGAGGCGGTGCGCAACGGCGACCTGGACGAGGCGGTGCTCGACGAGGCGGCGCGGCGCATCCTCAACATCGTCTGCCGCGCGGCCGAGACGCCCAAGGGCGGCGAATACGACGCGGCGGCCCACCATGCCCTGGCGCGCAAGATTTCGGGTGAGTGCATGGTGTTGCTGAAGAACAATGGCCTGCTGCCCCTGCGCGACCCGCAACACATCGCCGTGATCGGCCGGGCGGCCATGAACTGCCACTTCCAGGGCGGCGGCAGCTCCCACATCAACCCGACGCAGGTCGACGTCCCGTACAGCGAACTGCAAAATCTGGCCGCCAACGCCGAATTGAGCTATGCCGCGGGCTACCCCGAAGACGACAGCCGCAATCAGGGCCTTATCGACGAGGCGGTGGGCCTGGCCCAAACGGCCGACGTGGCCCTGCTCTACATCGCCCTGCCCTCATTCAAGGAATCGGAAGGCTACGACCGGGCCGATCTGGACCTGACGGCGCAGCAGGTGGCGCTCATTCAGGCCGTGACCGCCGTGCAGCCCAACACGGTTGTCATCCTCAACAACGGCGCGCCGGTGGTCATGGGCGACTGGATCGACGGCACGGCGGCGGTGCTTGAGGCGTGGATGATGGGCCAGGCGGGCGGCGGAGCCATCGCCGACGTGTTGTTGGGCCGGGTCAACCCATCCGGCAAGCTGACCGAGACGGTTCCGCTGCGCCTGACCGACACCCCCGCCCATCTGAACTTCCCCGGCGAAAACGGCGTGGTGCGCTATGGCGAGGGGCTGTTCATCGGCTACCGCTATTACGATGCCCGCAACGTGGCGGTGCAGTTCCCATTTGGCTATGGGCTGAGCTATACCACCTTCGCCTACGACAATGTGCGCCTGTCGGCCGAGAGTTTCCGGGACGTGGACGGTCTGATGGTGTCGGTGGACGTGACCAACAGCGGGCCGGTGGCCGGCAAGGAGATCGTACAGGTCTACGTCCACGATCACGCGGCGCGGCTGGTGCGGCCCTATAAGGAACTCAAGGGGTTCGCCAAGGTCGCCTTGCAGCCGGGCGAGACCCAGACCGTCACCATCCCCCTCGACTTCCGCGCCTTCGCCTACTACGACCCGGCCTACCGGCAGTGGGTCACGGAGTCGGGGCAGTTCGACATCCTCGTCGGCGCGTCGTCGGCCGACATTCGCGGCCGGGCCACGGCCACGCTATGTTCCACGCTGCAACTGCCGACGATCCTCCACGACGAATCGACCATCCGCGCCTGGTTCAACGATCCGGCCGGCCGCGAACTGGTGGCGCCCATCTTCGACGAGATGATAAAGAACGGCGGGATGTTCAGCGCCAATGGCCCGGAAGACCAATCCATCGGCATGGACATGATCAACTTCCTGATGGATTTGCCCCTGCGCAGCTTCTTCCACTTCCAGGAAACGTCATTGACCCAACCACCCGACGACATCACCAACCAGTTGTTGGAGCAGGTGCACGCGGTCGGCCGGTAAGTAGCCGTATCTCCTCATCACCCTTTCCGTAGAAACGGCCGGACTCAGCTGAGTCCGGCCGTTTTCTTCTTACTGATTACTGAAGACTGACCTACTGCCCTACTGATCACATGATCGACTGAACACCATTCATCTCTCACGTCGGTATTCAGCCGCATCGCCATTCTCGGCCAACTCGCGCAAGACCAGCCGGTCGCCATCGAGGACGAAGCGATAGGCCCGCGGCCGGCCCATGCCGTCATGGAATGTCACTACGTCCCCCTCGACCGCGTAACGGAACACGGGCACGTCCCAGCCGTCGCGAACCAGCCACACGCTGCCGTCGTCGCGGAACTCGTAGAGCAGGGCCGCCGGCGATTGATCGCGCCAGCGGCCGGTGAGCGAGACGGAGCCAGCGCCGGCAATCACCATCAGGGTGATGAACGCCAGCGCCAGAACCGCGGCCACGCGGGTTGGGCGGGAGGGCATGGTGGGCCTGCGGCCGGTTAAGGCAACTGCTCCGCCAGGCGGGTGGCGACGGCTTCGGGCGTCAGCGGCAGGCGACCGAACCACACGCCGGTGGCATCGTGGATGGCCGCGGCAATGGCCGGCGCGGGCAGGATCATGCTGATTTCGCCCACACCGCGCACCCCATAGGCGCTGACGTCGTCCGGCCTTTCCAGCATCACGTATTCAACGTTGGCCGTCACGTCGCCAATCGTCGGGATCAGGTAGGTGCTGAGGCGGTCGGTCTGGATGTGGCCGTCGCGCGTGATGAAGTTTTCCGTCAATGTCCAACCCAATGCTTGCACCAGGCCGCCGTGGAGTTGTCCGCGTACCTGCTGCGGGTTTATCGCCCGGCCGGGATCGTGGGCGGCCACGATGCGCAGCACCTCGATCTCGCCCGTCTCGATGTCCACCTCGATCTCGGCGGCGTGCGCGCCGTAGGCATAGCTGACAAAATTCATGTTGGCTTCGCGCTCGGCCAGCAGGGGGGTGGTCGGGGGAGCGGCCCACCAGCCGCCGCCCCGCGCCGGGCGGTCTTCATTCTGCCAGTTGGTCAGCGCCTCGGCCGCCGCGGCCCGCACCGCGCTGCCGCCCCACATGGTCATGCGCGAGGCGGAGCATGGCCCGGCGTTCCCGGCCGAGGCGGTATCGGACACGATCATCGCCACCCGTTCCAGCGGGACGCCCAGCACCTCGGCCGCTATCTGAGCCAGCACGGAATGCGCGCCCTGGCCCACATCCGACGCCGCCGTGTAGATCTCGGCCCGCTCTATCTCCCGGTCGCCCTGCAAGACAACCCGCGCCTCGCTGCCCTCAGGGATACCCCAGCCGAATCCGGAGTTCTTCATGCCCGCGGCGAAGCCGATGCCCCGCCGTTTGCCCGGCGACGCAGGCCCCGGCGCGGGCCAGCGCCACCGGTCGCCGTCCTGGATCGCGCCCGCCCGGCGCGCGCACGCCTCGATCAGTTCCGGCAGGCTGACGTCGCCGACGAGGGGGGAGCCGGTGGACAGGCTGGTCCCGTTACGGGCGCAATTGCGCAGCCGCACCGTTATCGGGTCCAGGCCGAGCGCCTCCGCCAGCCGCCCGATCATGATCTCGGAGGCAAAAGTTGATTGCGGCGAGCCGAACCCCCGAAAGGCGCAGCCGGGGACGTTGTTGGTGTAAATCATGAGGCCGTCGATGGTGACGTTGGGGAACTGGTAGGCGCCGGTGGCGGCGTAGAGGAAGTTAGCCAGCACCTCGCTGCTGGTGTAGTTGTAAGCCCCGGCGTCGGATAGGATATCGACCTTGGCCGCCAGCAGCGTGCCGTCGCGGCGCGCACCCCAGGTGTGGCGGATGGTGAAGGCGTGGCGCTTGCCGTGGCCGAGGATGGATTCCTCGCGGCTCCAGACGATCTTGACCGGACGGCGCAGCTTCCAGGCGGCCACCGCCAGAGCCACTTGCACCGAGGTATCCTCCCGGCCGCCGAAGGCCCCGCCGATCGCGCCATAGATGACACGCGCGCGCGCCTCCGGCAAATCGAGCGCTGCGGCGATCTGCCGCAGGTCGTCGTGCGTCGCCTGGCCGGACGTGCGCACGGTGACGCGCCCCTCCTCATCGATGTAGCCCAGCCCTGCCTCCGGCTCCAGGTAAGCGTGCTCCTGCATGGGCGTGTTGAACTCGCCGGAGAGCACGATATCGGCCCCGGCCAGCGCCGCGTCGGCGTCCCCCTTACGCAGGTGAATCTGGTGGCAGATGTTGCCCGGCCAATCCTCGTGTAAAAGAGGCGCGCCGGCGCGCATTGCCTCTTCCGGGGCAGCCAGAACGGGCAGGTCTTCGTACACAACCCGCACCAATCGCGCCGCGGCCTCGGCCGTCTCGGCCGTTTCGGCCACGACCGCGCAGACCTGATCGCCCTCGAAGCGCACCTTATGATCGCAGAACACCTGCTGGTCGGGGCGGATCAGGCCGCGCACGTTGACCGGCACGTCGGCGGCGGTCAGCACGTCGACCACACCGGGCAGCGCCCGGGCCGCGCTCGTGTCCAGTTCGCGGATGACGGCATGGGGCCGGCCGGCGAACACGATCTTCATGTGCAGCATGTCGGGCACGGCGATATCGGCCGCATAACGCGCTTCCCCTTTCACCTTGGCCCAGCTATCACGCCGGGTCACCGGCCGGCCGACAACCTGAAACTCAGCCATGACTCACCTCCGTGCCCGCCAGTTTGACGGCCTCGATGATCTGAGCGTAGCCGGTGCAGCGGCAAAGATTGCCGGTGAGGGCGTGGCGGATTTGCTCGTCGCTGGGCCGGGGATGCTGCTCCAGCAAAGCCACGGCCGACAGGATCAGGCCCGGCGTGCAGAAGCCGCACTGCACCGCGCCGGCGTGGACGAAAGCGTCCTGTAGCGGGTGCAACCGGCCATCGGCGGCCAGCCCCTCGATCGTGACCACATCGCGCCCATCGGCTTGCCCGGCCAGGACAAGGCAGGCGTTCACCGGCTGCCCATCCAGCAAGACCGTACACGCGCCACATTCCCCCTCGCGGCAGCCGTCCTTGGTACCGTAGAGGTGCAGGTCGTCGCGCAGCAAGTAGAGCAGCGTCTTGTGGGCGGCCGTCGTCACGGTCTGCGTCCGACCGTTCACCGTCAGCGTCACGCTGATTTCACTCATCGCCCACCTCCAACTCGGCCAATTGGGTGAGGCCTCGCCGCACCAAGACCCCCACGCCATGACGGCGGTAGGCGGTCGAGGCGCGCACGTCATCGATGGGACGGCAGGTCATGGCCGCCGCCGCCGCCGCTTCTTCGATCAGCGCGGCACTCACGCGACGGCCAAGCAGCACGTTTTCCGCCTCCCGGCAACGGATGGCCGTCGGGGCCACCGCGCCCAGCGCGATCCGGCAATCACTCACTTGGCCGTCGCTGGCCACCACCACTACCAGGGCGGCGCTGACGACCGAAATGAGCATCCCCCGCCGGTTGCCCAGGCGCAGGAACAACGACCGGGCGCTCTGCGGCAGCGGGGCGAAACGCACCTGCCGGATGATCTCGCCGGGGAGCAGGGCCGTTTGGCCGGGGCCACGCAGGAAATCGGCCAGCGGCAGCGAGCGCTCACCGGTCAACCCGATCAGATCGACGACCGCGTCCAGTGCCAGCAGGACCGGCAAGGTGTCGCCAGCCGGCGAAGCGTTGGCGATGTTGCCGCCCAGCGTGCCGCGGTTTTGAGTCTGCACGCCGCCGATCACGCCGCTCACCTGGGCCAGGAACGGCGCGTGGGCTTGCAACAGGGGCGAGTTGAGCAGTGTCGTATAGGTGGTCAAGCTGCCGATGGCGATGTCGCCATTGGCCCGTTCAACGGTATTGAGGCCGTGAATGTGGCTGAGGTCGACGAGGGTCGCCGCCTGGAAACGACCGTCGTGCATTTGCGGAATCACGTCGGTTCCCCCGGCAATCGGCCGGCTGCCGGCGACAGCCAGTAAGCGGCAGGCTTCTGGCAGAGAGTCCGGCGATTTGAATTCGAAGGACGTCATCTGTTTGCTCCAGTGGCGACCTGACAGGACTTAAGCGACCCGTCAGGTCTCCAGGGTCTAGAAATTCCACTTCGTCTGCGAGCGGCTCTCGGCCAGAACGCGCCCGTCGCGAATGACGTAGCGCCGGTCGCCGCGACGACGCAGGGCGTCGACGGCCGAAGTCGCGTCCAGGATGAGCAGATTGGCCCGCGCGCCGGCCTTGACGCCGTACTCTTCCAGCCGGAAGTTGCGCGCCGCATTGTAGCGGGGCATGTCGAAGGACGCCGCGATCTCCTCCGGCGCGCTGAGGTGGGCGGCGTGGGCCGTGATGAAGGCCACCTCTAGCGGATCCATGTTGCCGTAGGAATAGAACATGTTTTGCAGGTCGTCCTGACCGCAAGAGACGTTGACCCCGGCAGCCATCAGTTCCTTGACCCGGGCAATGCCGCGCCGCTTGGGATGTTTGTCGCCGCGTCCCTGGAGCATCAGATTGATGGGAGCGATGGTGATGACGTTGAGGCGCGCTTCGGCCACCTTGCTGATGACCCGCTCGGCCAAGACGTCATCCCAGGCCGACATGGCGCAACAATGGCCGGCCGTCACCCGCCCTTGCCAACCCTGCCGGATCGTTTCCTCGGCCAGCAGCTCCAGGCTGTGCCAGGCGGGGTCGTCGGTCTCGTCGATGTGCATATCGACGTCGGCGTTGTGGGCGCGGGCCATCTGGAAGGCTAGCTCGATGTGGCGGGCGGCGTCGTCCATGTCGCGCTCAGCGTGGGGCATACCGCCAACCACGTCCGCACCCTGGTCCAGCGCCTGCCACATCAGGTCGATCACTTCCGGGTCGCGGGCCATGCCCATCTGTGGGAAGGCGATGAGTTGCAGATCGATGACGTCCTGGAAGCGCTCGCGGACGGCCACGTTGCCCCGCAAGAGGCGCAACTGGCCGGTGCGGTCAATGTCGACGTGGCTGCGAAACCATTGCACGCCGTGGCCGATGGCCGTCCGCAGGGCGACGGACGCGCGGGCGACGATGTCATCGATGGGCATGTCTTTCTTGATCGCCGCGTAGACGTTGATGGCCTCTTCCAGCGTGCCGCTGTGGTTCAGCGCGCCGTCCCAGATCAGGGCGTTTTCCAGATGAAAGTGCGTCTCGACCAGGGCCGGAGACAGCATGCCACCGCCGGCGTCGATCTCGCGCGTGCCCGCAGACAGCCCGCCCGGCGCGACGACGGCGATCAGCCCGTCTTGAATGGCGACCTCAACCGGTTCGCCGGTCTTGTCGGAAATCGCGTTACGAATTACCAGATCCATGTAACCTTCCTGTCAAAGTGGGGGTTTAGCCGGCACGGTTGCCCACCCTGCTCTCGAATGGGCCTACTTCTCACCGCCCCGGAAATAGGGGACGGCGTAGGCGCTGGGAAACTCGGCCCGGCGCGAGACGCCGACGAGGACGATGATCGTAATGACGTACGGCAGCATTAACAGAATTTGGGACGGGATGGGCATGCCCAAGGTCTGCAAGCTGATTTGCAGCGCCGAAGCCACGCCGAAGACCAGCGCCCCCAGCAAGGCCCGCGCCGGATCCCATTTGGAAAACACCACCACGGCGATGGCGATGAAGCCCCGCCCGGCGGTCATTTGCGTCCAGAACAGCCCCAGGCTGCCCAACACCAGATACGCGCCGCCCAGCCCGGCCATCGCGCCGCCGATGATGAGGGCCAGGTAGCGAATTCGACCGACGGGAATGCCGCGCGTGTCCACGGCGTCGGGGCTTTCGCCCACGGCGCGCACCTTAAGGCCGAAATGGGTGCGATAGAGAACGGCCGAAGCCACCGGCACCAGAATGAGCGCCAGATAGACCAGGACGTTATGCTCGAAGAGAACGGGGCCAATGAAAGGGATTTGGCTGAGCAGCGGGATGGGCAGGGTGGGGAAGATGTCCAGTGTGGGCGGGATGGTGCGTAAGCCGAACGCCAGCCGGAACAGCAACGTCGACAGGCCGCCGCCCAGGATGGTGATACCGATGCCGGCCACCACCTGATTGGCCCGCACGGTGATGCTCATGAAGCCCATCAGCAGGCCAAACAGGATGCCGGTGAGCATCCCGGCCACCACCCCGGCCCACAGATTGCCGCTCCAGTACGCCCCCAGGAAGCCGCTCAACGCGCCCATCAGCATGATCCCCTCAACGCCCAGGTTCAGGATGCCGGCCCGCTCGACGAAAATCTCGCCTAGGGCGGCCAGCAAAATGGGGGTGGCCAGACGGATGGAGGCGGCCAGGATGCCGATGACGAAGGAGGTTGAGATAAGTTCCAGATTCATGAACGCCGCCCTCCGAAAATGTATGACCGCGCCAGGACGATGAGGATGATGCTGCCATTGATCACATCGACCAGGGCGAAAGGAACCCCGGCGCTGCGTTCCATGGCATTGCCGCCGACGACCAGCCCGGCGAATAGGAAGGCCGACACCACCATGCCCAAGGGGTGAAGCTCACCCAACAGGGCCACGACGACGGCCAGCGACCCCATGCCAACGGCGATGGCCTCGATGAGACGGAAATGGACGCCGAATATTTCCCCCCACCCGGCTACTCCGGCCACCGCGCCGCTGATGAGGGAAACCAGGATGATGGTACGGTTGACGTTGATGCCGGCGTGGGTGGCTACCCGCCGGCTGGCCCCGACGATCTCCATCCGCAGGCCGGTGATGCTCCGCCAGAACAGGAGCGCGGCCACAACCAGAACCAGGGCGACCAGAAAGGCGACGTTGAGCCGGCTGCCGGTGAGCAGACGCGGCAGTTCCAGCGCTTCCGGGATGAGCCGTGACTGGGGAAAGTTAAACCCCTCCGGGTCTTTGAGCGGGCCGTTCACCATGTAGGCCAGCAAATAGACGGCGATGAAGTTGAGCATCGAGGTCGTGATGACCTCGTTGGCATTGAAGTGCGCCTTGAGAAATCCGGCAATCCCGCTCCACAAAGCGCCGCCCACCATCCCGGCCACAACCGTCAACGGCATCAGGATGATAAGGGGCAGGCTCTGGAAGGTCGTTGCCGCCCAAAAGGAAGTGATTGCCCCCAGGATCAGCTGGCCCTCGGCGCCGATATTCCACACGCCGCAGCGGAAGGAAATGGACACGGAAATAGCCAGGATCAGAAAAGGGGTCATCTTGACGAAGGTCTCGGCCAGGCGCGCCGGCGAGCCGAAGGCGCCCGCGAGCAAGCTGCGATAGGCCGCGATGGGGTCGCGCCCGCTGAGCAGGAGGAAAAGCGCCCCGATGAGCAGCCCCAGGGCGACGGACAGGGCGGCCGACAAGGCGCGCCGGCCCATACCGCGCCAGTTGACGTTTTTCGTTGATTTTGCTATGGCCGCCATAGTATCCTCATTCCGCTGGCGGCCCGGACGGCCGCGCCTCAGCGTCGGCTGTCCCCGCCATCATCAGCCCCACCCTTTCCAGCGTCGCCTCGGCGATGGGCATGATGTTCATCACGCAGCCGCTATAAAAGACCATCAGGCGATCGCTGAGGGCGAACAGCTCGTCCAGATCGGCGCTTAGCAGCAGGATCGCCGAGCCGCGCTGGCGTTCTTCGGCCAGCTTTTGGTGCACGTAGGTCGCCGCCCCGATGTCCAGGCCGCGGGTCGGCTTATTGGCAACGATCAGCACCGGCGCTCGGCTCAGTTCGCGGGCCAGAATCAATTTCTGCTGGTTGCCGCCGGACAGGTTAGCCGCGGCCATCCGCGGGCCGGGGGCGCTGATGCTGAAATCGTGGATTAGCCCTGCGGTAAACGAGTCAATCGCGCCGAAATGGAGCATCTGATGACCGGAGAATGGCGCGCGCTGGAACAACTTGAGCACGGCATTGCGCGCCAGGTCGAACTTCAGCACCAGCCCCTCGCCCTGCCGGTCGTCGGTGATCACGGCGATGTTGTGGTCGATGACCTGCCGCGGCGACCAGCGCGCGGCGTCCTCGCCGTTGATTGTGATGTCCCCGGCCACTGCCCGGCGCTGGCCGGTGATGGCCTCCACCAGCTCCCGCTGACCGTTGCCATCCACTCCGGCCACGCCCAGAATTTCGCCGGCGGCGATCTCAAAGCTGATGCCGCGACAAGCCGGCAGGTTGCGGTCGTCGTTGACTTGCAGGTCGCGGACGGTGAGGACGGGGCGCGCGGCGACGGCGGCGGCCATTCCGTGGTGGCCGGCGACGAGGGCCTCGTCGCCCACCCCGGCCAGGGCCATGACAAAGTTCGTTTGTTCGCGCTTGAACTCTTCCAGCTTGTGGCCGATCATCTCGCGGGCCAGTTCGCTCTTGTTCGTGTTGGCGGTCAGGGCCTCGAACACCTTGCGCCCCTGGCGCAAGACGGTGACGCGATCGGTGACGCGCATGACTTCATCGAGCTTATGGCTGATGAACACTACCGCTTTGCCCTGGGCGGCCATGCCGCGCAGGGTGGCCGCCAATTCCTCCGCTTCCTGCGGGGTCAGCACGGCCGTCGGCTCGTCGAGGATGAGCACGTTGGCCTGGCGATAGAGGCTGTTCAGGATCTCCACCCGCTGCTGCTCGCCCACGGAGAGGTTTTCGATGCGCGCCTGAGGGTCGATCTGGATGCCGTATTGCCGGGCCACCTGAGCCACGCGCCCGGCGGCCGCTTTCAGGTCGAGGACGATGGGCGTGGCGTCCAGGCCCAGGATAATGTTTTCGGTCACGGTGAACGGCCGCACCAGGCGAAAGTGCTGGTGGACCATGCCGATGCCCAGCGAGATAGCGCTGGCCGGCGAGTCGATGGTGACCGGCTGGCCGTTGATCAGGATTTGGCCTTCGTCAGGCTGGTATAGCCCGAAGAGGACATTCATCAGCGTAGACTTGCCGGCCCCATTTTCCCCGAGCAGGCCGTGAACCTCCCCGGCATGAAGATCGAGATCGATACGGTTGTTGGCGACGACGCCGGGGAAGCGCTTTGTAATGCCAACCAGACGCACCGGCAGTTGCTCTGTCATCCTTCTCTCTCAGACTTTCCCCGGAAACCGGCCGGCGGTTTCCGGGGAAACTAAGCGGTTAATGGAACGAATGGGGCCGGGCCGCCACGCCTGGGCAGCTAGTTGGTCTCAATCGTCACGGCATCCAGGTCACCCAGGTCGAGGGTGCCGGCGATGAAGGCTGCGCGCGCTTCGTCGATCTTGGCCTGAATCTCAGGCGTGATCAGGTCGGCCAGCGCCACGTTGAAGATCGTCTGCTCGCCCTCATTGGCGAAGTTGATCCAATAATGCTTGTCGCCAAAGGTATCGGCGCGGCTCTCGTTGATCATCTGGACGAACATCGGCCCCCAGGCATAGACGTTGCTGGCGACGGTGATCGCCGGCTCCACCTCGTTCTGGTTGGCGTTGTTGCCCATGCAGGTGACGCCCCTCTCGGCGCAGGCGTTGAGCACGGCGATACCGATGCCATCACCGCTCTGCCACAGCACGTCGGCCCCGGCGTTGACCTGGTTGAGCGCCGCTTCCTTGGCCCCGGAGAGGTCGTTGAAGTCGCCGACGAAGGTGTTGAGCACAGTCACGTCCGAATTCACCGACTCCGCGCCCATCTGGAAGGCCACGTGGCCGCGATGGATCTCCGATACGTCCACGCCGCCGATGACGCCGACGATGTTGCTTTCGGTCAGCATGCCGGCGATGATGCCCATGATGTAGCCGCCCTCTTCCAGAGTGACGTCATAGACGCCGACGTTGGGCGCGGTCTTGAAGCCCGTGCCCAGGCCAAAATCAACGTCCGGGAAATCGGCGGCCACCTTGATGATCGGCTCCTGGAATTGGAAGCCGTGGCCGATAACCATATTGTAGCCCTGCTGGGCGTAATCGATGAGCGCCGGCTCGATGTCGGCCACGTCGTAGACCTGCTCCACAACCGTCACCTCGATATCGCCCAACTGCTCCTTAGCCCAGTTCATCCCCTCGAAGGCGGCCTGGTTCCAGGACACGTCGTCGGCCCGGCCGGGCAGGATGAGGGCCACGCGATAGGTTTCGCCGGGTTCGGCGGCCACAGGCTCCTCAGCGACCGCTTCTTCCTCGGCGGTCGTGGCCTCGGCCGCCGGCTCATCCACGACAGGTTCCACGGTTTGCGCGCCACATGCCGCCAGCGCCAGGGCCAGCAGCCCCACTACGAGTAGCACAATTGTCAATCTCTTCATGATCTTACTCCTAAGGCAAACGAAAGGACTCCCACTTCTAGAATCAGGTTATTCAGGGTTACGTTGGTGTACTGGATGGGATGCCACCTCCTCTTGATGGATTGCGATCAAAAACGGTTCAAATCCGTTTGCGGAGCAGGGAAAAGCGCACGTAGTTATCGTGGTAATAAGCGGTGTGGAGGACGACGGCCGTGCCGTCGACGTCATAACCCACCTCATCAATGCGTAGCAGGGGGGCGCCGGGTTGTATCTGCAGGATGCCCGCTATCTGCGGCGAGGCAACGCTAGGGATCAACTCGGCCAAATTTTGCACCGTCACCAGGTGGCAGCGCTCGCGCATGAAGTCGAAAATCGGCTGTTGCAATTCCTCATCGCCGAATGGGGCGATGATGCTTTTTTGGGGGATCCGGTCGATGCAGTGGATGGCTGGTTGGCCGCTGGCCAGGAAAGTTTTGCACACCACCAGCGCCGGGGTTTCCGGCTCCATATCGACCTGAGCGGCCAGTTCGGCGCTCAGGGGTTCGTAGCCGAACGAGTCCAGCCGAATGGTGGGATCAAACCCGGCGGAGCGCAGCAGGTCGGTGAATTCGTAGGCATGCTCGGCGCGGGTCTGGGCGCGGGAGATGTAGTGAACGTAGGTGCCGGCCCCCTGGCGACGGATGATGACGCCCTCGCGCTCCAAGACGGCCAGCGCCTGACGAACAGTGCCGCGGCTGACCCCATATTGGGCGGCCAACTCCGGCTCCGAAGGCAATCGCCCGCCAACGATGTACTCGTGGCGCAATTCCTCGCGCAACGAATTGGCCACACGGGCGGCCATGGTCTCTGGGCGTTGTAGTGGCTTTCTGATGTTTTTCCTCCTGGGAAAAACAACGCTTGTCTTGAGGCCGAACGGGGTGGATTTTGGCTCCTGTGGAAATCTGAACCCCCAGCTCCACACCCCCGTCAGTCTAAAGAGTTGCTATTTGTTTAACAACCAAACAACTCTTTTAGCATAAAACAAGTGCGCGGGTTTGTCAATAAGGGGCCGCCTTTAAGAAAATAGAACAGTACAAAAGTATGCCCCGTAATTCATGGTGCTCCTTTGCAACGTTCAACCTCTCTCTTATAATGCCATCGTGCCGACATCACTTATTGCCACGAAGCTATATTTTCCCCCCTCCCGGTCTGAAGTTGTCCTACGGCCGCGCCTGACCGAACAACTAAACAGCGATCGGCATCACAAATTGACCCTTATTTCGGCCCCGGCGGGGTTCGGCAAAACGACACTGGTCAGCGAATGGGTCGCCGCCGGCCGGCGGCCGGTGGCCTGGCTATCGCTGGCGGAAGAGGAGAGCGATCCGGCTCGCTTCCTGACTTATCTCATCGCCGCCTTGCAGACAATTGCGGGGAACATTGGAGCGTCGGCGCTGCCCGTGTTGCAATCGCCACAGCCGTTGCCCATCGAAGCGCTTTTGACGAGCCTGATCAATGACATCGCCGCCATTCCCAACGAGTTTATTCTGGTGCTGGATGACTACCACCTGGTGGATGACGCAGCGGTTGACAAGGCGCTAGGCTTCCTGCTGGAGCATTCGCCGCCCCAGCTGCACCTGGCGATTACGACCCGTGAAGACCCCAATCTACCCCTGGCCCGGCTGCGCGGGCGCGATCAATTGACCGAGCTACGCGCCGCCGACTTGCGCTTTACGCCGGGCGAGGCGGCCGAATTTCTCAACCAGGTGATGGGGCTGTCTCTCTCGGCCGGCGAGGTTGCCGCCCTCGATAGCCGCACCGAAGGCTGGATTGCCGGTCTACAGTTGGCCGCGCTGTCGATGAAGGGCCACCGGGATATTACCGGATTCATCCAGGCCTTCACCGGCGATCATCGTTATATTGTCGATTATCTCGTCGAGGAAGTGTTAGACAACCAGCCCGAGGCGTTGCGCCATTTCCTGCTACAGACATCCATCCTCGACCGCTTGAATGGCCCCCTGTGCGATGCCGTGACGGGGCAGCCGGGGGGCGCGGCCCAGTTGGCAGCCTTGCAGCGCGGTAACTTTTTCCTGATTCCGCTGGATGACCGGCGACACTGGTATCGCTATCACCATCTTTTTGCCGATGTGTTGCGCGCCCATTTGGCCGCCGAGCAACCCGACCAACTACCCAGCCTTCACCAGCGCGCCAGCGCCTGGTTCGCCCAAAACGGCTCCGCGCCGGAGGCCATCCGCCACGCCCTGGCCGCCCAGGATTTCGAGCAAGCGGCGACCCTCATCGAACGGGCGGTGCCGGCCACGCGCCGGAACCGGCAGGATGCCATGCTGCGCAGTTGGTTTCGGGCTTTGCCTGACGAACTGCTGCGGCGCCGGCCCTTACTCAACGCTCACTACGTCGGCATCTTGCTACAGAGCGGCCAACCGGATGGCGTCGAGGCCCGCCTGCAAGACGCCGAGCGTTGGCTGGCTGAAAACGTTGGGCTGCGCCCGGATTTTGCCGACGAGGAAGATTTTCAACGCCTGCCCAGCCTGATCGCCATGTACTATGCCGCCATTGCCCTGGTTCGCGGCGATAGCGCCGGGGCGATGGCCCACGCCCGGCGGGTCATTGAACTGGCCCCGGAAGAGGACGATTTCGTGCGCGGCGCGGCGTCGTCACTGATGGGGCTGGCGGCCTGGACAAGCGGCGACCTGACGACAGCGTACCGGATGTATGGCGACGGCATGGCTTATTTGCACAAGGCCGGCTACATCTCCGACGTGATTGGCGGCTTCGTTTCCCTGTCCGATATTCGGCTGGCGCAAGGTCGCCCGCGCGAGGCGCAAAGCAACTACGAGCGCGGCTTGCAGTTGGCAACCCAACCCGACCGGCCCCCGCTGCGCGGCGCGGCCGACATGCACGTGGGCCTGAGCGACATCACCCTTGAGCGCAACGATCTGGATAGCGCCGCCCAGCACCTCCTGCTAAGCGTGGATCTTGGCGAACTCAATGGACTGCCCAAAAACCCGTATCGTTGGTGCGTGGCCTCGGCGCGACTACTGGCCGCCCGGGGCGATGTAGACGGCGCGCTGGGCCTCCTCGACGAGGCCGAGCCGCTGTACGTGGGTGATTTCTCGCCCAACGTCCAGCCTATCGCCGCGCTGCGGGCGCGGCTGTGGGTCGTGGCCGGCCGGTTGGGCGAAGCCCTCGGCTGGGCGCGCGCGCAAGGCATAGCGGCCGGAGATGACCTCAGCTATCTGCGCGAATACGAACACATCACCCTGGCCCGGCTCCTACTGGCCCAGGGCCGGATCGAGGGTTCGGCCGGCGCGCTGCGTGAGGCGAGCGGCTTACTGGAGCGGCTGCGCCGGGCGGCCGAAGAAGGCGGCCGGCTGGGCAGCGTGATCGAAATCCTGATCCTGCAAGCGCTGGCCCAGCAAGCACAGGGCGACCGGCCGGCGGCGCTGGCCCATTTGGAGCGCGCTCTGGCATTGGCCGAGCCGGAGGGGTACGCGCGCCTCTTCCTGGACGAGGGCGCCGGCATGGCCCACCTGATTGGCGAAGCGGCCGGGCAGGGGATGAGGCCCGCCTACACGGGCCACCTGTTAGCGGCCTTCGCCGCCGAGCATCCGGCCCCGGCGGGCGTGATGCCGCAGCCCGCCCCCCCGGCCTCATCGCCCCTGATCGAGCCGCTCAGCCCGCGCGAGCTGGAGATCCTCCGCCTGTTCCAGACAAATCTTTCCGGCCCTGAGATCGCTCAGGAACTCGTCATCGCCTTGAGCACGGTCCGCACTCACACGAAGAGCATCTACAGCAAACTCAATGTCAATAGCCGCCGGGCGGCCGTCGGGCGCGCGGTTGAACTGGGCTTGATCTAGACCTGACAGGTCGGCGCGCGCTTGATTTGTCTCTCAAGGTGTTAACGCGCCGACCTGTCAGGTCTGGGTTTCCCCATATCCCCACATCAATCCCCACATGGGGGGAAGACATCTCCCCCCATTCATTTGTATAGTGTCTTCAATCGAACCCCAACAGGCAGCAATGCCGGGTGTTAATCGACACCAAATAACGGTTCAAAAAAGGAGACAGGCAAATGAACATCGTAGGCAAAACCTCGCTTCAGCAGAGCAAAGCGACGCTATCCACAACGACCCTCATCCGGTTGTCGGGCTTGGCCGCCGGGTTGGCCGGGCTGGGCTTCATCGTCGTGGGGTTGTTCCATCCGGTCAACGTACCCGCGGCGGTCACCACCGCCACCTGGGTCAACGTCCACATCGTTGCCATGGCGATGGGTTTATTGGGCCTGATCGGCATGACAGGACTATATGCCCGGCAGGCGGAGAAGATCGGTTGGCTGGGTCTGGCCGGCTATGGCTTGTTCAGCCTGTGGCTGGTGCTGGTCGTGGGCGTCTCTCTGGTGGAAGCCTTTATCTTGCCGGGTCTGGCGACGGAATCGCCGGCGTTTGTGGCCGGTTTCCTGGGGATGTTTAGCGGCGCGGCCAGCGCGATTGACCTGGGCGCGATACCGACCCTCTGGAAGCTATCGGGGGCCATGTTTATCCTCGGCCCGCTGCTGTTCGCCATCGCCACGTTCCGCGCCCGTATCCTGCCGCGCGGGGCGGCTGTATTGCAGGGCGTCGCGGCCTTGCTGGTTCCCCTAGGCGCGCTGCTGCCGCCCGAATACGAACCGCTGGTGATGGTTCCGGTGGGGCTATCACTGATATGGCTGGGGTACGCTCTCTTGGCCGAACGTCAGGCGAATGCGTCGGAACGTATGGTCGTCTCGAAACCGGTCAAGGTTGCCTAAGACTTTATGTCGTGGGCCAGTGGTTGTTCAACTGTCAAGCAGTTGAACAACCACTGGCCCCTTAGGATTACGCGGTTTTCTACGAGGAGTTGAAAATGGAAGCTACTATCGACAGTGATAATCGCCATCGTGACGTGCCTCAGACCACCAGGACGAGATCGAGAAAAATCGCGCTGGCGGCCGGTGTGCTCTACCTGATCACCTTTCTCTCGCTCCCTGCCTTCGCTTTCTACGCGCCGGTGCGCGAACCGAACTACCTGGTTGGCTCCGGCCCGGACAATCCCATCATCTTCGGCGGCATCCTGGAGATCATCGTGGCTCTGGCCTGTATCGGCACGGCCGTGGCGCTGTACCCGGTGGTCAAGCGGCAAGGCGAGGGCTTGGCCTTGGGCTTCGTCGGCGCGCGGATTCTGGAAGCCGGCACCATCTTCGCCGGCGTTGTCTGCCTGATGACGATGGTGACCTTACGGCAGTCGGGGGTTGGGGCCGAAGCGCTGATCACCGGTCGGGCGCTGACCGCCATGTATGACTGGTTCCACCTGGGGCAGGACCTCATACCGGGCATAAACGCTGTGCTGTTAGGTTCGCTGCTGTATCAATCGCGCCTCGTGCCGCGGATACTCCCCTTGCTAGGGTTGATCGGCGCGCCCCTGCTCGTCGCCAATGTGATCGTGATCATGTTCGGCGTCTCCGGCCCGCTCCGAACGTTGACAACGATCGGCGTGCTGCCGATTGCCGTGTGGGAGTTTTCGCTGGGTGTCTGGCTTGTCGTCAAGGGCTTCAATTCGACCGCTATCACGGCCGAGTTCGACAACATGGAAACCAGCGGGTAGGTGAGCGCGGAATAGCAAGAATAGGGCATTGCAACAGGAGAAGTTAAAATGAAAGCAATCGTCGCCACAAAATTCGGCACTGCGGATGTCCTCCAACTTCGTGAAGTTGATAAACCGACGCCCAAGGCGAATGAAATCCTGGTCAAAGTGGTCGCCACCACCGTCAGCGCCGGGGACATCAGGATGCGCAGCCTGAACGTGCCGCTGCTGTTCTGGCTGCCGGCGCGCCTCACGCTAGGTTTCACCAAGCCAAAAAACCCAATCTACGGCATGGAATTGGCCGGTGAAGTGGCAGCCGTCGGCAAAGACGTAACCCGGTTCGAGCTTGACGACGCGGTATTCGCCTCGACCCTGGCTGAGAAGTTTGGGGCCTATGCCGAGTATAAATGCCTGCCCGAGGAGGGGCTGGTGTTGACCAAGCCGCACAATATGAGCTATGAAGAAGCCGCCGCCGTGCCGATTGGCGGGCCGACCGCGCTGCGACTGCTGCGCAAGGGCAACGTCCAGCGCGGCCGGAAAGTGCTGATCTACGGCGCTTCCGGCAGTGTGGGCACGTATGCCGTCCAATTGGCCCGGCACTTGGGGGCCGAAGTGACCGGGGTTTGCAGCACGGCCAATGTGGCGCTGGTGCAATCGCTGGGCGCGGATCGGGTGATCGATTATACCCAGGCTGATTTCGCAACCAGGCTGGAGCGGTATGACGCCATCCTCGATACGGTCGGGAAATTCCCCAAATCGCTCGTCTCGCCGGCCCTCGCGCCCAACGGCCGCTTCGAATCGATCGCCAGGCTCAACACGAAACAAAGCGTGGAAGAGCTAAGCTTCGTCAAGGAGGTCATCGAGGCGGGCGCCATCAGGGCGGTCATCGACCGGTGCTACCCGCTGGCGCAGGCGGCCGAAGCCCACCGTTACGTCGAAGCCGGGCACAAGAAGGGCAACGTCATCCTCATGATGGCCTAGCAAAGCAAATTATTGGGGTAATGAGTATCATGGATATTCAACATATGCCGGACGAGAGCAACCGGGGTAATGGCCCCAGCCGGCCAACCGTCTATGAAATCAGGATCAGGGGGCATCTGGGCCAACAGTGGCGAGAGTGGTTCATGGGGCTGACCATCGTGCTGCAAGAGGATGGCAATACGCGCCTGACCGGCGTGGTGGTCGATCAGGCGGCGCTGCATGGCATCCTCAAGAAAGTGCGTGACCTGGGGATACCTCTGCTGGCGGTCAATATTGTGGGATCAGAACCCGATGACTTTTGAATCGTGACCGGCCAATCCACTCGACCGCCACCCCCAGCCAAAAAAAACGACCGGACTAAAAAAGTCCGGTCGTTTGTTTCTTCTTCTTCTCTTTTTCTTACTGAATAGCGATCTAGCGGAAACTGCCCACCGACTCCGCCATCATCGGCCGGAACTTATAACCGTAGACGATCATCCCCTCATCCCCGTCGGCGCGCAGCTTGCGGGTCACCATTTCGACCGGCATGCCGATGGTCACGTCGCTGAAGTCGACGTCGGTCAATTGAGCCGTCACCAGGGGGCCTTCTTCCAGCTTGATCAGGGCGACCATGTAGGGCGCGTTGTGCTCGAAGCCCGCCGGCGGGTCATAGATGGTGGTGTAGGAGTAGACCTCGCCCAGGCCGGTGAAGGTGTAGAGTTCCTTGGCCGGGGCCTCGCATTCCAGACAAACGTCGCGCGGCGGGAATAGCTTGACACCGCAGCTGGGGCAAACCTCGCCCACCAGGGCATACCGTTGTTGATTGAGACGCCAATGACGTGAAACTTCCATTTTTATATATCCTCTTCAGCGGCGAGCCGGCTCCCAGGCGATAACGCTTGTTCGGCCCGCCCCTGTTACCATCCTGTATTATCCACGTCCGGGCTTCCAACTACTGCCAACGCCGGGGAAAACACTGTCAAAAGCTATCAATCCAGGTATTAGGGAGTCGGTGGCAGCTCGAGGTCAGGGTGCGGGGACATTTATTGGCGTAATTTGCCCGCCCAACGAAACCCGACCCTGGTCGACCTTGAGGACGGTCACAGATTTGGTTGGGATCCGTCGGCCGCTATCATAGCGGATCGTCCCCGTCAGGCCGTGGAATGTAGGCAGGCCGGGCAGCACTGCCAGCACGGCCGCCGGATTGTCGCTGCCGGCCTCCTTCACGGCGGCCATCACCAATCGCGCCGTATCGTAGCCCAGCGCGGCAAACGCGCCTGTTTCCTGGCCGGGGTTGGCCCGCTCATAGGCCGCGACGAACGCCGCCATCGCCGGGTCAGGGTGGGCGCGGTCAACAAAGGCATGGGTTGTAAAGTAAATGTCGGTCAGCGCCGGGTTCTCGCCCCAGGCATGGCCCAGATCGAAACTGTCGCCGCCTACGATGGGGGCGCTGATCCCGGCCGCGCGCAGACGCCGGATCCCGTCGATGACGTCATCCGGTGCGGCCGAGAAGAAGATGACGTCAGCCGCCGGCGCGGCCGAGACCGCTTGCGACAACTCGTCAAGCGCCTCATAACTCCCCGGTTTGTTGATCGTGCCGCCCAATTCGGTAAAGCGCGTGGTGAAATAACCCTGCAACAGTTCGGTGAACGTGTCGTGGCGCCGGTAGACGACCATTGCCCGGCGCGCGCCGAGTTCCTGATAGGCATACTCGGCCGCCGCGGCCGCCTGAACGTTATCGCCGAAACAGGCCAAATATAGGTAGGTGGGCACTTGCTCCGGCAAGTGGGGCGAGGTCGCGCCCGACGTGACGAACAGGCGCTCGACCGCGGCGCATGAATTCGCCGCGGCCAACACCATATCGGTATCGGATAACCCGAATAACGCGCTGATGGCGGGATGCTCGGCCAATAACGCCGACGTCATCCCGCCCAGAGCGGCCGGGGTCGTGCCGCTATCCACCAGCAGCATTTCGATCGGCCGGCCGAGGACGCCGCCTTGCTCATTTGCTTGAGCAACGGCCAGCCTGGCCCCCTGCCATGAAGGCACGTCCAGTTCCGATTGCCCGCCCGTCAGGTTATAGATGGCCGCAAGGGTTACTGGTGTCATGCCTTCTCCTGGTACAACGCTTGAAGGGCTTCAATATTATGGGTCATTGGGTCTGATTGATCAGGCGGAAACTAGCCATCACCGTGCAGGATATGGGTAACCGCCGTCGCCCCCATGCCGCCCAGGTTCTGGGCCAGGCCGACGCGCGCCCCGACCACCTGACAATCGCCGGCCGTGCCGCGCACCTGCTCGGCCACCTCGACGATCTGATACAGGCCGGTCGCGCCGACAGGGTTGCCGCGCGCCTTCAGGCCGCCGAAGGTGCTGATGGGCACGCGCCCGCCGCGGCCGATAGAGCCATCGCGGGCCAGTTCCCAGCCCCGGCCCCGCTCGGCAAAGCCGCACGCCTCCAGCGACAGGGCCGCCAGAATGGTGAACGAGTCGTGCAACTCGGCCACGTCGATGTCGGCCGGGGAGAGGCCGGCCTGCTCGTAGGCCCGCCGCGCGCTGGTTTCGGCCGCGGCCAGCCACAGCGTGTCGCGCCGGTCATGGAGGGCCAACGCGTCGGTGGTCAGGGCCGAGGCGAGGATGCGCACCGGCCGGGCCACCATGTCGGCCGCCCGCTCGGAGGCGGTGATGATGACCGCCGCCGCGCCGTCGCCGGTGGGAGCCTCATCGAACAGGCTGACCGGCGCGGCGGTCATGGTGGCGCTGATGAAGCTTTCCGGCCGCAGCTTGTTGCGATACATGGCTCGCGGGTTGGCCGCGCCGTTGGCGTGGGCGTTGACGCTGAAGCCGGCGAAGTCGGCCAGTTCCAGGCCGTACTCGTGCATGTAGCGGCGCATGAGCAGCGCCGCCGCGCCGCTCAGGGTCTGGCCGTGGATGGCCTCGTAGTCGGCATCCAGCGCCGTCGCCAGGGCGGCGGGGATGACCGCGCCCGATTCGTCGGTCACTTTCTCCACGCCGACGACCAACGCCGTCTCCACCAGGCCGCTCTGCACGGCCAGCACCGCCTGGCGCAGGGCCGCGCCGCCGCTGGCATCGGCCGCTTCCACGGTCAGGGCCTCGCTGCCGCGCAGCCCGGCAAAGTCGGCCACCAGCGCGCCGAGGTGATTTTGGTTGCTCAATTGCCCGGCCAGCATGTTGCCGNNGCCAGATGGCGGATGGACGTGTCCCAGTGCTCGCGCACGTCGGTTTGGCCGAGGCCGATGATGCTTACGTTTGTCATGGGTCGGGTCCTGCAAGGTTCTAGGTGTTAGGTGCTAGGTGCTAGGGGCAGAGCGCTCTTCCCCTAGCACCTAGCACCTAGAACCTAACACCTAATTCATCTTGAGTTTTTCGCGGAAGCGCGAATACGTGGCGTAATCGATCGGCGTGCGGCGGGCGATGTAGGCTTCGGTGCTCGTCGCCCGGCCGCGGGCCTCGGCCAGCCGCTCGGTCGTGGTCAGGTCGAAGGCATCGCTGCCCGCGCCGGAGCCGTAGCTGACCATCAGAATGCGGTCGCCCGGCTCAGCCACGTCGAGAATAGCCGTCAGGCCGATCATCGTCGAGCCGCTGTAGGTGTTGCCGATCCGGCCGCTGAGCAGCCCCGGCGCGATCTGGGCCTTGCTGAAGCCCAGCATCTTGGCCGCGCGCTCCGGGAATTTGACGTTGGGCTGGTGGAAGACGGCCCACTGGTAATCGGCGGCCGTCGTGCCCATGAGTTCCATCAGTCGCTCGGCCGCGCCGGTGACGTGCTTGAAGTAGGCCGGCTCGCCGGTGAAGCGGTCGCCGTGGGACGGGTAGTTGGCGTGCTCGCGCCGCCAGAAGTCGGGCGTGTCGGTGACGAAGGAGAAGGAGCCATTGATCAGCGCCAGCGCCTCGGCGCCGGGGCCGACAAGGATGGCCGCGCCACCGGCGGCGGCGGTATATTCCAGCGCGTCGCCGGGGCGACCCTGGGCGGTGTCCATGCCGATGCTCAGCGCGTACTTAGCCATGCCGGAGCCGACGAAACCCATCGCCGCCTGCATCGCCTCGGTGCCGGCCTTGCAGGCAAACTCCCAGTCGGCGGCCTGCGTGTTGGGCACAGCGCCGATGGCCTCGGCCACGATGGTGCTGCTGGGCTTCACGGCGTAGGGGTGGCTCTCGCTGCCCACCCACACGGCGCGAATCTCCTGCGGGTCGATCTGGGCGCGCAGCAGCGCGTCGCGGGCGGCCTCGATCGACATGGTGACCACGTCCTCGTCCAGGCCGTTGACCGCCTTCTCCTCGATGGGCGTGCCGCCCGTGCCGCCCTTCCACATGCGTGAAATTTCGGTCGCCGGCAGCCGGTAGCGCGGCACGTAGGCCCCATAGCCGACAATGCCCACCGGCCGGTCGGGCCGCAATAATCCATTTCTGGGATCGTTATCGCTCATTGATTCCTCTCGTAGGCGGAACTTCCAGTTCCGTCATCTTAATTCTTGGTTTCGGTGGAACTGGAAGTTCCACCTACGCGGCGAGTAGTTCCCGCGCCCGTTCGACGCGGATATTGCCCTCTTTCACCAGTTGGTCGGCGATGCGTTGCACGTCGCCGTCCGGCGCGCCGGCGGCCAGGGCCACCTGCCGCGCGTGGAGGCGCATGTGGCCGCGCTGGATGCCGTGGGTCGCCAGGGCGCGGATGGCGGCCAGGTTCTGGGCCAAGCCGACGCTGGCCATGACTTCGGCCAGTTCGACGGCCGACTCCACGGCCAATATCTTCATCGCCACGCGGGCCGTGGGATGCACCTTTGTGGCCCCGCCAACCGTGCCCACGGCCAGCGGCAGGGTGATCTCGCCGTACAGGTCGCCATTCTCGTCCACGTGCCAATCGGTCAGAGCGCTATAGACCCCCGGCCGCTTGCCGTGGATGGCGGCGTAGCTGTGCGCCCCGGCCTCGATGGCCCGCCAGTCGTTGCCGGTGGCGATACACACGGCGTCGATGCCGTTCATAATGCCTTTGTTGTGGGTCGCCGCGCGATAGGGGTCGGCCACGGCGAAGGCGTTGGCTTCGGCGATGAGCCGCGCCACCTGCCGGCCGGGTATGTCGGGGATGGTCAGTTCGTCGGCGGGGATGGTGCAGCGGGCGGTCGTCGTGCGCCGGTCGGCCAGATTGGACAGGATGCGCAACACGGCCCGGCCGCCGGTCAGTTCGGCCACGCGCGCGGCGATGGCTTCCACGGCGGTGTTGATGGTGTTGGCCCCCATCGCGTCGCGGGTGTCGTAGAGCAGATGGACGACCAGCATGGGGCCGACGGCCGTTTCGGGGAAGGGCCGGGCCTCCAGCCCGCGCGCCCCGCCACCGTAGCGCACGATGCTCTCGCCCACCTCGTCGGCCAGGGCCATCAGTTCGGCGCTATGGGCCAGCACGGCCTGCCGCGCGGCTTCCAGATCGGGCATGTCGAGCACCTGAATCTGGCCAATCATGATCGGTTCGGTCGATTCGGCCTGGAAGCCGCCGCCGGCGCGGATGAGCTTGGCGGCGTGGCTGATGGCCGCCAGGACGCTCGGCTCTTCCACGGCCATCGGGATGAGGTAGTCGCGGCCGTTGATGAAGAAATTGGCGGCGATACCCAGCGGCAGGGCGTAGGTGCCGACGACGTTTTCGATCATCAAATCAGCCTGCCGCGGCTTGAGGCCGTTGCCGGCCAGCACCGCGTGCTCCTCGTCACTCAACCCCGCCCACTCGGCGACGACCGCCGCCCGCTCGGCCAGCCCCAGCTTATAGAAGCCGGGCAGGCGCGATGATTTCACTTCCAGCTCCACGACGTTTTCCATTGGTGTTTCACCCTGAGATGTATAACAGGTTTTGGGATGAATCGATGCGGGACTGTAGCGCCGAAATGCTGTCAAAATCTATCGAGGTTGGCCGCCGATGGCTGGAAGTGTGGTGGAGCGGGTGTCATGGGCNNGCCCATGACACCCGCTCCACCACACCCCACCCTGTTTTTGCACGCCCAACCACGCTATAATAGGCCAAACTACCCCCGGCGCTTCTACCGGTCTCTCACGCCGGTTCCCTTGGCGGCCGGCCGGGTTAGTTGTGTTTAATATGACGCATCGCAAACTGGAGATAGCCAACGCCGAGCAATTATTCGCTCTTACCAATAGCTACTTGCCGACGGCCGAGCGCGCACAGATCGAGAAAGCGTACGAGTTCGCTCGCCGGGAACACGGCACGGAACGCCGCAATACCGGCGAACTTTTTTTTACCCACCCGCTGGCTGTCGCCACCTATCTGGCCGAATATCGGCTGGACGCCCTCGCAATCTCGGCCGCCCTGCTGCATGACATCGCCGAAGACACGCCGGTTCTGCTGAGCCAGATCGAGGACGAGTTCAGCGCCGAGGTGGCCCAACTGGTCGACGGCGTGACCAAGCTGAAGGAGGTCACCCGCCAGGTTGCCAAGGAAAGCACCAGGATGTCGCCCTTGGATCTGAAGCAGGCTACCTTGCGGAAGCTCATGTTAGCCATGACGGTCGATGTGCGCACGGTCATCATCAAGCTCTTCGACCGGCTGCACAACATGCGCACCATCCACGGTATGTCGGCCCAAAGCCAGAAG
>CXWJ01002368.1_pt1 | contig 54846 bp, 38 predicted proteins | sample 590841 | NCBI WGS metagenome assembly CXWJ01 (sample SAMEA3498367, study PRJEB10139) | wastewater metagenome | biome: wastewater treatment plant; material: activated sludge | place: Austria | collected 2015-01-21 | reverse complement strand
GGGCGGCGCGTTCTCGTGCTTGTGGAGGCTGGAGAGCAGGTTGTAGACGTAGATGTTCTCGGCGGTGACAAATCGCCCGTCGTGGCCGCTGACCCGGGCGATGGGCAGCACCTCGAAGCCCTCGGCCTCCAGCCCGGGCACAATGCGCGTGTTGATGAGCGAGCTTTTGCCCGCGCCCGACTGGGCGTAGAAGAGGAGGAAGCGCTCGGAGATGATGCGGGCGATGAGATCGCGCGCCTCCCGGTCGCGGCCGAAGAAGCGCGCCGCTTCCGACGGCTGGAAGGTGCGCGGGCCGACGTAGGGCTTTTGCGCCTCGTCATCGGCCGCGGGGGGCGCGGTGGTGCTGCCGGCGTTGGGTGCGGTGTTGTCTAGCGTCGCCATTCTTGCCACTCTTCCCACAGGCGATTCATAAACGCCTGGGGGGAATCCCAGGAAACGGTGAAGTTGGCGTTATCGAGGAGATATTTTTCCAGATAGGCCTTGATCTGTTCGGCCGTGGCGCGGGCGCTCTGGCGGTGCAAATCCATCTGGATAGCCAGATTGAACTCACGCAGCGTGGAGGGGCGGATGAGACCGCGGAACATGACCCGAAATTCCCAATCGCGCAGCCGGTAGCCCAGCATCAACAGCGACGACTTGGCGATGGCCTTTTGCAGATAGGGGGGCAGGATGCGATTTTCCGAGCTGGTATCGCGGGCCAGCGTGCTGAGAAAATCGAGATAATCATCCTCGGTCAGAACCATCGATTCGAGGTAAGTCTCCAAACCGAAGACGTGGTAGACGAGGGGTGTGGCCTCGGTCGGCTCAAAATCGAAATCGGTCTTGTGCGAGGGGTCGGCCCATTTCGTCGGTTCGCCCGACCAGAAGCAGACCTGGGTGCGCACGTTCTCGCGGCCGTTGGCGCGGATGGCCCGCTCCAGAAAATCGAAATGGCTGGTGGTGATGTAGATGGGCAGGTTGAGTTGGGCCAGCAGATCGATGGGGTTAGGCGTTTTGCCGGCGACCGGATAGCCTAACTCGGCGGCCACCTCGGTGAAGCTGTAGCGCTCGCGGTCGGCGCCAATCTCGTCCAGCGTCGCGGCATCGGCCGTGCCCTCGGTGCGAGCCAGGAAGGTCAGTGTATCCTTGAGGAAGTTGAGATAGGTGGCCTTGGCCTCGCGCGTGGTCTTGCTGCGGGCGACGCGGACGAAGAGGGCCACGCGCGGCAGCCAGTGTTGCTCGGGCAGCGGGAAGCCGACGTCGGTGGCCCAGGCGTCGGCCAGAATATCCTCGGCGTTGTAATTTAGATCGAGGGTGCTATTGGCTTGTCCTTTGGTTGCGGCCGGTTCAGGCTCGGCCAGCAGCGAAGCGAAGACAAGGTCTTGGTAGATCGAGTTGCTGACGATGGGGATGATCTGCCCGTCGGCGATGCGCGGGGCGAGTTCGCTCCAGATGTCGGCCGGCTCAGCTTCCTGCTGCTCCTTGCGCTTCTGCTCCGTCCATTCCTTCAGGCGCTGTCGGCTCATCGTTGCCGCCCTTGTTCGATGGTCAGGGCCACGCGAAAACCGTGGCGGTTGCCGGACGGGCCGGCCTTGTCGGGCAGAAAAGCGTCGCGGGCGCTGCAGCGGTAGGGGTGAAGAGGCAGGGGAGCAGGGGGGCGGGGGAGCAGGGGTGATGCCCCACCAGGCTCCCTCTCCCCCTGGGAGTGGGTTGGGGAGAGGGTGCGGCCGCCCCGAAAGACCCGCCGCACCGCATTCGGCTGCTCCGGGTCATTGCGTTCGTCATCTTGCCACGGGTAGGCGAAGAGCGGATCCGGGACGCGCGGATCGCTGCCCCAGGCGCTGCGCGTCCACTCGCGGGCGTTGCCGACCAGATCGCGGCCGCCGTAGACACTCTGGGCGGGGAAGGCATCGACGGGCGCGATGTCGGCGGCGGTGTTGGCGCGGTCGGGCAGCCACTCATCCCCCCAGGGGAAGACGCGGCCGTCGGGGCCGCGGGCGGCCTTTTCCCATTGGGCTTCGCTGGGCAGGGTGTAGGGGCGGCCGGTCTGCTGGCCCAGCCAGCGGCAGTAATCGATGGCCTCATGCCAGGTGACGCCGGTGACCGGATGGCGCAGGCGGCCGGCGGGCGGGCGGTTGCCGTCCCACAGCAGCAGGGGCGAGGCGGCGCGGCGGGCGTCGCGCAGATAGCGGGCGTATTGCTCGTTGGTGACGGGGTAGACGGCGATGGCGAAAGCGGGCAGGGTGACCGAATGGCGTGGCCCTTCGGCCGGGGTGTCGGTGTCGCTGCCCATGAGGAACGGCCCGGCCGGCACGCGGGTCATCTCCGGCTCAAAGTCCAGGCGGCGGTATTGCTGCTCGTCGAAGGGGTCGCCGGTGATAAAGGGCAGATCGGCCGGCACGTCGGCCCAGGCAACGGCCGGGCGCTGGACGCGGGCCAGGTCGACCAACGCTTGCAGGCGATCCTGGTCGAGGAGGCAGCGCATCAGCTCGCGGATGAGACCCTCGCGGGTGCGGCCGGGCAGGTTCTCGTAGTCGAAGCCGAGCGACAGGCAGAGAGTTTGGACGTCTTCGAGGGAGAAGAGGCTGTCGATCTGGCGCAGCAGGTCGTGGAGGTAGGGTGCGTTCGTCGTGGGCATGCTCATAGGCACGGGGCACTAAGGCTCACGATGGGTGCAGAGGCTGACCACGTTGACGCTGACATGTTATTTATTCTTAAACGAATCGGAGTTCACTCGTCATCGAGAAGGGACTCTAAAATATCCGGCGTCAGCCCTCGCGCGATTGCATTGTCACTGATCTGATCCATAAGTAGACCAAATTCAGATGTCGGCTCTTCGAATTCTCGCATCCAAACGTTGAGCAACGCCCGAAGTTTTTCCTGGGCATCCAGCGGAGCATTGATATAGGCTTGCGCGGTTTGCTCGTCCAGTTCTATCTCGATGGTCGCCAGCATCTTGTCATCACCTCAAGGGAAATGATTGGACGATATTTTACCACATTTAACACTGATTTGATGATTAGAAGATTGGGGGCAGAGGTAGCCTTCTATTGTCTGTCTTTATTAAAAAAGGCATGGACACCAGATGACATTAGCGCCGATAGCCAAGCCGCGCCGACACCTGCTCGGCCGCCGCGCGAACGCCGTCGCCAATGGTGGGCACACACTCAGCCGTCAGGCGCAGCTTCGGCCCGGCAACGCTGAGGGCGGCGACGACGCGGCCGTCATGGTCATAGATGGGCGCGGCCAGGGCGATGAGGCCGTGCTCAAGCGTCTCATCGGCGATACTGTAGCCGCGGGCGCGGATGCAGGCCAGTTCGGCGCGCAGGGGGACGCGGCCGGTCAGGGTGGCCGGCGTGACGGGCGTCAGGATGCGCGGCAACAGCTCATCCGTGTCGGGCCGGAAGGCCAGCACCACCAGCCCGGTGGACGAGGCGTGGAGGGGCCAGCGGCTGCCCAGGTCAGGCACGCCACTCATCAGGTGGCCGCCGACGATCTCATCGATGACCAGCATCTCGTGGCCGGACAGAATCTCCAGCGAGGCCGTCTCGCGCGTCTCTTCGGCCAGGCGCTCCAACTCCGGCCGGGCCACGGCGCGCAGGTTGTTGGCCCGCAGCGCCCGCCCGCCCAGGACGACGATCTCCGGGCCGAGGACGTAGCGCTCATCCGGCGCGCGGCCGAGCAGCCCCTCGCGCTCCAGCGCGGACAGCAGGCGGTAGGCAGTGGTCTTGTTCAGCCCCATCTCGCGGGCCAACTCCGACAGGCTCCACGCAGGATGGTCGTCGTCGAAGGCCTTGAGCAGGGCCACGGCGCGGCGGATGGCCTGGGTGCCGGGAATCGTCTCATTCATAAAGAAAAGTGATCCGCAGATTACGCAGATTGCGCAGATTTAAGAAAATTTCTTAAATCTGCGTAATCTGCGTAATCTGCGGATGATACCTCTTATTCTTCGTTGCTATTGCCCGAAGACAGGCGCTCGCGGGGCTTGTGGACTTCGACGGAGCCGACGCCGAGGGGCTGCCACTTCTGGGCGATGTCACCGCTGCGCAGGCGGTGCTCAATGCCGCCGCGGGCGTGGGTGTCGCCGAAGCCCTCCGGCTCAATCGACATGCGCTCCCCTTCCAACAGGCCCAATATACCCGACTGCCCCGGCTCCGGCCGCCGGGCGATGAGCGCTTCCTGGTGCTCGATCTCGCGCGGGTCGTAGTCCAGCGGCTCGGTGTAGGTGGTGATGAAGCCCTCGAAGTTGCGCAGGACGACCCGGCCGGGGGCCTGGCTGACGACGTAATTGGGCATGACCGGGATTTTGCCGCCGCCGCCGGGGGCGTCCACGACGTAGGTCGGCACGGCGTAGCCCGACGTGTGGCCGCGCAGCCCCTCGATGATCTCGATGCCCTTGCTGACCGTCGTGCGCAGGTGGCCGGAGCCTTCCACCAGGTCGCACTGGTAAAGGTAGTACGGCCGCACGCGAATCTTCACTAGATCGTGCACCAGTTTGCGCTGGATGTGGACCGAGTCGTTGACCCCGGCCAGCAGCACGCTCTGGTTGCCCAGCGGCACGCCGGCGCGGGTCAGCCGGTCGGTGGCCGCGGCCAGCTCGGGGGTGATCTCCTTGGGATGGTTGACATGGATGTTGAGCCAGAACGGGTGGTACTTCTCCAGCATGTCGCAGAACTCGGGCGTCACGCGCATGGGCAGGAAGACGGGCACGCGCGAACCGATGCGGATGATCTCGACGTGGGGGATGGCCCGCAGGCGGCCGAGGATCATATCCAGCAGCTTGGGGGCCAGCACCATCGGGTCGCCGCCGGACAGCAGCACGTCGCGGATTTGCGGCGTGCGCTCGATGTAGTCGATCTGGGCGTCGAAGTCGGCCCGGCTAAAGGTCTGGGTCGGGTCGCCGACGATGCGGCTGCGGGTGCAATAGCGGCAATAGCTGGCGCACTGGGTGGTGATGAGCATCAGCACCCGGTCTGGGTAGCGGTGGACGAGGCCGGGCACGGGCGAGTGCTTGTCCTCGGCCAGCGAATCTTCCATCATCGACTCGAAGGGCACCATCTCGCGGTCGGTGGGGATGACCTGCTTGCGCACCGGGCAATGGGGGTCGTTGGGGTCGATGAGGCTGGCGAAATAGGGCGTGATGTCGACGCGGAACAGCCCCTTGGCGGTCAGGGCGCGCCGCTCGGAGTCGGTCAGGTTGATGACGCGGCCGAGTTCGTCAACGGAATTGAGGCGGTTGGACATTTGCCAGCGCCAATCCATCCACTGTTCGTCGGGCACGTCGGCCCAATAGGGGGCGCGAGTATAGACCGGGTCGGTCAGGGGGGAGGTGGTGGGTTTGGGCATGAGGGCGCTCCTTTATCGACTCTCAGGTGCGACGCACTTTCTGAAGTGCGTCGCACCTTCTGGTTCACATGGTGGAATGATGTTTCAATAATGCGCTAGTATAGCGAGGTCTTGGAAAAGGACAAGGGCTACTGTTAGGCTAAAGAACTAAAACTCGGTTGCGACTTGCGTCTGTGTACCATTTAAGGTACAATTCATAAACATGAGCGATCAGCCTATCCTCCACGTTGTCTTCTTTCGTTCAAGAACTGGAGAAGAACCAGTAAGGAGTTGGCTCAAGGAACTCGAAAAGGACGATCGCAAGGTAATTGGGGAAGATGTCAAATTGGTGCAGTTTCGCTGGCCGCTGGGAATGCCGCTTGTGCGCAAGCTAGAGCCAGAACTATGGGAAGTACGCAGTCATCTGGGTGGCGGACGAATCGCGAGGATGGTCTTCACCGTTCGGGCAGGCGAAATGGTCTTGTTACACGGGTTTATCAAGAAATCACAGAAAACGCCGCCACAAGAGTTGGAATTGGCCCGCCGGCGGAAGAATCTATGGCTGGAAGGGTGAGAAAATGAATCAGTACACCGGTAGCGATTTCGATGATTTTCTGGCCGAAGAAGGTATCCTGGAAGAGGTAACCGCACGGGCTCACAAGCGCTTACTGGCGCTTCAGCTTCAGGACATCATGGCCGAAACGCAATTGACCAAGACCGAACTTGCGGAACGCATGCAGACCAGCCGTTCCCAACTGGACCGCCTGCTCGACCCGGAGAATACGGCGGTGACGCTGGACTCGCTAGAGCGGTTGGCGCGGGCAGTGGGGAAGCGGTTGGTAGTGGAGTTAGCGTAGGAAGCAGGCGACCGACAAGATCACTTAAGGTAATGAATATGCCCAACCAACCCGCCGAATCCGAACCCACCAGGGAAGAACCAAAGCCCACTCCCGTCCCCCGGCCCCAAGACACAATCACCCAAACGCGCCACACCATCACCCTCAACGGTCAGACCCTCCACTACACCGCCACCACCGGCCGCATCATCCAGAAGGCCGAGGACGAAAAGGAAGGCGAGAAGCCCAAAGCGGCCATCTTCTTCGTCGCCTACACCCTCGACCCGCCGGAAGGCACAGGCGCGGCCGACCCCGCCACCCGGCCCATCGCCTTCTCGTTCAACGGCGGCCCCGGTTCGTCGTCGATCTGGCTCCACATGGGGCTGCTTGGGCCGCGGCGCGTCGCCCTGGAGGAGGACGGCCGCTTGCTGCCCCCGCCCTATCGTCTGGTCGACAACGACTTCTGCCTGCTGGACAAATGCGACCTGGTCTTCATCGACCCGGTGACCACCGGCTTCAGCCGCGCCGNNCCACGGCTTCAAGCCCGACATCGAATCGGTGGGCGACTTCATCCGCCTCTACGTCTCGCGCTATCACCGCTGGGGGTCGCCGCGCTATCTCATCGGCGAGAGCTACGGCACGACGCGCGCCGCCGGGCTGGCCGGCTATTTGCAGGAGCGCCACGGCTTCTACCTGAACGGCATCATCCTCGTCTCGGTGGTGCTCAACTTCCTGACGCTGCGGTTCGACCCCGGCAACGACCTGCCCTTTCTCCTCTATCTGCCGACCTACACGGCCACGGCCCACTACCACCACAAGCTGGCCCCGGAGTTGCAAGCCGACCTCGGCCGCGCCCTGGCCGAAGCCGAAGCGTTCGCCCTGGGCGAATACGCCACGGCCCTGCTGCAAGGCGATGCCCTGCCCGCCGCGCAACAGGCCGACATCGCCGCCCGTCTGGCCCGCTACACCGGCCTGTCGGTGGCCTATATCGAATCGACCAACCTGCGGGTCAACATCCACCGCTTCGTCAAGGAGCTATTGCGCGACCAGCGGCGCACCGTCGGCCGGCTCGACAGCCGCTTCACCGGCATCGACCGCGACGCCGCCGGCGAAGGGCACGAATACGATCCCNNCCATCATCCAGGGGGCCTACGGCGGCACGTTCAACGACTACGTGCGCCGCGAACTGGGCTTCGCCAGCGACCTGCCCTACGAGATCATCAGCGAGCGCGTCCACCCCTGGTCGTTCGCCGACCACGAGAACGCCTACGTCAACACCGGCGAGACGCTGCGCAAGGCGATGAGCATGAATCCCCACCTGCGCGTCTTCGTCGCCAATGGCTATTACGACCTGGCAACGCCCTATCTGGCGACGCGCTATACGTTCGATCACCTGGAACTTGATCCCGAGCGGCGGGGGAATGTCGTCATGCGGCATTATGAGGCGGGGCATATGATGTATATTTATGAGCCGTCGTTGGTACAACTGAAGAGCGATCTGGATGCGTTTATTGAGGGTGGGTGAGAGTAGAAGCCGAGTTTCTCTAGGGGCATCCATTCAACGCCGCGTCATCTACCCACATCGCTGTCACGCCGCCCCAGCCGTTATTATAGACGCCGAAGTAGAGCGTCACCGTCTGGCCGCGGAAGGCGTTCAGGTCATGCTCATAGTAAACCCAGCGGCCGGGGTCCTGGCGCTGGAAAGTCAGCACGTGCTGCGCGCCGGCGCGGTCAAATAGCAGCACCATCTGGGCGTCGTCGCTGAGCTTGGCCCGGTCGTGCGACGACGTGGGCACGACCAGCGGCGGGGTCAGGGCGGCGACGGGTTCGGTGGTCTTGGGGTAGAGCCAGTAGCCCAGTCGGGCCGAGGCAACCGGGGCGGGGATGCTCACCGTCTGCTGGAAGGAGGAGTAGCTATACCGGTTGTCGACTGGTTCGGGGATGCCGGCGCGCATAGAGCGATTGCCGCTGTGGCCGAAAGCCCACCAGTAGGCGGCGGGAAATTCGTTGGCGTTGATCTGCCAATGAGTGTTCTCCTCAAAACCGCCGTTGGCGATGACGGTGGCGCAGGCCGGAGGAGTGACCGTAGGCGTGGCCGTGGGCGGCTCGGGGCGCGGTGTGTTAGTGGGCGCGCGGGTCGGCGTGCGGGTCGGCGTCGGCGTGTCGGTTGGCGTCGGCGTGGGAGTTGGCGTCGGCGTGGGCTGCTTAACCAGGGACGGCAGGTAGGCTACGCTCGTGGCCAGTTGTCGCGGGGGGCAATTCTCTTGGTTGTAGATTTCTAGCGACGAGGCCCTATCACTAAATTCTTCCCCAAAGAACTCAGCATCGGTGGCGTTGGCACATAGTTGTTGGCCTCCACCATTTGGGTGTTTAAACAACCGTGCTGACCATCCGTCGGCGATCCATATTGACGTAGACTGCTCATCTAGATAGCTTGGCAGACTAGCCTTGAGCCCCGGATTTGACCAGCCATAGAATGCGCCATAGCAGTTTGCGTGCTGGAAAAGCACAACCTTATCGGGCATGGGATTGCCGCAGCCTCGCGGCTCGACCTTGGCCGAGGAGGTCGTACCGTTGCCTATCGCGTTGTCATCGCCAAGATTCGGTTCATCGGCAATCAATGATTCGCAGACATAACCGAAGTCGGCATTCTGGCAAAGCGTGCCCTTCACATTGCTGCCCACTTTGATCGACTTAATAGAATCATCTGGCAACCCTGTCGCGTCAGGATTGGAGTATTCGCCGATGCCTTTTTTCTCGCAGTCCCCCCTGTAGTCCGCCTCGGTATAGAGCACGACTTCGTTCGCGTTCGGGTCTGTGCACTCCGGTGGGGGCGGCGTGCAATTCGAATTGAGAAAAATCTCGACCATCGACACGATGTTCTTCATGTTGCCGAGATCGCTTACCTCACCGGTCAGGCAATTGCTAACTTGCCCCGTGCCGTTGTCGTGCTCATAGAGTCTAATCGACCATCCCGACGGTATACGAATGGATTCCGCCCTGTCATTGAAGTAACTGGAACCATTCGGACCCAATTCGCTCATCTTGAATCGACCGGCTTCGTGACCTACGCCCCAGCGATGCCCTCCAAATCCGGTGGATTCATACAGGACGACGCTTCTTAGTTCAGAAGTTGGGCAACCCGTTTGGCTGAAAACCTGGAAAGACGACACTTGCCCTCTGAGGTTCCAGGGTTCTTCCACGGGGAGTGGAACTCTATCATTGCTATAACATTCAGATGTTCCGCGAAGGTCTGATTCTCTAAACAGCTTGACCGACCGGCTGGAAGGGACTTTGACGGATCGAATCTGATCGTTCAAATTCAGGGCGTTAAGGTCATTGTAAACTCCAATCTCAAAGTCCCCGCAACCCGTTTGCCCATCCTCACCGGTACATAGCTTTACGACGTTAACAGTGGGCACATGAATTCGGAACATTCGCACGGCCCAGGCGGCCCCATTAGGGGCATTCGCCGCCCGCACGCCCCACCACAAATCGGTGTTGTCGCGTCCGCTGATATTCTCGTTCTGTTCTGTTCCGCCGAGGCTCTTGTTGATAAAGCAATTGCCGGCGTTATCCACATCGGGTGAGGTGCAGACCCTAAAGATATAGCCGCTGAACTGACAAACACTGCTGCTCAGAGCGTTCCAGTGGAATGTGATGTTCCCGTTGGCAAGGGTAGCGTTATCAGCCGGCGTAATGAGCGCGGGGGCCGGGCAGGATGGTTGCCCGCTGTGCTTTATGCGGAATTTCCGCGCGGCCCATTCCCCGCTGCTGGAACCGAGTTCAAATCTAACGCCCCACCACAGATCAGTATTGTATCGATTATTAATGGGGATGGTGTACTGCGTTCCTCCTACGATTTCATTGATGAAACAATAGAATAAATTGTTGACATCTGGAGTCGTGCAGACACGAAATCGGTATTTGTTAGATGGATTGCTACTAATAGAGTCCCATCGGAAAGTGACATTTATGTTTGTTAATTCCGCGTTGTCAGCAGGAGCGACAAGGATCGGAGGGGAGATAATGTCTTGTATCCAATGAACATAAGAGGAAACACGCGTGAATATACTTCCGGGCTTATCTGGAGGAGCGCAATGAGGCGTTGGGTGTAATGGGTTTGGGTCAAATGGGTCAAAGTAATAAACAACCTCGCTAAATATGCCTGCCAGTTTAAATCGACTCTGACTACTGTCATATACTACGAGCGGCCCACCGCTGTCTCCAGTACAAGCACCTTCCCTCCCAACGCCGAGGTACGGGCCAGCGCAAAGATTTGATTCGAAAATAGTGGAATCCGGGTTGGCGCTCTGACAATCATCGTTCGAGACGATTTTAAGGTCAACTACGTGGAGGGCAGGCTCTATTTCGGCTCCGACTACGTCGACGGAACCCCAGCCAGTACCAATTGCATCGACCTGACTCAGCGCGCCAACATTGGCCGACACCAATTGGATATGTTCAATGGGTAGCGTCCCGGTCGCGGGGTCGCGCGGTCGCTCGTCAATTGGCGTCGAGAGCTTTAGCAAGGCAATGTCATTTTCCCGAGTGGTCGAGTTGAAATGGGGATGAACTTCGATATCCGCCAATCCCGTGGGGGGAATATAGTTAGGATCGGGCGCAACCAGATTGTGAATACCGGCAACAACCTTCAGATAGCTTGTCGACCTCCCGTTCACACAATGAGCCGCCGTCACAACCCAATCACGATTAATCAGGATACCACCACAAAATAATCCATCATATAGGTCTGGAGCGTCGCTCCTAACCAAGGCTACCTGCCAAGGCCACATACCGGGCACAGCCTCCCCACCACCAACGATGGTGGGTTCATTTCCTCCTTGTGCGACTACATCCCGCAACCTTCCATTCGGACCCGAAAGCAAGGCAACCAGGGCCGCCATCATAATTGAAAAAAGCAAAAGACGAATTGACTTTCCACCCGACCTCGTGATTGGAAATAGATTGCGCATGGCTTGAATCCTGCCCTTGGGTTGGTGGTTTGGGACAAACGAGTGACGTTCGAGCAGTAGATGCGGATCAAGTCCGTTGTCTATTGTTTGCGTAGTTACAAGGCCCGGCGCGGATTCGCATGACACGACTGCGAAGCTACGCCAGAAAGATAGCCAAACCGATGGTCAACTAACCCAGTATGAGCGGCTCTTCCTCATTCTTCATGCATTATTTTCGACTGGAGACACCCCGACCCTTCACCTTAAGGTCTTCCGTTAATAACTAAGTATATAATCTCCTCTATGCATTCCACGCATAAATGAGGCCCCACATGCCAACCGGGCGGATCGATCTCTCTCGCCGCGCTCTGGACACCAGTCTCCAGGAATTCGGCGACCAATTGCGGCACAAACGAGAGTGCGTCCTGCACCTAAGTCAGGCGCAGCTGGCCGCGCGGGTCGGCCTTGACCAGTCGAGCATCTCGCGCATTGAGGCCGGCCACAAGCCGCGCGACAAGGCCGCGGCCGTCGCCCTGGCCGGGGCTTACCGGCTTAGCCGGGCCGAAACCAACGGCTGGCTGGAACTCCTCTTCGGCGCCTCCCTTCTCCTGGAGTTTGACCGCGGCGTGGTCGATGACCACCAGGGGGAATGGCTTGCCCGCGCCTATGCCGTGCTGGAACGCCTTAGGCCAATCCTCCCGCCTGATTCACATCACTATTTTAACCCCTACTCAACCGAGCAGCTAAGCCGCCTGGAGCCGGGGTTCGACGCCGAGCTAATCGCCATCGTCGATTGGGTCTTGGCCGATGGGCATCGCCTGCCCCGCGCCCATCTCCTGGTCGAGTGCGCCACCGTCCTGATGCACCATCTGAACGAGCGGGGGCAACACCGCCGGCGGCTGGCGCTGGCCCTGGCCGCGGCCGACGCCGCCGCCGAACTGGAGCGACGCACGGTCGAGGGTTGGCTGCGCGCCGATGCCATTCCCTGGACATTGATGGAACACCGCCACGACCCAGCCGCCGCCCAGCCCCACCTCGAGCGCGGGCTGGCCCTGGCGCAAGAGCTGAAGAATCGCGACATGGAAGCCCTGGCGCTGGCTTTTGTAGCCCAAACTGAGTTGGTGACCGGCGACAACCGGCGCGCCGCCGGCCATCTGGGCCGCGCCCGCCGTCTGAATCCCGCGCCGCCCGTCCAAACACGCGTCGAATGGATCAATGGCGACCTGGCTCTGCGGCAGAGGCGATACGAGAACGCGCTAACTCTTTACCGCGCGGCCGCCGCAGTTGATTCCGGCGCGGACGGCGATCATCACACCGTCACACCGCTCTTCCGGCAGGCCGAACTTTACATGAGGGTGGGCGACCTGACGGCGGCGACGGAAAGCTATGCCACCCTGCTGGCCGGCGCGCAGCCGCCGCTCGTTGGTGGACGACTGGCGCGGGCTTTGTTCGGGTTGGCGCGCCTGGCCCGGCAGGCAGGGGAGATAGATCGGGCGCGCCAATTGGCTGATGGCGCGCGGACAGCGTTGGCGACGGCCGATGACAATCCCCAATTCCGGCAGGTTATCGCCTTGTTTATTAGGTCGCTTCCGGCATGACTTCCTATAACATACAACCTTGCCTTTACTCATACGCCAACGCCTCCCTGATCGTCATCCTCCCCGCCCCCTCCGCCGGCACCCAACACGCCACCAACCCAATCACCACCACCAGCCCCAGCCACCCCGCCGCCGCTCCCGGCGCGAAGGCGAAGGCCAGCGGGCTACCCAACAGCGATACGCCCATCACCCGATCCAGCGCCAGCGTCAGCGGCACGGCCAGCAGCACGGCGAAGAAGGCGCTGAGCAGGGCCACGGCCAGCCCCTCGGCCAGCACCAGCCGCCGCAGCAACGGCCGCCGCGCCCCCATCGCCCGTAGCACGCCGATTTCCCGCGACCGCTCCAGCACGTTGAGGGCCATCGTATTGGCCAGCCCCAGCCCACCCACCAGCGCCGTCAACCCGGCCAGGGCCATCAGCAGCACCACCAGATTGTTGAACTGCGCCCGGTAGCCGTCGCGAATGCTGGTCGCCGTCTCCGCCCGCGCCACGAGCATGCCGGCGGCTTCGAAGGCGGATACGAGGGCGTTGGCGACGGCTGTTTCGTCGGCAGGGGGGCAGGGGAGCAGGGGGGCAGGGGTGCTCGATCTCCCCTGCTCCCCTGCCCCCCCGCACCCCTGCGCCTCTGCCAGATACACGACTAATCGCCCCACCTCCCCCCGCCGCCCCGTCAATTCCTCGAAGGCTGCGTAGGGTAAATACGCCTGGGCATCGAACGGCCGCAGGCTCATGCCCACCAGCCGCAACAGTTGCTCCTCATCCCCATTCACCCGGATAACCAGCGCCTCATCCACCCCCGGCCGGCCGATTAGCTTCTCGGCCTCGTAATTAATGTATAGTTGTGGGTCAACTGAAGACAGTTGGTCTGCCCCCAACCACCGCCCCGCCCCCTCGGCAAAGGGCGCAATCCGCGTCGTGGGCGGCACGCCGAACAGGGTGAAGCTGCTGCCCACCCGCCCGTCGCCATACACTCGCCGCGCATCGGCCACGCCCCACATCTCCACGCGCAGTTTCCCCAAGTGCGACGCACCTTCTGAGGTGCGTTGCACTTGTCGCTCCACCAACCGCCCCTCCTCCCCCTCGGCAAAATCGATCTGCACGTCATAGGGAAACTCACTGACCAATATCTCAATCGCCGCCTCCAGCCCCAGCCGCAGCCCAAACGTCGCCATGAACAGCGCCCCGGCCAGACTCAGCGCCGCCAGCGTCAACGCCAATCGCCCCTTGCGCCGGGCCACATTGCGCCAAACCACGAGAACAAGTGACGAATGACTAATGACGAATGACGAATGACGAACGCGCTCTGAATTCGTCATTCGTAATTCGTCATTCGACATTCCTCCCAGGGCTTCGCGGATGGTCAGTCCCGCCGCCGTGCGCACCGGCCCCAGCGCGGCCAGCGCCGGCACCAACAGCGCCCCGGCCAGTTGCACGACCACCGTCGGCCACGGCAACCCAAACGACGGGATGTCGAAATTGAGTTGCCCGGCCAGAAAGCTGGACATGAAGTAAGCGCCGAACAGGCCCAGCGGCACGGCCAACAGCAGCGCCAGCAACCCAAAGATGAGCACCATCAGCCCGTAATGGCGCAGCACCAGCCGCCGCCCGCCGCCCAGCGCCTTCAGCACGCCGATGATCGGCACCTGCTGGGCCACCACGGCCGACATCACGTTGGTCACCAGGAACGCCCCCAGCAGCAGCGTCAGCCCGCCCAGGATGCCGATCATCAGCAGGCCGGTATCGACGTTGCCCTGCATCAGATGGACGTTCGGCTCGGAAATCGAGGCCCGCGTCACCACCACGCCCTCGTCTTCCAGCCATTCGCCCACGGCCGTCACCGCCGCTTCCACCGCCGCCCGGTCGGGGTCGGCCGCGGCCACGGTCAGATAGAGCTGGTTATACGCCTCCGGCAGCCCCAGCCGCGCCGCCGTGGCGTCGGTGATGTAGCCGCTGACGCCCGGCTGCACCGTCGTCGGGGCCACGGCCAGATCGTGCACGAAGCCGGCCACGGTCAGTTGCGCCTCGTCGCCGTCCATCAGCCGCACGGTCAACACGTCGCCCGGCGCAATGCCCAGCGCCGCCCCGGCCGAGCGCTCCAGCAGCAGCGCCCCCTCCGGCGGCGGCACAACCGCGCCCGCCTCCGGCCGTAGCGTGGCAATCGTCGTCGCGGCGAAATCGGGCAGCGTCGCCAATTGCAGCGGGCGCGCCTCGCCGTCCACGATGAGCCGCGCCGATGTACCTCGCCGTATCTCCGACCCGTTCACCTCCGGCAGATCGGCCACTTGCTCGGCCAGCCCTTCATTAATATAGGAAACGTCGAGGATGGCGTGGGCCGGGTTGGTGGCCGCGTACCCCTCGCGCAGGTCGCGGCGCAGCACGATCAGGCTCGTCGTCGCCACGCCGCCGGCGGCCACGCCCACGGCAATAGCGACGACCACCAGCGCCGTCCGCGCCCGGTAGAGCCACAAATCTCGCCACGTCTTGATCCGCAGAGTGTTCATCGTGCTATAGGAGAATCCACAGATTGCACAGATTTCACAGATGGAAGAAGAGTGATCCGCAGATTACGCAGATTTCGCAGATTAAAGAATGTTTCTTTTTATCTGCGAAATCTGCGTAATCTGCGGATCAAACCTCTTTAATTCTGTGAAATCTGTGTAATCTGTGGATTCTCTTCTCTTATATCCGCGCCTGCCGCTCGGCCGCCGTCTGCTCCAGTTGGTCGGCGAAGCGGGCGGAGAGTTGGCGCAACTGGGCAAAGGCCGCCTCGTCCAGTTCAATGAGCCGCGCCGGCCCGTCGCCCGCCGCCCGCACTGTCGCCACCCGCCGCCGGTCGCCCAGCAGCGCCAACTCGCCGAAATGAGCGCCCGGCCCCAACCGGTCGATGAGCGCCTCCTGTCCATTGCGCCCGGCGAACACCTCTACCGTCCCTTCCAATATAAAGTAGAACGTCTCGCCGATCTCGCCCCGGCGAATGATCGTCTCGCCCGGCGCGATGAGGCGCGTCGATGCGTCGGCCGTCAGTCGCTTTAACGTCGCTCGATCCACGTCCTGCAGCGCATCCACCTCGCTCTGCAACTGGCGCAGGCTGATCACCCGCTGTAGCTCGTGGCGCAATCCCGGCGACGCCTCCACCAGGGCGTTAAAGTCCGCCCGATCCAACGCGGCCACCGACACCGGCCCATCGTCGGCCGCCCGCACCGTGGCCCGCCGCGCCTGCCGGCCGATGAGGGCCATCTCGCCAAAATATTGCCCGGCCCGCAAATGATCGACCGGCATCTCATGCCCGTCGGGATGCTCCACGAAGACGTCGACCCGCCCGCCGGTCAGGATGAAGAAATGCTCGCCCACCTCTCCCTGGCGCACGATGACGCTGCCCGGCGCGTAGGTGATGGGCGTCACATGCCGCTGCACCTCGGCCAGTTGGTCATAGTTCAACACCCACAGCGCCCGGCTGACGTGCTCGTTGACCACTTCGCCATCGGCGATCATCACCGCGCGGTGGGTGCGGGCAGCCAATGTCTCGTCGTGGGTCACCATGAGGATGGTCGTGCCCTCGGCCGCCAGCCGGGCAAACAGGCCGAAGATGCTCTCGGCCGTGGCCGAATCGAGGTTGCCCGTCGGCTCGTCGGCGATGAGCAGGCCGGGGTCATTGGCCAGCGCGCGGGCGATGGCGACCCGCTGCTGCTGCCCGCCGGACACCTGCGACGGCCGCTTGCCCGCCTGCTCGGCCAACTCGACCATCTCCAGCAGACGCATGGCCCGCTCGCGCCGCTCGGCCGGGGGATAGAGGCGGTTGATGTCCATGGGCAGCATCACGTTCTCCACCAGCGTCAGCGTCGGCAAGAGCTGGAAGAACTGGAAGACGATGCCCATATTGCGGCCGCGCCAGGCCGCCAGTTGCTCCTCGTCGTAGGTGTGCAGCGGCTCCCCACCGATGATCACCTCGCCCGCCGTCGGCCGGTCGATGCCCGTCAAGAGATTGATCAGCGTTGACTTGCCGCTGCCGCTCTTGCCGATGACGGCCACGAATTCGCCGCGCTGCACCTGCAAGTCGATGCCCTTCAGCGCCGTGAACTCCCCCGCCGGGGTGCGATACACCTTCGTCAGCCGCCGCGCCTCCACATACGGCCGGTGCGACGCACCTTCCGAGGTGCGTTGCACCTGAGACTCCCGCCCATCACTCGTCATCCGCCAATGAAACCACACAATCCACGGATTTCATAGAGAAAGAGAATCCACAGATTTCACAGATTTCACAGATTGAAGAGAGTGGACAGTGGGCAGTGGACAGTGATCAGTATTCAGACTGACCACTGCCCACTACCTACTATTCTTATATCTGTGAAATCTGTGTAATCTGTGGATTCTCTTACAAATCGCGCACGTAGCGATTCTCTTTGTCCACCAGGATTTGCCGCGCGGGGATAGGCTTATCGGTCAATTCAAAGGCGATGATGATGATCTCCTCCCCCGCCTTGATCAGGTGCGCCGCCGCCCCATTCATATTGATCACCCCCGACCCGCGCGCGCCGGGGATGACGTAGGTCTCCAGCCGCGCGCCGCTGGTGTTGCTGACCACCAGCACCTTTTCCCGCTCCCACAACCCGACGCGATCCATGAGGTCTTCATCGATCGTGATACTGCCGACATAATTGACGTCGGCCTGCACGACCGTCGCCTTGTGAATCTTGGAACGCATAATCCATCGCATGTAGGTAATTGTACGCGATAGAGCGTTTGAAGTTAGTAAGAATTCGGCCCTATTGCTCTAGAACTGGGTCACCTAATCAGTCGATTGAGGTGACTTAGATAATCATCCACTTCCTGATAGCGATCTAGCTCCTCATTTTCGACCACAGTCAGGTTATGAGCCGATGCTTTATCCAGTAGCGTTTGTATCCGTTCTTGAACCGATCGTGAGGCGCGGAAGATTGGCACACCTTCCTGGAGAATAATGGTGATCGCGCCCTCCTCAGGCATACTGCGCGGCAATTTCTTGAGCTTGGGCAAAGGTAACGGCTCGAATACAGTCATCTTCCACCTCGCTACAATTATACCTTACGATTGCTCATAGCGTAGAAACCCCGGCCAGTTCCAATATCACCTGCCGCCCGGCCCTGGCCTCCAGGGTGATGAGCATCTCCAGACTAAATTTCTCCCATTTATTGCGCATTAAATCGGATAGCCGCGATTGGGCAATGCCCAGCCTCTCGGCCGCCTGCGTTTGCGTCATGCCGCTGGCGATAACGTTCTCGCGCAGGTCAGCGATCAACTTGGCCCGCATTTGCAGGATAGCCGCCTCACCATCATCAAACCCCAGATCGGTAAATACATTGCCACTCGACTCGTGAACCATTTCACTCATTGGTTTTTCCTGCCAATTGGCGATCTTAAACCGACAAATCGTAGCGACTTCATAACTTCAACTATTATATAACTACTTATATATTCTGACGAAACAAGTGCGTCGCACCTAAGGACGTGGCCGCCCCACAATCCGCGCCACCTCTTCCCCCGGCAACCCATAGCGCACATGCCCATTGCGCCCCACCACCGTGCGGGCCATCAGCATACTATTGTAGACCGCCTCTTCCACGCTCTCCACCACCGCCAAGGCCAGCCATTCCAGAATCGGCTGCTCGTCGATGACCGCCCGCGCCACAGGTCGTTCCGGCCGGTCGACGATAGGCTGGGCCGTGGAGAAAGCGATGACGAAATCACCGCTGCCGCCGTGGCCGGTGTGGCCCGTGCGCGCCAGCCCCAGCGCCACCCGCCGCGCCAGTCGCCCCAACCCGCGCGCCTCCAGCGGCGCGTCGGTGGCGAGAACGACCATGATGGAGCCGGCGGGGGAAGCAGGGGAGCGGGGGGGCAGGGGAGCAGGGGTGAAGAGCGCTTCTTTCTCCCCTGCTCCCCTGCCCCCCTGCTCCCCCGCGCTTTCTCCCGTCGGTCGCAAGGTGTGCCCCACTCGCACGCCACACACCGTCAACTCCGCCGCCCGGCCGAAGTTGCTCTGCACCAGCGCCCCGACCGTGTAGCCGCCCGCCTCGCCCGGCAGGAGCCGCGACGCCGTGCCGATGCCCCCTTTCCAGCCGTAGCAGCTCGTCCCCGTGCCCGCGCCGACCGCGCCCTCGACCACCTCGGCCGATGCCGCCGCCAACGCCGCCCGCACCTCGGCCAACCCGATCGGCCGCCCCTGCAAGTCGCTCAGATAGCCGTCGTTGGTCTCGCCCACGATGGGGTTCACGCTGGCATACCCCCGGTAACCCGTGGCCGCGAAGCCCACACCGATGTGGGGATTCTGCTCCACGGCCAGGGTGATCAGCGCGTCGGCTACCCGTGGCGCGTTCAGCGTGCCGGTCAGGGCGATGGGCGACTCGATGACCCCCAGCTCGCGCACCTGCTCAAAGCCGATGGGCTTGCCGTAGCCGTTGATGGTATGCACCGCGGCCACTACCTTGTGCTCGTACAGGTTGCCGCCGTGGGGCAGGATGACTGTCACCCCGGTGCGAAACGGGCCGTTGCCCGGCTGCCACTCGGCTTCGGCCGCGCTCTCGCCCCTGATCAACGTGAAATGCCCCACCGTCACCCCGGCCACGTCACTGATGGCGTTGCGCGGCCCGGGCGACAATTCGCTCTCGTAGATGCCCAGTTCCCTGATTCGTGGCATAAGACTAAAGAGAAACCACAGATTTCACAGATTTCACAGATTTAAGAGATATGATCCGCAGATTTCGCAGATTACGCAGATTAAGAATATTTTCTTAAAAATCTGCGTAATCTGCGAAATCTGCGGATCACTCTTCTTCTTTAATCTGTGGTTTCTCTTAATATCGCCCTCGTTAGGCAAGTCGCTCCGCCCTCGGCCTTCAGCGATAGTTCATCCCCGCGATACACCGTCACCCGGCAGCCGGCCGCCTCCAGCGCCGCCCGCGTCTCGTGATTGTGATCCAGCATCAGGCAATCGCGCGGCCCCAGCGCCAGCACATTGGTACCCATCGTGGCGAACTCCTCATCGCTCACGTCGATCAGTTCCACGCCTCGCGCTTCCAGTAGCTGAAAGAACGGCACGGGCAGCAGCGGCCGATACACCACCGCCAGATCATCATCGACCATGCTGATCAGCGACATCAGGTGCAGGCAGGCGTCCGGCCCCTCGAAATAGGGCAACTGCACCGGCACCAGATCGACCCCCGACCCGGCCAGCGCCTCGCCCAATTGGGCCAAGCCGGCGGCGTTGGTGCGGAAGCCCAGCCCCACGCACAGCGTCCGCTCGTCCAGCCACATGAGATCGCCCCCCTCGGCCGTCGCCGCGCCGCTCAGCCGGTAGAGGATGGGCACGCCCAGCCGCCGCAGCGTCATCTCCAGCGCGGCCTCCTCGCCCACCCGCAGCACCTTGCCCATGCGCAGGATAATCGCCCCGCGGTCGGTCAGCAGCGCCGGGTCGTGGACGAAGATGGCGTCGGCCCGGTCGCGCAGCGGCGCGTCGTGGTAGACCACTTCCACGCCGCGCCCCAGCAGCGTATTGACGAAGGCGTCGTGCTCCTGCTGGGCCAGCGGCAGATAGGGCTGGTCGGTGTAATGCCACAGCGCCGGATCGGCCGCGCCAAACGCCTCATCCGGCCGCCGCACCAGCACGGTCTGCAACGGCGCGATCATGGTTTGCCCGCCATAATGCTTCATCATAATTAGGAATTACGAATTAGGAATTAGGAATTAGGAATTACGAATTACGAATTAAGAGAAAGCGTGCCACCCGCCACTCTTCATTCGTCATTCGTCATTCGTAATTCGTCATTAAAAATAGGTGACGTGCCGCGACGACCGCAGCACCGCCGCCTGCATATGGGTCAAATCCTCGCCCGGCCCCTGGGGCAGCATCAGGTTGTTCGGCCGCTGGCTATGCCACAGCCCGCAGGCGTGGGCCACCTCGTGGGCCAGCAGCCGCCGTGCCGTGCGCAACGACTTGGCCTCCACCGTCACGTAATCGGCCGCCGCGCCCAGCGAGCAGCCGTTGTGGGTGGTCATCGAACGCACCACGAAGACCGTCACCGGCTGGCCGTAGCCGGTCAACGTCCCGACCGGCGTCGAGGCCATCAGGCTGCGAAAGAACGCCCCCGCCTGCCCCAAATCATCGCGCCAGGCGCCATCGGTGCAGCGCACGTCCAGCGCCGACTTGGGCGCGGCGTGGGGCGCGGTCACCACCCGCCAACCGGCCGGCTCCACGGCCACCCCGGCCATGCGGGCCAGGATGCGCTGCGCCTCCTCATAGGCCGGGCGCACCTCGGCGTCACTAGCCAACGGCAGCCCGCGCTCGTCGCGCAGCACCACCACCCGCACCCGCAACCGCTTGCCGAAGCGCACCCCCACCAGCGTCAGTAAGAACTCCGGCAGCTTGAGCAGCCGGTTGACTACTTCCTTTAAGAGATTGAAGATTTCCCACAACAGACCCACCATACAATACCCACCTCTTCCCCAAGTATACCAGTTTCTCTCAGGTGCGACGCACTTCGGAAAGTGCGTCGCACCTGTCAAGGCTTTGTGGTATCAATTGACAATGGCTACTCCCGCCGAGTCCGACGCCGACCCCTACGCCGACGCCCGGCGGCGCATGGTCGCCGAGCAGCTTGAGAGCCGCGGCATCACCGACCCGGCCGTGCTACGCGCCATGCGCCTCGTGCCCCGCGAGCGCTTCGTCCTGGAACCGTATCGCCCCTACGCTTACGACGACACCCCCCTGCCCATTCCCGCCAACCAGACCATCTCCCAACCCTACATCGTGGCCTATATGATCGCCATGTTGCGCCTGTCGGCCGCCGACCGCGTGCTGGAGATCGGCGCCGGGTCGGGCTACGCCGCGGCGGTGATGAGCCGTATCGCCGCCGCCGTCTACAGCGTCGAGCGCCACGCCGGGCTGGTCGATTTCGCTCGCCAACACCTGGCCGAACTGGGCTACGACAACGTGCAGGTGCGCCACGGCGACGGCACGCTGGGCTGGCCCGACCATGCCCCCTACAACGCCATCATCGTCGCCGCCGGCGGGCCGGCCGTGCCCGAAACGTTGCGCGGCCAGTTGGCCCCCGGCGGCCGTCTCATCATGCCCATCGGCCGCGACCGCCGCCGGCAAACGCTCGTCCTCCTGACCCGCGACGACGACGGCCGCGCCACGGAAGAGATGCTCGTCCCGGTGGCCTTTGTGCCGCTTATTGGCGATGAGGGCTGGTGAAAAAAATTACGGATTATGAATTACGGATTATGAATGAAGAGCGGCGGCATAGACGGCCGGTGGGGGTTAGAACTGCCAGACGCTCAGGATGAGGATCGCCGCGGCGGTCACGGCCAGATTATCCAGCCCCCAGATCGACACGGCCTCGATCAGCGTCGTCACGGCCATGATGACCAGCGCCGGCAGCAGCGCCCCGGCCGGGCTGATGTCGGGCGTGCCGGGCATGAGCCACAGCGCCAGCCAGGTGAACACAAACCCAGCCACGAAGAACCCGGCCGACCCCTCCAGCGTGCGGGTGCTGGTGTGGACGCGATAGAAGCGCTTGCCATAGGCCGCGCCAATCACCGGGGCCAGGCCGTCGCCCCAGGTCAGCGGCATCAGCGACGCCACCAGCAGCGGCGGCTGCTCCCAGAATATCAATGCCGCCACGGCCGCCGCCAGCGGAAAATAGACCGTCCCCAGGTTGTTGCGGTGCTTGCTCTGCATGGAGCCGATGAGGCCATAGCGCCAATCGATCAGGTTGATGATCATAAACACGACGCAGGCGAAAACGAACGGCCAGGGCGACGTGAACAGAAACGGCAAGGCCCAACTCATCATACCCACGCCGATGTGGATGACCTTGCGCGTGAAACCCGCCCCATATCCCCGCCGGCGCCGCAGCGCTTCGGCCGCGCCGATGATGATGAAGATATAGCCAAAACAGATGATGATGCCGAGGGTGTTGCTCATGGGGATCAGTGGGTAGTGGGTAGTGGTCAGTGGGTAGTGGTCAGTGGTCAGTGGGCCGCTATCGCTATCGCAATCGCTTTCGCAATCGTCCTTCAGCCGTGTGTGGCTTCTTCTTCATTAGTCATTCGTCATTTCTTTCACACGATAAGATGGTCATACAACATATCCAGACTCAAATCGGGCACAACCGTCTCCGCCGTCTGCAACGTCACCGCTGCCGCCGCCGCGCCCAGGCGGATGGCCTCGATGGGCGACAGATCGTTCAGCAGCCCGAACAGGATGGCCGCCGTCACCGCGTCGCCCGTACCGGTGCTATCGACAAACCGGGTGTGCGAGGGCGGGATGTAGCCCATCTCGTCGGCCGTGGCGTAATCCAGCCCGAAATCGGCCAGCGTCACCACCACGATATCGACCCCCTCGGCCAGCAGCCGCCGCGCCAGCGCCAGCCCGGCCACGGGGTCAAAGCCGGGGAAATCGACGCCGCACAACACCGCCTCCTCCACCTGATTGGGCACAACCAGGCGTAAATCGGCCAGAAAGGGCCGCAGCTTATAGGCCAGCCGGGCCGAGGCCGGGTCGGCGCAGAGCGGCACGCCGTACTCCTTGGCCAGCCGCACCGCCGTACGCATGGCCGCCTCGCTCAGACTGCCGTCGAACATCACCAGCGATGCGTCGCGGAACAGCGCCCGGTTGCGATTCAGGAAATCGGGCGTGATCGCCTCCATCACCCGCACGTCGTCGAGGGCCACCGACAATAGCCCGTCGGCTTCCAATAGGGCCATATAGGAGCCGGTCGTGCGGCCGGGCAACATCTGCACGTAATCCAGATTCACGCCCGCCTCGGCCGTCTGGATCAGCAGTTGGCGGCCGGTCGCGTCGTCGCCCACGGCCGAGATGAGGGCTACCTCGGCCCCTAGCCGGGCCAGATTCTCGGCCACGTTGCGCGCCGTCCCGCCGCGCGTCGAGCGAATCTCGGCTGGGTTCGACGTCCCCGGCTCCAGCCCGGCCACGGGCTTGCCCTTCGTATCCAGCAGCGTCGCCCCGATTACCAGAACGTGCTCAGCCATGCGTGCCCCTTTATGAGTGGTCAGTAGTTAGTGGACAGTGGTCAGTAAGTCGCTATCGCAATCGCTATCGTATTCGTAATCGCTCTTCAGCACCCCATGCTCGACGGTCGACGGTCTTCACCCGCCACCCGCCACTCGCTACTCGCCACCCGCCACTCCTCACGCCCCCACCTCCAACCAAAACCCCTCCACCAACGCCAGCACAAACGCATCGCGCGCCGCCGGCGACCGGCCCGACTCATCGAGCACCAGGCGCAACCCGCCCGGCGCGTCCCCGTCGGCCAGTTGTTGGCCCAGATAGCAATAGGGCATGGTGCTGGAATGGGAGATAGGCCGCACAACGATGCTGCCCAGGTCGGCCCGCGGGCTGCCCACCACTACGTACGCGCGCGCCGCCGGCGGCCGGTCATCCACCTCGCGGTCGGCCAGCAGCCACATCCCGGCGGCCGCGAGCGGCAGGAATACCCCCCGCCGCTCGCTGATCAGATACCAGTCGAAGCGGTCGTCGGTGCAAACGTGGCCCGGCAGCGGCCCGCGCCGCGCTTCATCCTGGTTACCGCCCGCCTTTGGGATCGGTTGCGCCCCGTCGCCGGGCCACTCCCGGCGCTCGACAGGTGGTTCGGCCGGTGGGGGGGCCGGGGGTGGAGCTGGGGGCGGAGCCGGCGGTGGGCCTGGCGATGGACCCGGCGGTGGGCCTGGGGGTGGGCCTGGGGGTGGACCTGGCGGTGGGCCTGGCGATGGATCCGGCGGTGGGCCTGGGGGTGGGCCTGGCGGTGGGGCCGCAACGTCGGGCGGCACGGTCAGATAGTGGGCCTTCAGAATTTCCGTCGGTACCTGATCCTTCGGCCACATGATCTCGCGCAAGGTCTCCTGGGCGGTATGCAGCAGTTCCTTCATCTCCACCCGCAGCTCGTCCAGACGCCTGGTCTGGGCTTTGCCGGCCGGCTTGGTCAGCAACCGTTCGGCCCGGCCATATTGCACCATGGCCGGCTCGTTGTGGAGGCCATGGACCAGGGCCGCCCCCTGGGCAAAATGGGCCAGACATATGGCCGCCGCGTCGCTCACCAGCGACCACGCCTGCTGCGCCCCGGCGAAATGGTTGGCCGCCGCCCGGCAATCGTCCCAATAAAGATAAATCAGGCCGAGGTGAAATTCGCTCAACCCCACCAGACTGAAATTAGCCCGCGAGCGCACGATGCGCTGCGACTGCTCCATGGCCGCCAGGGCCGGGGCCGTAAAGCCCGTCAGCGGATAGCGGTGGAGGATGTTAGCCACAGTGATAATGTCCACCGGCGGCTCTTCGGGAAACAGGATCTCCAACAAACGCTCCAGTACCTGATAGGTCTCGCGTACCGGGCGTGGCTCGCCGCCGGTCAGTTGCCGAGCCGGGCCCTGGGTGGAGGAGGCTGTGGTTGGCATGGCTGGATTATTGGCTCTCGAACCGTTGCTTAGCCATTCGTGGACGGCCGGAAATTGGGCGATGACGGCGGGCGCAACTGCTCTTCCATGTCCGCCAAGCGTTCGTCGACCCGCTCGACTTCCGCCTGCAATTGAGCCACGGCCCCCTGGCCCAACGCCCTGTGGCCCGCGCCGCCGGCGCTCTGGATGCTGTCGGCCGAATAATTGAACATGCGTCGCAACGCCTCCATCAGCCGTAACGCCAAAATGTAGCTGGATAGATTGGGGCCGATTTCCTGCCGCGTGCGGCGAATGCTATCTTCGATGGCCTGAATCATGGCGATCTCGGCGTCAATGCGCGCCACTTCCTCCTCCTCCAACAGGGGCGCCAGGCCTTTGGCCCGCGCCAGGACATCTTCCGCGTCCTGATTGTTAAACCACATCTTGGTCAATTGCTCCCTCACCGTCAGTGGCGGGGTTAGGCTGCTGACACGCACTCGCAACGGCTTGATCTCCTTGGGCATCCCCGCCCAGGCCCGTTTTAACACTTCTTCGGTCAGTAAGGCGTGGGCATCGGACGAGTCGGGGTTAGCCAGCAGGCTGTCAAGGGTGTTCTCGGCCACCCAACTCGCCAGCGCGCCGCGCACCTGGCCAATCGGCCCCTGCGTCCACGAACCCATCTTGCCGTTTGCGCCCACCGCGCCCGCATAGGCCAACTCCCGCACCGCCTCTTCGCGATAGGGAAAGGGGCGCTCGTGGGTGGCCGGCGTGTTGCCGGGATCGACGCGGAAGGTCAGCCCCACGTCGGCCTCCAACGGGATGCCTTCGCGCGTCAACACCTTCACGTTCTTGGCCGTGCGATCCTGCGGCTGCAAATCGACGACCGCCTGCAAATATTCAAAGCGCCCCAGGTCGTGGACGCCGGGCCGCAGTACGCGCATGAAGCGCGCGTTGCGCTCCGTCACGGCGGCATAGCCGTTGGGCACGTGGACGCGGGCCGGCCCGCCGATGCGCAGCAGGATCGATTGCTCGCGATCCTCGGCCAGCTTATTCAGCAGGAGCGATTGCTCGCGATCCTCGGCCAGCTTATCCGGCAGAGCGGTATAGACGGGATCGACCGCGCTGGCCCGATTGCGGCGCTGGCGACTCAGCGCCTTAGCCGCCGTCGGCCGGTCGGGGCAATGATAGAGCACCTGCATCAGGCTGATGGCTGCCTCGACGGCCAGCCGCCAACCAACGATGATCGGGATAAGATGGCGCAACACGCGCGGGTGGAACAACTCCACCACCCAGACCGCCAGGGGGTTGAAGGGCACGAGCACCGCCTGGCTGGGCGGCAACTCGGGCACAAAGAAGCGGGCCAACACCACGGCGGCATCGACCCGTTCCAGTTGGCTGACGAACAACCAGTAGGCAATGAAGATGAGCGCCAGGGCCAGCCACGGCCAGTTGACTGACGGCCAGGGCAAGGCCGGCCGGGCGCGGGGAGCCTGGCCGGCGGGGAGGCGTGGCGGCGGCGCAGCGCTCATGAACTACGCCTCATCCCGCCCCAGCGCCTGGCGCAATTCGCTGGCCGCCTCGGCCGATAGCTGGACTATTTGCCCGCCCTTATCCAGCCGGCGCACCGCCAGATTGGCCGACATGGCCTCGGCCATCTCCATCAGACGCAACATCACGACTTCGTGCAGCTCGGCGCCGCCTTGCTGGCGCATCAGATCGATGCTCGTCAGCAATTTTTCAATATTCTCGACCTGGGCCTGGACGCGGGCTTGTTGAAAGAGCTTCTGCGCTTCCAAATCGCCGGCCATCTTCTCGCGCGACATCCGGTTGTCCAAGCCCACCTGCCACGTCGCAATACGTCTTTCCAATACGGCATCGGCCAACTGGAACGCACCCACGCCGACGCCGGTGATCTCGATTCCCCGCGGCAATATCTGACGTGGCGCTTGAATACCCTGCCCCAGATCCGGGTTGGCATCGTCCGCTTCCGGTTTTTGCAGTTCCAGCAAACCTTCCTTGACCTGGGCCTTGATCGTTTTCAGTGGATCGGACGCGCCGCTGAGCAGCAATTGATCCAGCGTGAACTTGGCGATCTCGGTCACCAGCAGCGCCGCCGCCTGCGGGCAAACTTGCTCCGTCCAGCCGCGGCGGTTTTCTTCGTCCACGCTGCCGGCGTAATTCAACTCGAACAGCGCGTCGCGGTCATAGGGATAAGGGATGGCGTCGCTTTCGATGGAGCGCGGCCGGCTGCCGGGCGTGGGCCGCCGCACCCGGAACGAGACCGAGACACTAGTCTCCACCGGGATGCCGTCCTTGGTGATGGCGTTGACGGGCATGCTGCGCGATTGCGGCCGCAGATCGAACACCTGGGCAACCGACTCGCCGGAATTCAGGAAGACCAGCCCCGGCCCGGCCGCCCGCCGGTAGCTGTTGCCGCGGGTGATGGCCGCTGCCTCATGGCTAAAGAAGAAGCCCGCGCCCAGCAGCTTGAAACTGGGGGCTAGTTCGGATTGAGCCGCCTTTTGCTTCTTGCGGGCGGCGGCGGTGGTAGCCGGCGTTTCGCGCGGCCGGCCATAGAGCAAGTTGGCCGCGCCCATCGTATAGTTGCGCCACAGCAGGCGGAACCCCTCCGACCAGCCGGCGTTGCCCTGCACCGGCAGCAAGCGCCGCGACAGATAGATCGTGCCCAGGACAAACGTGATCAACGTTGCCCCACCCCAGATGAGCGCCCCGGCCGCCCCATACTCCACGCCATTGAAGTCGTGGAGCAGCGCGCCGATGATGCCCAGGAGGAAGATCGCCAGCAACAGGATGCTCAGACCAGGGATGAATTGCCGCTCTCGTTTTTCCATCTGCTTAGCGCCGATCCGCGCCGCAACTATATCATAGCCATCCGGCCCGGCAAGACCTGACAGGTTGGCGGACAGGAGTCCGCACTAAACCTGTCAGGTCTGAGCGAAAAACCATATAATCATAACCTTGATGCACGTCGCCCTGAACGCCTACTTCTGGAACCGCCCCCACACCGGCAGCGGCCAGTATACTCGCCAACTCACTGGCCACTTGCGCCGGCTGGTGTCCGATTTGGCGATCACCCTGATCTACCCGGCCACGCCCGACGAGCCGGCGCCGCTGGACGTGCCGCCCGGCGTGGGCGCGCTGTGTGTGCCCACCCGGCCCGGCCATCTGGGCAAGGTGTTGTTCGAGCAGCGCGGCTTTCCGGCCGCCTGCCGCCGCGTGGGGGCCACGCTGGCCCACGTGCCCTACTGGGGGCCGCCCTTGCGCTCGCCCGCGCCGCTGGTCGTCACCATCCATGACCTGACCACCCTGCTGGAGCCGCACTACAACCGCGGCGCGCGCCCCCGACTCTATAACGCGCTCGTGGGGGCCGCCGCCCGCGGGGCCAATCACGTCCTGACCGACTCCTTCTCCAGCAAGCTCGACATCCTCGACCACCTGGACATTCCCGAAGAGCGGGTGACGGCCGTCTATCTGGGCGTCAGCCCGCGCTTCTCGCCGCAAGAAGATAATAGCCTGCTGGCGATGGCCGTGGCCCAAAAGTACGACCTGCCGGAAACCTACGTCCTCTATCTGGGCGGCTACGATCTGCACAAGAACGTCATGACTCTGCTCCACGCCTACACCTTCGTGGCCCAGGCATTGGGGGCGGATTACCCGCTGCTGCTGGCCGGCCGCAAGCCCGATGCCGTCACGGACAACTACCCCGACTACGAGGGCATGATCGCCCGCGCCGGCCTGAGCGACCACGTGCGCTGGCTGGGCTACGTGGACGAGGCCGACAAGCCGCTGCTCTATCGCCGCGCGTCGGTCTTCGCCTTCCCCAGCAAGCGCGAGGGGTTCGGCCTGCCGCCGCTGGAGGCGATGGCCTGTGGCACGCCGGTCGTGGTGGCCGATGGCGGCTCGCTGCCGGAGGTCGTCGGCCCGGCCGGCTTCGTCGTCGCTCCCGACGACGCGCGCGGCATGGCCGGGGCGATCATCTCCATCTTAGTGGATGACGATCTGGCCGCCGATCTGCGCCGCCAGGGGCCGGAACAGGCGGCCAAATTTAACTGGGAACATACGGCGTTGGAGACGTTGCGGGTGTATGATCGAATTATGAATTAGGAATTATGAATTAGGAATGAAGAGCGCTGACCACTGACCACTGACCACTGACCACTACCCACTATTATGAATACCCCACCCTACCTCAATACCTACCACAATCTACCCGTGCTCGTCACCGGCCACACCGGCTTCAAAGGCTCGTGGCTGGTCACCTGGCTGCTCGAATTGGGGGCCGACGTGATTGGCTACAGCCTGCCCGACCCGCCGACGCGGCCGAGCAACTTCGTGGCCTCCGGGCTGGCCGAGCGCATTACCGACGTGCGCGGCGACATCCGCGACTACGACGCCCTGGCCGCCACCATCGCCGCCCACCAGCCACGGATCATCTTCCACCTGGCCGCCCAACCCATCGTCCTGCGCTCGGTCGAGCTGCCCAAGCTGACCATCGACACCAACGCCGGCGGCACAGTCAACGTGCTGGAGGCCGTGCGCCACGCCGACAGCGTCCGCGCCCTGGTCAGCATCACCACCGATAAGGTCTACGAAAATCAGGAGTGGCTGTGGGGCTACCGCGAGAGCGACACGCTGGGCGGCCACGATCCCTACAGCGCCGGCAAGGCCATGGCCGAACTGGCCATCGCCGCCTATCGCCATACCTACTTCCCGTCGGCCACCTACGGCCAGAGCCACCACGTCGCCATCGCCACCACCCGCGCCGGCAACGTCATCGGCGGCGGCGATTTTGCCGACTATCGCCTCGTGCCCGACTGCATGAAGGCCCTCATGGACGGCCGGCCCATCGGCGTGCGCAATCCGCTCAGCGTGCGGCCGTGGCAGCACGTGCTGGAGCCGCTCAGCGGCTATCTGTGGCTGGGGGCGCGCCTGCTCCACGACGGCCCGGCCTATGGCGAGGCGTGGAACTTCGGCCCGCTGGAGCAGAAGGGCGTGCCCGCCGCGGCCCTGGCCGACAAGCTGGTGGAGCTATGGGGCAGCGGCTCGTGGGAGCACACCCGGCCGGGCTACGCCGAGGTCGAGACCGGCCTGTTGCGCCTCAGTTGGGACAAGGCCGCCCACCGCCTCAACTGGCGGCCGGTCTACACCTGGGTCGAGGCGCTGACGGAGATCACCGACTGGTTCAAGGCCTATCAGGCGGGCGAGGATATGCACACCGTCACTAAGCGCCACATCCTGAACTACACCGCCCGCGCCGGGCAGTTGGGGTTGGAGTGGGCGACGGCGGAATGATTCAACACGTTGCAGACGTGACAGGTGGCCGACCGGCGGCCGGTCGGCCACCTGTCACGTCTAATTGTCAACCACAAACCCCTCCGGCGCGGCCGGGCACTCCTCCGTATGCAGATAGGCCAGGCACTCCTCAGGCCGCCACCAGCGGGTCAGGCGGTCGTGGGCCAGGGCGACGGTGTCCTCCAGTTGCAGCGTGAAGCCCCGCACCACACCTCGGAAGTCTGAGCCGTAAACGGTGCGCCCATCCGGACTGATTGTAACCCACCATATATGGTCATTGGTGAGCGCCAGCACCTCTTCACCATCTTCCGCTCGCCACACGCGCAGACCCGGCCCAGCCGTGACTAAATACGACCCATCGGGTGTGTAAGCTATATCAGGTATTAATAGACCTTCTCGATCAAGTGAGAATATTTCTTCTCCGGTAGTCGCATCCCAAACTTGAGCGCCGTTACCGTCGCTGCCGGTGACCAGCCGCGTGCTGTCGGGGCTAAAGGCCAAACCCCATACCAGCCCGGCCCCAACGGCAATGACAGCTTTCTCCTCACCCGTCTGCACGTCCCACACCCTAACGTTGCCGTCAGGGTAATCGGCGGCAGTGGCGATCAGCCGTCCGTCCGGACTATACACCACGTCATACAGCCCGGCGGTATGGCCGGTTAGCGTCATCAACTCCTCACCGGTCTGCGCGTCCCATACTTTGGCGACGCCATCGCCGCCGGCGGTTGCCAGCCGCGATCCGTCCGGGCTATAGGCGATATCAAGAATGCCTTCCCACCAATTGCCGACTATCCCGGAACTTTCCCCAAGGAAGCTCAACCCTACTTCATTATTGGCCAGGTCCCAGACCCTAATCCGGTCGTCCTGGCCGACTGTGGCCAGACGCGTCCCATCCGGGCTGTAACCGGCGCCGTAGGTTGCCCCTTCGCCGTCGGCCAGTATTTTCAGGAGTTCGCCGGTCGCCGCGTCCCACAATGAAGCCGGTTCAAAATCGCTGGTGATCGCCAACTGCCGGCCATCAGGACTGACCTGCATCTCGTGGGATATCGTGGTGATGGGCGATTCCTCAAAAGAAACGGTTTCACCGAGGGAATGGAGTCGCGCATCCCAGACCCGCACCGCGCCTCTATTGTCCACAGTTGTCAACTCCGTACTATCCGGACTGAAGTAGACCTCATACACGGCATCAACGCCGACCGGCAGCGTCAGCAGAAGGTCTCCGCGGGGCACACTCCAGATTTTGATCGCCGCCTGGCTGCTTGTGGCGATTTTCGTCCGATCATTACTGACGGCGATATGCAATATTCTCAGATTGTGAGCTACTTGAGAGGCAATTGGGGCTGAGGTGTCGCCAAGATCCCAAATCTGGAGCCACCCGCCGCCTGAACCGGCGGCAACGGTTGTCTCATCGATGAAGGCGAAGCTGACAAACCCGCCATTATCAGCCAAATCCGGCGCTATAAACGTGGATAGCCGTCGGCCTGATCCGGCCGCGACAGACGCGGCCACGTCCCAAATGGAAACCTGGCCGGATTGGCTGGAAAAGGCCGCCAGACGGTCGCCATCCTGATCGAAAGCAGTGGCAAAAATATCATCGTCATGGCGACCATTGTTATCGCCAAGCAGGGCTACCTGTTGGCCGGTGGCCGAATCCCATAACCCTACTGTTCCATCGTCGTAATCCACAGCCAAAAGTTGACCATCCGGGCTAACGGCCAGATTAGACCTTTCGTCAAGCCGGATTGGCAAGGTCTGAGATATGATCATCTGTTCATTGTCCAGTGTCCAGGCCTTGTAATCGATCCGGTTGTCGTCACGGTGCAACTGGAAAAACAGCACCCTCTCTCCAGTCTGATCCAGGTCTATCCAGGAACCCAACTCCGGATTGAAGTCCGCGCCCGGCAAAACGTATAAAGGCTGTGTTGTAGCCGGATCCCATATGGTGATGTCTGTCGCGCTGACCGTGGTCGGCAAGGGGCCGGCGGGACTGCGTACGACCGTATCCCAACCCGGTTCCGGCTGATCGATCGTTCGCAGCGTGCGTGACGCCTGAACCGCCTGATGTAATGCCTCGGTTGCCTCTTTCGTTTCGTGGGTTTCCAGGGCCTGCAGCGCCAGTAACAGGCTTAATTCGGTGTCAAAGTCTAACGTGCTCTGCGACGCCAGGGCCAGCTCGCGCGAGGTCGCCAGGCGGGTCTGCTGTTCGGCCGTTTCTCGTTCCCGGATGGCGACCGCTTCGGCCGTGGCCCGTATGTCGGCTTCGGCCGCCGCCGTGGCCTCGGCCGCCAGGGCCGCCGCCTGCCCCGTCTCGGCCCGCACCCTTTCGGCCTCGGCTGTCGATTGCTCGTCGAGTGCGTTGGCCTCGGCCGTCTGGGCCACGGCCGCGCTGGTCTGGGCCAGCGCCGCGTTTTCATTCGCCTGCCGCCCCAGGATCATCGCGGCGACGGCCAGAACAATCGCCAGCCCCAGCGCTCCGGCCAGCAGCGCCGCCCGCCGCCGCAGCCGTCCCGCGCTGCGCGCCTGCTCGTTCGCCCGTTGGCGCTCCGTCTCGGCCAGCTTCCGGGACGTGTCGATCTCGGCCTGCCGCCGCGCTTCCTCGACCGTCCGGCGTGCTTCCCGCGCGGCCAGGCCGGCCGCGAGATAACGTTGCTCGTTGCCGGTCAGGGCGACGTTGCCCTCGGCCAGGGGGGCCAACTGATTCAGTCGCGCCCCACGCAGCAAAAAGCCCTCGTCCTGCCCGGCCGCCTCCCATTCGGCCGCCGCCGCCGTCAGCAGGCGGCTCAGCCGCAGCGCGGCCCGGTCTTCATCCAGCCAGCCGCGCAGCCGCGGCCAGGCCCGCAGCAGCGCCTCATGGGCGATCTCCACCGTCGGCCCGCGCGTGGCCGGGTCGCGGTCGAAGGCGAGCAGGCGGGCGCGGCCGAAGGCATCAAGAGGAGCGACGACGGACGACAGACCACGGACCACGGCTTCCGCGACCACGGCTTCCGCGACCACGGCTTCCGCGACCACGGCTTCCGGGGCCACGGCTTCCGGGGCCACGGCTTCCGGGACCAGGGCTTGCGATCCGTCGTCTGTCGTCTGTCGTCTGTCGTCCGCCAAATCCAGCGCCTCCAGTTCGGCGCGTAACACACGGCGACGGGTATCCTCCACCCCTTCGCCCAGGGTGACGAGGCGCGAGAAGAGCGCGCGGGCGGCCGATTGGCCGGCGTCGTCTAACCCGTCATAGACCGCTTCGGCCCGCTGGGCTAATGCACCGCTGATGCCGCCCAGCCGGCGGTACGTGGCGAGTTTCAGGCGGCCGTTCTCGCGCCCCTCGAATAGTTCGCTAAGCGTGTATTGCAGCAGAGGCAACGCGCCGGGCTGCTCGTTGACGTCGGCCACCAGCGCGGCGACGAGTTCGGCTTCGGCCCTGACCCCAGCCCGCGCCGCCGGCTGCTCGATGGCCCGCACGAGTTCGTCGGTGCTGAGCGGCACGACGACCTCCGTTCGCCGCTGCATCAACTCGCTGAGGCCGGGATAGAGCAGCGGCCGGTCATAGAAGTCGGCCCGCAGGGTGACGATGACGCGCATCGGGCTGCGCGGGTCGGTCACGGCGGCGACGAGGCTATCCAGGAAGCGCGCCGTCACCGCGCGGTCGGCCACCAGCGTGAAAAGCTCCTCGAACTGGTCGATGATCAGCAGCAGTTCACTGCTCCCATCGGGCGGCAATATCCGCCGGACGGCGCGCAGCAGACCGCGCTCGCCGTCCTCAAGCTGTTCCAGCAGGGAGGCCGGCGGGTTGACGGCGATGCGCAACAGGGCCGCCTCCAATTCCTCATACGGGTGCGTCCCCGGCGTCATGTCCAGCACAAACCACTTCTCCGAACCGGGCAACGCGCCCCGGCGCAGGGCGGGAACCAGACCGGCCCGCACCAGCGATGACTTGCCGCTGCCGCTCGGCCCGACGACGGCCAGAAAGCGCCGGTCGTCGTCGGTCTCGGCCAGCCGCTCGACCAGTTGTTGGGTCAGCGCCTCGCGGCCGTGGAATAGCGCGGTGTCGGCCTCGGTGAAGGCCAGCAAACCCTTGTAGGGATTGTCCACGGCCGGCAGCGGGCCGGACGGCGGCGCATCCGCTTCGCCCGCCGCCTCGGCCGTCAGGGCGGCGCGGAAGGCTTGCGCGAATGCGCCCACGTCGTCGAAGCGATCGGCCGGCCGCTTGGCCGTCGCGCGGCCCAGAACCGCAGCGATGGCGAGGGAAACGTCGGGCCGCGCCTCGCGCAGCGGCGGCAAGGGTTGGCGCGCGTGCATCTCCAGCAGTTCGAGCAGCGAGTTCGCGGCGAAGGGCGGCCGGCCGCTGAGCGCCTCATAGACCACCAGCCCCAGACTGTACTGGTCGCTCAGCGGCGTCACGGGTTCGTTGAGCGCCTGTTCGGGCGAGACGTACTCCGGTGTGCCGGCGAACGCCTCATAGGCCATCGATGCCGCGCCTTCCTGCCGGAGCAGCTTGGCAATGCCAAAGTCAGACAGGTAGGCGTTGCCGTCCTCGTCGAGCAGGACGTTGGCCGGCTTCACGTCGCGGTGGACGATGCCGTTGCGGGGGGCGACCGCCAGCGCGGCGGCCACCTGCTCCAGCAGCCGCGCTACCCGGTCGAGCGCCCAGGGCGCACCGCCCAGCGCCGTCTTCAGATTGCCGCCGCGCAGGTAGCGCATGACCAGGTAGGCGCTGCCCGGCTCGCGCCAGTAATCATAGAGCGGCACGACCTGCGGGTGCTCCAGCCGGGCAATGGTCTGGGCCTCGGCCTCGAAGCGGCGGATGAAGGCCACATCGTCGGCAATGCGGGCGGGGATGACCTTGATCGCCACGTCACGGCCGATGGCCGGCTGCGCGGCGCGATAGACGACGCCGTAGCTCCCCCGGCCCAACTCCTCGTGGATGTCGTAGCCGCGAATATGGTCGGGGCGGCGACCGGCGGGCAGCAACTCCCCGGCCTGCACCGCGCCCACCAGGGCCAGCGTCTCCGAACCCGGCTTGACGCCCAGTTCCACGTGCAGCAGGCGGCGGTAGTCGTCGAAATGGGCCAGGGCGGCGCTGCGGCGGCCGTCGCGGGCCAGGATTTCGATGAGTTGGCGATGTCCGGTTTCGTGCAGCGGGTCAACGATCAACTGCCGCCGGGCGTAGTTCTCGGCCGCGGCGAAATCCTCGTCGGTCAGGTGGATGGCCGCCAGCCGCTCCAGGGCCAGCAGCGCGCCACGCCGGTAAGCCTCGCGCCGGGCGGCGGCCCACTCCTCGAACGGGTTGCTGTCGGCCAGATAGAAGTCGGCCAGGAAGTCGCCGCGATAGAGGGCGACGGCTTCCTCCAGTTCGCCCAGCCCCGGCCGGATGCGGTCGATTAGGGCGGCGAAGCGGTTGGCATCGACGGCGACGGCCGCCGCCGGGTTGAGTTGCAACGCGTCGTTGTCGGCCAGCACGACCGGGACGAGGCTCCCGTCGGCGGACGCTACCTCCGAGATGACCCGGCGCAACAAGTGGAGGTTTTGCCGCAGGTTGTTCTGGGCCGAAGCCTGCGGCAGGCCGGGCCAGAGCAGCGCCATCAGGTGCTCGCGCCGGTGGCGCACCGGCTCGCAGGCCAGATAGATCAGCAGCGCCTTGGCCAGCCGGGTGCGGAACCCACCCAGCGGCCGGCCGGCCAGTGTGGCCGAATAAGGCCCAAGAATGGAGAGCGACAAACCCGACATGGCGAACCTCCTGTCCAGGAGGCGTCCCCCGCTCGGCAAATCCCGGATACGAACGACCTCACCGGATTCTAACATCAGCTACCAACCCAAGTCTAGCCCCTGTTTTCGGCGGTCGTGAATATGTTGACGATTTGTTAACGGCGCTATTGATAATGCGGTCAGATGTGCCGGCTAAATTTCGGCAGTCAAATGGTTACAGTCGTATAAGGAGAAAATGATCATGGAAACCGTTCAGGAAGATGCGCCAGGTGTGAAGAAGATGGCGGCAATTGGGTTTGGGTTGCTCATCGTGATGATGCTCAGCCTGGGGCTGGTGATGACGGCAAGGGCGCAAGCCGAGCCATTCCCCGATCTAATCGAACTGCCCGACGGCTTCCAGCCGGTGGGGATCGTGCGTGGGCGCGGGACAACGGCCTACGTGGCCGGCTTCGCGACCGGCGCTATCTACCAGATCGACCTCGAGACGGGCCAGGGATCGATGCTGGTTCCCGGCCAGGAGGGACGAATGGCGTTGGGGTTGGAATTCGATAGGCGCACCGGGTATCTCTATGCGGGTGGCGGGCCTACCGGCCAACTCTATGTCTATGATACAGCGACCGGCGGAAATGTGGGCGAGTTCCAGCTTACCACGGAGTCCGAGACGGTCATCAATAAAATCATTCTCGTCGGTAACGTCGTCTACGTTACCGATTCATTACGCCCGGTGTACTTCCGGATACCTTTGCGGCCCGGCGGCCGTCTGCCCAACGCCGACGCCATAGAGGAGATCCCCCTGAGCGGGGACTTCCAGTTCGTTCCCGGCGCTCTGAACGGCAATGGTCTTGAGGCGACGCCTAGTGGCAAACTGATCATGTCCCACACGAATCTGGGCAAGCTCTACCTCGTGGACGCGCGAAGTGGCCACGCAACCGAGATCGCCATTGGTGTGGGCTGCGGCCCAATAGGGGCGGACGGGTCAACGGTCGTGATATTGGATGGGAGAACCCTCTATCTCGTCAACTTCTACAACCAGGTAATCAAAATGAAGCTGAATCCCGGTTTCCAGTCAGGGATCATCGAGGATAGCCTCACCAGCCTCTTGACCGACCCCTGGCCCAATCCGGAGGGAGGCATCCTGTATGGTAACTCCATCTACTATACCGCTTCCAAGTTCAGCCAGGTGGTGGGGCCGGATACGGAATTCCGGGTTGTGAAATTACCCATCAATTAGATTGGCTTTCGCTACGGCGGCCGTCTCGCCGGCAATGCACGAGACGGCCGCCACATCGTTAACAACTGGTGGCACAATGTGGAACGGTTTCAGGTTCGTCAGGTATGGGCCGTGATGCGGCCCTACTCCTTCACCACCAACCCCTCCGGCGCGGGCGGGCACTCCGTCGTATGCAGATAGGCCAGACACTCATCCGGCCGCCACCAGCGGGTCAGGCGGGCGTGGGCAATCGCCACGGCGTCCGCCAGATGGACGGCCATGACGCGCACGCTGCCTTCCACGTCGGCGGCGTAGAGCCAGCGCCCGTCCCGGCTGACGGCCGTTGACCAGATCAGTGAATCGGACAAGAACAGCAGTTCCGCGCCGTCGGCCACGCGCCGCAGCCGCAGCGGCACCGAGCCGGTGGTGAAAAACTGTTGGCCGTCGGGCGTGAACGTCACCGAGCCGATGTCGTCGGATTCATCGAGCACCGCATAGAGGTTCGCCCCGGTCGCCACGTCCCACGCTTTGATCTCGCCCCGCGCCCCGCCGCTGATGAGGATCGCGCCGTCCGGGCTGAAGGCCAGCCCCCAGGCGCGAATGGTGTGCCCCTCCAGCCGGTGGATGATCTCGCCCGTGTCCGGGTTCCAGAGCAGGATCGAGGCGTCCCCTTCGTCGCTCGACGTGGCGATGGCCCGACCGTCCGGACTCCAGACCAGGCTCAGCAGGCTGTCGCTGTGCCCGGCAAAGGTCAGCAACTCACGGCCGGTCGCGGCGTCCCACACCTTGGCCAGCCCATCGGCCCCGGCCGTAGCCAGCCGCGTCCCGTCGGGACTAAAGGCTACGTCCAGCGTACCGGGGAACAACCCGGCCGTCAATCCGGCCCCATGACCGGCCCATTGGCCTAGTATCTCCCCGCTGGTCGCGTCGTAAATCCGTATCCGGTTGTCCGTGCCCACGGCGGCGACACGCTGCCCGGCCGGATCGTAGGCCACACGATAGACGCCGCCGACGTCGCCGGGCATCACGAAGCGCCGTTGGCCGCCGGCAATGTCCCAGACGGCCGCCGGGCCGGCGGCATTGCCCAGGGCCAATTCCGTCTCGTCGGGGTTCAGATGAATATCAAAGACGCCGCGGTCGACGGTCAGCGTGGCCTTCTCGCCCAGGGCATGGGAGCGCGCGTCCCACACGCGGAACAGGCCGTCGCGATCCAGCGTATACAGCCGCTCCGGCCCGGGGCCGAAGCGCACGGCAGTCACCGGCGACTGATGGCGGGCCAGCGCCAGAACGTGTTCGCCGGTCGCCGGCTGCCAGATGTGGGCCGTGCCGTCCTGCCCGGCCGTCGCCAGCCGGGTCAGGTCGGGGGTGACGGCCACGTCCAGCGTCAGCAAGGCGTTCTCGACCAGGGTATAGCGCGGCCGGTCGGGCTGGGCAATGTCCCACACCTCGACCTGCCCTAAAAAGCCGAGGGCCAGGCTGCGATCATCAATAAATCTAAGATGCACCAGCCCACCGGCATCGTCGGCATCCAACTGACCGCCGATCTTGGCAATAGGCGGTGGCGAGGTTTCGTCCCACAGGTCGGCCATCGCCCACAGAGTGACCGCGCCATTGCGAACGCCGGCAGCCATGAATTGACCCGTGGGATCAAAATCTACGTCGGTCACGATGTCGGCAAAGCCATCCAGGACGGCGATGGGCCGCGCGGCGGGGATGTCCCATATCTCGACGGTCGTTTCGTCGCGGCCGACGGCCATCAATGACCAGTCGGGGCTAAGGGCGATGACCGCCGGATCGCCCAGCGCCAGCGGAAACGTGGCCGAGGTCACCGTTTCGACGTCGGCCAGATTCCAGGTCTGGCTGGTCAACGCCGAACGGTCATTGGTGGCCGATAAAATGGTGAGGCGTTCGCCGCCGGCATCGAAGGCCAGATGATAATGGGCGGTCGCCGTCGCCACCAACGGTAAGGCGCGCAATACCTCGCCTGAAAGCGTGTCGCGGATGGTCAGGGTAGTCGCGTCGGCGGTGGCAACCTGACGGCCGTCGGGACTGAGGGCGAAGTGGGGCGCGGTTTGGCCCGTCGTCGCGGTCGGGAACGACGCCAAAACCCGCATCTGTTGCAACGCCTGATGGAGCGCCTCCTCGCCCTGTTGCGTCGGCGCCGTCTGGAGCGCGTGCAGGGCCAGCAGGATGCTCAACTCCGGGTCGAAGCTGAGCGAGTTGGCCGCGGCCAGGGAGATCTCGCGCGAGGTAGCCACGCGGGCACTGGCGATGGCCTCGGCCTCGCGGGTGGCGGCCAGTTCGGCGTTGACTAGCGCCTCGCGTTCGCGGGCGGCGGCCAGCGCGGCATGGCGGGCCGACTGGCGGGCCAGCAGGAAGGCGGCCACGGCCAGCGCCGCCGCCACCAGCAGCGCCCCGGCCAACAGCGCCGCCTGCCGCCGCAACCGGGCGGCGGCCAATGCCTGTTCGCCGGCGCGTTGTTGTTCCGTCTCGGCCAGCCGTTGCGCCGTTGCCAGCTCGCTCTGTCGCCGCGCCTCTTCGGCAGCCAATCGCTCGCGCCGGGCGGCCAGGCTGGCCTCCAGAAAGGCCAGTTCGCGGCTGGTGAGGGGGATGTGCCCCTCGGCCAGCGGGGCCAATTGATTCAGCCGCGCCCCGCGCAACAGATAGTCGTCGTCGCGGCCGGCGGCGGCCCACTCCGCCTCGGCCTGGGTCAGTAATCGGCACAGCCGCAAATCGCCGCGATCCTGATCCAGCCAGTCGCGCAGCCGCGGCCAGGCGCGCAACAGCGCCTCGTGGGCGATCTCCACCGTCGGCCCGCGCGTGAGCGGGTCGCGGTCGAAGAACAGCAGGCGGGCCGCGCCATAGGTATCGATCGCTTCGGCCATCGCCGACTGCTCCGGCTCGCCGGACGCATCCGGCCCGCCGGCCACATCGAGGGCCAACAACTCCTCGCGCAACACGCGCCGCCGCGTATCTTCCACCCCGGCGCCCAGGGTGACCAGGCGGGAGAATAGGGCGTGGGTGGCCGCCCGGCAGGCGTCGTTCAAGCCGTCATAGATGGCCTCGGCCCGCTGGGCCAGCGCCCCACTGACGCCACCCAGGTCGCGGTACGCGCCCAGCGTCAGCCGGCCGTTTTGGCGCGCCTCGAACAGCTCACTGAGGGTGTATTGCAGCAGCGGCAGCGCCCCCGGCTGCTCAGTCACATCGGCCACCAGCGCCGCCACCAATTCCGGTTCCACCTGGATGCCGTACCGTTCCACCGGCCGCTCGATAGCCAGCACCAGTTCGTCGGTCGTCAGCGGCACGACGACTTCCGTCCGCTGTTGGATCAGCTCGCTCAGCCCGGGATGGAGCAGCGGCCGGTCGTAGAAATCGGCCCGCAGGCTGAGGATGACGCGCAACGGGCTATCAGGCTCGTTGACCGCCGCCGTCAGACCATCCAGAAAGCGCGCCGCCACGGCCCGGTCGGCAACCAGCGTGAACATCTCCTCAAATTGATCGATGATCAGCAAAAGTTCCGCGCCGCCGCCCGGCAAACAGCGCCTGACTGCCCGCAAAATCCCTCCTTCGTCGGTTGGCAGTTGTTCCACCAATGAGTCCGGCGGGTTGACGGCCACGCGCAGCAGAGCCGTCTCCAATTCCTCGAACGGGTGCGGGCCGGGGATCATATCGACGACAAACCATTTCTCGGAACCGGGTATGGCCCCGTCGCGCAAAGCGGGCACCAGACCGGCCTTGACCAGCGACGACTTGCCGCTGCCGCTCGGCCCAACGACGGCCAGGAATCGCGACCCCTCCGGCGCCGACAGCCGGGCCACCAGGCGGTTCGTCAATGCCTCGCGGCCGAAAAATAGTTCGCTATCGGCCTCGGTGAAGGCCAGCAAGCCCTTGTAGGGATTGAGCACTTCGGCCGGCGCTTGCAGTGGCGTCAGAGGCGCGGGTTGGCCCTCGGCGGCGGCGCGAAAGGCTTGCGCGAATGCGCCCACGTCGGCAAAACGGTCGGCCGCCTGCTTGGCCGTGGCCCGGCCCAGAACGGCATCGACGGCCGCCGGCACGTCGGGCCGCATGGCGCGCGCCGCCGGCAGCGGTTGGCGCAGATGCATCTCGATCAGGTGCAGCAGCGAGTCGGCCCGGAACGGCGGCGCGCCGGTCAGCGTCTGGTAGATGAGAAGGCCCAGACTGTATTGATCGCTCAAGGGCGACGTCGCTTCGCCGCGCGCCTGTTCGGGCGAGAGGAACTCCGGCGTGCCGCTCAACGACTCAGTGAGCGGCAGGCCCTCCCCCGGCCGGAAAAGCCGGGCCAGCCCGAAATCGGCCAGATAGGCGTTGCCGTCGGTGTCCAGCAGGACGTTGGCCGGCTTCACATCGCGGTGGACGATGCCATTCTGATGGGCGTAATGGAGCGCGGCGGCCACCTGATCGACGATATGGGCCACCTGCGCCAACGACCACTGCGCCGGCGCGCTCAGATTGCCGCCGCGCAAATAGCGCATGACCAGATAGGCGTGGCCCGGCTCGCGCCAATAGTCGTAGAGCGGGACGATCTGGGGATGCTCCAGATGGGCGATGGTGCGCGCCTCGGCCTCGAAGCGGCGAATGAAGTCGGCGTCGTCGGCATAGCGGCCGGGGATGATCTTGATCGCCACGTCGCGGCCGACGGCCGGCTGGTAGGCGCGGTAAACCAGGCCAAAGCTGCCCCGGCCCAATTCCTCGCCCAATTCGTAGCCGCGAATGGCCTGGGGCTGCCGGTCGCTCCGGGCAACTTCGCCGGACTGGATCGCGCCCAGCAGGGCCATCGTCCCCGCGCCGGGGCTGATGCCCAATTCGGCGTTCAGCAGCTTGCTATAGGATTCAAAGTGGGCCAGAGCGGCGCTGCGCCGGCCGCTGCGGGCCAATATCTCGATCAGGCGGCGGTGGGCGGCGTCTTGCAGCGGATCGACCGCCAATTGCCGGCGGACGTACCCCTCGGCGCCCTCGTAATCTTCATCGGCCAGGGCCAGGGCGGTCAATCGTTCCAGCACCTGCAACACCCCGCGCCGAAACGATTCGCGCCTGGCGGTGGCCCACTCTTCGAAGGGGTTGCTGTCGGGCAGGTAGAAATCGCGCAGGAAATCGCCCTGGTAGAGCGCCGCGGCCTCGGTCAGATGCGCCCGCGTCGGGTAGAGCAAATCGAGCAGGTCGGCCAGCCGCCGGGCATCGACCTCCACCAGCGCGTGGGGGTTGAGTTGTAGCGCCTCGCGGTCGGCCAAAATGAGCGGCGTCCGGTCGCCGTTACCGCGCCCGGCCACCAGCGGCAAGCTCTGGCGCAGAAAGTAGAGATTCTGGCGCAGGTTTTGCTGGGCCGAGAGCTGGGGCAAGCCGGGCCACAGCAGGGCCATCAGATGCTCGCGGCGGTGGCGGCCCGGTTCGCAAGCCAGGTAGATCAGCAGCGCCTGGGCCAGCCGCGTGCGGAAGCCGCCGATTTCGCGCCCGTCGGCCATGACGCGCAAATCCCCCATCACCGCGATCGATAATCCTTGCATGGCCGTTCCTCGTTGTTGACGACCGTAAACAGACCGATACCCCTCTTTTTACGGAGAACGGGGCGTTGTCTACGGAACACAACCGCATTTTAGCATATTGCTCTCAGGAAATGGGTTTTGTTGACGATTTGTTGACGATCGTCTGGATAATGATAGTAGCAGTTTGGGTTGTCTCCTTCAGTCGCGAAGCAGCGGCTGCCGATCGACTAGCAATAATGATCGGTAGCCGCGGCTTCACCCCCGCTTTTGTTATGCTATGTCGAAATCGACCTGTTGCGCGCCGGGCGGCCGATGCCCATCCAGGGCCGGCCCATCGACAGCGACTATCGCATCCTCGTCAGCCGGGCCAGCACCCGGCCGCGCGCCCATCTTCACCTGTTCAATCTACGCGACAAGCTACCCACCTTCACCCTGCCCCTGTTGCCGGAAGACGAGGAGCCGCCGGTGGAGTTGGGCCGCATCTTCCACGACCTCTACGAACGCGCCCGCTACGACCTGAGCCTCGATTACAGCCGGCCGCCCGTGCCGCCGCTGCGGGATGAGGATGCGGCCTGGGCACGTGAACTGATCACCGCGCCCTGAGCCAATCCGGCGCCGCCCCCGACGTGGACACTCTCATGGGCCATCTGCATGAGCAGGTCGACTTCACCACCACCCGGCTGGTCGATTTCGCGTTGGGGTTGGTCGATACTCACGAGGGGCGGCTGACCCACGCCGGCTACAACAAGGCCGGCGGCGTTTTCATTGTGCCGGGGCGGTGAGGCGGATACAATAGGGCCTAATCGGACTTCGGCCGCCGGCTCACAAAGCTATACCGCCTGCTTGCGGTAGCATGAATCGTTAGCCCCCGATGACGTCGAGCAGACCCAAGGAGGCCAAATTGCCCCATGGCAAGCAAGTCGCTGAACCAGGGCCTGAGCGCCGCGAAGGCGGCCAAGCAGGACGAGTTCTACACCCAGTACGTCGACATCCAGAAAGAGGTTGAGGCTTACCTGGAATTCGACCCCGACACCTTCCGCGGCAAAGTCATCTACTCCAATTGCGACGACCCCTTCGAGAGCAACTTCTTCAAGTACTTCGCCGCCAACTTCAACAAGCTCGGTCTCAAAAAGCTCATCACCACCAGCTACGACGGCTCCCCCATCGCCGGCCAGCTCGCCTTGTTCCCGGAATACGACGAGGGGAATAGCCGGCGCCGGAAGCCCAAGGCGCTCGCCGTCATCCTCGACCAGGTGAAAGACGAAGACGGCGACGGCGCGGCGAACGTGACTGATGTCGAGCTTTTCCTCAAGCGCAACAAGGCCGCCCGGACAGCTTTGAAAGGCGATGACAAGTACCCCGGCGGTGACTTCCGCAGCCCGGAGTGCATTGCGTACCTGGAAGAAGCCGACGTCGTGGTCACCAACCCGCCCTTCTCCCTCTTTCGCGAGTACGTGGCCCAGCTCATGCAGTACGGCAAGAAGTTCCTAATCATCGGGAACAAGAACGCGATCACGTACAAGGAGGTTTTTCCTCTCATCAAGGATAACAGGCTGTGGATGGGAGTGACACCAATGGGCGTCGACATGCTATTCGACGTACCAGAGAGTGTAGCGAAAGCAATGGTCGATGCGGGCAGGAAGGGGAGCAACTATAGGATCGTTAACGGCAAGGTAATGGGCCGGTCTACCTCGGTTTGGTTTACCAACCTGGATCATGGCCGCCGCCACCAGGAACTGCCGCTCATGGCCATGGCGGACAATTTGAAGTTCAGCAAGCATAAGGAGATCAAGGGCAAGGCGGCCTACGACCAATACGACAACTACGACGCTATCGAAGTGCCCTACACCGACGCTATCCCCAGCGACTACGACGGCGTCATGGGCGTCCCGATCACCTTCCTGGATAAGTACAACCCCGACCAGTTCGAGATTCTGGGAATCACCAAGACTTGGTTCGGTGCCGCTTGCAAGACTTTTCCGAACCAAATCCAGATTGACAAGGGCGGCAAGCAGTCAACCGTCTCAAAGCTCAACGATGCGCCGGCGATGAGAGTAGAAGAGCCACCTACTGGCCAAACTTACTACATCGTTGATGGTCAGTACTACATCGCCCTTTACCAACGCCTTCTCATCCGACACCGTTCTCGGCCCGCAGGAGAGGCGGCTCAATGAAGACCACCCTGAGAACCGACGTCACCGTCGCAGACATCTGCGACGGGTTTGTGTACAACCAGTTGGAGGGCAAGGGGCTGTTCGGGCTGGGCGGCAGGCTCACTATCCAGCCGGAGTACCAGCGCAACTACATCTATGCCGACGGCGGCGGCAAGAAAGAGCAGGCGGTCATCCATTCGCTGCTCAAGGGCTATCCGCTGGGGCTGATCTACTTCAACACCGTCGCGCCGGACAGGTTCGAGGTGCTGGACGGCCAGCAACGGATCACCAGCTTCGGGCGGTACGTCACCAACAAGTTCGCGATCATGGACAACGGCAATCCGAAGTACTTTGACAGCCTGCCGGCCGACCAGCAGGCCATGGTTCTGAACTCGCGCTTGCTGATCTACGAGTGCGAGGGCACGGAAAGCGAGATCAAGCAGTGGTTTGAGACGATCAACATCGCCGGCGTGCCGCTCAATGCCCAGGAGCTCCTGAACGCCATCTACTCCGGGCCGTATGTGACGCTGGCCAAGGCCGAGTTCAGCAACAGCCAAAACGCCAATATCCAGAAGTGGAGCGCGTACGTCAAAGGCAGCGCCAACCGGCAGGAGTTTCTGGAGCGGGCGCTGGACTGGGTGAGCAAGGGCGATATCGGCGGCTACATGAGCTCTCATCGCCACGACAACAACGTCAATGAGCTGAAGGCCTACTTCAACAGCGTGATCGACTGGGTATCAACCGTATTCGTCGACGTTCTCCCGGAAATGAAGGGTTTAGAGTGGGGCAGGCTGTACGAGCAGTACCACGGCAAGTCCTACGATCCGCAGAAGATGTCTGGCGAAGTGAAAAGGCTCGCCGCCGATCCGTATGTGACGAGTCGGAAAGGCATTTTTGAGTATCTCCTGGGTGGCTCGGTAGACAAGAAGTTGTTGGCGGTTCGGGTGTTCGATGACCGGGTAAAGCAAGTCGCCTACAACCAGCAGACACAAGCGGCCGAGAAAAAAGGCGTTTCCAACTGTCCGCTCTGCGCGATTGGGGACACCACGAACAAGAACAGAATCTATAAGTTCAACGAAATGGACGCCGACCACGTCTCCGCGTGGAGCAAAGGCGGCGAAAGTTCGGCCGAGAACTGCCAGATGCTCTGCAAAACCCACAATCAGGCCAAAGGTAATCGATAATATTGGCGTACCATAGCCCGGCGCGTGGGGAGTAGCGCGATTTGCCAAATCGCGCCTACAACTGCCGCCGCTTCCGCAACCGCGCCGCCAGTGTGTCTTCTTGTGATTGGTCGGCCGTCGTTGGCCGCTCAACGGATGGCGGTGGTTGGTCATTAGTCGCGGGTCGTTCGGCCGCGTCCTGGTGGCCGTCAATAGCAATGACCGGTGCCTCGTCCGCCACCGGCCGCTCCCCTGCTCCCCCGCTCCCCTGCCCCCCTGCTCTCTCCTTAGCCCTCAACAACTGCGCCATCCCCTCCGCCCGCGCCGGCTCTGCCCCTTTCTCTTCATTCCTAATGCCTAATTCGTAATTCCTAATTCTCCGCCACAGACTCGCCCAATCCCCCCGCGTCACCGTCAGCCGCCGCGCCGCCACGTCCAGCGGCAACAGCAGCGTCGCCGCCAGCGCCAGCCACGGCCAGATCGGCCGCGCCGCCGGGGCCGCGCTCAGGTTATGCGTGAAGACGGCGGCCACATCGCCCATGTCCAGCACCCGCCCGCCCGTCGCCTCGGCCAGCGCGGCCAGCAGCGCCGGGTTGTCCGCCAGCGAGGCATACTCCGGCGAATACCCCAGCACCCAACCGACAGTAGTTTGCAGACCGCCCTCTTCATTCGTCGTTCGTCGTTCGTCATTCGTCATTTCCCCAACGCCGATGACATACGCCCCCTCCCCCGCCGGCGCAAACGTCCCCTCATATTGCCCTGGGCCGACCTGCTGCAAGGTGACGGTCTGCGTCTGCCCCGCCGGATCGACGACGTTGGCCGTCAGCGTCAACGCGTTGAGGAATTGGCCGTCGCTTTGCGCGTCCACCGTCAGCCGCGCCGTCTCGCCGTCGAGCGTGACGCGCGCCTCCAGCCCACCGGCCGGCCGCGCGCCGAACGACCAGCGCACCGCCTGATTCCAGAACGGGGCGAAGCCGTCCCAGCGCACCCAATCCTGCGCCCAGCGGCCGGTGGCGTCCGACGTCCAGGCCACGCTGCGGCCGAGACCATATTGCCACGTCGCCAGCAGCGGATCGCCCAGATGGGTCAGCAGCGGCGTCTGGGCCGTGGCCCTGGCGCTGGTGCCCACGTAGCCGTAGAGCGGCGGCGTGGCCGTGATGCCGGTCAGGATGGGGTGGGGCGCGACCTGGGTGGGGAAAAAGCGCTCCTCGATGACGTAGTTGCGCTGGATGGCGACCGTCTCCTGGGTGAAAATCTGCGGCAGGTTGGCCGCCTGGTCGGTGAAGTGGAAGCGCCCGCCGCCCAGTTCGGCCATCTGTTGCAGCCAGGGCGTGTCCGGCCCGGCGCCGATGCTGATCATCGATACGGTGATGCCCTCGGCCGTCAATTGCTCAATGAGTTCGGGCACGCCCTCTTTCTGCTCGGAGTCCGCGCCGTCGGCCAGCACGATAATGTGCTTCACCGGGTTGTCGCTGGCGGCCAACGCCTCGGCCGCCGCCTCCAGCCCGGCGCGGACGAAGATGCCGCCGCCGCCCGCGCCCAGTTGGCGCATCCGGGCGATGGCCTCATCCCGGTTAGCGGCGGTGATAGGGCCGATGATCTCATCCGGCGCTTCATCGACGGTGATCAGGGTCATCTCGTCGAAGTCGTTGAGCAGTTCCAGCGCGCGGATGGCCCCCTCGGCCGCCAGTTGAATTTTGGTCACACCCCCCTCCTCGGCGGCCATGCTGCCCGAACGGTCGATGACCAGGGCCATGCTGACCGCCGGGAAGCGCTGCTGGTCGTCGATGCGCATGTTGACCGGCAAGGTCTCTTCCAGCGGCGTGCCGTAATAGCCGCCCACGCCGAAGCTATCCGGCCCGCCCACGGCCACCAGCCCGCCGCCCAGATCGCGGACGTAGACCTGCAAGGCGTCCATCCGGCGCGGCGACAGGTCGCGGGCGTTGACGTTGACCAGTACGACGGCGGCATAATCGGCCAGGTCGGCCGGCGCGGGCGGCAGTGTGTCCGGCGTGGCCCGCTCCACGGTCAGGCCCGACGCCGCCAGCGCCGCGACCAGTTCGGCGGCCTCGTCGGGCAGTGGCGCGCCGTCGTCGTCCGTGCCCGCGGCGGCGACGATGAGCACGCGCGGCTGGCCGGTGATCTCGGTGTAGGCGGCCAGTTCGTTGTTCTGGGGGAAGGCATCGGCCGCTCCGAGCGGGGCCGCGCCCAGCGGCGACAACTGCACCCGGTAGCGGGCGAAAGCCGGCTCCCCGGCCTGCAAGCGGATGACGAAGTTGTTGATCCCCGGTTGCAGACGCACCGTCGCCTCGTAGACCACCGCCCCATCCCCCAGCACGCGCAACACGGCCTCGGTCGCGGTGGCGCTCTCGGCGCTGACTTCCAGGCGGAACGTCTCACCCTGCCCCACGCGGGCCGGGGCCATCACGTCGCGCAGGACGATCTCCCCGACAGCGGCGGGGCGCGACAGGTGGACGGTGTCGATCGACACGCCGGCTGCCGCCGCCAACCGGGTCGCGCCGTCCGTGTCGCCGCTGGTGGCCGCGCCGTCGCTCAGGATGACCAGCCGCCGGGCGGCATCGGGCGGCAGCAGGGCCAGTCCCAGGCGGATGGCCTCGGCCAGATCGCTGGCGATGGGCGTTGGCTGCGAGGCGAAGGGGGGCAGGTCGGCCGCGCCATCGGGCCGCACCGGCTGCTCCACCAGCGCGTTGCCGCCGAAGAGGATGACCCCGGCGCGGTCGTTCGGCTCCATCCCGGCGATGGCGGCGCGGACGTACTGCTCGGCCGCGGCGACGTTGGCCGCCCCCATCGAGTCGGACACGTCCACCAGGAAGACCACGGCCAGATCATCGACGGCACGAACGAGGCGCGCCCCGGCCAGGCTGAGCACGATCAGGGTGACGATGAGCAGCCGCAACGCCAGACCCACCCAGCCCGACAGCGGCCGCCCGCCCGCCCGCCGCGGCCAGACGAGCCAGGCCACGAACGGCAGGGCCAGTAAGAGGAGCAGGGCGGCGGGGGCGCTAAAACTCATAACCCAATTGGGGATTTGGCCGTGTATCCCTGCTTATCCCAATTTAAATTTGGGATAAAGCTTGGGATAAAGAGTTGGCTACGGATTAAGACGGACGAAACGGATAAAAAATCCGTTTTGCCCGTCTTAATCCGTAGCCATTCTTCCCTCTTCATTTGAGAATATAGTAAGTGCCCTTCTTGGAGCCGATCTTGAGCAGGATGCCGCGATCCACCAGGTCAACCAGATCGAGGCGCAGCGTCTCCGGCGACACGTCGGAGCACAGTTGGCGGTATTCGCGGTTGGTGATGCTGCCCGATTCGCGCACGAAGTTGACCGCCCGCGCCTGGCGCTCGTTCATGTTGCGCGTCCACTTGGGCGCGCTCGGCCGTTCGCGCTTGTTGGAGAGGGCGACGGTGAACGAGTGCGGCGTGGCCCGGAACTCCGGCGGCGGGTGGCCGGCCTGGAGCATCTCCTCGATCATCTGGTCGATGCCCAGCCCCAACTCCTCGATGTAGCCCCATTGGAACAGGCCGTTCACCAGCCGCGGGTTGCGCGAGAAATGCTCCTCCACCAGATTATCGACGGTCATGTAGCCGGGCAGGCCGCCGGGGCTGATGATCTCCAGCCGGTCGGCATACATGCGAATCTCAATGCGCCGCCCGGCGATGCGGTAATCGCGGTGGGCCACGGCGTTGACCAGCGCCTCGCGCACGGCAAAGCGCGGGTACTCCAGCAGCTCCTCGCGCTCCAGGCCGTTGACCGTGGCCCCGACGCGCNNCGAATCTCCTCGCCGGTCAGCGGCCGGTTTTCGTCGCGCCGCCGCACCAGCACGCGGCCGTCGCTCAGGCTGTGGAGTTCCAGACTGCGCGGCACCTGGATGCCGATGAAGCGCCCGGCGGGCAATTCCACGGCCTGGAAGTGGCTGGGCACGGGCGGGCTACACAGGGCGGCGGCCTCGCGCAGCGCCAACTCGGCCTCCTCTTCCCATATTTCCAACGTCGGGCGGCCGTCGCGGTTCACCCCCAGCACGATCAACCCGCCGTCGCTATTGGCCAACGCCACCAGCGACTCGGCCAGCGGCAACAGCGCCGTATCGGGCAGGTAGACGGTGCGGGGGCCGGGCTTGGGGGGGTTCATGCCTCGCTATGCCCCGCGCCCGGCAACTCCCACGGCTGGGGGGCGATCTGGTCCAGTGCAGCCATGGCCGCGCCGACGATGCCGGCCTCGTTGCGGAAGGCGGCCGGTATCAGTCTGGCCCGCACCTTGATGTGGGGGAAGAACTTCTCATGCTTCTTGCTGACGCCGCCGCCGATGATGATGACGTCGGGATAGAAGAGGAGTTCGATATACTTAAAATAGTCGTTCAGTTTCTCGCCCCACTCTTTCCAACTGAGCTTCTGCTCCTCGCGCACGCGGTCGGAGGCCAGTTGCTCGATGGTTTTCTTGCTGTCGCGCGGATAGACGCGGCCCATCTCGGTATTGGGCACGATGTGGCCGTTGATGAACAGGGCGCTGCCGATGCCCGTGCCCAGGGTGAACATCATCACCACGCCCGTCTCGCCCCGTCCTGCGCCGAAAAACATCTCGGCCATGGCGGCCACGTCGGCGTCGTTGCCCACCGTGACCGGGCAGCCCACGGCCGCGCTCAGTTTCTCGGCCAGATTGACGCCGACCCAATTGGGAAAGGCCAGCGCCGTGGGCGGGGCGACGACCGTGCCATGCATGACCACCCCCGGAAAGCCGACGCCGATGGGGCCGCTGTAGTTGAATTGCTTCACCAGATCGGCGACGACGGCCACCACCTCATCGGGCTGGAACGTGGGCGGCGACGGCAAGCGCAGCCGCTCGGTCACCAGTTCGCCCGTGGCCGCGTTGACGATGGCCCCCTTGATCCCCGAACCGCCAATGTCGATGCCTAGTAGCTCCATGATTGCTCCTTCTCAGAATGGCTACGGATATTGACGGACAAGACGGATATTAAATCCGTCTTGTTCGTCTAAATCCGTAGCTAATTCTTCTCCTCTCCATCAATCGTCGCATAAAATAACGGCCGTGGCGGCGCGGGTGCGTCGGCCACGGTGAGGGCCGCCGGGATGTCGCGCTGCGCCTGTTGCAGCGTCATGTCGTCGTCGGCGTGCATCTCGCCGATGACCTGCCCGGCCTCGATGCGGTCGCCGATCTTCACCGTCAACAGAAAGCCCACGCCGGGGGCGATCACGTCGCTCTTCACCAGCCGGCCGCCGCCGCAGCGCACGCACACCCAGCCCAACTCGGCCGTGTCCATCGCCGTAACGTAGCCGCTCTGTTTGGCCTCAATCGGCTCGACGTAGCGCGCCTGGGGCAGCCGGTCGGGGTCGTCCACCTGGCGGCCGTCGCCCCCCTGGGCCACGACCAGTTGGCGCAACTTGGCCAGACCGCGGCCGTCGGCCCGCGCCGCGTCCACCAGCGCCTCGGCCGCGCCCAGCGAGTCCGCTTTCCCGGCCAGCAGCAGCATGTGGCCGGCCACGACGCGGCAATGCTCCCAGAGATCGGCCGGGCCGCCGCCGCGCAGGGCGTCGAGGGCCTCGCGCACTTCCAGGGCGTTGCCCACGGCGTGGCCCAAGGGCTGATTCATATCGGAGATGAGGGCCACGACGCGCCGCCCGGCATCTTCGCCGATTTCGACCATCAGCCGGGCCAGCTCTTCGGCCGCGGCCACGGTGGGCATGAATGCCCCGCTGCCCGTCTTCACGTCGAGCACGATGGCGTCGGCCCCGGCGGCCAGCTTCTTGGACATGATCGAGGCGGCGATGAGGGCGCGGTTATCGACCGTGGCCGTCACGTCGCGCAGGGCATAGAGCTTGCCGTCGGCCGGGGCCAGGTCGTGGGTCTGCCCCGCCAGCACCAGCCCGATCTCGGCCAACTGGCGCTTGAACTGCGGCAGGGTCAATGTGGGCGACCAGCCGGTGAACGATTCCATCTTGTCCAATGTGCCGCCGCTGCTGCCCAGCCCCCGGCCGCTCATCTTGCCCACCGGCGCGCCGGCCGCGGCCACCAGCGGCAGCACGACCAGGCTGGTCTTGTCGCCCACGCCGCCCGACGAATGCTTATCGACGATGCAGGGGGCCACGTCGTGGAGATCGAGGGTGTCGCCGGAGTGGGCCATCGCCAGGGTCAGATCGACCGTCTCGCGCCGGTTCATGCCGCGCAGGTAGATCGCCATCAGCAGCGCCGCGGCCTGATAGTCGGGGATGTCCCCGGCGGTGTAGTCGTGGATGAAGCCGTCGATCTCGGCCGTGGTCAGTTCCCTGCCGTCGCGCTTGCGGGCGATGAGATCGACCATTCTTGTCTTGGAAGCCATAGGTTACCGATTATAACAGGAATCGGTATAATGCGGTGGAAACGGAAGACGACCACAGACAACAGACCACAGACCGCGAAGATTTGTTCGCCAAGACAACGTCTATCGTCCAACAGCGGTCAGTGGTCAGTGGTCAGTGGTCGCCACCACATTCTTGGAGTAATTCATGCCTGAACAAGTAGACATTCTATTGCGCGGCGGAACCGTCGTGACGATGAACGGCAAGTACGAGGTATTCGAGGACGGCGCGGTCGCCATTCGCGGCGATTCCATCATCGCCGTCGGCCCGACGGACGAGATAACCCGCGCCTATGCCGCCGCCGAAACCGTCGAGTGCGCCGACACGGTCATCATGCCCGGCCTGGTGAACGCCCACACCCACATCCCCATGACCCTCATGCGCGGCCTCAACGACGACCTGCGCCTCGACGTCTGGCTGGGCTACCTGATGCCCGTCGAGCGCGAATTCGTCACGCCCGATTTCGTCAAGCTGGGCGCGCGCGTGGCCTGCGCCGAGATGATCCGCTCCGGCGTCACCACCTTCGCCGATATGTTCTATTATGAAGAGGCCATCGCCGAGCAGGTGGCCGAGATCGGGATGCGCGCTCTGCTGGGCCAGACCATCCTCGTCTTCCCCGCGCCCGACGCCGAGACGTTCGAGGACGCGCTGCTGCTCTGCCGTCGCTTCATCGAGCATTGGAACGGCCATCCGCTCATCCAGCCCGCCGTGGCCCCCCACGCCTGGTATACGGCCACGCCGGAGCTGCTGCTGGCCTGCGCCGACCTGGCCCGCGCCTTCGACGTGCCGCTGCACACCCACGTCAGCGAGACCAGACTGGAGGCGGATAACAGCGTCAACCAGAACCACATGTCGGTCGTCACCTGGCTGGAGCAACACGGCATCCTCGATACCAAGCTGCTGGCCGCCCATTGCGTCCACATCGACGAAGAGGATATGTTCAGCCTGCGGCGGGCCGGGGCGGGCGTGGCCCATTGCCCATCGAGCAATCTCAAGCTCGCCAGCGGCATTGCCCCCATCCCGCAGATGCTCAAATTGGGGCTGAAGGTCGGCGTGGGCACCGACGGCCCGGCCAGCAACAACGACCTGGACATGGTCGAGGAGATGCGGCTGGCGTCGTTCATCGCCAAGATCGCCGCCCAAAACCCCACCGCCCTGCCCGCCCGCCAGACGCTGGAGATCGCCACCATCGGCGGGGCGCGGGCCGTCCACATGGGGGCCATCACCGGCAGTCTGGAGCCGGGCAAGCGGGCCGACATCGCCGTGCTCGATATGAGCGGCATCCACAACCAGCCCCATTTCCACAACCACCCCGACGCCGTCTATTCGCGTATCGTCTACGCCGGCAAGAGCGCCGACGTGAGCCACGTGATCTGCAACGGCCGCTGGCTGATGCGCGACCGGGCCTTGCTGACGGTGGACGAAGCCGCGGCCCGCGCCGACGCCCTGCGCGTGGCCGCCGACATTGACGCCTTTGTCATGGAGCGCGAATCCAGCCCCTATAACAAGCTGGTTCTACTGTCCGGCGTCCAGCGCCAGGAGAGTTTCGAGGTGCAGGTGAAGGTGCCGATGGCCGACGACACCGCCCTGCAAATGTTGCTGGAGAGCAGCGCCATCACCACCACCCGCTACGCCCACTACCGGCAATACGACCACTACTTCCTGTTCGACCAGGGCGACCCCGATGCCAACCGCCTGCGCTATCGCGAGGACGAGTTCATCAATGAGGCCGGCGACGTGACCCAGGTGCGGGCGCGGCTGACGCTCATCGGCGAGGGCGGCCGAGAGGAGTTCCCCAACGCGGTGATGATGTCGCGATCGCGCTGGCTGGCGGCGGCCGACCGCAGCCTGCGCTTCTATCAGGAGTATTTCGCCCCGGCCCGCGAGTTGCGCGTCCATAAGGATCGCCACCGCTGGCACATTCTCTACAAGGCCACCGACTTCGCCATCAATCTGGACAAGGTCTTGGAGCCGGAGTTGCCGGGCTACTTCCTGGAGATCAAGTCGCGCACCTGGTCGCGCAGCGATGCCCAGCGCAAGGCCGGGCTGATCGCCGAACTGGTGGCGCAATGCGGCCTGGACTTCGACCGGGCCGAGCGGCGGGAATACGCCGAGATCGCTACCAGCGCCAACCGGGAGAAGGACACCGCGCCGGTGTAGAGAATGGTTATTTAATGGAAAAGGCGGGCCGGTTGGCCCGCCTTTTTTTATGATTTTTCAGGCGAAGCGGGCGGGTTGGCAACCCGCCCTACAATAAACTAGAAGCCGACCAATGACTGGAACTTCATCACCGAGTTCAGGTCGCCATCGACCTTGATCTTG
>CXWJ01000012.1_pt1 | contig 55003 bp, 42 predicted proteins | sample 590841 | NCBI WGS metagenome assembly CXWJ01 (sample SAMEA3498367, study PRJEB10139) | wastewater metagenome | biome: wastewater treatment plant; material: activated sludge | place: Austria | collected 2015-01-21 | reverse complement strand
TTTTCTTTTCATCGGAACACAAATTTAAGAGAGTTTTGTGTCCGTAAAAACTGAACCATCTCAATGGTCGTAAGCAGCCGGTTTTCCAGAAACTGGAAAATTTCCTTGTCACGAGCATACTCGCCTAAAAGTTGAGCGATTTCGATTTTTAAATCTTCCTCTCGGATGGATGTATCCATGAGTTGAAGCGCCAGCGTCAACGCTTCCTGTTTGCGCGTTTCGAGCGTGAGCAGTTGTTTGATGTCCTCGAGGTTTTTGCCTTCGGAAATAGGGATGATTTCAGGGTCGGAAAGTGCTAGGTAATTGTTGTCGAAGGTATGCCAAGCCCTGACTGTGTTTGGATCGTCATTGTCCAACACGAACCACTTTTCATCTTGTTTGAAAGCGGCTTTGCCCAATGCGCCAAATATGTATGCCTGGCTTATCATTTTTCGGTAACCTCCACGTTGAGGTTGGATAATTTTGATTTCAATATTTTGAACTGCAATTGGTCGTAGGTTTTTACCGGGTTTTTCTGAAAAGTAACTTTTTCGAAATTGATCGGATTGACTTTGTTGAAAATATGCAATTCGATGAATTCGTCGTTGGTTCCGTCACTGCTGCTCTTCAAAATCAATGCCGCAAAGCCGGCGGTTTGGTGGTTCGATTCGATTTGTGTGCCGTGTTTTATCGCGGCTATTTTGTCCCGTTCATTCCAGGTGCTGCAATGGCCCGCCGGTATGATTTCATTTACCTTCCACCCTTTTCCCACCAATTCATCAAACAAAACAAGGGTGTCTTTTTCAAAAACAGTGGCGCGTCTTTCAATATTTTTTGTCCGTAACACAACCGATGTGTCGCCGTAAGAAGATACCCCGTTGTCGTCCAAAGCAAGGGCGGCATAAACGATGTTTCTGCCGTCGAAGCCGTAAAAGGCACTTTCCACCATACACCGAATCCGGTCGTTCAAAAAGGCTTTTTTAAGCAATTTGCCTTGCTCCACTCCTCTTTGATAAGAGATGTAATCTTCGTTTTCGTTTACCAACAGGTATAACAACTCACTGGGCATATTGATGACCGCCTTCCCCTCACTGACGATAACTGCCTCAAAACGTTTTACTTCGGCGACCCTTAAGTTTGCCATGATGGCGCTGTATCGCTCGTCCAACCCTCTCTGAAAATAAGGGTCGGACAGCAAATTGACGTTGACAAAGCCTAATGAGCCGCCACATTCTCTGCAAATGTCGGCATTTCTTTCGTTCTCCGCTTGACATTCCTGGTTGGGGCAAATCAGTGTTGACAGTTTCATCATGGAAAAATCGGAGTGTTAATCAACAACAAATGTAAAAAGAGCTGGTGGTTTTTGCAATCGCAAGCAAAAAATCCCCCGTCGGCTTTGGGTCGGTGGGGAGTTTTTTTATTTTGATATACTGGTTTTTACTAAATTTGCCATACAATTTATTGCATCTTATTTTCTAACCAAAATAATTTTACAATGAGAAAACTTGCTCTTGCAGCGTTTTTCTGCGCTGTCGCCACCATCGCACCTGCTCAATTTATCCTGGGCGGCCAATTCACTCTTGGAATCGTCAACGACAAAGACGAATACGATGTCGGAGATGACGACGAAACCAAAACGACCGTGGTATCTATCTTACCCCGCCTTATTTACGACCGGGGCGACAATTTATGGATTGGAGGGGATGTCGGGGTTACGTTTGTGACTGAAAAAGACAATTTTGGAGGAGAAGATGATACGGATAAATCAACCTTGTTTACGCTTGCCCCCTTCGCCCGTTACATCTGGAAACCTGCTGACAAAGTGGGTATATGGTGTGAAGGTCAAATTGGAGTCAACTTTGGCAGCCGGGAGCAAAACGACGATAAAGTTGCTGAATTTTTCGGTTTTGGAGCCGGCGTTCGACCGGGAGTGATATTCTTCATCGGCGACCGCCTTTCGTTTGAAACGTCGTTCGGCTCGCTGGGCTTCTCCTCTTTCATCAGCACCGACCCCGACAACAGTGAAAACAAAAATACCGTCAGCCGATTCGGTTTGTCGGCAAACAACAATTTGGGTGGCACCTCCTTTTTACTGGGCGACCCGTTTTCTATCGGCGGATTTACATTCGGGGTCAATTACAGACTTTGAATTACACTTGTGTCGCGGTCGCTTATTATGAATACTCCCCGTCGGCCCACAGCCGGCGGGGAGTATTTGTTTTCTACATTTGTCCAAAAAACACCATAATATGAAACAACGCCTCCCACTGCTCCTACCTTCGTTTCTTCGGCGGGCAATCCTGCTTCCGCCTTCGTTAAAACTACGGTGGGCAAGCCTGCTACTGCTCCTGCCACTGCTACTCCCGGCTCAACCCGCCTGGATCCGCGACAGCCTCGACCGTGTGGTGCTGCAAGCCATGCAGGAAGAACAAGTGCCGGGCCTGGCTTTGGCCGTGATCAAAGACGGCAAAGTGGTGCTGCAACGCACTTACGGTCTGCGCGAAGCGGGTAAACCCGCTCGTGTCGACGAGAACACCTTGTTTATGATCGGTTCTAATTCAAAGGCTTATACGGCTACCGCCCTGGCCATGCTCGAACACGACGGCAAACTCGGCCTCGACGATAAAGTAACCAAATGGCTGCCTTCGTTCCGGCTCTACGACGACTGCCGCACCCAACAAGCGACACTCCGCGACCTGCTTTGCCACCGGCTGGGCACCCGCACCTTTCAGGGCGATTTTACTTTCTGGACTTCCAATCTAACCCGGCAGGAGGTGATGCAAAAAATGGCGTTGTTAAAACCGCCTTATGAATTTCGCACCCGATTCGGGTATTGCAATTCGGCGTTCCTGACCGCCGGCGAAGTAATCCCTGTCGCCAACGGCGGCCAAACCTGGGAGGATTTTATGCGGAACCGCATTTTTCAACCTTTGAAAATGTCCCGGGCCGTAGCGCTTTCCGCTGAAATGCCCAATGCTTCGAACGCTGCCGTGCCGCACGCCCTTTTTGACCAAAAATTACTGCCGCTGTCTTACCCGAAGATCGACAACCTCGCGCCCGCCGGTTCCATTTCATTGAGCGTCAGCGATATGACGCACTGGATTTTGATGCAACTCGACACCGGACGCTACGAAGGGGTACAGGTTTTCCAAAAAAGCGTCATCCTCAATACCTGGAATGCACAGACCATCGTCAATCCGCGCAACCTGTACAGTTACAGCCTCGGGTGGTTTGTTTCCTACAAAAACGGTAAAAAAATGCTCGATCATACGGGCGGTGTCGACGGTTTCCTGACGGCGAGTTGTTTTATCCCGGAAGAACGTTTGGGTGTCATCGTGCTCACCAATACCGACAACAACGCTGTTTTCAACAGTTTGCGCGAACAATTGGCAGATGTGTACATGGGCATCAATAAAGAAAACCGCGTCGCCGTTGCCACTGCCGATTGGAAAAAAGGCGACAAGGCAGAAGCGGCGCGCATCGCCGGGTTAAGAGCGAAAGTGGCTGAAAAGCGACCGCTTGCGTTGCCATTGCAGGCATACTCTGGCGTTTATTCTAATTCCGTTTATGGCGACGTCGAAGTGCGGTTGGATCAAAACAACCTGAAAGTCTGGCTCAGCCGCCATCCGAACGGAACCGCTACGCTGGAAAACATGGGGGAGTATCAATTCCTCGCCACCTTTGCCAACCCGACGCTTGGGATTCACCCGCTCGTGTTCGCTGTTGAAAATGGTCAGATCATGGGTTTGACGTTGAAGGTGAATGATTTTGTGGAGTTTGAGGCGTATGAGTTCCGCAAAAAATAAGTACATTTTGTCGGGCGTCGTGCGGAGATATAGACCAATAGTTTTATCCTGTCAATCTTGTATATCCTGTCAAAGATTTGACTTGTGCGCCCCATAAATCTTGATGATTAATTTTCCGGATACCCTCCGCCGGCCCAAACCAGCGGAGCGTTTTTCATTTTTGTACTTTCTCTTTTTCGCCAGGATTGTACAAAGCACATCTCCATTCGCAGCATTTCCCCTATCTATCGTGTCATTCCACCAACCTTCCCGAACACGCCGCCTGTCTTTTCTGCGTTTCCTGTTCACCGATTTTTCCACAAACAAAAAGACAATTCCATGAATGCGATTTTCCGGGTGCGCTTTAGCATTTTCCTTTTTCTGTTCCTTTTTGCAAACCTTCTGAGTGCCCAAAATACCTGTGTGGATTCCTCGCTCATCAACCTCAACGTCGCCTGTCCGGCCATATACGACCCTGTATGCGGTTGCAACGGCGTCACGTATGGCAATTCCTGCGAAGCGACCAACTATGGCGGCGTTACTTCCTGGACGCCCGGCGAGTGCCAGGGCAACGGCTGCGACGACCTGAAGGTTCAGTTTTCGTGGGGGCCTGCGCCCGACAATTCATTGGTCGTCGGTTTTTTTGATCAGAGCACCATCACAGGCGGTCTGATCACCACCTGGGCCTGGGATTTTGGCGACGGCGCTTTTTCAAATCAGCAGAACCCCTCTCACCACTACGCCGCAGCGGGCACGTACAATGTCTGCCTGACGCTGAAGGCCATTCTGAACGACGGCCAATCCTGCCAGGCCACACTTTGTCAGACGATCACGGTTTCCGGTATCGGCTGCCCCGACGGGTGTTTCTACGACATCGGCTACACCCTCAACGGCACTGCATTGCACGCCCAACTCACCCCACCCGTCGATACCCCTCCGCCGTTTTTCTTTTTCGTGCTGTGGTCGCTCGACGGCGGCGCTGTGACCGCCAACGGGCTTGATTTTGTGCACCTGTTCCCCGACACAGGCCGCCACGTACTGTGCGCAACCTATCCGACCGGCGATTTTGTCGCCATCAACTGCACCGTCTGCAAAGCCTTCGATGTGACGACACCGTGCATCAACCCTGCGCAAACGGATTCCACAAAGGCTTGCCCGGACGTTTACGACCCTGTTTGCGGCTGCGACGGAGTGACGTATCCAAATTCTTGCGACGCCTTTTATTGGGGGAGCGTTACTTCCTGGACGCCGGGCGTTTGCGGAAGCGTTTGCAATAACCTGTTTGTTGATTTTGAAGGGTTTAATTCCGGCGGTTCGCTCACCGTATGGACGTTCAACGATCTGTCGGTGTTTGCCAACGGCGGCCAAATCACCAGTTGGTACTGGGATTTTGGCAATGGTGTGACGTCTTTTGAACAAAACCCGACGCTCAATTTTTTGGACCCCGGCGATTATTATGTTTGCCTGACTGTTTCAGGAAAATCGGACGACGGAACGCAATGCGGCGGCAGCGTTTGCGACACGATTCACGTAGCGGAGCAGCTTTGCATTGACCCCTCGATTATCGATCCCAACGTACTTTGCCCGGCGGTATACGATCCTGTCTGCGGCTGCAACGGCATCACCTACCCGAACCAGTGTGTCGCCCAATATTACAACGGCGTCACAGACTGGACGCCCGGCATTTGTGCAACCGATTGTTTGAACCCGGCCTGGGTGGACACGCTCGTGCCCTGTATCGAGATTTACGACCCCGTTTGTGGTTGCGACGATGTGACTTACCAAAATGAGTGTTTTGCGCTCATACATGGCATCACATCCTGGACGAAAGGCGTGTGTTGCCCCAACCCGGAGTGCAAGGCTTATTTTACAATGGAAATATTGCCCAACCGCACAGTATTGCTCTCGGATTCGTCGTACAATGCCGAATCATGGCATCTTACTTTTGGCGACGGTCAGGACCACGGCGGGTATTTCGATTCGCTTTCCCACACATATTCCGCACCGGGTATTTATCAGATTTGTCTGAGTACCAGCAACTTCACAGGCACTTGCACCGACACCTATTGTGTGCTTGTTGACTTTAGCAGTTCTTCGACGGAGGAGCCGGGCTACCGGGTGGAGGTGACCGTAGTTCCCAATCCTGCACGGAACCAGGCAACAGTACGCCTTACGGGAGCGACGGTGCAAAGCGCCGTTTTGCTGGATGTTTTCGGAAAAACGGTGTGGCAAAAAAACATCGCCGGCAGTGAATTTGAACTTTCATTAACCGGTCATCCCGCCGGGGTTTACTTTTTGGTAATGGAAACGGAACGGGGCAGGGTAGTGCGGAAAGTGGTGGTGGAGCATTGACTGATGGAGTGGAGGTGCGACTTTTTTTGATGAAGTCATGCCTCCCCACTCCATATCACATCAAAAATCTGCATACCGCAATCATTTATCCCCATCCGGTTTCAATTGTTTGATGATCCCCATCAGGTCGAGTTCCTGCCAGGTGCGACGGATTTTACCGTTTTCCATTTCGTAGATGAGGATACCGGAGGATGTAAAGTGTTTGCCGGTCGGGGCGATGCCGAATGCCGTCCCCACATGTTTGGCAGCCACGTCGTACCGGATGGCAACGTGCGTTTCGTCGGCAAACAGGTGCGTAATGGTGAAATGCGTTTCTTCAAACGCCTGCTGGTAGAACTTGACAAATTGGCGCATCCCCTCGTAACCGTCCGTTTGATTGGACCGGAGGGGGTTGCCGTCTTCCCAGTTGGGCGAAAAAACCTGTTCGACGAGTTCTTCATTGCGTCCTTTATTCCAGCCTTCCTCGAACCAAAGCCGGACGGTTTCTTCGTTTTTTTTAGCCATTTCGAGTTTTTTGGTCGCTGTACATTGGCAAAAAAGCAGAAGGAAAAGAGGCAATGCGGGCAATAAGTGGAAGTTTTTCATAAGGATAGTATAGTTTGTTTGACACAAACATACTTGCAATACAGGTTAATCCAAAATATGATTTTGGATTAACCCGTATTGGCTTATTCCGCTTGACCGGGAGGCTCCGGCACGTATTCCAGCACATCTCCAGGCTGGCAATCCAGCGCCTTACATATGGCTTCCAATGTCCCGAACCGAATGGCTTTGGCTTTGCCGGTTTTGAGAATGGAAAGGTTGGCGAGTGTGATATCCACCCGGGAAGCCAGTTCGGTGAGCGACATTTTTCGCTTGGCCATCATTACATCTACATTTACGATGATCGGCATGGCTCAAATGGTAAGTTCTTGTTCTTGTTGAAGTTGGGCGCCGGTGCGGAAAATTTCCACCAATGCTAAAATCACAAGTGCCAGCAGACCACCCATCAGGATATACTCGAATTGAGCAACAGGCGCAGCGGTCGTAATGGTGTGTCCTTCTGCAGTATAGGTAATGCCTGCAAGCATGCGGGAAGCCGCAAAACCGGCAATTGGAATGGCCGGCATTGTCAGTGCAATGTACCGGATCCGGCGTATATTTTCCTCCCGGAATATCAGCCCCCGGTCGAGGTTGCGAAAAATCCGCGTAAATTGGTACAACACCATGATAACCAATACCCAACTTAGTTTTTGAAAGAGGATATGACCGAGATAGCGCGATTGCAGCAGACTTCCCATATCGGCGAATTCCAGGGTGATAAATTTCGGCTGATTGAAGTTATACACTTTGAGATCGCCGCTTCCATCGGGGTGCGGCAACAATACGGGTGAAGCGGCAGGCTCTTGTACCGTTGTCACCCAACCCCGGATAAACGGTTGTCCGCCGCCGATGGCAAATTCGGCGGACAAATTGAGCAGTGCAAACAAAGTGGCGAATCCGGTAAGGCCGGCGAAAAGGAAGTACAATACCCGCGACAACCTGAAATATTTTAATATCTCCATGATAAAATTTATTTTGTGAGTGATACTGGTGGGGCAAAGGTGCAGACTATATTTTTGTTTTGCAAATAAAATTTATTGATAAACAGTAAATATTTTATTCTTAAAACAAGGCATTCACCTTCTTGCCCTTCTTGTTCAGCATGTTATTTCACAGTACATCAGTCAGAAGATGGAAAGCCTCCTCCAGGTACTTTTTTAAACACCTGAACGATGTGCTACTGAACATTGGAAATTTAATTGCCCAAAATCTCTATTTTTGCCGCTTCGCAAAACAAAAATGGTATGATCATTAGCAGAATAATACTGACCAACTGGAAAAACTTTCAAAGTGTAGATATTGGTCTCACTAACCGAGTTTTCGTAGTAGGGGCTAATGCGTCTGGAAAATCTAACTTTCTTGATGTGCTTCGGTTTTTACGCGATATCGTAAAACAAGCTGGCGGCCTTCAGTATGCAGTGGAACAGCGTGGAGGAGTATCAAAAATCAGATGCCTCGCAGCACGTCAACGTTCTGATGTTTCCATTGAGGTACACCTATCTGAAAACGAAAAGTCTGAACGACCGAGATGGATTTACGGTGTCTCATTTAAGCATTCAGGAGGAGGGATTAAAGAAAACAAAGCAGTGATTCTGGAAGAAAATGTTTTTGATGGGGAAAAGAACCACCCCGTTTTGAAGCGCACTGCAGAAGATAAGTCTGAAGATTCTGAAACTTTAAAATTTACATTTTTAGAACAACCTAACTCAAATACTCAATTTCGAGAAATCTATCATTTTTTTCGAGACATCCAATACCTTCATATTGTGCCTCAACTGGTTAGGGACGCTGATTCTTACTTGTTAGCCTCCAATAAAGAAGATTTCTATGGTCGTAATCTTCTTGAAAGAATGGATAAAACACAGAAAACCACCCGAGAGGCTTATCTACGCCGGATTAATGAAGTGTTGCAGATTGCAGTGCCACAGCTGAAAGACATCAACTTTATTAAAGACTCTCGCGGTATCCCTCACTTAGAGGCCAAATATGAACATTGGCGGGCACCCGGTGCCAAACAGCAAGAAATGCAGTTTTCAGATGGCACCCTTCGGCTCATTGGTTTTATGTGGGCTTTGCTAGATGGGCAAGATACCATCCTTTTGGAGGAACCTGAGCTTTACTTGCATTCGGCAATCGTCAAAAGGTTGCCAAGCTTTATTTTCAAATTTCAGAGAAGAAAAAAGGGAATCCGGCAAGTCATAGTTTCCACTCATAGTTACGAAATACTTAGTGATGAAGGCATTGGCGGCGATGAAGTGCTGGTGTTGCTGCCAACAAAAGAAAGTACAAAAATTATCAAGGCCATTGATGATCCGGAAATTAGAAAATATTTGGAAGCAGGTTTCAATCCGGCAGAAGCGATTATCCCGAAAGTTGCTCCCAAAGAGATTGACCGTGTTCTTGATGTTAAACCTGTTGAATGACCATGGAAATCACAATTATTAGTGAAGATGATGTAACCCTTCAGATTATTCGTCGCCTTTTAAAGGATTTTAGACCAGACATTTCTATTTCCAGAGAGCAACCGGCTCGAGGAGGCAAAATGAAACAGGAGATGCCTAAATTCAACCGCCTTGACCTGCCTTCATTTGGCTTGACAGACCTTGACACTTATGACTGCCCTGTTGCACTCATAAAAGATTGGTTTGGGTCGATCCCTATTTCCAATTTTCTTCTTTTCCGCATTGCTTATGGCGAGAGTGAGTCGTGGTTAATGGCCGATAAACAAGGCTTTTCCTCCTATTTTGGTGTTAATCAGAAAAAACTACCCGAGCTGAAACAATTAGACAAGAAGAACAAAGACAATGTTGAAATGCTTTTCCCGTACAAGCCTACTATTTGGTTGATGCAGAACGTAGCGGAAGATTGCCCTAAAAAAGAGACTGTCGAAGCAGTTAAACCTCGCGAAGGAGCTAAGAAAGGTCCAGGCTACAACGATGCCCTAAGACCTTTTATCCAAAGTTTTTGGAGTCCTGTTGAAGCAGCGAAAAATTCCTATAGCCTTGAAAAAGCAATTCAACGACTCAAAGAATTTGACCCTCAAAAAGGTGTCAATCAACAAGTTAAGAACCTATATTTGTCAAATCGGCAAATGGAATCGGATAAAGGAACAGATGTAAACCAAGGAGCCAAGACAGAAAGCGACTTAACATTTACTGTCAACAGTGTTTTGCCAACAGCCCTGAATATTGAATATCGCCCATCTGACATCGAGCCGAAATGGCGCAACTGGTGGAAAGAGAACCAGACCTACAAGGTTGAAAATCAGAGCAATAAACCGAAGTACTACGTGCTCGATATGTTCCCGTATCCGAGCGGGGCGGGGCTGCATGTGGGGCACCCGCTGGGCTATATCGTCAGCGATATCCTGTCGCGTTTCAAGCGATTGAAAGGTTTTAACGTACTGCATCCGATGGGTTACGACTCTTTTGGTCTTCCGGCAGAGCAATATGCGATCCAGACGGGCATCCATCCGGCTGTATCGACCGAACAAAATATCGCCATCTTTCGCGGGCAGCTGGACAACATCGGCTTTTCCTACGACTGGAGTCGCGAAGTCCGCACCAGCGACCCGGGTTTTTACAAGTGGACGCAGTGGATCTTCATGCAACTGTTCAATCACTATTACGACCTCGAAGCAGATAAGGCGCTGCCTGTCAGCACATTGGAGCATCGGTTCTCGGCTTCCGGCAACACGACGGTAAAAGCGATTTGCGACGACGATACGCCCGAATTGAGCGCTGCCGATTGGAACGCCATGAGCGAGCGCGACCAACAACTCCTGCTGCTGAAATACCGGCTCACCTACCCCGGCGAAGCGTATGTAAACTGGTGCCCGGCGCTCGGCTCGGTGCTTTCCAACGATGAGGTAAAAGATGGCGTGAGCGAACGCGGCGGCCACCCGGTGGAGCGCAAACTGATGAAACAGTGGAACATGCGCATCACAGCCTACGTCGACCGGCTGCTGGAGGGACTGGACACGATCGACTGGCCGGAATCCATCAAAGAACAACAACGCAACTGGATTGGCCGCTCCGTGGGAGCTTCCGTGCGGTTCGGGGTGGAAGGCCACCAAGGCGTTACCATAGAAGTCTTTACGACGCGTGTGGATACGATTTACGGCGCTACGTTCATGGTATTGGCGCCCGAGCACGAATTGGTATCTCAATTGACAACCGACGCACAACGACCTGAAATAGAGGCATATATACGGTGGGCTGCTTCCCGCTCGGAAGTGGAACGTATGTCCGAGACAAAAAAAGTGACCGGCGCATTTACCGGCGCTTACGTCATCAATCCTTTCAATGGCGAACGCCTCCCGGTTTGGATTGCCGATTATGTTTTGGCGGGCTACGGCACCGGCGCGGTCATGGCCGTGCCCAGCGGTGACCAGCGCGACTGGAATTTCGCCACCCATTTCCATTTGCCCATCGTCCCCATTCTGGATAGCCAGAAAGACCTGGATCAGGCCGCCGACCCGACAAAGGAAGGCCGTTATATCAATTCCGGCATCATCGACGGCATGACCTACGCCGAGGCGGTGCCGGCGCTGATCCGGTGGCTGGAAGAAAAAAAAGCAGGCAAAGGCAAAACCCAATACAAACTGCGCAATGCCGTATTCAGCCGTCAGCGCTACTGGGGCGAACCCGTGCCCGCCTACTGGAAAGACGGTGTGCCCTACCTGATCGACAAGCAGGAATTGCCGCTCCTGCTGCCGAATATCGACAAATACCTGCCGACCGAGGCGGGCGAGCCGCCGCTTGCGCGCGCGGAAGGCTGGAACTACAAGGGCTACGAATACGAATTGAGTACGATGCCCGGCTGGGCAGGCTCATCGTGGTACTTTTACCGGTACATGGACCCGCACAACGACCAGGAATTTTGCTCCCGGGAGGCCGCCCACTACTGGCAGCAGGTGGATTTCTACCTGGGTGGTTCCGAACACGCGGTCGGTCATTTGCTGTACAGCCGTTTCTGGAACCATTTCCTGCACGATCTGGGCCTCGTACCGCACCGGGAATTCGCCAAAAAACTGGTCAACCAAGGTATGATTCAGGGGCGTTCCAACTTTGTTTATCGCGCCAAAGAGCAGTTTTTCGAAGAGTATCTGATGCTGAAAGTCCTGAAGCCGTTTTTTGCGGAGATGGGGCCGATGCGGATCGCGGAGCAGGGCTTTGAAGAAGATTATCAATACGACTATGCCTTTGAAACCAACGATTTGGTGATCGAGGTTACATCCTGGAAACAGGAAGACAAGATCAACCGTGTTCGCCAGGCTGCTGAAAACGACAGTAAACGCCTGATGGTGTTGTATACCGAAGAATTGACGGACCATATCAACGAACCGGAAGTCACTGCCGAAAAAATCCGCCGGGCGCTGGCGAGCCGCGAGGAGTATATCGCGTCACCGGAAAAACCCCTGAGCCAACAACTCTTTGTTTCTCACAGCCTTTTGTACAAATACAACCCCGACGCATTCACCAAACTACACGTAGACGTCAGCCTTGTGGAGGCCGATGTGCTCAATCTGGATAAAGCGCGTTCGAAGCAGATGTTCGATAAAGCCAACTTTAAAACCGATCCCAACGGGCAATACACCTGTTCCTGGGAGGTCGAAAAAATGTCGAAGTCGAAGTACAACGTCGTCAATCCCGACGACATGGTAGCCGAGTATGGCGCCGATTGCTTTCGCATGTTCGAGATGTTCCTGGGGCCTATTACCGATGCGAAGCCCTGGAACACACAGGGTATCAGCGGCGTGAGCGGTTTTTTGAAAAAATTCTGGGGATTGTTTTTTGATACGAAAGGCGACGTTTTCAACGTGACAGATCAGGAACCGACGAAGGAAGAACTCAAAGCGCTGCATACCTGTATCAAAAAAGTGACCGACGATATCGAGCGGATGAGTATGAACACCTGCGTGAGTCACTTCATGATCGCCACCAACGAACTGCGCCGCCTGAATTGCTCGAAACGATCTGTTTTAGAGCCACTTGTGATATTACTCGCTCCCTTCGGGCCGCATATCGCCGAGGAACTCTGGCATCGCCTGGGCTATATGACAACCGTGTGCGACGCCAACTGGCCTGTACACAACGAAGAATACCTGAAATCGGACACCAAAGAATACCCGATTCAGATCAACGGCAAACTCCGCGCGACGGTCACGCTGCCCACCGATGTGTCGGCTGCCGATGCCGAAGCCGCTGCCCTTGCTTTGGAGCAGGTGCAAAAATGGCTGGAAGGTAAGCCGGCGAAGAAGGTAGTGTTCGTGCCGGGGAGGATGATTAATGTGGTGGTGTAAGACCTTAATTTTTGTACATTTGTAGGAAATTTTCTGTTATGTCCACACTTGCACGAATCAATCAGGAAGCAGAAGGCTTACCCAATGACCTGCAAAAGCGGGTTTTGGCGTATGTCGAATTGCTCAAGTACAAATCGTCGCTCGCAAAAGCGGAAAAACTGACGCAGGAACTTGGCGGTATCGGGCCTTCAGAGGATGATGAGGTCAGCGCATTGTTGGCAGAAACAGGCGATGAACAGGGGGGGGATTGGGCAATTGACGAGTTGCAGGAGAAAATTGCCATCGCCGAACGGGTTCACCAGGTACTTGTTCGTATGAAAAATGGGAAACCCGGTATTACGACACAGGAAATGCGACAAAAAGCGCAGCAATGGAAAAACAGGTAGTCTGGGACAAACTGGCTTCCGACGACTTGCATGACATTTATAATTTCTTGTTAGGTGTATCGGAACATTACGCCGATACAATTTTGGAGGCGCTTTTTGATGGAGCCAACCTGATTGAGAAATTTCCGCGAATTGGCCGGGTCGTGCCTGAATTGAACCTGCCATCTATTCGAGAACTGATCATCGAAAAATATCGGCTTATCTATTTTGTTTCAGAAAGCCCCGAAATCAGGATTGTGGCCGTCAGGCATTCTTCGAAACCACTGACTGATATTCCATCTTCCGGAAAATAACTTCCTTTGTTTGTGTAAGTCTCTTCGGATTTGCATCCTTCTCCATACATTTGACGGCGCTTTCTCCCGGCTCTTTCATGCTGAAATTCCTCCGCCCCCGTGCGCCCGAACACTTGACCGACGAACAGTTGCTGGAAAAATACATTTCCGGCGGCGAATCGCAGCATTTGGGCGCACTCTACGGACGGTACATGCCGATGGTATTTGGCGTTTGTCTTAAAATCCTGAAGGATTCGGGCAAAGCCGAAGACGCGGTGATGGCGATTTATGAAGAGCTGACCCGCAAAGTACGGGAACACCAAATTGAATCGTTCAGAGGATGGCTCTATGTGCTGGCGCGCAACCACTGCCTCATGGAGTGGCGCAAAAACCAGCGCAGGCCGACCGATCTGCACGACGACATGAGCCGCCACGATGCGGTGGAGCAATCTTTCGAGTACGAATTGCCCCAAAACGGCACACCTTTGGAAAAGTGTCTGGATGAACTGCCTGCGCAGCAGCGGAAAAGCGTCGAGTGGTTTTATTTTGAAGAAAAATCGTACAAGGAAATTGCGGACATCACCGCAGAAGACGTGGGCAAAGTCCGTTCCTACATCCAGAACGGGCGGCGAAACCTCAAAATCTGCCTCGAAAAAGCCGGCGTAAAGGGAATGATGAATGATGAGTTATGAGAGATGAGTTATGAGAGATGGGTTATGAGAGATGGGTTATGAATTTTTTTTCATCACTGACAACTAAGAACTGACAACTAAGAACTAAGAACTAAGAACCAAATAACCAAATAATATGGACCCTTCTGTGCAACACAACGACGCGCGATTTCTGGAACTGCTGCAACGCTGGCAAAGCGGTGATTTTACCCGTGCCGACGAGCGGGAACTGAACGCCCTGACTGCTTCCGACAACTTCCGTCGCGAGGCCATGGAGGGTTTTATGTCGCAGCCCGAAGCGGAGCACGACGAACGATTGGCAAGTCTGCGCCTGCGCTTACAAAAAAGGATGGGCGGGGGCCGGTTGATTGCTATGCCACAGATATTGGCTGCTGCTGCCGTATTCGTTTTATTGATAGCCGCGCTCCTGTTTTTCCCAAAGTGGAATGAGAATGACGCCGCCTCCCCCGTTGCTCAGACGCAAAGTGAATCCAGGGAAACAGGCCCTTTCAGTGACTCCGCTGACATGATCGAAGGACATGGCAACGATTATATTGCCGCAACGCCTCCTGTCGCCAAACCTGCACCCGGCGCCTCCGGCCCGTACCAACCTGCTGCCAAAGATCAGGCACTTTCGACACCAGGCGTTTCCGGCGATGTTGTCGCATTGGAAGAATCTGAATCTGTCTCTGTGCAGGATGATGCTCAGCCTGCATTCACCTTCGTGCAGCCGCAAGCCCCCAATGCCGCTCCTGCCAGCGCGCAACCACAAAGTGAAGCACTCGATAAAATAGCAACGGGCGCCGGAAAAAACCAGGTTGCCGAACCCGTGCCCACACGCACCGTGGATGCTGCCAAAGCCAAAAAATCCGCAACGCCGGGTCGCGCTGCCGACAGCGCCTGGCACGAGACCGACCGCAAGCCCGATATGGAAGCGGAGAAAAAAGCGGCCCGTGACGAAGCCAAGCCAAAGGAAAGCGAACCCGAAGGCGGCTGGGAAGCATTCAGCGATTACCTGCGCCAAAATGCCCGCCTCACTGCCGACGCCCGCAACCACAATACCAACGGTACGGTACAACTCCAGTTCAATCTCAACAACAACGGCGACCCGCAGGGCTTCCTCGTGTTGCGCTCGGTGGGCTATGGCTGCGACCAGGAAGCCATCCGGCTTGTGCAAAACTGGGAGTGGGTGCGCGGCTTGAATCCGATTGTGACGGTGGAGGTGCCTTTTGTGCGGTAGCCTTCGTCTTTTCACCCCAAAACAGCACATTTCACCCCTACACGTTGCATTTTGCCCCAAAATCCTGCCACCTGCCACTCTTCCCGGCGCGGTATATTCCGGGGCTTTTCCTTTGTTCCGACAAAAAATTCATACAAGGAAAAAACATGAAAGAACTGCTCGGGACCATCGCACTGTACATCCACATCATTGCCGGTGCCATCACACTCATCACCGGCCCCATCGCCATTTTTTACAATTTCAAAAACCCCAAAAAGCATCGCATCGTCGGCAAGACATTTTTTTATGCCATGTTCATTGTGGCTGTCACAGCCATTTTCGGCTTTTTCAAACACCCGGATTTGGTGTTTTTTCAGTTCCTGTTGGGCATTGCATTGTTCGTTCTGGCTGGTATTTTCAGGGGAGTAAGAAGCATTTTTCTGATGAATGGCGGTCGTGTAATGCCCTTCGACTTTGTCTATACCGTGTTGTTGGGCTTGAACGGCCTTTATATGCTCGGTATGTCGGCCTGGCATTTCAATGCAGGCACGATGATCGCCTTTCCAATCTTGTTCGGCGTGTTTGGTATCATGTCGCTGGCTGATACCCGGGTGAACTGGCGCGTGTTTGCCAAGCCCCGGTTGCTGCATCGCCTCGACTGGATGCGGCTCCACGCAGGAACGATGATAGGGGCGTTCACCGCTTCCACAACGGCTTTTACGGTGAATGCAGCGCATTTTCTGCCCTGGTGGGCGCAGTGGTTCGGGCCCACGCTGCTGCTGCTGCCCGTGCAGATTTATTTCGGGAAAAAATTGCGGGTTATGCGCGACAAAACGTTGACTGTCAGTACTGCTGTTTGAAAAATCTTTGTCGTGCCCGGGACAACTGAATACAGGGTTAGGGTGTTTAATGAGGGTTTACTCAAAATTCGATTTACATTTGCCCTAACCCCCGGTCCTGGTATATCCGAATATGCAACGACAAGCAGAAGCGCCGATTCCCACTCGTTACGGTTCATTCACCATGCTGGCTTACGCCGAGAAGGCTACCGAACGGATGCCTCATATTGCATTCATCGCCGAGGGTTTCGATCCTTCGCGCCCGGTGCCGGTGCGTATCCACTCGGAGTGCATGACGGGCGACGTGTTCGGTTCGCGGCGCTGCGACTGCGGCGAACAATTGGACGCCTCGCTCCATATTACTGCCGGGTGCGGCGGCGTGGTCATCTATCTCCGCCAGGAAGGACGCGGTATCGGTCTGATCAACAAACTAAAAGCCTACAACCTGCAAGACCTCGGTCTCAACACGGTCGAGGCCAATACGCACCTCGGCTTCGATGTGGACGCCCGTCAATACGATGCGGCCATTTTTATCCTGCAGGATTTGGGTATTACCGAGGTTGAACTTATTACAAACAATCCCGCCAAAGTAGAAGCGCTGCGTCGCTCGCCGATCCGGGTCGCAGGACGCATCCCGCTGGTGATCGAACCCCACGACGACAGCCGTAAATATTTGAAAACCAAGCAGGAATTGATGGGGCACCTGCTGGGTCTCTGAGTATCTCAACATCCGCATTCGCAACTTTTCCCGAACGCCGCCTGCTGTCCTGAAATTTTATCGGGCCGGCATCGTTAATATTTAAAAAAAAGTGCGGATGTTTGCAACATTGCTTTTTCTTATGTGGTTCAATATACTGAATTCCAGCCATTGAAGCCATTAATCACTAATCCTGCCTTCTTCCATGAATTATCACAATATGATCGAGCCGTATCTCCACGGTAGCCTCAGCCCTGAGGATGAAGTTGCTTTTGAGCGACAACTGTCCCGCGACCCGGCATTGGCCGAAGCCGCAGGTCGTCGTTTGAATGCGGAAGAGGCGCTCGCCGGAATTCCTGAATTTCGCCCTGTTACACACCGGCCTTCCACAGCCAGAACTTTACTATTTGTCGGCCTTGTTGCAGCCTTACTTGGGCTGTTCTGGTTGAAATTGCGCCCGGTAAAGGAGCATCAGGAAGGGCAGGTAGCGCCGGCAGAAACGCCTGTCATTCAGTCGGAAGTGTTGTCCCGTTGAACAACGACGCGGCGCTTAAAAATCACACTTCGAACGGTTCAGTTTGAGCCATTTTTCTTTTTCTCTGTAGTCGGGCATATACCCTTGTACGAGCGCCCAAAAGCGGTCGGAGTGGTTGAGTTCCACAAGGTGTGCGAGTTCGTGCAGAATTACGTAGTCCTGTACGTCTTGCGGTGCAAAAAGCAGGCGGGTAGAGAGGTTCACATTGTTGTGCGCCGAGCAGCTGCCCCAATTGCTGTGGTTGTATTTCAGGTTCACACTTTTGATGTGCCGGCGAAAAGTGCGGTCGTTCCAGTCCAGGACACGTCGCTGCACTTCCGGATAAAAATCGCCCGCCACGACGCGGCTGAGCAAGGTTTTGATAGCGCGTGTCATGTGAGCCGGAGTGGATTTGTCGCTCAGTTGCAGGTGGATCGTATCGCCGATTAATTTACCCGTATGCGAGCCGCGCGCTTCAATGCTGACATCCAGCACATAACGGCGTTGGCCGACCTCCAGCACATCGCCCGTTTGATATACTTTTCCCAGAAATGGCTCCCGTAAAGCGGGTTTTTCCAACAAAACTTTGTTTACCCACGCTTGTAATTCAGCGAGTTGCCGATGAATGAAGTCCGGCTGCACGCCTGCGGGCATCCGCAACGTGACCCGCTTGCCGGTGATGCCGAAACGGGTATCGCGCCGCCGTTCGAGGGTGATCTCGACGGGTAGTTCGATGCCGGTGGCGTTGATGTGGGTGCGGTATTTTTTCATCGGATGTGTGAGAAGAGGCCGTCTCACACGTTTAAATTTCGACAGGATTGACAAGATTTACAGGATTTTTTTCTCCGAAAAGGGCGTAAATCCTGTAAATCTTGTCAATCCTGTCAAAAAATATTACTTGTGAGACATCCTCTTCTCGGCTTGTATTAACCTTTTCTTTTTGCAAAATCCTGCATCAGGTCTGCCAATGACTGAACGCTGGCTTTGGGCAGGGCATTGTAGGTGCTGGCGCGGAAACCGCCGACCGAGCGGTGGCCTTTGAGGCCCACCATCCCGTTGGCTTCGGTTTCTTTCAGAAAATCCTTTTCCAGCGCCGCGTATTTTTCTTCCATAACGAAGCAAATATTCATCAGCGAGCGGTCTTCTTTCGCTACCGTGCCTTTGAATAGCGGGTTGCGGTCCATTTCGTCATAGAGGATCGCCGCTTTCGTTTTGTTTTTGCGCTGCATGCCTTTGAGCCCGCCGTTTTTCCTGATCCAGCGCAGCGTGAGCATGGAGACATAGATCGGAAACACGGGTGGGGTGTTGTACAGCGAATTTTCCTTGATAAACGTGCGGTAGTCGAGCATGGAGGGCAAGTGGCGCTGCACGGTGCCGAGCATGTCCTCCCGGACGATGACGACCGTGGTACCTGCCGGGCCGAGGTTTTTCTGTGCCCCGGCGTAGATGAGGCCGAACTGCGAAGGGTCGAACGGGCGGCTCAGAAAGTCGGACGACATATCGCATACGAGCGGCACGGGCGACTTGGGGAAGCGGTGCAGTTGCGTCCCGTAAATCGTGTTGTTGCTCGTCAGGTGCAGGTACTTCGCGTCTTTCGGGATCTTGTAGCCTTTGGGAATAAAGGAATAGTTCTGCTCTTTCGAGGAAGCGATAACATTCACATTGCCAAAGGCTTTCGCTTCTTTGATCGCCTTGTCCGCCCAGACGCCCGTGTTGGTGTACACGGCGGTTTCGTTCTCATTCAGCAGGTTGAACGGAATCATGAAAAACTGGGTGCTGGCGCCGCCGGAAAGCCATAAGGTAGTGTATCCGTCGGGCAGACCGATGATCTCCTTCATCAGGGCATTGGCTTCCTCGATGATGGCGGTGAATTCAGGCCCGCGGTGCGAAAGTTCGAGCAGGCTCAGGCCGATGCCTTGGTAGTTCAGCGCGGCTTTGGAGGCTTCTTTGAGGACGGGCGCGGGCAATACGGCAGGCCCGGCGGAAAAATTGTGTTTTTTCATTGCGTGGATTTTTTCGGGAGCAAAAGTAGGGGATGTGGGCATAAAACTGAAAAATGTCGTACTTTTGAAGGTAAATCAAATTCATTACTCATGGTAATCATAGACGATGCTGTTTTGCAAGCGGCAAAACTTACCGAACGGGAAGTCAAAATTGAACTCGCGTTGGTGCTCTACCAGCAAAGTCGCTTGTCTTTTGGTCAAGCCCGTAAGCTGGCTGATATGGATTATTTTGAATTTGAAAAATTACTGGCCGACCGAAAAATACCTTCGGGATACACAGTCGAAGACCTCCATGATGATTTGGTTACGCTCCAGCAAGTGAGAACCGAACATGATAGTCATAAGTGACACTTCTCCGATCAGCGGACTTTATCGTATCGGACATTTGCACTTGCTGCGATCGCTATATGGGCAGGTGCTTATCCCAATGGCAGTGATGGAGGAACTTCGTCGACTTTCCGATTTCGGTTATGACCTGGCTGAAATGGCCCAAGCTACTTGGCTTGAGGTGCGGCAGCCTTCTGATTTGAACAAAGTCCAATACTTGCTCGAAAAATTAGATGAAGGCGAGGCCAACGCTATCGCGCTGGCGCAAGAAATCAACGCTGATTTTCTCCTGATCGACGAAATCAAAGGCCGCCAAATCGCCAAGGCAGAAGGCTTGCGGGTAGTTGGTTTGCTTGGCATTTTGTTGGAAGCCAGGTCCTTTGGTCTCATTCCTGCTGTAAAACCGCTTGTCGAAAAACTTATTGTAACGGCTAATTTTCGAGTCGACAATCGACTGTTGCAAGAAGTGTTATTCCTTGCAGGCAAATGATAAACTCTTCAAAAAAACGACCTATGGCCAGTTTTTTGTAAAATCCTACCACCATCAACCCCGCGGATGACGATCATCATCGTTTCCGTATGCCGACTTCCTGCAACTTTGGCCTGTTCCAACATTGGATTCACCAAAACGACAAAGTTTCATGATAAAAGAAGTTTCAGGCGATATTTTATTGTCACAGGCGAAAGCCATTGCACATGGCGTAGCTCCCAACGACCATTTCGACCGGGGGTTGGCGCTAAATCTGCGCGAAGAATTTCCCTCTATGTACAAGGATTTTCGGCATTATTGTCAGCAATACCATCCCAAACCCGGAGCAGTATGGATATGGAGCGGCGTGGGTCATCGTGTTATCAATCTATTCACGCAGGAACCGCCGCAAACCAACAATTCCCACCCGGGCAGGGCTTCCATCACACATGTCAACCATACATTGAGGGAATTGGTCAAACTTATTAAAGAGGAAGGATTGGAGAGTGTGGCGATTCCACGTCTGGCGACCGGCGTCGGCGGCCTGGACTGGGAAGAGGTGAAACCGGTGATTTACAGTTATTTAGACCCGCTGCCTATTCCTGTGTATCTGTATTCCAATTACACAAAAGGACTGAAAGCCGCCGAGAAGTAAAAGATTTTTACAAAGCAAATTTAGGGATTTTGTTCAGGCGATGCCATTCACGGTATCGCCTTTTTTTTAATCAGATTTCAAAGTGGGATTAATTTTTAAAATTCTTCAAAAATCATTTTCTTACTGATCGCTATTCCTGCGGTTGTTCCCATTGCTACCGCATTTGCCACCGTCCGCATCTTTGCGGCATTGTCACCAACGGCAAAAACATCTTTAATAGAAGTTTCCTGAAAACTATCAATTTCGATATAGCCTTCTTCAGTCAATTCACACCCTAATAATTCGGGAATTTTACAATGTTGTACAAACGGACTTGGTGCATAGATAGCCTTGATAGAAGATTTTGAACCGTCTTTAAAAATGATATTATCAATATACCCATTGTTATGTTCCAATCTTTCAATTTCCTTTTCTGTTATATTGATTCGGTGCTTTTCAAGTTTTGCAGTTTGTTCAGATGTTAATGTTGATTTACCATTTGTAAAGAGGGTTAAATCTTTTGTCCAGTTTGAAATTAGCCTGGTGAAGTCGAAACCAATATCTCCATTGCTCAGGATACCGGTTTTTTCATTTCGCACTTCATACCCATGACAATAAGGACAATGAATGACTGAGATGCCCCAGCATGCTGCTATTCCATCTATATCCGGAAGCAAATCTTTAATGCCTGTTGCAAAAATTAATTTTTTTGCAACAAACGTTTCCCCGGTTTCTACCTGAATTTCAAAACCTTTATCAGTTTTTATCCCACTTTTTGCAAAGCCGTTGAAGAACTTAATTGTTTCATACCTGCTGACTTGAGCACTTGCTAATGCAGCAATTTCGGCTGGTGTTTTGCCGTCATTTGTAAGGAAATTGTGTGAATGAGGTGTTTGCCGGTTACACGGTTTGCCATCATCAATTATTAAAACCTTTCTCATGGCTCTTCCCAGAGCCATACCCGCAGCAAGACCGGAATAGCTGCCTCCTACTATTATTACATCAAAAGTGTTGTTGACTGTCATCGCATTGTATTTTGAAATATTTATTAAAGGAAATGGCAGTAAAATGAATGCTGCCGCTTTACTGCCAGGCGTAATAAATTCACGCCTCGCTAATGAACTCATGGAAACCTGAAAGGTTTTATCCGGATTTTTTTGTTGAAATCCTTTTGATTATTGAATCAACGAGCGGCACACCTACAAACATCATCCACGGAACCAGTGATATAGTGAGGAGGAATGTCCTTTGATACAATGGCATCACAGACAATTTTTCTCCAAACAGGTGCAAAAACAATGTGATGGATGGATAGATCACAACCCAGATTTTTAAGGAAGCAATCAATTTCATTTTTGATTTCATGCAAATTATTTTTTTAGTGAAGTTTTGCTTTTTATCGGCAACAAAGGTACCTGCAGTAGATGCCCTACTGATAGGACAAACATGCAGTTATACAGGACTAGTTAAAGATTTTGATTCAATACTATATTTCACCTTGGGGTGATCTGGTTAAAGCCACGCCTATATTTTTATGCTTGGTTTCTGAGGAATAAAACTTCAGAAGAATCTGATTCAACTGCCGGATTGTCCTGTCAGCATTCCATCTCCTGCCATACTAATGCCGGTTGGTATTCATTTTATGGCCAATTGGGTACAAGGTACAATACTCGGATTCGGGGTAAGCGGCCATGAAGAAGCGAGCATTTTAAAGCCCGTATCTAACAAAGCACCGCTTTGGCTAACAGGGGGAAGTTTTGTTTTAGAAGCAAGCCTCTTTGGACTGGTCATTTTATTGGTTATAACCGCTTCGCTTTATGTTTGGTATCCCGCAGAAAAAGGGTGCAACTGCGTAGCCTGATTGTGGAGTAAACACCAATTCATACCTTTGTCAAGCGGATAAAATTAAGATGATAAGATGAAAAAAATTCCGATCAGACAAATCAGCCCCTCCCAACCGGAACTACCATCCCCCGAACGGTTTAAAATTCGGCGGGTGGAAGATATTTTGGGCGGAAATAACTTAGTGCACGATCTGCACCGGCACGACTTCTTTTTTATACTGGCCATAAAAAATGGAAAGGGCAACCATGAAATAGATTTTACGGCTTATCAGGTGCTCGACAATTCTGTTTTCTTTTTACGTCCCGGCCAGGTACACCAGCTTACACTGGATGCCGGTAGCACCGGTTACCTGCTTGAATTTAATACCGAATTTTATCATCCTCTGGGCAAGTTATCCAACCAGCGGTTAAGAAAAGCAAGCAACAAAAATTATTGTGTGCCGGAGGTAAGCCGCTTTAACAAACTCCAGGCTTTATTGACTTCAATGTTTCATGAGTATACCGCCAGAGAAGAAGGATACCGGGATGTCATTAAAGCAAGTCTTGATATTTTCTTTATTGAGTTTGCACGACAAAGCCCAAATCCTAAAGGCGAATCAACAATTACCAACTCCTACACGCAGGAACGCTTTGAGGACTTTTTAGATCTGCTGGATAAGCATATTGTCACCCATAAGCAGGTGTCTCAATACACGGATATGATGAACCTTTCTCCTTACCAGCTCAATGAAATCACTAAATCGAGCATCGGTAAAACCGCTTCCGAGCTGATTAATGAACATATTATTCTCGAAGCCAAGAAATACCTGCTCGCCACATCCAATCAGGTAAAAGATATAGCCGATCACCTTGGTTATGAAGACGTTTCCTATTTTATCAGGTTCTTCAGGAAGCATACCGGTTACTCACCCGAAGTATTCCGGCATAATTTCAGATAAGTCCCGCCCAACTCCATCATTGTCCTGTTATGGAGCCTCCCGGTGCCTTTACCTTTGTGTAAATTAATTTTAAAATTTACAACAATGAAAATTATTATCGTTGGTGCATCAGGCACTATGGGAAAGCATTTGAAAAGTGCATTTGAAAAAGAACACGAAGTAATTACAGCCGCTACAAAAGGCTGCGATGTACAGGTGGATATTACTTCCACCGAATCCATTGAAAAAATGTTCAAACAAACAGGCCCTTTTGATGCCCTTATTTCTACGGCAGGCCCAACTTTCGTAGGCCCCTGGAAAAAGCTAACTGACAAGGAATTCAGAAAAGGCGTTGAAGGGAAAATGATGGGGCAGATTAACCTGGTGCTTATCGGGCAACACTACATCAATCCCAAAGGATCATTTACCTTAATTACCGGCGCACTTACCCATGAGCCTCAATTAAATTTTGCCAATGCATCGGCGGCGAACGGTGCGGTGGAAGGTTTTGTAAGGGCTGCCGCCATTGAGATGGAAAATGGCATCCGCATTAATGCCGTGAGCCCGACCGTTATTGAAGACTCTCCGCAATATTTTCCATATTTTCCGGGCGACATTCCGGTTACCATGCAACAACTGGAATATGGTTTTCGAAAGGCCGTATTTGGAGCAAACACAGGGCAGGTAATAAAACCATATTAATTGCTTAGGGCTTAGATAACCCCTCACCCTGCCCACCCTTCCCGATCCAAACTCCTGTAATGTATCGCCTCCGCCAAATCCTCGATCCGGATGTTGGGACTGCCGGCCAGATCCGCCGCCGTGCGCGCCACTTTGAGGATGCGGTCGAAAGCACGGGCGGAAAGTTGCAGGCGTTCCATCGCTGTTTTCAGAAGCGTAAGCCCTGCGTCGTCGAGTTGACAAACTTCGTGCACCATACGGCTGGGCATCTGGGCATTCGAATACACGTCCTTCAAACCCTTGAATCGCTCGGCCTGTATTTCGCGGGCACGCAACACCCGTTCGCGGATGTCGGTGCTGGTCAACTTGGGTCGCTCGGCGTTGGTGAGTTCCTCGATTTTCACCGGCGTCACCTCTACGTGCAGGTCGATCCGGTCGAGCAGCGGGCCGGAAATCTTTGATAAGTAGCGTTTTACAACGCCGGGGCCGCACACGCACTCCTTTTCGGGGTGGTTGTAATAGCCGCAGGGGCAGGGGTTCATAGAAGCCACGAGCATAAAACTGGCGGGATAATCCACGGTCACTTTTGCCCGGCTGATGGTGACGCGGCGCTCTTCCATCGGCTGGCGCATTACCTCCAGCACCTGCCGTTTGAACTCCGGCAATTCGTCGAGAAACAAAACCCCGTTGTGCGCAAGGCTGATTTCACCGGGCATGGGGTCGGAGCCGCCGCCCACGAGCGCCACGTCGCTGATGGTGTGGTGCGGCGCGCGGAAAGGGCGGGTGGTGACGAGCGATGCATTATCAGGCAAAATGCCGGAGACAGAATGGATTTTGGTAGTATCAAGCGCTTCGTGCAGCGTGAGGGGCGGCAGGATGGTCGGCAGCCGCCGGGCAAGCATGGTTTTGCCGGCGCCGGGCGGCCCGATGAGGATGACATTGTGACCTCCGGCGGCGGCGAGCTCGAGCGCGCGTTTGATGTTTTCCTGGCCTTTTACGTCGGCGAAATCCACATCGTAGATGCTGCCGGTGTTGGCAAATTCCTCGCGGGTATTGACGATCAAGGGTTTAATCTCCGATTCACCTGCCAGCACGTCGATGGCTTCGCGCAGGTTTTCCACGCCGTAAATCTCCACATCGTTCACGATGGCGGCCTCGCGTGCGTTCGTTTTTGGCAAAATAAACCCCTTAAATTTCTCTTTGCGCGCCTGGATGGAAATCGGCAACGCGCCTTTGATGGGGCGCAGCGAGCCGTCGAGCGAGAGTTCGCCCATGATAAAATACCGGTCGAGGCCGTCCGCCGGGATCACGCCCGAACCGGCGAGCATCCCGATGGCGATGGGCAAGTCGAACGCCGAACCCTCCTTGCGGATGTCGGCAGGGGCGAGGTTGATAATCGTTTTCAGACGCGGGAGGCGGATGCCGGAGTTTTTGACGGCGGCTTCGATGCGGGGCAGGCTTTCGCGCACGGCGCTGTCGGGCAGGCCGACGATAAAGATGCCTGGTTTGTCGGTGTTCCCCACTGCGCCGCCGGTGTTGATCTCACAGGTAATCATTTGGGCATCAACACCATGCACAGCCCCGGCATAGGTTTTGACGAGCATAATGAAGCGGGTTTTAACATTTGAGTTTGGGCTTTGGAGGGGCGGATAAAGGTAGGAAAAGTTGGGGATTGAATTGTTACTCTTTCAAATTCATCGAAATCATCATTTTTACTTTGACCGGTTTCTCTTTCCATATTCCCGGCGACCACGACGGCATGGATTGAAGAATCTGGATGCATCGATCTATATAGGCAGTTCTTACCCAGTCGGGATGTTGTTGTGCCGGTTCTACTTCCGAAATGCTTCCGTCTTTTTCTACTGCAAATTTTAGGTAGATGGAATTTTGCACGCCTTCCTCCGGGCCGGCGAAAATGCTCCCGATGGAATCGCGCAGCATTTTTTGCAACGCAGCTGCTCCGCCGGGAAATTGGGGCGAAACATCGGCCACCAAAAAACACGTGATGCCATTATCATCGACATAAGGTGCGAGGTCTGTTTTCCGGTATTCAACCGATTGATCGAGGTTGACAAATGTATCGATTGCAAACCAGCCGGCTCTTTCCAGATTGCGAACGGCTTTGGTTTTTTCCGTGCCAGTGGCCATGTTGTGATAGGGTTGGGCGGAAAAAAACTGCCAGATGTTTTGCGCCTGCACAGGGTGGGGCGTATGGAGGCACAAAATCCAGGTGAAGAATATTTGTATCAGGTGTCGCATGCAGGGGAATTGCCAAGGGTGAGTCAGGGTTAAAGGTAAAGGAATTAAAAAAGCCCCGCCAATTCCCGATACCCCATTACTTCCACATCCTCCGCCAATGGGAAGCCTTTCTCTACCGGGCAGACGATGACATTGCGCCGGGTCGCCAAATCGGTTTTGGCGATGTGAAAACCCTTGCCGGGTCGCGGCGCAGTCGAGTATTTTATTTCTATCAAAATTTCCGGCGCTCCGCTGCGCGTAATGACAAGGTCGGCTTCCGTGCCGTCCTGTGTGCGGTAAAAAAACATTTCAGCCCAGTCGGGCAAGTGCGCGGCGATTTGCTCGATAACATAATTTTCCCACGAAGCACCGAGAGAGGGGTGTCCGCTCAAATCAAAAAACGACGGAATACCAAGCAGTTGGTGCAGAATGCCCGAATCGCGGAGATAGATTTTGGGCGTTTTCACCAAACGTTTTTTCAGGTTGGCAGAATACGGCTGCAAGCGACGGATTAGGTAAGCTGCCTCCAAAAAATCGAGATAGCGGCGCACGGTGACACCCGTGATGCCCAACGAACCAGCCAGCGCCTCCATGTTCAGTAATTGGCTGCTTAGGTGCGCCACCATACGCCACAATTTGCCTGTCACGACAGGATCAGCGCGAAGCCCCAGCAATGGCAAATCGCGTTCGAGGTAAGTGTTGATAAAGTTTTTTCGCCAAAGCTGGACGGCCTCGTCACTGGGCGCGAGCAAGGCATCAGGGAAGCCACCGCGATACCAATGCGTTTGATAATCAACCTCGTGAGACACTTCCTCAAACGTAAACGGCGCAAGTTCGTGGTAGGCGATGCGCCCTGCCAAAGACTCTGAAGCGTCCCGAATCAAATCGGGCGATGCAGAGCCGAGCAGGATAAAGCGCCCCGGCTGACGATTGCGGTCAATGATGCCGCGCAACACCGGAAACAGTGTCGGCAATTTCTGCACCTCGTCCAAAATCACGGTATGGTTGGCGAGCGGGTCGAGGAACAGGCGGGGGTTACTGAGTTTCACCAAATCGTCGGGGTCTTCGAGGTCAAGATAATGTACAGGTTTCGACAATTTGGCGGCTATGGCCTTTGCCAGCGATGTTTTCCCAACCTGACGCGGGCCAACAATGGCTACAGCAGGGAATAAAGCGGTAAGTTTTAAAATGTTGTCTTCTGCGTGGCGAGGTATGTATGTCATCTTTATGCCCGATATTTTAAATTTTATCTTTGAAATAACGGGCAAAAATAATAAAATGAATTGGAAAAAATGTTTTTCAATAAAAACAGCCCCGCCGCATTCCACACGCGACGGGGCTGTCTATGTTAAACTGCTCGCTCTGAGCAGTTTACTTCTTCGTTGTCAATAGACCTTTCACATTTTCACCCACCTTTTTGCCCTGCATATTTCCTGTCTCCGTCGAAGGGCGGTAGTGGATGCCGCCATACAATCTCGAAATCGCGGCCTGTTTGGCGGCTTCGTCAAAACTGTTGAAGTTTCTGGGACTCATGCCCAGAACATCGTAGGTATGGTCGGTGAAACTGTAATTCGCGCCGAAAACAGACTCCAAAGCGTAACCTGCCGAGCCGGAAATGGTGCCGTGGGCAGCCGAATATTCCGGGTGCGGCGGCGTGGAGATAAGCGGATTCCAGTCTCCGTAGCCGATATGTTTCCGGATATAGGTGACGGGGCGGATTTGATGGTAGGTGTATTTTGTTTTCCAGCAACTGATGGTCGCGTCGTTCATGGTGATGCCCAGGCGCAGGTAAGCGTCAGCCGCTTTCATCAGGCCGGGGTTGTCTTTTTCAAACACCTGTTTCAAGATGCTGAACCAGTGGCCGAAGACGGTTACATATTTTCCGTTGGGCGCATCGTCCCAGAAATTGGCAATCGCTTTTTGCTCCTCCGTCAGTGACTGAGAAATGTCATACACTTCCTTTGCCATGTTGTAGAACGGCGTGCCGGGAGTTGCCGAAAACGAAAGCGGTGCAGCGGGCATTGTATTATTAACGCTGCCCGGCAAAATGGTTCTGTTGTTGGCCCAACCCGGCACGTTCGCCGGTGCAGATGAGGTAGGTTCCCAATAGCCTTCTCCCAGCGGGGTGTAGGGAATAGCGGCGCCATCAGCACCGTCCTGTTTGCTCCATTCGATGACTGCCTGCGCTACCTGTTTTCCAAACTGAACAGATGCGGCAAGGTCGGTAGCCGGGTTCACTTCATCGCCGTATTTGTCGAACCAGACTTGTTCGAGCGAGTCAATGCGCTGAACGTTCTCCGGTTTGGCGGGGTAAAAGAATCGCAGCATTTCGGCGATGGCGGCATTGGCCGACGCAGGCCAGTATATTGGTTTGCCTTGTGGCGCTTCCGGCAATTGAACCTGCCCGTTCAAACTCCCGGCGATGCTTTTATACTGCTTGTCGCCCTGCACGAGGGATTCATAGAGCGCCACGCCTGTGTACGAAAAATGCCGCGAAAACGCGACGTGCGTGACCCCCGACGTGTTTTTAATCACCCCCAAATGCAGACCTATCCAGTCCTGGAGCAATTCTGACTTTTGATTTTTAAAAACAGAGGGAGTCTCTGGTTCTCCGTCTTTTTCGCAGGAAAAGGCGAGGAGGAGGGCCGACAATGCGACCAGGAAAATTTGCGTTTTCATGATTGTTTAAATTTGTTTTTGTGAAAAATTGAATTGAGGCACAAAGGTGCGGGCGTTTTTTAGGAGCGGGCTTTGCTGAAAAGCCCAGAGTATTGACTGTAAAGTCCAAAGCCGGACTGGTCGTGGCATGAAGCCACCGATGACTTTGCTGATTTAAGGAGTAATTGTTTTTACCTGCCCGGGAACAGGATTTTCGGCTTCTTCCTTTTTTAATGTCGCAAAAGTCAGGGCGTTCCTTACAAAGCAGTCGAGCACGTGATTAGTTGCGGGTTCTTTTTGATTGGAAAGGGCGGTTTGTTGAGTGTGATATAAAAAGCCCCGACTCGCTTTCACGCGCCGGGGCTGCCAAGGTGAGATTGGGCCTTTTTACCCGCCGAATCTGCCAGTTGGCAGAGAAGGAGGGTCAATTCAATTCTACTTTTTCTATTTCACGAATCAACGCCAGCCGGTCGGTTTCGAGCAACTGCATGATATCGAACACTTTGTCGCTGAAACCCGCCAGTGCGAACACGTTTTGCTCCGGGAATTGCAGCGAGCCGTAGCCTTGCAGGTCGAACGAAAACACGAACGGGTGTGCGCCGTATTTGCGGCGGTATTCTGCGAACGGGGAAGTCGGTGCGCCGCCGTGCATCCAGCCCTGCATATCCGAAAGGATGACAATGCGGTCATATTTACTTTTAGCCACCTGGAAAATGGCGTGGAAGTTTGTACCCGCCGCACGCGCGTTTTTCACCAGTCGCTCCGCAATGCCCGCCATCGAGTCCGCCGGGTTTTCGCGGACGTAGGAAGCGTCGTCGGAGAAACGCATCAGATCGGCGTCATTGGCTTTGAACAGCGCAGCGGCGAACAGCGAACCGATTTGCATCGGCGAACGGTTGGCGTATTTTGTGCGCGTACCGGTCATCGAACCGGAGTCGTCGAGCACCACGAGGGTGCGGCCGGCGAAACGCGGCACGTTGTCGAGGGCCAGTTCAAGCGCCGTGTTCAAAGCGTTCAGCATCAGGCGTTTTTGCGACACCTGCGAATCCTGGATCGCATCGATCGCCGACAGGTATTGGAACGGCAACACGAGCGCCTGTTTGATGCGGCGGCGGTCGGTCAGTTGGGCGGCGACTTCCTGCGCCAGCTCCGGGGCTTGCTCGGCGATGTTGCGCAGGTTGCGCAACAGGGCGAGGTAACCCAGTTTGTTGGCACGGATCAGTTCCGCCCAAGCCGCCCCTTTCAGTTCGGCTTTTTCTTCCTCTGTTGCGGCGACCTGACCGGCTTTGGTGAGTTTGGCCTCCCAGGTTGCCTCGGATTTCAGTTCACCCGCCACCAGTTGTTTCAAAGCCAGCGCGTTGCGTTCGTTCGGCACCGGGCGGACGAGGTTCGCCAGATCGACGAGTTTCACGGCTTTTTGTTCACCGCGGTATTTCGCCAACTGGTAACCGTCGAAGCGGGCGAACGCAGAAGCGAAGCCTTTTTTCATCGCGTTCGGCAGCGTTTTGCCGCCTTTACCAAAGTAGTAGGCCGCGATTTCCAGCATGTCGTCGGGACGGCGCACGATGCGGTTGTAGAAGTTTTTGCTCCACGCCTGACCCGACGCGTGAGCGGCAAGTTCGGCCGCCAGCACGTGCGTGATGGAGCGCATCCCGTACTCGTTGCGGGCGAACACGGCGGCTTTGGCCGCAAATTGCGCGTCTACCTGCGGCAGCAGTTTTACGATGTCGCCGAACGTACCCTGCGCCGTGCGGTAGAACTGGTCTTGCGCGAACGAAGTCAGCAGGATAGACACCAGTTGCATTTGCGGCGTTTGCATGTATGCCTGCCCGCCGGCGAGGTTGACGGTGCGGTTTTGTTGCTGTTTCAGGAAATTGAACAGTGCCATGGTGTTGGTGATGGGTTGGATTGGTGATTGGTTGACTGGTGATTCGGGTATCTGGTGATTTGGTTATTTGAAAAACTGCGGAGAAAAACGCCTGTGTGGGTTTCAATTTCGGTGTGCAGACGAAGGAACACACGGACTCACTGCCACAGTGGAAGCCCGGGAAGGAATCGAACCTTCGTCGCCGGATTCAAAATCCGGCATCTTAGCCGTTAGACGACCAGGCTTTTTTGTACTCCCGACGGGTCTCGAACCCGTAATCTCCACGTTGAAAGCGTGGTGGCTTGGCCGGTTCGCCTACAGGAGCAAGTTGAGGGTCATTAGGAGTAATTAAATAAAGTCATTATCTTGATTACCAATGACTTCTAATGACTCTTTTCTTTACTGATTTTGTCCACTTCTTTGAGTAGCGTCGGTATTCGGAATTCACCGGCCATGCTGCGGACATGATTCGCTGCAACTGAGACATCCATCCCCATAGCCGTTACGAAGAGTGGCCGCTGACTGTCTCCGCGCATTACTTCGACCACATGGCGGGTGTTGCGGGCGAATCCGGTTTTTGCCACACCAACAACTGGAATTTTGCCACTCAGTGCGTTAAATAGATGACCGCCAAGACCAATTTTGCCGTTGTTGTCCAATATCACATAGCCGTCCACGACGATGGCTTCCACTTGGGTTAGGTCGGTTTGTTTTAAAACTGCGAGGATGCACGGCAACTCTCGTTTGTAAAATTCGCCCGGCACATATTCCGCCACGTTGTCGAGCTGGCAGGTGAAAACTTGCAAGGGTTGCTCGTCCGTCCATCGTTCAAATGCTACGATTACAGCTTTCGCTTTGTTGTCGAAATAATAGATGTCGGTCGCAAGTATCATTTGTGCGGTTCTTGATTTTTGGTGGAAGCAGAAGGATTCGAACCTCCATAGCCTTCCGGCGTCTGATTTACAGTCAGAGTGGGTAACCGTTCCCATTACTTCCGTTTAGTCGCGCAGGCGGGACTCGAACCCGCAGGACGGACGTATCAGGTCCGCATGTTAACCGGTTACATTACCGCGCAGTAAAAACAAACGAACAAAGCCGGTAGGCGTACGGAACGGCCGTGAAGCCGCGTGGCCGGAGTCGAACCGGCAACATCCTGATTATGAGTCAAGTACTCTACCATTGAGTTACGAAGTAACGCCTGTTCCTCAGTATCGCTTGTTTTTGCAGGAGCACAGGGAATCGAACCCTGGCGATCCGGTTTTGGAGACCGAACGGCACATCCTGCGCTTACTCCCTTATTTGCTTTCGACAGGATTTCAGGATTGACAGGTTTTTTTCCCTGTTAAAAAATCGGATATCCTGTCAATCCTGAAATCCTGTCAAAAAATCATTACTTGTCAAAAAAACTGCGGAGAAAACCGCCCGTACGTTTTGATTTCGGTTTCCAACGAAGTATCGCACAGGCTCACTGCCGCAGTTTGGTTGCGCAGACGGGATTCGAACCCGTAACCTGGGCTTATGAGACCCAAATGTTACCGTTACACTACCGCGCAATTTGGTGATTGGTTATCGGTGATTGGTTATCGGTTGATCGGACTCTGCTATGCTACTGCTACTGCTACTGCTACTGTGGGGACAGCAGGGGTCGAACCTGCAACGACGTGGTGCTTCAAACCACCGCTCTACCTTTGGAGCTACATCCCCGGGATATTGGGTCATTAGGGGTAATTACAGTCATTAAAGTAATTACAGTCATTGTAAGTCATTGAAAATCAAAAAAATGACATTAATCACTCTTAATTACTTCAATCTTTCGAGCCGGAAAACGGAATCGAACCGCTGTCGACTGATTACAAGTCAGCCGCACTGCCACTGTGCTATTCCGGCTTTTTGAGGCACGGGAAGGGTTCGAACCTTCGACCGTCGGCTTAACAAGCCACCGCTCTGCCACTGAGCTACCGAGCCTTTTTACACACATAATATCGACAAAGTCGGGTCTCACTCCTCAACCACTCAACCACTCAACCACTCAACCACTCAACCACTCAACCACTCAACCACTCAACCACTCAACCACTTGTAGGGTGGCATTCGGGCCTCGAACCCTGTTCTCCGCGCCCACAACGCGGCATTTTACCTGTTAAACTAAAGCCACCGGAGGCGAGCCGGGAATCGAACCCGGGTCTTCAGGTTTGCAAGCTGATATCCTGCCACTAAACGACCTCGCCTTGTTTGTTTAATCGCGGAAGACAGAGGACCCGACCCCCACTCAGCTTGCGCCGAGACCCGGTTTTCAAGACCGGTCGCCGCTCCGATGCGACTGCTTTATCTTCCTTTCGACTGCCTGACCTCATTGCGGCGAAACTGGAGTTTCACCGTACAATCGCGGAGGACAAGGGACTCGAACCCTCATCCCAACTTTCGTCGGGAACTGCGTTAGCAGTGCAGCGCAGCAAACCGATATCTGCCTATCCTCCTTTTGCGCGAGTAGTCGGACTCGAACCGACACCTTCAGTTTGGAAGACTGTAACGCTGCCGTTACGCCATACTCGCCATTCAATGTGGGCAGATCGCACCTGCCAACACAGATTTTTTTGGAATAAAACCAAATTGTCTGCCCACATCTTCTCGTACCCCGGGTGGGATTCGAACCCACACTATCGCGTTTCTGAGACGCGCGCCTCCTTCCGGTTGGGCTACCTGGGCATTTGGGGTTTCAAGGTTTCCGGTTTCAAGGTTTCATGGTTGGGAACAACGCCTAACTCTGTAACCTTGAAACCGGAAGCCCTGAAACCTCTTTTTCGCAGTCACGCAGGGATTCGAACCCCAATCCCCGGATTCGTAGTCCGGCATCCTTCCGATTGAACGACGCGACTGTATGTGGGTAATTGGAAGCAATTAACAGTAATTAAAAAATTGATTTCAATGACTTTAATTTCCCTTAATTACTCCAATTACCCTTAATTACTCCCTTTCCCAGTGCAGGAGGCTCGATTCGAACGAACATTTACACGGTTCCAAACCGCGTGTCTTAAACCGTTAGACGACTCCTACTTATAAAACAACCCCACATGCTCTCTCTCGTGGAAGCGGTGGGAATCGAACCCACCCACGCTGCTTGCAAAGCAGCATCGCCCGCCTTGGAACATTCACCCCCATTCAGTGGCAGTTGGCAGTAACAGTTGGCAGTTTTTGACTTCTAAATCGGCTACCGCTACTGCCAACCGCTACTGCCAACTGCCACTGCCATCTGCCACTGCCACTGCCATCTGATCTCGTGAGCGCAGCAGGCATCGAACCTGCAACCCCCGGGTTAAAAGCCCGGTACTCTGCCAGTTAAGCTATGCGCCCAAATAAAGCGGAGGAAACCGAAGAGGGTTTGAAAACTGAGTTACGCCTCCTTGTTGTTGAAATTATCCGCGAGGAGGCGGCAGGGATCGAACCTGCGACTTTCACACTGTCGATGTGACACTCTATCCGAAGTAACCCTGCATCTCACTGCCGCTGGCGGGAGCGACGGGATTCGAACCCGTAACCTGAGGACAGACAATCCCCCATTCCGCCGTTGAACTACGCCCCCGTGGTTGAAAATAAAATTTTGAAAGTGTGTTGTTGGACCTGAAAAAATGAGTGAACAAAAGCTGCGAACGCCGTGTGTTTTTACCGACGGGAATCGAACCCGCTCCATTTTGACAGCAAGTCAAAACGCTCTGCCAGTGAGCTACGATAGCGAAGTAACGCTCGCGGTCAGTATCACCCATGCTTTTTCAGCATACGGTTTTGCGCAAGGCAAACGCCAACTGTGAACCAATAAATCAGTTTGTAGTTTGCGGCTGCTCCTCTGACAGCCGCGGGGATGTCAACAGGAAAGAAGTTCGGAATTGCCTTTTATAATCGTCGGCGTCTCCGAACCGGCAGCAGCATAAAATCGCCAATCTCGCCGTCCGGGTTGACTGGTCTTTCGACTGCCCGGTCGTTGATTGCTGTGTTTTACGTAATGTGCCATGTCGTTTTGAATGTTGAGAGGAATTGAATTCGATTGAATTGCAGCCTAAACATGGGGCTTCGTCCGGATAGTTCCGAACGGGAAATTTTTTTCTGAAAAAAATCAATATTGGTTTATAAGATATTGATTATCAGTATAAAATAAACTTTCGGAAAGATATCAACTTTCCGAAAGTTTCATGCGCTATCGCACCTGCACCGTATCCGACTTCGTGTAATACTCGATGATCCCGCTTGCTGCGACGCCATTTGCATCCGCTTTCGTCAGTTTTTTTCGCACTAAGTAGTAAGTCCACTGACCCGGGTCGAGTTGGGCAACTTTTGCTGCGGGGAATTCGATGGCTGCTTCGCCTCCGGTATTGATGATTTCCATCGGGACGGTTTTATGCAGCGCCTCGTTTTCCCAAAGGAATACCAGCGTTTCGCCTTTGGCAAGCGGATCGCCTACCCACCGAAAGGTGGCAGGTTGCTTGTGAGAGAGCAATTTTGTTCCGAAACCGAATTGGCGAATAGGGGTCAATTGCATGTCAAATTGTCGCAACACTCCTTTTTCATCTTTCCAGGAAAAAGTGTGGTTCGGGTCGAAGCCGCCGGATTTATCCATCCGATAGGAAATGCCCGGTTCCGTGAGCAGTTTCATTTCTTTTCCCTGATACATCATACCTCCCGGCGCTTGAATTGCCTGTGGGACTGCGTCTCCTTCGCGCAGGGTCGCTTCTGCATGGATTTGGATTTCCGGCTCGAGGAAGCGAACATAACAATCAAATGTACGTTTTGGGGCGGGTGCGGCGGTTTGGCAGAAGGAAAAGGCCAAAGCCGACAGAATTGAAAAAAAGATGTGTTTCATATCCTTGTCTAAATATCTTTGCCGCCGGTCGAAGCAATACGGGGTATTCGTAGAATCCCGGCGAAGGGGCAAATTTCCTCCAAGCCTTTCGAATTGCCAACTTTATGGCAATTCTTTCACGAACTCAGCGGGTGCATTCACCACCTCTCGATAGCCATTCACTCATTGGCCGGTTTAGACTGTTTCAAGCGGTCGTATTTTCGACATTGAAAATGCATTGTTGCGTGGTTATCTCCCCCGACCCGATTGCCGATAACCGACAGCCTTTGTTGAGGCGGAGGTAGTTGTTTGGTCTTCAATAACGCATGATCTTTTATTTGTTAGCATGAAAAGAGTGCTAATTACGGATGAATGTCATCCGCATTTGACAGAAGGATTGACAAAAATGGGTTTTACCTGCGATTTTTTGCCCGATATTACACTGGAAGAAACGCGCCGCATCATACCGGATTACGAGGGATTGATCATCAACAGCAAAATCTTTGTAGACCGTGCGTTTTTGGATGCGGCCGTAAAACTTCGTTTTGTGGCCCGGCTCGGTTCCGGGATGGAAATTGTGGATCGCACTTATGCTGCGGAACGGGGTGTGGCGGTTGTGAGCAGCCCGGAAGGCAATCGCAACGCCGTGGCCGAACAAGCGCTCGGAATGTTGCTCGCACTTGCGAACAACCTGCTCCGCGCCGACCGCGAAGTGCGGCAGAACAATTGGCGACGCGAAGCCAACCGTGGCTGGGAACTGTGCGGGAAAACCATCGGAATCGTCGGATTCGGGCACACGGGCAGTCAGTTTGCCCGCAAATTAGCCGGTATGGAAATGTCCGTTTTGGCTTATGACAAATATAAGCCCGCCGGTTATGCCGTCGGAATGGATTGGGTGCAGGAATCGACCATGGAAAACATTCAAAAGCAGGCCGATATCATAAGTCTGCATTTGCCTTTGACTACTGAAACCAAACATTTGCTTGACAATCAGTTCATTGATCGTTGCAATCATGGTTTTATTCTCATCAATACCTCCCGCGGCGCCTGCGTAAAAACGGAAGATGTGGCAGATGCTTTGGAAGACGGCCGCATCGGCGGAGCGTGTCTGGATGTATTTGAAAATGAAAAACCGGGCACTTTCAGCGATGCCGAACAAAAGACATATACGCGGCTACATGCGCTGGAAAATGTAGTGTTAACGCCGCATATTGCCGGTTGGACGCATGAATCAAAGCGAAAGATGGCAGAAGTGCTGCTGGAAAAAATCGCAACGGCAATGGGATGAAATGTCAAAATCACAACATTATTTGTCAATATTTTGCGGCTACAAGTGGGTTTTTCTATCATTGCGGCCATTTTTAAAAATCGTTAACCAATTAAAGCAACCAGAAATTTCAGTGCAGCGGGTGTGGAGGGTTCCCTGGTGTTCATTCCAGGCTTTGCCACGGCGCTCTTTTGAAACATTTTTCTTAACCTCTGTTCTATGGTACGTTCTTTACTCTTAACATTTGTGATGCTCCTCAGTGCCGGAGCCGTACTTGCCCAAAACACCGTTTTGCAGGGCAAAGTGACGGACGAAAAAGGCGAAGGCCTGATCGGAGCTACCGTTAAAGTGCTGAAAGGGCCCGACATCATACGCGGCACCATCACAGACTATGACGGCAATTACCGGGTGTCCCCGCTGGATCCCGGCACGTACGATGTGGAAATCTCCTATACCGGTTTCACAACACAAAAAGTGACCGGTGTAAAAGTCATTTCCAATCAAATCACATTTCTTGACCAGGTGATGGCCAGTGGCATCGTGCTCGACGTGGCCGAAGTAACGGCCTTCAAAGTTCCCCTCATCGAGCAGGACAAAACACAAGGCGGCCAAACGCTCACATCCGACCAGATCAAAAACCTGCCCACCCGAAGTGTGAACGCCATCGTAGCCACCACCGCCGGCGTCACCTCGGTCGACGGCGGCGACGTGAACATCAAAGGCTCGCGCTCCAACGCCACGAACTACTACATCGACGGTATCCGCGTGAGCGGCTCCATGCCTCCGGTGCAGGACATCGAGCAGTTGCAGGTAGTGACGGGCGGCCTCGGCGCCGAATACGGCGACGTGACCGGCGGTGTCATTTCGGTGATTACCAAAGGGCCGGCCAGTGAATACCACGGCTCTGTGGAAGCGGAAACATCGTATGGCCTCGACCCTTACGGATGGCTGTTGACCACTGCCAACATCAGCGGCCCGATTTGGAGAAAGAAATCCGAGGATGGCTCCACGCGTACAGTGGTAGGTTTTCGTGTGTCGGGACAATTTATTTCCCAGAAAGACGACGATCCGCCGGCCCTTCCGGTCTACCAGGTGAAAGGCGCAGGTATCGACATGGCCAAATTTTACAGCACCGACCAGGCTGTTGCCGACGCTGAACGCGCAAAACTGCTCGATCCCGACAATGTACTGGGTCGCCTTCAGGCACGTCCGGTCATTTCTCAGAATGGCAATTATATATCCGCAGCCGAAAACCTGACACAGGATAGCGTGAATGTGATGGATTATCGCCCTGACGAAGAGCGACAGGATATTGACCTCACGGCTAAACTGGATTTCCGTCTGACCGACAATATCGATTTCAGTGTAACCGGTACTTACAAAGACTTTCAAAATCAGACCACTCAGGATGGCTGGCGCCTGTTGAACTCGCGCAATAACCCTACTGAATATGGCAACCGTTATCGCGGCATTGCCCGTTTCCGCCACCGCCTCGGCAGTAACGAACCGAACAATGGTGCGGACGCGAGCAGTGTATCCATTTCCAATGCCAACTACCAACTGCAATTTGGTTTTGAACGCGCAGCCGGAAGTACCTACGACCCGCGCCATGAAGATCGTTTGTTCGACTACGGTTATGTGGGCCGTTTCTACTACGATTATATTCCCGTGGCATTGCCCGACACCCTGGGTAATCCGGTACACGTCGGCTACAACATTTCCTACGAAGGATTCGACAACGGTTATTTGGACGCCAACAATCAGGTTGTCCTGCCGAACCCCGACTTGATTGCCTATAATATCAACGATGCCAATTTGAATGCGCAGAACGGTCAATTCTCCGGCGTGTACGATGATATCTGGTCGGGCATGCACTCGAACACAGGCTTGGTGTACAACAGGTACAACAAGAACGAAACCGATATCATGACCATCACCGCTTCGGCAGGTTTTGATTTGAAATTGGGTCGTTCCGGTACGCACAGCATCCAGTTCGGCCTGCTCAATGAGCAACGTACCCTGCGCAACTGGACCGTGCTGCCCGAACGTACCAGCCCGTCGGCTTCATTGTGGTCCCTGGCGAGACAGTCGGTCGACGACGGATTCAATGGCCTCGATACCGTTGTCATAGGCAAGTTTTGGGATCCGGTTTTCTCAGTGCTTACCGGTGACTCGATTGATATGTATGCCAACAAACTGCTTACCCCGGACCAAACGGGCGATAACAAGTTTTACAGAGAAATCCGCGAGGCGCTTGGTATCGATCCTGCAGCAAATCTCAACATCGACGAATTGCGTCCCGATCAATTGAGCCTCAACATGTTTTCGCCGCGTGAACTCACCGACCAAAACCTGATGGGCTACTACGGCTATACTTACACGGGCGAAAAACTCACGGGCGACTTCACGTTCAACGACTTTTTCACCAGCCGCGATGAAGACGGCGTGCGCGACTTCCCTGTGGCGCCGCTCCGCCCTTTGTATCAGGCTGCTTTTATCAAAGACAAATTCACGTTCAACAAAATGATCTTCAGCCTAGGTTTGCGGGTGGAGCGTTTTGACCTGAATACCAAAGTGTTGCGTGATCAGTACTCGCTGTACCAAATCATGACGGCCAAAGATTACTACGCGACCGTCTCTGCACCGCCCCGCCCGGGCAATGTCGGCGACGACTTTAGTGTCTATGTCGAGGGCCCGACCGACGCCACCCCAAAAGCTTTCCGCGACGGCGATACCTGGTATTTTGCCGACGGTACGCAAGCCAACGACGGCAACCTGATCTTTGGCGGCGGCGTTGTGACGCCCTATCTGTTCGACACGATTTCGGGTGATGAGATTACCGATCCGCGTTTCAACCCCGACCTGTCGTTTGAGGATTATACCCCGCAGGTCAGCTGGCTGCCGCGCTTAGCATTTTCTTTCCCGATATCTGAAGATGCCAACTTTTTCGCACACTACGATATTCTCGTGCAGCGGCCGCCGAGCAACTGGGAAGTCACGCCGCTCAACTATTTCTACTTTTATGTGCCCGGTCGCACCCCGACCAACAACGCCAATCTCTCGCCGGAACGCGTAGTGGACTATGAAGTGGGCTTCCAGCAGCGCCTGAACCAAAATTCGGCACTCAAATTTTCGGCTTATTACCGGGAAATGCGCGACATGATTCAGCGCCGCACCATTCTTTATGTCCCCACCATTGGTCGTTATGATACTTATGGCAACGTGGACTTCGGTACGGTTAAGGGTTTTACGGTTCAATATGACCTGCGGCGTATCCGAAATGTTGAATTGCGCATGGCTTACACCCTGCAATTCGCAGACGGTACCGGCTCCACCGCCGACTCGCAGCGTGGCCTGACTACCCGCGGTAACATCCGTACACTTTATCCGCTCGACTTCGACGAACGCCACAATCTCAATGCCATCATCGACTACCGTTTTGCAGAAGGCAGCCGTTACAACGGTCCGCGCATCGGTGGTAAAGACATCCTTTCCAATTTTGGCATCAACGTTCAGGCAACAGCTGTGTCGGGTCGTCCGTACACTGCAAAAACAACCCCGACCCGTTTCGATGGCGAGGGCACGCAAGGAGCGATCAACGGCAACCGCCTGCCCTGGCGCTCCACCCTTGACCTGCGTGTGGACAAGTCGTTCAGCCTGTCGGGAGAAGGTAAAAAACCGCTCAACCTGAATATCTATTTCCGGGTTTCCAACCTGTTAGACAAGAAAAACATTATCAACGTTTACCCGGCTACCGGCTCGCCTACCGACGACGGTTATCTTGCAACTGCACAGGGACAATCCATTGTGGAAGGTGTGTCGGATACAGGTCGCAGTCAGGAAGCATACCTTGCCTCCTATTCCTGGGCCGTTCGCAACCCGAATAATTTCACCTTGCCCCGCCGGATGTACGTGGGCGCCGTGTTTGAATTTTAATTATCAACCCTTATCAACCATTTATTTAAAATTAAAAACTAAAAATAACAACCATGCGTCATTACAGAATTTGGATTGCAGCGATGCTGGCCTGTTTTGTTTGGAATGGTGTATTCGCACACGTTCCGGACAACTACCGCCGTCCTGCCCAGTCCAACAAAGTAAAATATCGCGACGTTTGCGCCAACTCAAAGTCGCAAATCGACCAGGAGATCAACAACGTGCGTGCACGCTTGCTGGGCGGCGGCGATTGCTGGTGGGATTTCACCGACGGTCGCTACATCGTGCCGAAGGTGGATGTTTCCTCCGGCCAACGCGAAGTGTCGTCCATTTTCGCCGCTTCGGTGTGGCTTGGCGGTGTTGACCCGAACAAAAACCTCAAGCTGGCCTGCCAGGACTATCGCCCCTCAGGCGCCAACGACTTCTGGCCCGGGCCGCTCAACGAAGCCGGTCTTACCGAGTCTTTCACCTGCGACAACTGGGACCGCCATTTCCGGGTGACCGGCGAAGATATTCGCAAACACCTGTCGAATATTGCCAACGGCAATCTTAATGAAGCCGACATCCCAAGAGGCGTAAAAGGCTGGCCCGCCGTCCGCAACCCTTATTTCGCCGACGTCTGGGGCTTCGACTTGCCCAATACGCCGCAGGGGCTCGCCGGCTTTTACGACGCAGAGCCTGCCAACGGCGATTACAACCCGCTCGAGGGCGATTACCCGTCCATCGATATTCGCGGCTGCGAGCTCGACCGGTATCCGGATGAAATGATTTTTTGGATTTATAATGACCAGGGCGGCGGCGCGGAGCATGCCCGTACGAAAGGCACACCGATCCAGATGGAAGTGCAGGTGCAATCGTTTAGTTACGTCACCAACGACGAATTGAATGATATGACTTTCCAGCGCTATAAACTCATCAACCGGGCGGCCGACCGCATCGACTCCACCTTCTTCGCTATGTGGGTTGACCCGGATTTGGGCTGTTATACGGACGACTATATCGGTTGCGATACTGCGGCCAACCTGATGTACGTATACAACCAGGATGCGCAGGATGGCTCGACCGGCTGTACCTGCGAACAGGGAGTCGCTACTTATTGTGACAAAGTTCCTATTCTTGGTGTGGACTATTTCCGTGGTCCGATCTATCCGGACTCCCTGATGCCCGATCCTGAGGACTCTACCAAGTTCATACCGGTTGAAATAGGCATGTCTTCGTTTGTTTATTACAACAATCCCACGGTCGGCAGTCCTTTGGCGGCCACTACGGACCCGGACTTGCCGCTCGAGTTCTATCGCTACCTTACCGGTCACTGGAGAGACGGAACGGCCTTCACTTATGGCGGCAGCGGTTATCAGAGCGGTGGCGCTGAGATTGATTATGCGTTTACCGATGCTCCGAGCAGCGGCGGCTGGTCTATGTGTTCCGTGAGCCTGCCTTTTGGCGACCGCCGTACCCTGCAGGCATCCGGCCCTTTCACCCTGAAACCCGGTGCTGTGAACGAATTGATCATCGGTGTACCCTGGGTGCCGGATATTGACTATCCGTGCCCTGATCTCGAAAACCTGTTGCGCGCCGACAAACTCGCCCAGGGCTTGTTCGACAACTGCTTCGACCTGCTCGACGGCCCCGACGCTCCGACTGTGGATTGGGTTGAACTCAACCAGGAGGTTGTTGCAGTGTTGACGAACGTAGTGCCGTCCAACAATGCCGGAGAAGCATATCGCGAACAGGATTTTCTGTCGCCAGATTCATTGAGGAAACCCACTCCCGGGCATTTCCCGCCGACTCCGGAAGAACTTGAAAGCACTTATTACAAGTTCGAAGGTTACAAAATTTTCCAATTGGCAAACCCGAACGTGTCGAATGCTGAATTCGAAACCGACCCGGAAAAAAGCCGGTTGGTATACCAGGTGGACGTCCGCAACGGTGTCACGTCGCTTTACAACTGGGAGGAAACGTTCAATCCGAGCGATCCGGGCAACGCGGTTTATGTACCTGTAGTGCAGGTGCAAGGTGAAGACAAGGGTATTCGCCATACATTTAGCGTCAAAGACGACAAGTTTGCTACCGGCAACGACAAGCGACTGATCAACCACAAGAAGTACTACTTTGCTGTGATTGCTTATGCTTACAATAATTTTGACACCTTTGACCCACTGACATCTCCGCCTCCCGGCCAGCAACGGCCCTACCTGCCCGGACGGAAAAGCGGCGACGGCACTCAGATCCAGATCATTACCGTGATCCCGCGTCCGGTTGTGGATCAGTCCCTGCACGCTGCTTATGGCGACGGCGTGGTGATTACCCGTCTGGAAGGCGCGGGCAACGGCGGCAATTTCCTCGACCTGGACAGCACTACCCGGGTAAACCTCTGGACCGGCGCATTGCCCGATACCGCGCTGACCTATAAACCCGGCCGTGGCCCGCTCAACATCACCATTTTTAACCCGTTCGAGGTAAAAGACGGTGACTATGAACTGGTATTTGTAGACGGAAACAGCACCGATACGAAAGTGGATGATGACGCTCGCTGGGAATTGCGGCATTTAGGCACCGGCGAAGTCATTGTGTCGGAACGCACGATCAGCGAAATCAACGAACAGATCGTTTCGCAGTACGGCTTCTCTGTAAACATCACGCAGCAGTTGGAACCGGCCAGCCTGGAGCAGGACGCGACCAATGGCGCGATCGGCGCAGAAATCGAATACAGTAACCGCAACCAGCAATGGATAATCGGCTATCCCGATCAGGAAGCAGGTATCCTGAATTATGTGAAAACCGGAAAACTGGAGATCGATGAAGCGTTGGATCCGAATCAATCGCTCTCCACGCTGGACGATGGATTCTTTGTACCTTATCCTTTGTGCGATTGGCGTTTGGGCACTACTGCAAATCTGGAACTGATGCTCACTCCGGCATGGACGGAAATGAACGGCAGCCTTGCGCTCAACGGAACGGCCATGGGCAACGAAACATCTCGGCGCGAAAAACTCGCCAAGCTACCCAATGTGGACATCGTGCTTACCAGCGACAAGTCCAAATGGAGCCGTTGTATCGTGGTAGAAACCGCTTCATGGTTTTATACCAATTCAGCATACGGCGGTATACAAGACCCTGCTTTACAAACTGAAAGCCCGTCCAACAAGGAACGTTTGACGTTTGATGTACGCTACTCGCCTTCAGTGGGTAAGGATGACAACAACAACGACGGCCTTCCGGATCCCGACGGTGCAGTAGCGCCCGAAACCGCACCGGACAAAGGACAGCCGATGCGCGGCCTGGGCTGGTTCCCCGGATACGCGATCGATGTGGAAACAGGTCAACGCCTGAACATCTTCTTTGGCGAAAACTCCTGCTACAGCAGTGCCCTCGATCCGACGTTTACCGGACGCGATATGCTTTGGAATCCGACCGATCAGGTAGTGCGCGAGGCGAGCGGTCTGTTTGCCGGTTTCTACAACCTGATGCTGGGTGGTCAGCATTTCATCTATGTGATGAACACGCCATACGACGAATGCGAAGCTGTGCGCCGGCGTTTCACCCCCGAACTGAACAATTTCCTCGGTTCCGCCAAAGTGGCGCAGGTGAGGAATATCGCCTGGGCGGGTATGATCCAGCTGGATGACGGGTATAAAATGAAATCCCTTCGGGATGGACTGGTTCCGAGCGATGCAATTGTCAAACTCCGCGTCGACAACCCTTATCAGACCTGGCACCAGGACGACAACACCGGTAAAAAGACCGGCCACCCGAAGTACCAGTTCAAGATTCAGGGGCGCCAGGCAACACCATTGTCGGAGATCCAGATTGCCAACGCACTGGACTCCATCAAAGTCGTGCCCAATCCATACTACGGTTTCTCGCAATACGAAACGTCGCAGTTTACCAACACGATTAAGATCACCAATCTTCCGGGTAAATGCACGGTCACCATTTATTCGCTCGACGGCAAGTTCATTCGCCAGTATCAGCGCAATGAAACGTATGCACCGTATATGCAGATATCCGACGCACTCGAATGGGATTTGAAAAACAACAAGGGTATACCCGTTGCCAGCGGCGTTTATTTGATCCACGTACTGGCGCCGGAAATGGGCGAACGAACCATTAAGTGGTTCGGCATTGCCCGACAATTCGACCCGTCGGGATTGTAATGATAAATGATAAATGATGAATGATAAATAATGAATGATTCCCTTGATTTTAAGCAATTTATAGGGCGTTCGTTTATTATTTATCGTTCATCATTTATCGTTCATCATTCATTGTTTTCATCATTCATCATTTAAAAATGAAAATCATGAATCATAAATACATATATCTGCTACCCTGGTGCGTATTACTGCTCTCGGGTGCAGCATTTGCAGGCAACCCTGATCGTCAGGGTGAAGCGGGTGCCAACCAACTGCTCTTCAATCCCTGGGCGCGAAGTGCGGGTCTGCATACGATGAATACTGCCAGCATCACGGGCACAGAAGCTATCTTTCTCAACGTAGCAGGACTTTCCCGTATCAACAAGACTCAGATCCAATTCGGCCACACGCGTTATCTTTCAGGAGCCGACGTCAATGTCAATGCCTTTGGTTTCGGTCAGCGTATCGGCAAAGGCGGCACTTTCGGCATCAACCTCATCGCATTTGACCTCGGCGATTTTGACCAGACAACAGAAGATACCCCCGAGGGTTCCGGTGCGACTTTCAGCCCTTCGTTTTTCAACATGGGCCTCTCTTACTCGCACTTGTTTGCCAATAAGGTTTCTGTCGGTGTCACCGCCAAATTTGTCAACGAATCCATTTCCAATGCCCGTGCCAGCGCTTTCGCACTCGATGCGGGTGTGCAGTATGTGACCGGGGAAAAGGATAATTTCAAATTCGGCATTTCACTGCGCAATGTGGGTACGAAGATGCAATACCGGGGTGAAGGTCTTTCCAAACCTTTGCCCAATCCGGGTCCCACGTTCCCGTACAACAATACCTATTACGAACGTTCGGCGGCATTCGAATTGCCTTCGCAGCTCAACATCGGTATGTCGTACGACTGGCTGTTGGGCGCTGTAAATCGCTTGTCGATGGTGCTCAACTTTACTTCCAATGCTTTCTCTCGCGACCAGGTGGGTGGCGGTCTGGAGTTTGCGCTGGGTCAGAATTTTGCCCTGCGCGCAGGCTACAAATACGAGTTCGATGTGGCCGATGGCGTTGAAGCTTCGCTCGACAACGGTCTCGCAGCCGGCTTCAGCATTTCGTTGCCCGTGAAAAAAGACTCCAATACGCGCATCGCTTTGGATTATGGCTTCCGCGCAACGGATATTTACAACGGTATCCACAACATTGGTATCCGTCTCGACATGTAATCAGAGCCGGAGTGAAAAAAACAGGTGATAATTTTCCTGTTTTGTTTGAACTCCGTAACTTTGCAGCAACTTTTACAAACACAGGAACGTTTCTATCGCCGCCCGGTAGGAACGTTCCTGTTTTTTCTACCTGATTCTGAAGAAGGTTTACTCAACGCCCGTCGTTTTGTAAACCTTCTTCGGCCCTCTGGAAGTGATTAGAAGTTGTTTGAGATGTTTGATGTGGTTTGAAACCGCCATCTCAAACTACCTCCATCCATTTCCGGAACATTTTCATTCATTCTAATTTTTATAGCAAATGGCTAACTACACGTATCTGACGCAGGGTGGTTATGACAAACTCAAAGCCGAACTCGAAGAATTAAAATCAACCGGACGCCAGGAAGCGGCACGGGCTATAGCTGAAGCCCGCTCGCAAGGCGACCTTTCGGAGAATGCCGAATACGATGCTGCTAAGGACGCTCAGGGCATGCTGGAACTGAAAATCAATGAGTTGGAAACTGTGCTCTCCAATGCCCGGGTTATCGATGAAAGTCTGTTGGACGATTCCAAAGTGGCTATCCTCTCCAACGTGACCATTAAAAATCTGAAAACCGGCAAAGAGATGACCTACAAGTTAGTGTCGGAAACCGAAGCCGACGCTAAACTGATGAAGATTTCAGTCACATCTCCCATTGGCCAGGGGCTGCTCGGTAAAGTAAAAGGCGAAGTGGCCAAAATCACCACACCCGCCGGCGCCTTAGAGTTTGAAGTCACCAACATCACCATTGGGTAGTTATCGGTTATTGGTTATCAGTTATTGGTTATCAGTTATCGGTTGCTGACTGTAACTACCTGTTAACCGATAACCAATAACTGATAACCAATAACCGATAACTAACATGCCTACCATCTTCTCCCGCATTGTCAACGGCGAAATACCCTGTTACAAAATCGCCGAAACTGCCGATTACCTGGCTTTTCTGGACGTGCGTCCGCAAGCCAAAGGCCACACTTTGTGTATTCCCAAGCGCGAGATCGACTACATTTTCGATATGGACGACGACCTGCTCGCCGGGTTGACGGTATTTGCAAAAAAGGTAGCAAAAGCGGTGGAAACGACCGTGCCCTGCAAGCGCATCGGCATCGCCGTGATAGGTCTGGAAGTGCCGCACGCACATGTGCACCTTATTCCGCTCAACGCGATTTCCGACCTGTCGTTCGGCAAAGAGCCTGTTTCAATGTCGCCCGAAGAATTCAGCGATCTGGCAGCAAAAATCGCTGCACAAGTACAGATTTGACAACTTTCATAAAGTTGTCAAATCTTTGCCCTACTTTTCAACCCCGCCGGCTTCATCTCTCCGGCGGGGTTGATCTTTTTATGAAATACCCGTTCACCCTCTCTCTGCCATCCCGATCCCCTGTGCGGGGCTTCCTTTGGTCGCTGCCACTGCTTCTGCTACTGTTCACCCGTTGCAACCAGCCACAAACGACACAGTCAGGTGTAGTCTCCTTGCCCCAATCCTCAATTCCCAATCCCCAATCCCCTAAAATGAATGGTCTCACCTTCGTCGCCCCGCCGGAACCCTTTCCAGCCAATCCCATGCCCGCCGTGCAGGCCGTCGGCGCGAGTTGGATTGCGGTCGTCCCCTACGCATTTTTGCGGCCGGGCACGACCGACGTCATTTTTAAAGAAGAAGGAGGCCAATGGTGGGGCGAGCGCCCGGCAGGCGTCCGGGAAACGATCCGGCTGGCGCATGCAGCAGGCATCAAGGTCATGCTGAAACCGCAGGTCTGGATTCCGGGCGCCTGGACCGGCGCGATCGATTTTTCAAAAGAGGAAGATTGGGTACAATGGGAAAAAACGTACGAAAGATACATCCTGCGTTTCGCTGCGCTGGCCGACTCGGCCCAAACAGATATGTTGTGCATCGCCACCGAATTCAATATTTCCATTCAAAAACGCCCGCAATACTGGCGTGCGTTGATTCTGAAAATCAAGGCGGTGTACAAAGGAAAACTCACGTACTCTGCCAATTGGGACGACTGGGACAAGGTGCCGTTTTGGAAGGAACTGGACTATATCGGGCTCGGCGGCTACTTTCCGCTCGTGGCCGAACCCACCCCGAAAGTAGAGGCATTGATGACCGCCTGGCAGCCCATCAAAAATCGACTGCGTGCGTTCAGTGAACAACAAGGCAAACCGGTATTGTTTACCGAATTCGGCTATCTCAGCGTGGACAGTTGCGGCTGGCGCAACTGGGAATTGGAGCGCGGCATCGAAGGCCGCAACATCAACCAACAGGCACAGGCCAACTGTTACGAAGCCCTGTTCTCCACTTTCCACCGCGAAACCTGGTGGGCCGGCAGTTTTCTCTGGAAGTGGTTCCCCAACATGCGGGGACACGAAGGATACCCGGAGCGCGATTATACGCCGCAGGGAAAGGTGGGGGAGGGGACGGTACGGAAGTGGTACGACAGGCAATAGATAAATTTTCAGCCGTTGGTGACACCGGCCTGAAGTATAACTTTTCCTAATACCCTACCAACTTCCTCAACTGTTCCTTCATTCTTTCCACCGGAAAAAAATTCTGCTCCAACGGAATAGCGAACGGAACCGGTGTATCCAGACTGGCCGCCCGCAGCACCGGCGCGTCGAGGTATTCAAACAGGTTTTCCGAAATCCAGGCCGCGATCTCGCCGCCGATGCCGCCGAACAGGGTGTCTTCGTGGAGGATAAGTACGCGGTTGGTACGTTTTACCGATGCGGCAATGGCCTCGTAATCGAGTGGGACGAGCGATCGCAAATCCACGATGTCGGCATCGAGTTTCATGGCTTCGGCGGTTTGTTGCGCCCAACGCACCCCCAGCCCGTAGGTGATGATACTCACCTCGTTGCCCGTCCGCACCTGTCGCGCTTTGCCGATTTCTACCGTGTAAAAACCTTCGGGAACGGGACCGCTTTCGGAGCGGTACATGCCTTTGTGTTCGAAAAACATCACCGGATTGGGGTCTTCGAAAGAGGCAATTAACAAACCTTTCGCATCGTAAGGTGTGCTTGGATACACGACTTTCAAACCCGGCACGTGGGTGAACCACGCTTCATTCGACTGCGAGTGAAACGGCCCTGCACCCGTGCCGCCACCCGCCGGCATGCGCACCACCACGTCCGCAGGTTGCCCCCAGCGCCAATGCAATTTAGCAAGGTTGTTGACGATCTGGTTGAAGCCGCAGGTCACAAAATCGGCGAATTGCATTTCGACCATACTTTTAAAACCCCCGAGACTCAAGCCCAGACTGATGCCGACAATGGCGCTTTCGCAAAGGGGGGTGTTGCGCACGCGGTCTTTGCCGAATTCTTCCAAAAAACCTTGCGTGATCTTAAAAACCCCGCCGTAATCCGCAATGTCCTGGCCCATCAGGATCAGGTTTGCGTGGCGGCGCATCGATTCGCGCAGGCCGTCGGAGATGGCGTCGATGAAACGCAGGTCTCGGGTCGGCAGATTTGACAACTTTTCAAAAGTTGTCAAATCTTTTACACCCGGACTGGCCGCATACACATCGGCCAGTTCCTCTTCCGTATCCGGCACGGGTTCCGGCTCGGCAAACATCACATCCACCGCTGTCTGAATCGCTTTTTTGTATTTGTCTTTCAACGATTTAATGTGTGTTTCGGAGAGGATGCCTTCGGAGAGCAGCCATTTTTCATAGTTTTCGATGGGGTCTTTTTTCGCCCACTCTTCCATCAGTTCTTTCGGCACGTACTTGGTACCGCTGGCTTCCTCGTGGCCGCGCATCCGGAAGGTGCGGCATTCGAGCAGCACCGGTTCTGGGTTTTCGCGCATTTCGGCGGCCAATTGCCGGATGGTGGAGTACACCTCTATTATATTGTTGCCGTCGATGCTCAGGCCGCGCATACCATAACCCTTGGCCCGGTCGACGAGACTTTCGCAGGCGTATTGCTCCGAAGGGCGTGTGCTCAGGCCGTAGCCGTTGTTTTCGATCAAAAAAATCACCGGCAGTTTCCACACCGCGGCTACGTTGAGGGCCTCGTGAAATTCGCCCTGACTGGTGGCGCCTTCGCCGGTAAACGCCAGGGAAACGCGGCCTTCGTTTTTCAATTTATGCGCCATTGCCACACCGGCTGCAAGCGAAAGTTGCGGCCCTAAGTGCGAAATCATGCCCACGATGTGGTGTTCCATTGCACCGAAATGGAAGGAACGGTCACGACCTTTGGTGTAGCCGAGGCGTTTGCCCTGCCATTGGCAAAACAGCCGGTCGAGCGGCATATCGCGGGCTGTGAATACGCCGAGGTTGCGGTGCATGGTGAAAATCACTTCGTCGGGCAATAAAGCGCAGGCGGCTCCGACGGAAATGGCCTCTTGCCCGATGCCCGAAAACCATTTGGAGATGCGTCCCTGTCGCAGCAGGTTGAGCATTTTTTCTTCGATGAGGCGGGGTTTGACAAGTTGTTCGTACAAATGAAGCAAGATATTATCGGAGAGGCCGCTCTCTGCAAATATTAAATGTTCGGACGGCAGAGGAGCGGTTGTTTTTTTGCGACGTGCGGTCGATGTGCTCATTTTTCGGTATTACTTTGTTAGGCGTGGTTTGTCTTTTAGACGAAAGTAAAGGTATACTTGATTTTTCGGCATAATGTTTGGGGCTGAATGGTCGGCTCATTTGACTTTTCACAAGTAGAAATTTTGCCTGAGCGACGTGGAAAAAATCTGACCGCAAAAGTCCGAAAAACCCCTGAAACTCACCGTTCCCAAATTAAAGCCAAATTTTTTAAGTACTTTCAACAAGGCAGGTTTGGTCGTATCGAAAATCGTTTGCTACATTTGCCTTGCCAATTCCTTATGATTACTTAATCGCGTGTTTTTAATCCTGTAATCTCGTGAGTGAAGTTTGCCTGGGCAATTCCTGCGCCCGGCACTTTGTTTAGGCCATTCCCGTGCCTGATATCTTCTCTCCATATTACGTTCCCTTTTCCGATCCGAGCAAGCAAGCGTCTTTCTCGCACAGTTGCGTCGTTTGCAGTTCGATACTCATTTCGCCTTCGTGGACTTCGTTGGGCAGGTTCTTTTTATGAACTGATCCGGCATTCCCCACGTGATTCATAAAGTTGACCTGTTGCCAGATTGTGCATCCGGTCATACATAAATAAAATCAGTCAGTTTTGATATTGCTTATGAATAGCAGTCAGAGTCTGGCTTTTCGGCTTTTCTGAACAATACGTAACGGTTTTTTCTGAGATTCACAATTTTGCTTCGTACCGATAAAACAGACATGTTACCTGATCGCCTCGGCGAGTTAATCAACCAAATTTAATTCTCATGAGTAAAGTTTACGCTCTCAACTCAATCTTCAAATCCGCCCTCTGGCTTTTTCTCTGTTGTACCGTATCAGCGGTGACGGCGGAGAATTCGCCGTTAAATGGGGACAACCCGCTGGCGTGCAGTGTTTCGATAGGCCCTGCATCGTTTCAGAATGCTTGTCCTGACCAATACCCTAATCTGGCAGGCGGGAATTTTCAAATATCTTTTACGGCTACTCCCTCCGGTGGTGGGCCATACACGCACGCCTGGAGCGTGCTCAGTGATGGCGGTACAGGCGCGAGCGACGCTAACCTGTCTGGCGCCAACACGGCTACCGTGACACTTAACACGCTTAACCTGGGCTATGGCACCATCACACTGCGTTACACAGTAACCGGCGCTTGTGGCACCGAATCCAAGGATGTCACTGTCCAGACGCATGGTGCTCCCGTTACCCACGTTGGCCCGCAATGGAAATGTTCGGCGACTTCTGCCGGTTATTCTGCTACCTGGAATCTGAATTCTGAAATAAGCCCCATCATTAATAACGGTGGCGCGTGGACGGTAAAGTATTACAATTCTGTTGCCGATGCTGTTGCCGATGTGAATGCTTTCAGCAATGCACAGGCCAATAACTTCAATGTAGCAATTGCAACGCAAACAATAGGCGCCCGCATTGTGGCTCCTTCAGGTTGTTGGCTTGCAGGCCCGGTGCATTTGAATATTTGGCCGGCTCCAAGTGCCAGTCCAAGTGCTGCTGTTGCAAACGTCGCATTGGGTATTACGACTTCACTCAACGGCAATCCTGCCGGCGGTGGTGCTGGTTACACCCATTCGTGGGTTCGCACTGGTGGAACTGTCCCAAACGGCGATATTACTTTGGTCGACGCAACTTCCGAGATTGCGACCGTGAGTGCATCGAGTGCCGGTACGATTAACCTCAGATATACCGTGACGGATATCAACGGTTGTTCCGCTACCGGTGATGTTACTGTGACTGTAAGTGGTCCCAGCCTTCCTCCTCCTCCCATTGATCCGCCCCCTCCACCTCCCGTAGACCCACCTGCTCCATCGAACCCGGGTGATTGCGTTTCTATTACGCCGTTGCCTGATATTACGGTTTGTCCCAACAGTTTGGTTGAACCGATAGAACTGAGTGCCTTGCCTGTAGACGTGGTATTCAATTACAGCTGGTCGGGTGGCTGGAGTGCAGGTCTCGCAAACGGCAATGCTACGGGCGCCGATCCTGAAATCCCTGCTTTTCTGGCTACTTCTACTGAAGGCGAATGGACGGTGACAGTTACCGCGTCGGGATCGGGCTACTGCCCCGATGAAGAAACATTTACAATATCGGTAAAAGATGTTACGCCTCCTGTTTTCATTACCTGCCCGGCCGATATGACGGTCAACAATGATGTGGACAAATGTGGCGCCAACGTTAACTGGCAGCCGCCGTCTGCAACGGACAACTGCTCTCCTCTCGTCGTAAATATCTACCAGGTATTGCCTTTCGACGGCAAAACCTCCGGGTCTTTCTTCCCTGTCGGCACGCATACGATCAAGTACGTCGCAAACGACGACTATGGTCAGACGGCAATTTGCCAGTTTGAGGTGAAAGTCCGCGATATGCAAATACCCGATATCGAATGCCCGAGCGGTATCCAGTACCTGGAAACCAACAACAGCAACTGCTCGCACACTTTGACGGGCACTTACCTCAATGCCACGGCCACCGAGAACTGCGCACTGGATTACCTGCGCAACGACTACACCGGTACCGGCTCTTTGAACGGTGCAGTGTTCCCCCTGGGTCCCTGGCCGATCGTGGTGACGTGGAAAGCGGAAGACGTGCATGGCAACAGTGCGACCTGCACTTTCGCAGTGGTTGTAATCGACAACGACGCGCCGACGGTAGCTTCGTGCCCCAATGACCGGACGGTCGACAACGACGCGGGCCAGTGCGGCGCTTATGTCTACTACCCCGCTCCGCGCTTCAACGACAACTGCGGTGGCGCCTACCAGCCCGGCACTTTGATCCAGGGCCCTGCACCGGGTGATTTCTTTGCGGTCGGCGCGACGGTGGTAGAGTGGTGGTACTTCGACCCGGCCGGCAACGGCCCGGCGGTGTGCAACTTCAGCATCACGGTGCGCGACGACGAGCGCCCCGAGATCGACTGCCCCGGCAACATCACGATCGAAACCGACGGCAGCCTCAACGGCGGCAACGGCGGCGATCCGGAAGCGGATCCTTATATTTCATCGCGCGGCCCCTGCGGCGTGACGATGGGCTACACCTCACCTGTGGGGACAGACAACTGTCCCGGTGCGGTGACTGCCCTTGCGAGCGGTTTTGGCAGCGGCCCTAATTTTTATCAATACGGCGGTGTTTACACCGAATCGTACATCGTGACGGACAACGCAGGCAACACCGATGAGTGCTCGTTCACGGTGACAGTGCGCGACCCGATCGGCCCGACGATCACCTGCCCGTCGAACACGACGGTGACGACGGACGTGGGCGAGTGCGACGCTGCGGTGAGTTACGCCTTCCCGTACTTCGGCGACAACTGCCCGGACTACAGCCTGACGAAGAACTACGGCCCGAACAGCGGCGACGAGTTCCCCTTGGGCCCGACCAATGTATCGTTCACGGTGACGGACGCTGCGAACAACAAAACGACCTGCACCTTCACGGTGACGGTGGAAGACCGCGAGCGCCCGTTCATCAACAACTGCCCGACGCCGGTGTATGCCGTCACGTCGTCGAACGGCAACGGCGACTGTTCGGGCGATGTGCCCAATATGCTGGGCGACCTGATGGCATCGGACAACTGCGGGGTATCGAACAAGACCCAATCGCCGGCGGCAGGCGCCGACTTCGGCTTTACGCACGGCGCGATGCAGACGGTGACGTTCACGGTAACGGACGCTGCGGGCAATACGTCTTCGTGCGAATCGAAAGTGACGCTGAAAGACGACGAGAAGCCCTCGATCAATTGCGGTGGCATCACCACTTCGTTCTTTGTAAGTCCTCCGGTATGCGGTCACGTGGTGCTGGGAGGTGACAACACTGCCCCG